>Ga0075163_10009328_pt1 | contig 12880 bp, 13 predicted proteins | sample JI1023141ADNA_FD_71478 | JGI IMG/M metagenome (GOLD analysis project Ga0075163, IMG submission 71478) | Wastewater effluent complex algal communities from Wisconsin, to seasonally profile nutrient transformation and Carbon sequestration -... | ecosystem: Engineered > WWTP > Effluent > Algae...
AAAAAAATAGTTACATTATTCGTTACTTGAGGGCAATAGCTGTTTGCGCTATGCTAATGAAAATTATATATTCACCGAACACAGCCTAAACCCTAGGTGTATCAGAATTTTGCCAAATTCTAAAAATCCAACCACCCTAGATACCCAAATCCTTTCGGTTGAAACGGGTGATTTGGTGGATGTCTTGTTACCGTTGCCTTTAAGCCAGGTATATACCTACCGTGTCCAACCGAATCAAAAGGTGTTTGTCGGTAGTTTAGTTCAAGTGCCCTGGGGAAAGAGTCAAAAAATATTAACAGGTGTGGTGTGGGCCAAAAATATCAAAGCGCCTGTATCGGCAATTAAACCTATTTTTTCCTGCCTGGAGCTGCCCCCCCTTTCCCCGCAAATAAAATCTTTAGTTGATTGGGTAGCTGAATACAACATGGTACCAGCCGGACATGTGTTGAAAATGGTCATTGGGCTGTGGCAGCAAGTAAAAAAAATTTCTCTGCCTACTAAGATCCAGTTTACCGGGAAAATGCACGAGGATTCCGTTTTTTCCGCTGATATACAAAAGATCGTTGAACTGACGCAACAACAGACAATTACAACCATTACGGAACTTATCTCTCAAAGCCGATTGTCAAGGGCTAAAATTACCAAATTGTTCCAGCAGGGCTTTTTGCATCACACCGCTTTAAACATTCCTTCGATTCCTGCGGTTACATTACACCCGATGTTCGATCATTTCAGCGAAGAGCAAAAACAGGCTGCTCATTATTTATCAGCCCAAGTCAACACCCAAAAATTCCAACCGGTTTTATTATATGGGGTAACCGGTTCTGGAAAAACGGAAGTTTACTTTCAAGCGATTATGGATTGTGTCCGTTTAGGCAAGCAAGCTTTAGTCCTTTTGCCTGAAATTGCCCTTAGCACTCAATGGCTGGAACGCTTTCACGAAAGATTTGGTTATACCCCGCCCGCTTGGCATTCAGAAATTCCCTTGGGGCAAAAACGCCGTATTTGGTATGAGATCAGCAAAGGTTTATGCTCCGTCATCGTGGGTGCCAGGTCTGCCTTATTTCTTCCTTTTCAACAATTAGGTTTGATTGTGGTTGATGAAGAACATGATAATTCCTTTAAACAGGAAGAAGGTTCTATTTACCATGCGCGTGACATTGCAGTGGTCAGGGCCCAAATAGCTGGATGCCCGGTGGTTTTATCTTCAGCCACACCCTCGCTTGAAACATTGGCCAATGTCAAACGCGGCCGTTATCACGAATGCCGTTTAACCGCCCGGCACAGCCAAATCCAGATGCCCCGCATCCAAATCATTGATTTGATAGCGTTGCCACCCACCAGGCAGCATTGGTTGGCAAAGTCCCTATGCGATCAAATAGATGTGACTTTATCCAAAGGCCAACAAATATTATTATTTCTCAATAGGCGGGGTTATGCGCCCTTGGTTTTGTGTAAATCTTGCGGTTTCCGCTGGCGCTGTGAGCATTGCAGCAGCTGGCTGGTGCAACACCGGCAAACAAAAATTAATTTATGCCATTATTGCGGATATCATACGCCCATAACCGACACTTGTCCGAATTGTCATGAGCATGGCAGCATGGCCACTTGCGGGCCGGGGGTTGAAAAATTGGCCGAAGAAGTGGCAACCTTGTTCCCATCCGCCAGAACGATTGTCAGCACCAGTGATACCTTGGGTGATCAACAGCAAATTGAAAAGTTTGTGCGCCAGGTGGAAGCGCAAGAAGTGGATATTATCATCGGCACGCAAGTAATTGCTAAAGGCCACCATTTTCCGCATTTAACCCTGGTCGGTATCATTGATGCGGATGCAGGGCTGCAAGGCGGGGATTTGCGCGCTGCGGAAAAAACCTGGCAAATGCTACAGCAAGTATCTGGAAGAGCTGGGCGCAGCGATCATCCAGGTCAGGTAATGATCCAGACCTATCAACCGATGAATCCCTTGATCCAAGCACTGGCGACTTATGATCAGGAAAGTTTTTTAGAAATTGAGTGGAAGAACCGTGAAATTGCTGGGATGCCCCCTTTCGGCAGATTAGCCGCTTTAATTGTTTCAGCGCCAAGCGAAACTTTACTCCATCAAATTTGTGCGGACATGCAAACCCAGATTCCGCGGGGCGAAGGTTTTGTTATCTTGGGGCCTGCCCCTGCTCCTTTGTCGATGATCAGGGGACGTTACCGGCAACGTTTCCTATTAAAAACCGCCCGTCATTTAAAACCCCAATTGCTGATCCAAGAATGGCTTAAGAATTTGGTGGTACCTGCCCCTGGTAAAATTATAATCGATATAGACCCTTATAATTTTTTGTAAAGGTCATATCCCATAATGTTGAAAGATATAATCCATACTAGGTAATTTACCTTGATGGTATTGCTCCAACATCATTTGCGCCGGATTCTTTCCAGACTTTATGACTTCTTGTAAAAAATCCAAATAAATGGTTTCGTTTTGCCCCTGCTTATTCTTGATATTACGCCGGCGTAATCCTTCCAAACTTAGCTGCACCATTGATTTACATAACTCTAAAACAGGCTGTTTTCCAAGCAGCGCTTTTAATCCTAATTTCGGCACATCCAAACGCAATTGCTGAATATCAGCTGGCTTCCATTTCTTAATCCAGCTTTCCGCCTCATTTAAGACCTGGTCATCATACAGCAGGCCCACCCATAAAGCCGGAAGGGCTGGCAACCCTTTCAACGAAACCTCATCAGCGCCGCGCATTTCCAGATATTTTTTTAAACGGACTTCAGGAAAAGCCACCCCTAAATGGTTGATCCAATCCCCAAGCGTTGCATACTCCCCGGGTAAGGCTGGTAGCTTACCTTTCATGAGATCTTCGAAAGATTGGCCAGCCGCATTGATATAACGCCCATCCCGATACACAAAATACATGGGAACTGTTAAAATATAATCCACATATTTTTCAAAAGACATATCCGCATCAAAGGCGAAGTTTAGAATTCCTGAACGGTCAGGGTCAGTATTATTCCAAATGTGGCTGCGGTAACTTTCAAAACCGTTGGGCTTGCCATCCGTGAAAGGTGAGTTGGCAAACAAAGCAGTGACCAGCGATTGCAGGGCCATGGAAACCCGAAATTTTTTCACCATATCCGCTTCGGACGAGAAATCCAGATTGGCTTGTACCGTACAGGTGCGAAGCATCATATCAACACCTAACAATCCTTTTTTCGGCATATATTCGGACATGATTTGGTACCGGGCCTTCGGCATTAAGGGGATATCCCCCCTTAACCATTTCGGCTGAAATCCCAAAGGCAAAATGCCAAAATTGTATAGATCCTGAATTTTTTTTAACTCAGCAAAATGCTCAGCAAATTCTTCCTGGGTCTGGTGAAGGTTTTCCAAAGGGGCCCCTGAAAGTTCAAATTGTCCGCCTGGCTCTAAGGTGATGGCGGCTTTGCCGCGATGTAAAGCAATCGGCTGCCCCATCTCTTCACTGACCTTCCAACCAAATTTTGTCAAAGCCAGTAAAATATCCCGGATTCCGCCTTTTTCCTGATAATTTAGGGGTTTGTAGGTTGAATGATGAAACAAAAATTTTTCATGTTCCGTACCCACGCGCCAGTCTTTTTTGGGTTTGCACCCGGATGCCAAATAATCCACTAGCTGCTTTTTCGAAGTGATGATTTCATTCTGAACATCAGGAATTGCGGACATATAAGTATTCCTTAATTAATTGGGTGAGAAAGCATGGCGGCCGGACGCTCGCTGGTATCACCAAAACATAATTGCCAGCTGACAAGGCTCGCCACGGCAGCAGTTTCAGCGCGGAGCAATCTGGGGCCTAGCCCAACCGGCCAAACAAAAGGATGGCTGGTAATAAAATCAAGCTCTTTTTGATGAAATCCCCCTTCTGGGCCAATCATGACCGCCCCTTTCAGGGAAAACTGATGACCGGAAGTTTCTAATAGGGATTTGAAAGATTGGGCTTTGCCTTTTTCTGCACACAGAAAAACGGGACAATCGAGCGACCATTTTTGGAAAATGGTTGCTAAGGGAACGGGTTCGTCCATTTGGGGTATATTTAAACGCTGGCTTTGCTCGGCTGCTTCCGCCGCAATACGCTGCCAACGCTCTATTTTTGCCCGTTCCGCCATGGTATATTGGGTGATCATTGGGTGAAAATGGGAAACCCCCAACTCGGTTGCTTTTGCAATCAACCAGTCGGTTGGGTCTTTTTTTAATAAAGCAAAAAATAGATGCAATTCAACTGCCGCCGATTGCGGACGATTCAGCCTAAGGATACGTAATTGAACCTGGTGGCGGTTAATAGATTCTGTCCGGGCGATCCATTCCCCATCGCGGCCGTTAAAAAGGGCGATTTCTTCCAATGGTTTTATGCGCATCACTTGGGTTAAATAGTGTGCTTGGCCTTCACTCACTTTAACCAACCCATCTGCCTCTAAAGGATGGTCCACAAACAAACGCAGTGTAAAAAATCTATTCATCCACAATCCTTTTTCCTAATCCTGTATCATAAAGGTCGGGTTACGTTACTCCTGAAATGGGATAATCAAAGCTAAAATTCAACGGGAAAAGGTGTATATATTTCTATTTTATATTTTTGCTTGGCCATTTATGGTGAAGAAATCGTCATGAGGTATTCAAAATTGATCAAAAACATACAGGCTTATATTTCTTTAGCTCGTTTAGAAAAACCAATCGGTGTCATTCTGTTGATGTTGCCCTGTTGGTGGGGCATTGCCTTAGCTACACCGCCTCTCACCTTGCCCGACCCTATTCTTTTGATCGTGTTTGCTTGGGGCGCTTTTTTCCTGCGCGGGGCTGGCTGCACTTACAATGATTATATAGACCGCAATATTGATAGGCAAGTCGCAAGAACCGCATTCCGTCCCCTCGCTGCAAAAACTATTAACACCCAAAATGCCTTTTATTTTTTATTGATCCAATTGTTTTTAGGGGCTTTGACTCTATGTTGGCTATCCCCCATCGCCATCGTCATTGCTTTGTCATCCGTAGTTTTGGTATTGCTTTATCCCTATATGAAACGCTTCACCTGGTGGCCGCAAGCCTTTTTAGGGCTAACATTTAATATTGGGATTTTAGTAGGATATGCCACCATTCGTAAAAATTTGGACATGTCCGCGTGGCTTTTATATGGCGCAGGCATTAGCTGGACGATCATTTATGACACGATTTACGCCCATCAGGATAGGGAAGATGACGCCCTGATCGGAGTTAAATCCACTGCCCGACTTTTCGGTCAACACAGTAAAATTATTTTAGGCTTTTTTGCTTTTCTTTTAATAGGCCTTTTGGGGGGTACGCTTTATATAAGCAATCCACCTTCTTCTCATTTAGTGTGGATTGTGGTCGCCGGTTTTATTGTTCTTGCAGGTTTATTAGGCAGAAATATTTGGAGCGTTAACATCCATCATCCGCTTTCCTGTTTACGGGCCTTTCGTTTTCATCGCTGGATTGGCCTGGCAATTTTCCTGCTGATCATAGGCAGTAAATTTTGGTAGTTCCGCTAGGTGGTTATGAAGTCAGATTTTTGCTTTCTTCGACAATCCAATAGCGGTATAAGGCTTTATCAACCGAAAGCCAGGCAAATTTTGCCCATTCTAGATGGGCCGTTTGGTAATCGGCAAAAGGACCATATTGTTCTTGCTGGCCTGCTAGTTCAGTAAAACTGGCATCCCGATATTCCCCGCCCACCACCCAATATTTTTTGGCTTCAGATATTTCCTGGATATAAAAGCGCATCAGTGCTTGATCAACCGTCTGCCAAGCCAAGCGTTTCCATTCCTTTAAAGCATCCGTATAATTTGCAAACGGCCCATATTTTTGCTCTGAGGCATTTTTTGCCAACCGCAAAAAATCCATATCTTCATATTCCCCGCCGACGACCCAAAATTGCGATTTCATGATTGGTTGTTTTCAATCCCCCCAATAACGTTAAACAACTGGTTTATATTAAGAAAGAATGGCTTAAAGAGGCTGCCCTTGTTTAGCTGTTTTAACCTCCCGACGATCAAAAAGAAATGTGCCTAATAACACCCATCTTCTTTTTTCCTCTGCCTTTGCTCCTGCAGTCACAACCATTGGGGTAGTGTAATGCCAAAAAGGCAAATGATAAAGCGTAATCAACCCCGTTTCATGAACCGGTTGGCTTTGGCTGAGATGCCCATTCTTTTCGTAGATTAGCCATTGATGGCTAACCCCTTTTCCAACCAAGGAAATATGGCAATCCAAATATCCTGCCGCAGCCTCTGGATCCTCTGGATGATGATCATTATGGGGGCCTATATAATCGCCCTCCTCATAACATAATACCTGATTGCCAGTTTTTTTCCGAAATCTATGACCGGTTATTTGGCGAACAAATTGATGGTAACTTGAAGAACTTAAGAATTCTAGCAATCCGATTTCTTTTGCAATCCGGTATGTTATATGTTGGATGGAATCCAAGTAGGCAGTTTGCATCCGCACCACTTTCGGCAAGCGTTCTTTATAGTTCGATACCATATTCCAGATGGTAAAATCTGGGATCGGCCGCTCGAGCAACTCCAAATGGGGCCTTAAGCTTCTGTTCAATAATTGGTATGCCCGCTCACAGAAATCAGTTCGAATAGCACCAGCAATGGTCAAGAAAGATGAAATTGGAAGTTTGTCCCTAGATTGCTCTTGGTGTAATAAGTGCAAACCATAGTCCGTAAGAGAATCTGAAAATTCCTTCGGGAATTGATCCATGTCCATGGCTTACCCCAAAAGCCTTGTTAATTTTTCTTTTTGGTAATTAACGTTCCAAGTCCCCGCGGCGTAAAAATTTCCAACAACAACGCATGCGGTACCCTGCCATCTAGCACAACGGCAGCTTCTATCCCTTGTTCGATTGCCTGGATACAAGTTTCCAATTTTGGAATCATCCCCCCGTGGATGGTACCATCTTGAATTAATTCACGCACTTCATCAACCGAAAGATTTTCAATCAGGCTGCCATTTTTGCTAAGAACCCCCGGCACATCGGTTAACATCAGTAAACGTGCGGCGCGCACAGCACCGGCAATAGCACCCGCGGCTGTATCTGCGTTGATATTCAGAATTTCCCCATTAGGGCCTGTCCCAACAGGTGCTACCACCGGTATAACGCCTGCTGATTCTAAGGTGGATAATACATGGGGATCCACATTGGTCGGCTCGCCCACAAGCCCTAAATCACCTTTGGGTGACGTCAGTTTCTTGGCTCGGATCAAGTGAGCATCCCTGCCACTTAAACCAACCGCACTGCCGCCTGCGGCATTAATGGCGGCCACAATATGCTTATTGATGGTGCCGGATAATACCATTTCTACAATTTCAATCGACGCTTGATCTGTTACCCTTAGCCCATCGATAAATTGGCTTTTGATATTGAGCTTTTCTAGCATGTTGCCAATTTGTGGCCCGCCCCCATGCACCACGACAGGATTAATCCCCACCTGTTTTAAAAGGACGATATCGCTGGCAAAAATATTCGCAAGCGCTGGCTCTGTCATCGCATGGCCACCATATTTTATGACGAAGCTTCTGCCCGAATACCGCCTCATATAAGGCAGCGCCTCTGAAATTGTCCTGGCTGTCCTCAGCCAATATTTCGTTTCAGTGAAATTAGTTTGCATAATCTTTAATACCCTGGTTTGGTGGGTGATCTGGCTATAAGGGCAGCTATTTCCGCTTGTAAAGATTGTATCCCAATATTATCTGACGCACTGGTAGTCAAAATTTCAGGATGTGCCGCCTGATAAGAGGCAATCTCTGGTGCCATCTTCTCCTGGATTGCTTTCTGCTCACCAATATTTAGTTTATCTATCTTGGTCAGAACAATCTGATAAGATAAGGCAGCGCTATCTAAAAATTTCATAAAATCTTCGTCTAATTTTTTAAGGCCATGTCTTGAATCAATTAATAGGAACAGTCTTAACAGGCAATGGCGTCCCCGTAAATAGTCCTTCATCAAATTTTGCCAACCCATTACTTCCCGCCGGCCGGCCTGGGCATATCCATATCCTGGCATATCCACCAGATAAAACTGATCCGCAATTTGAAAATAGTTCAGTTGTTGGGTGCGACCGGGCATGGCAGAAACCCGAGCTAAGGTCTTATTGTTGGTCAAGGCGTTAATAATACTGGATTTTCCAACGTTTGAGCGGCCAGCAAAAGCGATTTCTGGTAAGGAATTCACCGGTAAATCCTTGACGTCCACACAACTTCTAACAAAGGAACTGCGAGAGAAAAGTTTCTTCCCCGCTACTTGCCATTTCGGATCATCTGCCCAGCGAAGGGTGCTAGACATAGTTTAAACTCCAACCTGTTTGATCGACATATCAACTGCTTTTGTTATATTTTTTGGCAGGCGCTTTCACGACATCCCTGGTAATTAGTCGTTGCTGTAAAATGGATAGTAAATTGTTCCATGTCCAATAGATGACTAACCCGGCGGCAAAATGCGCCAACATAAAGGTAAATAAAATCGGCAAAAATTTAAATATTTTTGCTTGTATGGGATCGGGTGGCGCCGGATTTAGGCGTTGTTGGAAATACATGCTAAGCCCCATCAAGATGGGCCAAATACCAATATTTAAGAAAGACCCAAAGCTGTTTGCCTGAACAACCCATGGCAACAAGCCAAATAAATTAAGAATTGACGTAGGGTCTGGTGCCGATAAATCTTGTATCCACCCAAAAAAAGGTGCATGGCGCATTTCAATGGTGACAAACAAGACCTTGTATAATGAGAAGAAAATAGGAATCTGAATTAAGATTGGCAAACAACCGGCGGCCGGGTTCAGTTTCTCCCGCTTATAAAGAGCGATCATCTCCTGGTTCAGTTTTTGCCGATCACTGCCGTAACGTTCCCGCAATTTAGCCATTTCAGGGCCAACTAACTTCATCTTAGCCATCGAGCGATATGATTTATTAGCTAACGGATACAACAATAATTTGATAAAAACAGTTAACAGTAAAATCGCCACACCGAAATTACCAACCCAGTCGTATAAAGTTTTCAAGACCAAAAAAATCGGTTTGGTTAAAAAATAAAACCAACCGAAATCAACCGCTCGGTCAAACAAGGGAATGGCCATTTTATCGGCATATTTATCCAATTGTTCCACTTCTTTGGCGCCAGCAAATAAATTAATTTCGGAACGTGTTTGGCTGTTAGCGTTAACTGTTACAGCAGGTAAAAGATAATCCACTTGATAAAGCTCAGCTTGGCCATTTTTTGACGGCAAGTAGGAATAGCCAGATTTCACTTGATCTTGTTGGAAGGGAATAAGCGCAACCAGCCAATATTTATCTGTGAACCCGCTCCATCCACCGCGACTATCAAAAGCAAATTTCTTGGCCTCCTGAACTTCACTATAATCAATTTCTTTTAGCTCATCATTGGCAACCCCGATCAAGCCTTCATGCAAAATAAAATAGCCGCCGATTTGGGGTGTTCCTGCCCGGACAATTCGGCTGTAGGGGAATAACTCTATCGATTTTTCAGATGTATTGTCGACCTGTTGTTCCACATGAACCATGTAATTTTCATCTAACGTAAAAATGAGCTGAAAACGCTGGCCTTGTCCGTTATCCCAACGCAAATGCAAAGGCTTACCAGGCTCTAATTTATCATCACTGGTTTGCCACAGGGTGTCAGCTTTTGGCAGCGCCGTAATTAAGGAATTCCCTGAAATCCAACCAAACTCCACGAAATAACTATCTTGAGTACCCACCGGTTGCAACAAATCAATGTTTTTGCTGCCGACATCTACGTTTTCCCGGTATTGGGTCAATGTCAAATCATCAAATCTTGCCCCTATCAACGCAATAGAACCGCTTAAGCGGGGGGACATGATAGGAATTCTGGGGCCGCTTTTTTCTAGGGCTTCGTTGCGTGTAGCAAATTGAATTTTTGTTGATGTGTTTTCAGGCTGTTGCACCTGATTTTGCACACCAACCTGTTGTTGCAGCTCGGAATTGATCCTAGCATTTTCACGGTTTTTTGGAATTTCATAGAAATACTGGAACCCTAATAAAATCACTAAGGAAAGGCCTATTGCCCAAATTACATTTTTTTGTTCCATTTTTTAATCCCACTTCATCCGCAAATACCTATCGCCATCCGTTGTAAAAATTGTCTCACTTACATTCTATCCCTATCGCCGCTAATGATGCCACTTGATTGTAACTTTTCCTTAAGCGGCACAGGATCATAACCAGAAGCACCCCAAGGATGGCAACGGCATAGCCGTCTGCTTGTTAACCAAACGCCTTTGATCAGCCCATGCTGTTTTAACGCTTCCAATCCATATTCCGAACAAGTTGGTAAAAATCGGCAGGATTTAGGTAATATAGGGCTAATCCCATATTGATATCCCTTGATTAGCCCTATCATCAAATAAGAAAATATCTTTTGCATAAAACCATCAGGGTTGAATAAATCCTAAAACCTTTTTAAGGTCTGCCACCATTTTTATAAAGGACAAAGATTTTGCTTGATCCCTAGCAATCATGACATAATCAATTCCCGCATGGCCATATTTTGGCATCATTAAATCTGCTGCCGCCCGCAAACGGCGACGCACCCTATTCCTAATTACGGCTGAACCGATTTTCTTTGTCACGGTAAACCCTATCCGCCAATCTCCTAGCGCACCCGTTTCCTTTACAGGCAACACCCCCAAATCAACTGATGAAGGTTGTATTTTCCAAAGATATTGTAAAATAAAAGCATCCGTCACATGGCGCTTGCCCTTTTGGGCAATTTGAACAAAGTCTTTCCGTTTTTTCAAACGCGGCAACTTCATTGATAGGTGCTTATGCTGACAAACGCTTCCGACCTTTAGCACGACGGGCGGATAAAATCTTTCGGCCGCTAACTGTTTCCATGCGCGCACGGAATCCATGGCGGCGTTTACGAACTAACTCACTTGGTTGAAATGTCCGCTTCACTTTCTTTACTCCTGATTAAAAGGTTGCGGCTATCACACCAGCAACCAACTATTTGAACCCTAAGCGTATAAAGGGTGATGTCCTTTAAGTCAATAAAACAAAATAGCGATTGGCTATAATTTTATCAAAAATTCTTCATCTCCTTATAAAACAACGGCATCATCCCCATTACTTCGTGCCGAACAATCGATCGCCAGCATCCCCCAAGCCTGGAAATATATAGGCCTTATCATTTAAACCCTGATCTAAAGCAGCTGCATAAACAGGTACATGCGGATGTTTTTTTTGAAAAATCGCCATTCCTTCCGGGGCTACCACTAAGGCTAGGAAACGGATTTGTTGATCTTTAACGCCGTGTTTATTTAAAAGGTCAACGGCAGCTGCGGCGGAATTGCCCGTTGCCAACATCGGGTCTACCACAATGAATAAGCGGCCCTCTGTTTCGGGAAGTTTCACATAATATTCAACAGGCAGATGGGATTTTGGATCCCGGTATAAACCGATATGCCCGATACGGGCAGAGGGAATTAATTCGAGCAAGGCATCGGCCATGACCAATCCGGCCCGTAGAATCGGCACCACGGCAATTTTCTTTCCGGCAATTGTTGGCGCCTGCATGGTCATTAAAGGTGTTTGAATGGGGATATCCATCATCGGCAAAGAGCGGGTAATTTCATATCCCATCAGCAAGGTTATTTCGCGTAACAATTGGCGAAACTGGATGGTGGGAGTGTGACGGTCGCGCATAATAGTCAATTTATGCTGGATCAACGGGTGATCTAATACCGTAAAATTATTGAAGAGTGAATTTTTGGCTTTCTGCATGATTTATTCCTTGATGATAAAATTGTCGGACGTTTTGGTGATAAGGCGTTGTTGCAGCAAGAATAACATAGCTAAAGCAATCATCCCCATGACCGCCATTAGCAGGAAAGCATCGCCAGACCATAATTTATATAACCAGCCTGCGGCCATTAAGGCAATTCCCATCATCAAGCCAGTGCTGACGCCTGCATACATGGCCTGCCCGCTCATAGCTAAAGATGTCGGGATATAGCGGGTCAAGAAACGCATAGCAGCCAGGTGGCTAAGGCCAAAAGTCAGGCCATGAAAAATTTGCAAAGGCACTAAATAGATAAGGTCTGCGGTCATGCTATAAACCACCCACCGCACCATCACCGCAAGTGCCGCTATCTTGAAGGCTTGTAAAGGGGTTATATATTTAAAAATTAATTTACCACAAGCAAAAATAATAATTTCAGCCATCACCCCCTCAGCCCAAAGAAACCCGATAATATCGTCTGATAACCCCTTTGATTGCCAATGCAATGTTCCACACACATATAAAACCGCATGGCTTCCTTGGAGGAAGCTGGTGGTTAGCAAAAATAATATAAATCCCTTGGTTTTTAGTAGTTCCCATGATGATCCTCGGGATTTCCGGATAGAGAATTGAAGGGGCGAAGGCACAATCAGCGACATCCCGATTAGCGCTGCTAAAGCCAACCAAATCGCATATAAAATAAAATCCGGATCCTGGCCTTTTAATGCCCACCCACTGCAGATAGCGGTCATCATAAAAGACAAGGAACCCCACAATCGGATGCGGCCATAATCCAAAGAATGCGATCCAGCGTAATGAAGGGTCAAATGATCGGAAAAAGGGGAAATTGGTGTAAAGAAGAAAGCGCTAAACGCGCTGACCACCATAATCCACCAAACATTGCTAACCAGCCCAAACAATCCGTATGATAAAAGGGATAAAACCGCGAGCGTAGCCAGTAACAACCGATAAGAGGGATAGTATGATGCCATCCGAACCCAAAAAAGGCTGCCTGCTACGCGTATCCAAGCTGGGATTGCTAGGGCTAAGCCGATTTGATTCTTATCCAA
>Ga0075163_10009329_pt1 | contig 12880 bp, 12 predicted proteins | sample JI1023141ADNA_FD_71478 | JGI IMG/M metagenome (GOLD analysis project Ga0075163, IMG submission 71478) | Wastewater effluent complex algal communities from Wisconsin, to seasonally profile nutrient transformation and Carbon sequestration -... | ecosystem: Engineered > WWTP > Effluent > Algae...
GGTTGCATCCAAAAGCGCCTCATCCGAATGCCAACCGTCGACCGCCCCAGGCAACCAGCGTCTGGTCTGGAAAAATGCCTGCACCCAACGAAGAAAAACAAGCGGGTTTCCCGTCACGTTCGTCAACCGCCGCAAAGCCCCTTGCACGGCCACGTCATTCACAGTCCCCTTGGTCGCAGGCGGCGCTGCATCGAGCCTTTTGTTGATAATGGCAAGAAGCCCATTCTCCGTCAGCGGACCGACCTCCAAAAATCGATCCATCTCCCGACGCATATCATCAAAAAGCATCTCACTTCGCATATGGACCACGCCCACACACGGATCCACATCGAGAACACGCTTCAACGCAGATTTCATCGATGACGCGTCGTCCTCAGAACACGATTGATCCAAATCGTCAAAAAACACGAGCACCATAAGGTGCGTCTCATCGTGCAATTTCTGAAACGTCGCCTTCAACGAATCATGCAAAAGATCATCCGTAACTTGCTGCGTCCGGCTCGTCGTACCCGAAGCTAATCGACTCTGTTCCCAGGAAAACGAATTGCTGCCTGTCAAAACATCAAATAAACTACCACCAACTTGTGCGCCAATTCCATATTTGGTAGAGATCGTTCGGACTTGCCCCTCCGTAATCTGGTCGTTATGCGCCAAAAGCGCGAGTTCATCGAGCCACCGCTCCAACAAATTCGCCTTCTCAGCAAAATTCTTCAAAAGTGGTTTGGCATTCTCCACCAATCCAGCCGCAAGGCTCTTCAAAAATTGTCGAAACTTGACCGAACGACCATTCACCTCTACCCGAATCACCCGCTCCGCGTGCCTGCGGGCAAAATTCTGGCACGCAACCCTCGTAAGAATCGACTTCCCAATGCCACGCTCACCCGAAATAACCAACCGGTAACGCCGCGCGTGGCTCTGCAACAAATCCTCGAGAATATCCTCAATTACCTGCCGCTCCCGATCCCGGTTCGCAAACAGCCTGGGCTCAATCGAAGTCGGCGTCAGCCACGCGGTCCCTATGGTGCTCGGCATGGCGCCAGCATGCCTAATCTTCGAGCAAAGTCAACATTCCGGCGTAAGCTCTCCCCATCCGCTACGTTGCTTCCCCCGTGAAATACTTTTCCCTCGCTCCGCTTCTTCTTTCCTTCACCCTTTCCTCCACCGTGATGGCCCAGCCCATGGCCGTGGATCCTCCCCCGCCTCCGCAAATCACCACAAAGAAACCCCATACGCCGCGGCAATGGTATGGCTGGCAAAACCTCGCACTTTATGCCGCCACAGATACAATCTTTGGGGTCGGCGTTGTTTTTGCCGCAAAAGGAAATCTAGACGCCTCCGTCCCTCTGCTCGTGCTCGGAGGGTTTTCTCATATGGGCGTCGGCCCGCTCGTCTACTACATTCACCACGGCGATCGAGCTACCGCCTATATCGTCGGCTTCATGCACTTCATGTCCCCCGTGATCGGCGTTGCGACGGCCAGGCTGACCGTCAATTGCGGAGAAGACAAATCCGACGCTTGCCAACGAAAAGAAAATATCTCGCTTATCGTCGGCGCAGGCAGCGGAGCCGTCGCCGCAATGGCCGTCGATATTGGGTTTTTGGCGTTTAAGGATCGCAAAGGCGGCTCCGCAAAAGCGGCTCCGCAATGGACAGTCGCGCCGCTCGCGTTCGGAAAACACGGCGGCGGGATTGGTTTTTCGGGGGAGTTTTAAGGAGGAAAGGCGGAGACGAAGACTAACCCGCGATGCGGGCCATCTCCTCGTCGGAGACATCAAAATCGGCGTAGACGTTCTGCACGTCGTCGTGATCGTCAAGAACGTCAAACAAGTTCAAGCAGTTCTCAGCGTCACGCCCCTCAACCTGCTTCTTGTTCTTGGGCACATACGCAGGAGCACCGGACTTCACGGCGATCTTCGCCTCTTCCAGCGCTTTCAGCACAGGATCGAGCATCTCAATGCTGCTCATAACCTGCCACTCTTCGCCCATATCCGTGTAGTCGTCCGCGCCCGCGCCGACAGCGATCTCCATGAGCTGATCTTCGGTCGCCGCGTCCTTCGCGATCGTGATGACGCCCTTGCGATCAAACGCCCACGCAGCAGCACCCGACGAGCCCATGGCCCCGTTGGCCTTCTCAAACGCCTTGCGAATCTCAGCGACGGTGCGGTTGCGGTTGTCGGTCATCACCTCGATCATGAAAAGCGTACCGCCAGAACCGGTGCCCTCGTACACGATCTCTTCGTAGTTGGCGCCCTCCAGCTCGCCTGTGCCGCGCTGGATCGCTCGCTTGATCGTGTCCGCAGGCATCGCCTGCGAGCGCGCGTCCATGGTCGCCTTGCGAAGGCGTGGGTTGCCGTCGGGGTTGCCTCCGCCCATGCGCGCTGCGACGGAGATCTCTTTGATCAGCTTCGTGAAGATCTTGCCGCGCTTCGCATCGAGCGCGCCCTTCTTCCGCTTGATCGTGGCCCATTTGGAATGGCCGCTCATCCGCTACCTGCTCCTTCGAGGTTCGAGCAAAAGCGCCCGACCTAAAGCGGCCGGAAGGTAGCGATACAGCCCCGCGGAGGCAACCAGCGCGTTCGTCCGACAAGCGTTTTTCTCACGCGTACCCCCGCGAGGACCGAGACCTCGCTTGCAAAAAGCCCTTCGGTGTCGCACTTTCCCCACCCAAACACGCCCCAAAGTTACCGAGCAAAGAGCCGAGACCATGCCCGTCATCGAAGAAAAACCCCAGGACGAGAAGCTTTTTCGAGTTCGACACTCCCTCGCGCACGTGATGGCCCAGGCGGTCCAAGCCCTGTTTCCAGGCACGAAGCTCGGCTTCGGCCCGCCCGTCGACGACGGTTTTTACTACGACTTCATCTTGCCCAAGCAGATCAACGACACCGATCTGCCCGCCGTTGAAGCGAAGATGCGCGAGATCATCGCCCTCGGACAAACGTTCTCGTTCGAAGACTTGTCCATCGAGGCAGCCCTCGCTCGTATCGAGTCGCAGATGGGCGAGCCCTTCAAGGCCGAATACGCGCGCGAACTCGCGAACAAAAAAGGCCTACAAGAACTGCGGTTTTACGCGAACGGCACGTTCGTCGACATGTGCGAAGGTCCGCACGTCGACCTGACGACAGAGATCCCCACAGACGGGTTCAAGCTGCACAGCGTCGCAGGCGCGTATTGGCGCGGCGATGAGAAAAACGCGATGATGACGCGCATCTACGGCTGGGCGTTTCACACGAAAGCCGAGCTAGAAGCGTACGTCGCCGCCGTGGAACAAGCGAAGCAACGCGACCATCGCAAGCTCGGCCAAGAGCTGCGTTTCTACGCGATCCACGACGAGGTCGGAAAGGGCTTGCCCCTCTGGCTTCCTAACGGCGCAGCGCTCCGTCACGAGATCGAAAAACTCGCCTACGAGATGGAGTTCCGCGCGGGCTACAAGAAGGTCGCGACGCCGCACATCACCAAGCGCGGGCTCTACGAGACCTCAGGACATATCCCGCTCTACGAAGACGGCATGTACCCGCCCATGGTGCTCGACGAAGAGGGACGCGGCGCAGGCGGCCCCGAGGAGTCGTATTACCTAAAGCCGATGAACTGCCCGCACCACCACATGCTCTTCGCATCGGAGAAGCACTCGTACCGCGACCTGCCGCTGCGCTTCGCAGAGTACGGCTCGGTGTACCGCTTCGAGCGCGCAGGCGCGTTGCAGGGGCTCACGCGCGTGCGTGGCATGACGATGAACGACGCGCATATCTACGTGACGCCCGATCAACTCAAAGAAGAGTTCAAGGCCGTCATGGACCTGCACCATCGGTACTACGCGTTGTTTGGATTGACGAACTACCACATGCGCCTCTCGCTCTGGGATCCGACCGACCCGAAGCGCGCAGCGAAATTCGTCGACGACGCGGAGAACTGGGCGTGGAGCGAGAACATCGTCCGCGAGTCGCTTGAGGAGATGGGCGCGAACTACAAAGTTTCACCGGGTGAAGCTGCGTTTTACGGACCCAAGGTGGACTTCCAGTTTGTCACGGTCACAGGGCGCGAGTTCACGCTCTCGACGAACCAACTCGACTTCGCCGTGCCGTCGCGGTTTGGCCTGACGTACACCGACAAAGACGGCAAAGAGAAGACGCCCTACTGCATCCACCGCGCGCCGATGGGCACACACGAGCGCTTCATCGCGTTCTTGATCGAGCATTTCGGCGGCGCATTCCCGACATGGCTCGCGCCCGTGCAGGTCGTGGTGATCCCCGTGAGCGATAAGTTCCTCGCGTACGGCAAGAAGATCGAAGCGCTCTTGCGCGAGGACCTCGTGCGCGTGGAGCTGGACACGAACTCGTCCACGATGGGCAAGAAGATCCAAGAAGGCGCGACGCGAAAAATCCCGATCCTGCTCGTCGTCGGCGGCAAAGAAGAAGCAGAGCAAACGGTGACAGTGCGTCGGTACGGAATCAAAGAGCAGAAGGCGATGCCGCTCGACGCGTTTGTGCCGATGCTGGCGGCAGAGATCAAAGAACGGAAGCACGTGAAGGCGTGGTAAAATGGATGGGATCGATGATCCCATCCTCAAGCCGCCCGCAGCTCGTCTGGTTTGTCCCGGCGCTCTCGCTCCTCGGCCTCGCCAGCTGTAGCCTCATCACCGATATCGACGAGAGCCGCGTCCCCAAGCCAAGCTGGACGCTCACGTCCTCCGCGTCCTCCACAGGCGCGGGGGGCGCGGGGGGCGCGGGCATGGGCGCGGGCATGGGCGGGGGCATGGGCGGCATGGGCGGGGACGGGCAAGGCGGCGCTGCCGGGGCTGGCGGTGAGGGCGGACAAGGCGGACAAGGCGGCACGTTTGTCCCCTGCCAAAACGACACCGAATGCCCTGGAACCATCGGCGATTGCGGCAAACCTCGTTGTTTTGCAGACGGGCTCTGCGGCGTCGATAACGAGCCGATTGGCGCGCCTTGCGACGAAAACGGCGGCGCAGCTTGTGATGGCAAAGGCCATTGTATTGAATGCACCGCCGATTCGCATTGCGCGAGCGGCAAATGTGGCCCCAATCGAAAATGCTTAGCGCCCACGTGCAGCGATACAATCAAAAATGGCGACGAGACAGATATTGATTGCGGTGGCAGCTGTCTCGCCCATTGCGCGACAGGCTCTGGCTGCGTCGTCGACGCCGATTGCGCGAGCAGCCTTTGTTCGGCAGGAATCTGCGCGCCTTCTTGCGTCGACGGCGTAACCAATGGCGATGAGACAGACCTCGATTGCGGCGGACCCCAATGCAAGACCTGCGATCTTGGCGCCGCGTGTTTTGTAGACGCCGATTGCAGCTCCTCGTATTGCCTCGCAAACACGTGCTCCGCGATCCCGACTTGCGGCGATGGGTCAAAAAATAGCGAGGAAACCGATATCGATTGCGGCGGCCCAGCTTGTCCCAAATGTGCGGACGGGCTCGGATGCTCTATCGGCGCAGATTGCCAAAATGGAGCTTGTTCGGCGAATTTATGCACGGCGCCTTCTTGTTCCGATGGCGTCAAAAACGGCGCCGAGTCGGACGTTGATTGCGGCGCTGTTTGCCCCACACAAAAATGCGCAGCTGGACAAAAATGTACAATCAACGGCGATTGCTCCAGCAAAAAATGCGAGGGGCCTGCGGGAAATACGGTCTGCGCAGCGCCTTCTTGTTTTGACGGTATCCAAAACGGCGACGAGACGGATTTTGATTGTGGCGGCTCTTGCGTCCAAAAATGCCCGCCCAGTTATTCTTGCCTCATCAACGCCGATTGTTTGGGCGACCTTTGTGATCCGCTCCTCCATACCTGCACGCCGACCTGCACCGATGGATACCAAAATGGCGGCGAGACAGATCCCGATTGCGGCGGGCCTTGTCCTATAAAATGCCCCATGGGTGGGCATTGCCTAACCGACGACGATTGCGTCCCCACCACGTATTGCACGCAAGGGCATTGTTTACCCTGAGGGGAGTGTTATGAAAGCATTCGCGCGTCTTTCGCCCCTCGGCCTCGCTGCTTTTTTGTTCGTCTCGCCTGCGTTATCGAATGGGCGGTTTCCTTCGGCCGGGCATGTGGAGGTCGATCCCCAAAACAGCGCGCATATCGTGCTCCGCGCGACGTACGGCCTCGTGTTTACGCAAAACGCCGGAGAGCGCTGGGAATGGGCTTGTGAAGAAGCCATGTCTTTCGCCGGAATTTGGGATCCTCCGGTTGGAATCATCGAAGGCGGCGGGGTCTTGGTCGGCTTGCCCGATGGCCTCACCGTCTCAAGCCCGGACACCTGCAATTTTTCACGTGCTGGCGTTTTGGAAGGCCATGTCGTGACAGATCTCGCGGTGGACAAAAAAAAGCCGAGTACCGCAGTCGTGCTCACGTCGTCCCCGATGGGAGCAACGTTTGATACCCGGCTCTTTTTGACGGAGAATGCGGGGCTCTCGTTTACGCAGGTTGGTGATGTTTTTCCAAACAACCTTCACGGCCTCACCGTGGATCTCGCGCCCTCCGATCCATCTGTCATGTACGTGAGCGGCGTGCTTGTTGGGCCGAGCCCAACAGGAACGGGCGTCATATTTCGCTCCGGCGACGGCGGAAAGACGTGGGCACCATTCCCCGTGCCCAAGAGCGACGACATTCATGCGCCATTTCTCGGTGCAGTCGACCCAAACGACGCGTCACGCCTTTATGTACGGCTTGACGGAGCGCCAGGGCGGCTTTTGTTATCGACAGACGGAGCGACGACTTTCTCAGAAATATTTCTCGGCGAAGGCGCATTGCTAGGTTTCGCCCTCTCACCCGATGGAAAAACATTGCTCGTGGGCGGCGAAAAAGATGGTCTCTGGCGTTCGCCCACATCCATAACAGCGTTTGAGCAAACCTCCACATTACGAGCGCGTTGCCTGCGCTGGACCGACGCCGGCGTTTATGCTTGTGCCGAGCAAGGATTGGATGGGTTTTCCGTGGGTTTGTCCGTAACCGAGGGATCCACGTTTACGCCAATTGCAACGCTCGCCGATTTATGCGGCCCGCCCGCCTGCCCCGCCGAAAGCATAACAAACAAAGCGTGCACGCCGACCTGGCCGATTGTGCGCACGACGCTCGGCGCGACAAACTGCGAGGGCGCAGGCGGCGCAGGCGGCACAGACGCATCAAGCTCGTCCGGCGGAGGCGAGCCACCAAAAGAAACCCCGAGCCGGAACAACAACGGATGCGGGTGCAGGCTGGCAGAAGGCAGTCTCGATAGTCTTAACGAGTCCCTGTTTCTGCTCTTCGCGACGATTTCGTTTGTGGCGCGGCGACAAAAACGAAGGTCTCGTCACACGCGCCAAACTTGCGCGCTAGGCTGAAAAAGGTGCGTCTCGGCCACGCAGCGTAGACTCGTGTTTACGAAATTGCCGTAAAATCGCTTTCCCTCGCCCTCGGCACGGACCTTGCCAACCCGATGGCAAAGAACACGCGAATGACTGCGTGGACACCAAAACGAAGGAGCGGGTTTTATGAGCACGACCATCGACGCGATGCGCGCAGAACACAAGCTTTTGGTCGATCACCTGAGCAAGGCCAAAGAGTTAGGATGTTATACGCCAGCGGCACGCGAGTTCATTTATAAGGTGGAGCAGGAATTTAAGGACCACCTGAAAAAGGAGGACGCCGAGCTTTATCGCGCCCTCCACCAAGTCGCGAAGACAGATACCTATACGAAAAACGTGCTCGAATCGTTCGCGCGCGAGCTGGATGCGGTCACGAAGGACGTGGTGAACTTCTTCGAGGCTCACGCAAAGAACTCGAACCACGAGCATTTTGAAAAAGACATCGTGCACCTCATCGCCTCGGTCGAGGCGCGTATCGTGAAGGAGGAGCATCTGCTTTATCCGCTTTACGAAAAGCGCGTCGAGAAAGCCGCGCAGTAGACCACGCTTGCCCCTTGGCTTGGGTGCGGCTTTGCGATAGGCGTGCGCGACGACACTACGTTACCCCGCTCGTCTGTTGACAACGCGCCGAAACTCAACGAGAATCCTCATCGACATCTGGAACGAACCACAGCGCTCAGCCCTCCTGAGCGCCTTGGTCGTTGTCGCGGGAGCCAACCAGAGCGATGAGAATCGAACCAATCACGTATCCGACCTCATTTCGTGGAGTCTTCGCAAAAGTCCTCGATAGACATCTGCCGCTCTTGGAACAAAGCCGCGAAGAACTCGTCGCTGCGACGGTTCACGAAGGCCTACAACCGTATTATGATTGGTTGATTCGCGAGAGTCGCCAACCGTCATTTTTACTCGTTCCTCTTCAATTTCTCGCGACGGCAGACGCCGTTGGCGGTGTGTCGCCTTTGCACGAGCAATACTTGCCCGCATTGATGCTCCTGATGGAGGTCACGGCCATCTCCGACGACACAATCGACAGGTCTTTGCAACGCTCTGGGCGCGCCACGTTCGCGGCTCATTTCGGCGAAGCCGCAGCCACGCCATTGAGCAGTGCGTTGTCCGCCATGGCCGTCGCACGAGCATACGAATGCAATCCGTCCATTGCAGAGCACACGGTCCAATTCTTGATGAACGTGGCCGGATTCGAGCTTTGGGAACGCACGAACATCTATCCCGATCCCTCGCTTTTCATGGCCTGGCTCGATCATAGGTATGAGCAAACCAGACTCAGCCCGACGGTGAGCATTGACGCTGCGCTCCTGCTCCATGGAAAACCCGGGCTTCCTACCGTGGTATCAAAGTCGCTCGCGAGGATTATTCAAGACGTAGACGATATCGTAAACATCCTTGAGAACCGCGAAGTAGACGGAGAAAACAACGACCTCAAAATGGGCGTTGTCACGCGTCCTATGCTTGAAGCCTTTGATAGACGCCCCGCATTGCTGGACGATTTGGAGCGGCTCTGGAAATGGTATCGCCCGCTCAAGAATCTCTCTATTCGCGACTTTGACATTGCGAGAAGAATGGTCGACGCTGAATCTTCAAGAGACCTAGAGATCATCACGGAAGCTGTCGTAACGCTCGGAATTCCGAACACGCTCAAGCTGCTCGTGAAGGACATCGACAATTGTGTGAACGCCACGCCCAAGGCTTTGCGTACGCTTGTGTTTGGAATCGCAGCGACGTTCGTAGAACGACTCCGACGATGCATGCACTCCAACGTGCTCGAGCAGGTGTTTCGTCAGCTTGATACGCGCCATGAGGATGTATGGCAAACGCCCTGATCATCGATCGTGACGGCGTATTAACCTATTGGGACCTCGTCGCCGCAGAGGCCTTTTTCCGCGACGCCTTCCCGCGCCCCGTCGGAGAACTGGAGGCGCTGCTTCGAACCCATGCAATGCGCATCGGACAGCCAACCGACGAAGTGACGCGCAAACAATGGTGGACGAGCTTCTGGGAATACCTCGAAACGGTGGTCCCGCTCTGCGCGGTGCAACGAGAAAAACTTCGAACGCTGGACGCCTGCGCTCTATTGCGCGTGTATGAGGATGCCCGTCCTGCGCTTATCATCGCACGTACGATGGGCGTACGTGTCGGCGTGTTATCGAACTTCGCCCTCGCGCCGCTAGCACAATCGCTTCATCAATTGGGGCTCTCAGATGCCGTGGATGTATCGCGGCAATCGGCCGAGCTGGGTGCGCTAAAGCCCGCGCCGGAGGCGTTTTTGGCCATGGCTCAATTGTTGTCCACAGATCCCGCAGATTGCCTGGTTTTGGACGACCGACCAGAACACGTTGCTGCCGCCCGCAAGCTAGGAATGCAGGCGTTTCGCGTAAACCGCAACGCCCCAGAGGACGATTTCGATCGGTGCGAAGTGAAGGACCTCGCTGCGATACGAACCTTGCTTGCGCCCAGAAACCATCAAGTTTCCCGCTAGAGTCCGGGGCAGCGTAGGATCGTCGCGAACATCACCCAAAGGACAGCTAAAAGCCTGAGACTGCCCTAGGCCGCGTGGCGCAAATCAGGTAGACTGCTCGAAAACCTGGGGTTATCCATGAACTGTCCCAAATGCAAAGCGCCGATGGAGATTGTGGCCTTCGAGGACATCGAAGTCGATCGATGCACGGGTTGCAAGGGACTTTGGTTCGATAGCCGCGAAAACGAGCGGCTCAAATCGAAACGAGGCTCCGAGATCATCGACTCCGGCGACCCCGCTGTCGGACGCAAAAATAACAAAATACCCTACGTACGGTGCCCACGTGACGGCACACCGATGGTGCGTATGGTTGATCCATCACAGCCGCACCTTTGGTACGAGACCTGCTCCACCTGCGGCGGCGCCTACTTCGACGCGGGCGAGTTCCGCGATTATAAGCACCACACGATTCTTGATTTTATTCGTGATATTTTCGCTGGCCCGCGCGCATAACCCAAGCCTCGTCTGCTATGAAACAACCACAATGACAAAATCCCCAAAGCGACATATCGTCGTTGATACGGATATGGGGGTCGACGACGCCGCGGCCGTGGCTTGGCTTGTCACCCAAAAGGACAATCCCATCGAGCTTGTCGGCGTGAGCGCAGTATGGGGCAACACCCTCGTCGAGCATGCTGCGAACAATGCGGCCGCGCTCCTTGGCGCTCTTGGTTTCCAAAATGTTCCAATCGTCATTGGGGAAGCATCACCAGTGGCCGGAACGCCAAACCGCGTTGGCGCCGTCATTCACGGTATTGATGGATTATGGGGAAGCGCCAAGGATCACGCCGGAAGCGCAATCGATAGGGATCTCGTCGGTTTCTACCGAGGCATTGTGGCGAAACACCCTGGCGCTACGCTGCTCGCCCTCGGCCCATTGACAAACCTCAGTCGCCTGCTGCACGCAGCGCCAGACGTACTCCGACAGTTCGGGGCTATTGTTGTCCTCGGGGGTGCCAAGCATGAGGGGAGCATGACGCCTGTTGCTGAGGCCAATTTCTGGCACGACCCAGAAGCGGCTGAGTCTGTTCTCGCAGCGAGGCTGCCCATTGTTTTGATCACACGCGACGCTCATCGCAGCTTCGCGCTTCAGCGAGCTGATCTGGACGCAATGAGCGACGCCACGAGCCGCGCGGCCCGTTTTCTCGCATCTCCAGCCAAGGCTTACGCACGAGTCACGGAAGGATTCGGCGAGGCAATTGGTTTTCCAGATATCGTCGCAGCCATGTACGCAGTCGACCCCTCAATCGGCAGGCGAGTCCTACCGGCGCTCGTCAAAGTCATCGCAGGTAACGCGGGACTCGCGCGCGGACAATCCATCATTGGGCTCACGCGCACGGAGCGCCTCACCATGATTGAATCTGGGTCAGCATTGTTGACGCTTATCGATCGCTTACTTCGAAAAGAGCAGTTGGATGTGCCCGGCGCGATTGATGCAATTCTCAATCGCGAGCCAGATAACGCGAACGTCGTCCTTGAAATTGACGAGGGTCGAGTACGGGAATGGTTTCTGCGTGTGATCTTGGCGGAGGACGCAATGGAAGCCACCGGTAGCGCCCCCACGATTCCGAGTACGGCTATGTAGGACGCCCCGTCGCGCCGATATCGCGACATCGCTATCTCGTCTCGAATTTTTTGAGCCATTCTCGTGCGACCTCAGTGCTCGAAAAAAACTCGAACTCAAAACGCGCCTGATCTCGATTGAGCAACCGCACGGCATTCAGCAAAAGGGTGAGGGCGACTCGAAGCGTAAAACTCGCACCGACGACCGCCATAGCCCGGTAGTAGTTCGCTGCATTCGATTGGCGAGGAAAGTCCCTTGTTATGCGCGGCAGCCGTTCGAGGCCGCGAACATCATAACGCACGACAAGCGGACCCGTTTGCGCACGAATCCCATCGAGCCATTGGAGCACCGCCACCGCTTCAGCATCGGAAAGGAGCCCGTTCAGCTCGACCGACACAAAATCTGGCGGCTCATAAAGCGCCTCGTGTTGCCCAAATTTGACTCGGATACTTTGGGGCGCCTCTATCTCGCTCATAACGTCCTTCCGGCTCGGCCAAACCCCAACGCCCCCCCCGCTCGGGCAATGCTGCCGAAAAAAGCGCCGTTCAGGCCTTCTTCGCCCTCATATACGCTTCCAGCTCCGCCTTTTTCTTCGCGCCCACCTCGTCGAGTTTCTCGCGCCACGTCTTTTTATAAGGCCGCAACGTCTGCACAATCGAGCGCGCGAGCACTAGATTCCGATACCACTTTGCATCCGCAGGGACGACCATCCAAGGCGCGCGCTTCGTCGCCGTGCGTGAAATGGCGTCCTCGTAGACGTTCGTGTATTCATCCCATTTGTCGCGCTCACGCCAATCCCCAGCGTTGAGCTTCCACGCCGTGCGCGGGTCCTGCTCACGCTCCACGAGACGCTTTTTCTGCTCGTCCTTGCTAATATGCAAGAAATACTTGAGCACAATGGTCCCATGTTCGACCAATAACTCCTCGAAATCACGGATATGACCAAAACGCTCGCCCCAAATCTCCTTGGGGGCAAGATTATGGACACGCACGACGAGAACGTCTTCGTAATGGGATCGATTAAAAATCCCAAATTCACCTCTGCGCGGAGCATGCTTATGAACACGCCATAAAAAGTCGTGCTCGCGCTCCTCTTCCGTCGGAACACCAAACGACGTGACATGCACGCCCCGCGGGTTCAAATAACCAACGACGTGCTTGATTGCCCCATCTTTACCCGCCGTATCGCGGCCCTGAAGCACCACAAGCACAGCATGCGTGCGAGCACCCCATAACAAATCTTGCAGCTCAAACAGCTCATCGCTGAGGCCCGCAAGCTCCCTCTCCGCGTCCTCACGCGAAACGCCGCCTTGCGCGCCTTCCCCGATATCGCCGAGCTTTACCTTGCCGCCCGTTTCATCGAATGTGACAATTCCCACGCGCTTCGCTCCTCTCCAACAAACCAACCAAACACGGTCGG
>Ga0075163_10009330_pt1 | contig 12880 bp, 10 predicted proteins | sample JI1023141ADNA_FD_71478 | JGI IMG/M metagenome (GOLD analysis project Ga0075163, IMG submission 71478) | Wastewater effluent complex algal communities from Wisconsin, to seasonally profile nutrient transformation and Carbon sequestration -... | ecosystem: Engineered > WWTP > Effluent > Algae...
ATAAAGAATAAGAAGGCAGTCGCATATATGCGTGCATTCTTAACTTGACCTGATAATCGTGGTAAGAAATTTCCTATGAAAGGGATTTCTATATTAGAACCCAGACCCGTAGTGACATAAGCACCAATTATTAAAGCTAGATAAGCTAAAGTAGCTCCCAAGAAGTTAATATTTATTGGCGATTTTTGTATATTTGCTAAAGTATTGAGATACGTAGCCGAGTTCCATTTTAGGTATAAACCATCTAAACCGAGTAGAACTACTACGATTAGTAAGAGACGCCAAAAATCCGAAATCATTACCTTTATACTCTAATCTTCTAAAATAATATATAAATCAATCCTATTGTCCTTTTTATTAATCTTTGATATATAAATACATATCAAAAATTGTATTTCAACCTGCAAATATAAAAATCCGTCTTGCATGTCTTGCACGTCTTGCATGTCTTGCACGTCTTGCATGTCTTGCACGACGACGCTATCGCATTTGCTTTACCTTCTTCACGAACAAAACAGAGAGATACATTATGAAAAATAATAATTGTCACACAATCTAAGAAATTACCATAGGAAGTGGTGTAGTAGCAATCTGGAGAGGAATAGTAGTCACATTTGGATAAGAACTAAAGACTTCTGGATATGCTCCAACATACTGATCACCCAGAAAGAAACGATTATATAAACCTTGTGCAGTATCTAGACCAGGTGTTTTCACAGCAACAGGCATAATAACACTCGTTATTACCAGTTGAAGATCACTTTGTAGCACTGGAAGACCCGAAATGTATTTCCTAAAATTAGCTACATGAGCTGGAAATACTCTTACCAAATTCACTTCATCATTTCTCCATAAATCAAGCCAATTCTTATAATCCTCCAGTGTCATCTTCGAAAAATTAGCATGTTCTTTAAATTTCTGTCTCTGTTCTGGCGTCATCTGGTCCGGATCTTTGTAATATGTATTAACTACTGCTGGAACCATTGGCGCTGGAGCTACAGGAGCTACAGCTGGAACCACTGGCGCTGGAGCTACGGGAGCTACAGCTGGAACCACTGGCGCTGCTGTTACAGGAGTAACGACTGAAGTAGTAGGAACACCTGGAATAGTAGGAACACTAGGAATAGTAGGAACAAGTGGAGCAATAGCCACAGGAGCACCTGGAACTGCCGGATCAACAACTAAACCTCCTCTTTGATATCCTCTAGAATGGGCCTTATATCCTCCTACAAGAGTTGTTGCTGTGGATGTTGTAGCAATAGGTATGGCAGTTGTAACTGCGGGTGCCACAGTAACTCCCGATGCTGCTGCAGCTGCAGGTACTGCTCCTAACGGCACACTTGTCATTGATGGTGTCGGTAGACCCACTATGGGTTTGAATGGTGCAGCCAGAGTCGCAGTAGAAACTGCGGAAGTCACAACTGGTACTGGAATCGCCGAAGGCACGGCAGCATATGTTGTCATAGTTGTTACTGGTGTTACGATTCTAGCGACCCCACTATTCGCAGGTGCTACTGGTTCGGTAACAGGAGCTGTAAAAGGCGTGACTACTGTCGCTGCTGGAGTTATGAGGTCGGTTACTGACGGAAACGTCTGTGGCACAACAGCTGTCGTAGTAGTTACTGGTGATGCTGCTACGACTGCAACTCCACCTTTTTGTTTGCCAGAGTAATCCTGCATAGGAACCCTAACTTCCACATTACTAATACGTCGATCTACTATATCACTTACAAAAACCGTTATTAAATATAATAACAATATTACAAAGAGTATTGTAAATATCCAATTCAAAGTTTTATCTGAAATCATGATTGTAATAGTCTAAAAAGAGATTACCAATCTATATAATACATAGAGTTTTTCTCTATGACATTGCAGATCAAAAGAACTTTCTCTGTATCGGCAAAATCTTTTTTCCTACTAAAGCTGGTGTAGCAATCCCAGACGAAGTTGCTTGTGTGTTTGCAGCCTTTGTCTGAGCAATTAATGATGAAGGAGTTGGTACTGTGATTTTTACCTTTTGAGTTTGTAGTTCGTCTTGTATTAGATTGTTGATTTCTCCAATCTTAATTTTTTGTATATCTGCAATTTGATTAACTACTTTTATTTTTTCAGGTGATACCATCTGTAATGCTGTTTGTGGATCTAGAACTTTTACTTTTGTCGTCGTATTCACTACCATATCCGATACTTTTATCTTTGGAACATTCGTAGGCTGAGTAACAACTTTTATTTTAGGAGCAAGGTTATCTGTCGGTGAAATTTTAACTTTCACAGGTGATGCCTGTTTTAAGTCAGTTACCTTAACCTTTTGAACTGGTGTAATTGTATCCGATACTTGTAATTTAGGAACATTGGAACCCATCGTCGAACTTATTTTTACCTTATTTGTGAGTGAAGGCAATTTAGGTGTTATTTTAATTGGTATTCTCTTATCATGATTTGAATCTGAATTATTATTCCCTGAATCTGCAGAAACACCTTCTAATAGACAGCCTCCTGGAAGTCGAATCGTTGTAGGAGCATCTTCGTCTTCATCATCTTTAAACATGTCATCATTATCTCCTCCATTTCCTCCATTTCCTCCATTTCCTTCACCATTTCCTTCACCACCTAAGATAAATAATCTCGGTAATGGACCCTTTCTGTGCTTCTTACCTGCCATACCCGCTTGGCCTCTAGAAGCTTCAAACTCAGTTAAGTCTGGTAGATGATCTAAGAATCCTGTAATCAGTTCTTCGTATTTATTGTCAGTATCACTATCAAATAAGAAAGTATTAGTACGTTCACAAAAGTATTCCTCTTCATCATAGAATTCCTGACGTTGTTTCAAATGTTTCGGAAAATTACCAAACTTATCCACAATATCAATCACATATGGATTAATCGCATGATACTTACGAAGAATTCTACCGACAGCTTGAATTATATCAGTCATAGGTGTGGCAAACAATAATGTATCTAGAGTTGGAATATCCAACCCCTCTTGAGCCAATTGACATGTGCCTAATACAATATCGCATTTTGCGGATTCCTCGAGCATCTTCTTATATTGTTTTTTATTCATCTGTTGTTTGCCCCAGTATAGACCAAAAGTAACAAATGTACCATTCGGTCTTCTAAGATTTGCTTTTTGTAAGGCATCATAAATCCATTCCAAATGTTCACGTCTAGATGACAAAACTAATGTAGTACGACTCTGTTTCACAAGGACTGACAAGATATGAATTATCATCTTATTTCTTGCCTCAAATTCTATCAATTGTGTAAGCATTCCACCCGTATTTTTTACTCCATTCTTCAAATAAAGATCTTGATAATATGGACTGTTACTCATACAATGGATTTGTTTTACCATCACAAGATTTGAACCAGCTCTTCGCTCCTGATGGAAAAGTTTACCTAAATAATAATAGAAAACGCGACTTAATTTATCTTTTCTTTCTGGCGTCGCAGATAGACCTAACATGTATTTACTGGCTACCTTAGGGAGGCTCTTCGAAAACATATCAGACGCTATATGATGACATTCATCGAATATTACTAGACCAAAACTATCAAACATACCCTTGGGATATTCCTTCATGCAAATGCTATGCAACATTCCTACTACTACATCATTACCATCTATTTCCATCTTGTTCTGCTGAAGTATACCTACCCTTGCATTACTAAACTTATCAAAACTATCTATCCATTGGTCCATCAAAAACTCCTTATTAACAATTACTAATGTCTTTTTCTTCAACTGTGCTATCGTCCAGATAGCCAAGACAGTCTTACCATAACCACAAGGCAGACTCAGCACACCTCCCCCTCCCACTGATGCCTTATATTCTAGTTCTTCCTCATCTGGTTCTTCCTCTGTCTTAGAATTTTCTTCTTTAGAAGAAGAATGTAAATTGTTAACTTCCATAAGGATTTCGAGAGGAGACGGTTCATCTGTTTGCGTACTATCTTCTGCCATGTTTCTCTCCTCTTCTACATTTACATTGTCAAGTCGACTATCGACACTATCAGATACATTTGTTGCAACATTTATTATTGTATTATTCGCTGTAGAATCGATCCACGGCTTGTTAAACTGTTTCATGATATTTTTGGCTGCAGCAATCTGGTGAGGTCTTAATGTCATATGAACAGTAATATCGATATCTTCCCCATCCAAGATATTTACGTTAACAGGTTGTCCAAAATGTTCAATACCATAGTATCTTGGCAAATAATAGCGTTCGGGCGATTCCAAAAAAACTTTGTATGGTTTCGGTTTCGCCAAATCTTTAAAAGCTGGTAAGACTGCCGGAGTTACAGTAAGGTCCTTCTTTATCTTGTTAATTTCGAAAGGTGTTAAGTACTTCTTATGTACTATATAACCATTACGTGTTAGAGTTCTATGAGACATTTATATTTATATTGTATATTACCTAAAAGACGTCTTAGAATATTTTTCCAGATTTCCCCACAAATGCACTTCACTTTTTTTGGTCTAATAGGTCATAACATATTAAAAAACATATTATAAACATATTGATACATCGAATGGTTGTTGGGTTCTTATCCTAACAGCTACTGTAAGTTTTTCCATAGCTACTACAGTAGCATCTGGTAATATGAATTTTATTCCAGCAGGTACTATCTTTGTAAATCTCCTACAATACCTGTTTTTAAATTTAACGCCATACCTTTAATAATACTTTCGAATTCTAACATTCCTCTTGCGCCTACATCATCTAAACCATAGATTTCTGCAATTCCATCCATCTATTTTATTTAGAACAGTTTGTGTCTTTCTTATAAAGTTGGGACTCTAAGTTGAAAAAATGATTATTTATTTTTTTTAACTAAACAATCAACATAGCAATACCTATACTAAATGAGTGCAGCATATCAAATTGTGTATAAATTAAATAATAAGGCAGCTCTTAAATACATAGTAGTTGTTCTTGAAGATGACATCTATACTGGTGATGTTGTTGATATTAATGATAAGATCCAATATCATATCAAGAAGGATATTAAAACATATGTAAATCTAAGATCTGAAAAGTATTATGAGGAAGAAGACATTGAGATTTTTCAGATCACCAATATCAGAAATAATATTTGACTTCGCACTCGAGCTGCTGCTGGTCTGATGACTATCAGCCATAAAAATTTAAAAAAAATGATTATTTATTATTTATTTGTTGTTTAGTCAATTAAACAACAAATAAACAAATATGTTGCGAAAGGTAACTACTAGTGTTCGATCTATGATGCAGGTTTCTGCCATAGCCACAAACCTTAAAAAACCTGTCCTAGCAGCTTTTAAATGCAGACAGCATCATACTGATGCACAAAATATTAAGATCGTTTCTACAAAAAACCGTATTATGATCCATCCATTAAATCGATACATCTTAGATTGGGAGCTTTCGGACCAATATGGTTTAAAGACAGTCCTCACACAAAGGCTTACTGATCTATGCAAGACACAGATCTACCTCGATCAAGAGACAGAAAGTCTTATTATACCTAGTCTAAGTTTAGATAAATATGAAAACTTTAAACAATATAAACCAAGACAGCCCTGGTATCAAGCTCCTAGTGCGAAACCAATTATAAATGTGGATTTGTGGCTCATTCCACCTTCAGTCTTGGCATTGCTTATGAAAAGAGACTCCAATCTTGTTACACATCAGCGCCTTCAAATCGTGCTCAATCCAATCAAGTAAAAGTAGGAAACTATAATAAATTTATCATAATGAGATAAGTGTGGGGGGGTAAGACCTTACTCAGAGACAATCATCCGTGAAAGAAAATCTAGAGTTCTTTATATAAATATTTATTAGCCTTTGTTGAGATATCCTTCTCAGACCATGTTTCTACAGGTACGTTCTGCATCATGACAAAGCACTTCTCTTTCGTACATAATGAGTATGTTTGGACTCCTCCCATGTTTCCTACTTTGGTCATTCTAATACGTTTTCTCATGTTTTTATTATCATTTATCAAAGAGCATGCAGTGACTTGTTTTCCCTCATAAAGAATCATATGATCTCTGGTAATATATAAGTCTGTATCAGGTTTATTAACACCAAGACTACCTTTTGGAATCTTAACAAATCTTTTTACTGGTGTCTCAAAACATAAATTAGAAACCAATTCAACACTATTTCCATTGACATCTATTACATAATCACCTTTTCTGAGTTCCTTTATCTTTCGTAAACCAGATATCGTCTGGACTTTAGTTTCAGGATATAAGCACGGTACGAAAGACAGATTAATGCTCCATCCCTGTGCTATAACTCCTTGCTCCCCCTGGACGGTATCTAGAACATATAGTGACCAAATGCCATTTGGATTCTTTCCTGCAAAGTGTCCTGACAGATTATATTGTGAGGGAGTCATATATAACTGTGGCATGGGTGCCGGAGGTAACCATAGATTTTGGAAGGTTACGGGTAGCGGTTTATATGAAGCTGATACATCTAACATTGAATTTTTAGGAATTGGTTGCGCTGCATTATCATCGAAAGTAATATCGATACCAGTTAGATCCGTGCCACCACCCTGGTCCATCATTAATATTTCGTTATCTCCCGAAGGAGAAACTAAAAGAAGACGTATATCCTCTGGAAACGTATGTGTTAGATTATGAAGCGTTACAGTGATCGAACCTAGTATATTAAAAGGTGAACTAACCACAATATTGGATGGATAAGGAATTCCCTGTCCCGAATCAGGGATTATAATTGGGGTCATATTGCTATAAGTTGGCATCTTTCCAATTATATATATATATATATATATCCAATATTTTTCTTCGAATCTAATATAGTAACTCAATGACAACATACACAAATACAGATTTCATTACTTTTCCGGTAAGTTCTGGGAATGGTAGAGCTAATATTTATCCTTCTAACTTAATCGTTGCTGGTGCACCTACTACTATCAGTCAAATAACAGTGAGCCTAAATGATGTTAATCAAACTTTCTCAGAAGATATAGCTGTTATGTTGGAATCCCCCTCTGGAAATACTCTGCCTTTAATGTTCTACAATGGAGGTGCAGCCGTTATCGTAAATGTTGATCTTACATTTGATGATAATGCTCCAACTACCTTACCCACTCCGATAGTGTCGGGTACGTACAAAGTTACACCCCCTACAACTGTTCCAAGTCTTCCGTTACCTGATTTTCTCGGAGCACCTCTAACGCAACAACCCATTATTTACAGTAATTTGTTGACAAAAGCTTTCACTGGTCCAGGTAAAAATCCAAATGGTACTTGGAAATTATGGGTTGTTGACACATTCCCTCCCGCTGATAATGGTTCAATTGATGGATGGAGTATCACCATTTCCTAAATTACTGTCTGTACAAATGAAAAAGCAGTTTCCAAAGAACTCAAGTCAGTAAGTTTATAAACTTTCTTCCAACTTTACTTCCCTAATACAATTTTCTATCACTCATCAAAATTAGCCATTTTTTTACCATTTTTATTGGCCTTTTTTCCGCATGTACTTGCAAATTTAATTATTACATCTAAAAAGATTATGCTAGTATAAGCATAGTCTCATCTTTTACACGTCTTTGTACATAAATATTATAAAGAAGCCCAATAAGACTACAAAACACACATAAGGATGCTCCTACTATAAAAAATACAATATTACTTTCCATTCTTGAATCTTATGTTCTTTTGTATTATTGAATGAATGATTTGTGAATAAAAATTTCATATTTTATTTCGTTAAATTTTTATGGTAGGTTATGGTTTTGTTATATTTTATTAAGTTTTTCGTTTAGTTTTGTATATCTTTAAGAGTCTCTGATACCTTCCTAGGATTATTCTATAAAACGTGTAATAAAAAATATATAATAATATTATAAGGAAATAAATGCCAGAATCATTTAAGACAGCTAAATGTTGTGGTTCTAAAGAGCCTAAGAACGACTCTTGTAAATGTGGAGACTCATGCAAATGCGCTACGGAAGGAAAGTCCAAATGCAAATGTGGAGACTCATGCAAATGCGCTACGGAAGGAAAGTCCAAATGCAAATGTGGAGATTCATGCAAATGCGCTACGGAAGGAAAGTCCAAATGCAAATGTGGAGATTCATGCAAATGCGCCAAGAAATCCAAAGTATGCTGTAAAGTTGGCCCAACTGGCCCGGCCGGTCCAGCAGGTCCTAGAGGCTGTATGGGAGAAAAAGGACCTATAGGATTACCAGGACCTTCAGGAGAAACTGGTAAACCTGGACCTAAAGGATGTCCTGGCAAACAAGGCAAACAAGGCAAACAAGGCAAACCTGGAAAGCCTGGAAAACGTGGACATCCAGGTCCTAAAGGAGCTACCGGTGCTCCTGGTAGTCAAGGTGCTCCTGGAGCACCCGGCGCTCCTGGTAGTCAAGGTGCTACAGGTGCCCCCGGCGCTCCTGGGTTGTCGCAAGCATTCTTTACTAGACCAGATGATTTAATTGGTATAGGCGCAGGTGACGTTATTATTGCTAGTCTCAATTTACCAGCTGGATCTTTTGTTTTAGAATCTAGTTTACAAGCCTTTTCAGATAATGGTATAATCGTTCCGTTCCTGAAATATAGTACGAACTTAGCTCGCACGGAATTATCCAGTACTGGTCTAACTAGCTATGTTCTTTCTATATCAGACGTTGCTGTCTTGGCAAATCCAACCACAGTAAACTTAATAGCATATAATAATAGTGGATTTCCCAACATGAATGTTAAAGGTATTGTCATGATTGCCACCCAAGTAAATTCAGCTACTATACAACCTTAGAGATTGCTGAAAAAGTAATGAAACCGCTTTTTATGGTCTGCAATTTTGATATACTTTCTCTATCTCCAATATTTTATCTATTTAAACGAACCCATTTTATCTATTTAAACGAAGCCATTTTAAATAGATAAAATCTTTAAAGGAATCGAAGAGTTAATAAATTAACTTTTCGGTTATGGACACTATTGTATCAGTATTACTAAAGTCACTAGCAGAATGTATTTTAGATATCTGTGATAAGTAATGTGAAAGTAATGTGCGCTTTTTATCCTTAGACGATCCCATAAAACAGTGGTTAAAACGAAAGTGGTAAAAACGAAAGTGGTAAAACGAAAGTGGTAAATTTAACGTATATCCTTTCTGCTTGCGATTAAAGGACAAGGGTATTCCTGGGGATGACGCAAACAATATCCAGCGGGATCCGTCGCAAATTCGATGCCTATGGGTCTTTCTGGATATCTCACATCATTATAGTAAAGTCCACCATAATACTGTTTAAGACCTGTTCTCATAAAGTCTGGTGATAAGTTATACAAGATATTATGTGTTTGTCCATCAACTAATCTTTCTGCGACAGCATCGGTTACTCCTTCCAATTCCGTAGGAGGTCTATCCAAATTTACTATACCTACATCACATTTACAAGGATTCCAGGTTTTAAAATCCACTCTTCCAAAGTCATCGGCAGCATAGGGTCCAGTTGTTGGTCCCGTATTCGATTCTTTTAAGTTGTTAATAAGTTTTCTAGGGGGATGCAATGGTCGACGCAAAATCCAAGCCAGATTATTATGGTCTTTATGGTTTATAATATTCAGTTGATCTTGGTCAGCCGGACCCAATCCCAAATAAGTTAGTATATTTAAACCATTACCTATCTTGCAAGAATCTGCCGAGATCAAATCTGTTCGACTCTGACAAAATCCATCTTCTTCCAGTCTTTCTGCTATATCTTGATTACAACTAGCTACACCTACTCCTCCTGTTTGTAAATTTATACTTCTGTAAGAGGTTGGAGAAGTATACCAGGCATATAAAAGATATGCCAATAAAATACCAATGATAAGATAGATCATTATATATCTATAATGATATTTTAAAGCCAAAGAGCAAAGAAGTTATTGAATGTCTAGATGTTTGTCATGGTTGAAACTGCCCAAAATTGAGGTCCAAGATTTTGTCGTAACAACCGAAAAAGAAAGATCCAAAGTATTAAAAGCTTTGGATGACCAAAAATTGCAATCGGTGAAATTTTTTGTAGGCACTAAATCTGGTAGCAATAGTGGCTTCGTAATGTAGCCTACCAGCCAACGGCTGCTACTTTGTTATTGGAATAAACTAAACAATACGGTTTCTTCATCATATTCTAGTAGAGTAGATCCGATTTGTTTCTTACCCATTTGTAGGCATTCATCTTTATTGTCTGTGAATTTGCCAACGAATTCCTCTAGTGTTCTTAAATTCTTCTGGAAGAAAGTAGATATTAGTTTCTTATTCTTTTCATTACCTTCTGGCACGATCATCACTGAATCACCTAGTTTTAAACCCAAGTTACGTCTATACTCCTGTAAGAAGCGACAGGTTAATTTAACTAGATATAATTCCTCAAGTTCATCACTGATCATCGGATCTAATAGGACTATCAAATCCTCTTGCTTATCTATTTGATAATTCGAAACTGTTATTCCTAGTTCTGAAATAACTTGTAAATCATCGGGTAGTATTTGAAAATTCTCCCATGTCTGATTTCCTTTTAAGAAACTCTTCACCTTGTTTGGATCCTGACTAACATCATTCGTAAGGAAGTCAGCAAATCTTTTTATATTCTTACCTAGTTTCTTACCCAGAGTCTTCTGGTTAGGAACTAACTGATATTTCAGATACTTATGACTATCTGTATTATAAGAAATATCCAAGAGATTCGATTCGGTCGATAAAATCTCTTCAACATTCTTCAATGCTTCTAAGACTTTAGGATCTTCATGCAATATAATAACTTTAGAATAGGGCATCTTGATGGAAGTATTTACAACACCTGTCGCAGATGCAGGACGTTTGGTTCGCATAGTACGAATAAGACTGATTACTGTGATAAGTTTTTCCATACTTAATATCATAGCTGGACTTCTTGTAAACATTAGATGTTCTGGAGCTTTGTTGAAGTGTACACTTAGACGTCTAGAAGGATCTGTTTGTAGACAAACTTCAATACTAGGTCTAATTGTTTGAAACACTATTTCTGCTAAGAATGGTGCAAATGGTGCTATAGTTAAGGAAAGGTTATGTAAACAGAAATCTAGAACAGATAGACCAATTTCAACATCATGTACTTCTTGAACAGAAGGTTTGGATGTAAGACGCAAACGTGTCTTGTTTAGTTTGATCCACCATCTTGATAATTTGTCTACGAAGTTGTCGAATAAAGATAAGACGTTACCAAGGTCATATTCTCTCATATGTCTATGAACTTCCATTTGTAAATCCTCTAAGCAATGAAAGATCCACGAATCTAAAGCATTAGTTAAGACAATATTGGGTGTAGCCTGGGTATTTTGTGCATCAACGTCTTGGATTAGTACAGTTCGAACTACAGGTAAGCAATTAAAATGTTTGCCAGCTTGTTTCTCGAAGAACTCTACTGTTTCATTGCGGTATTGTAACATATTCTCGATCATGATTAAGACATTCTTCTTAACCATTTTTACACCTGATTCCGAAAATTTAAGTGTATCGGCCTTTACCACCTTAGAATCAAGCAGATAGAGTCTTAAGGCATCAGACCCATATTTGTCCATGATAAGAGTGGGTTCTGGATAGTTTTTCTTTCTCTTACTCATTTTCTCACCGTCCTCGGCTAAGATGAGTCCATTTACAATAACATTCTTGAAAGCAGGTTTGTCAAACAAGGCAGTAGAAAGTACCAGTAAAGTATAAAACCAACCACGTGTCTGATCTGTACCTTCTGCAATAAAATCACATGGAAAGTTCTTTTCAAAATACTCCTTATTCTCAAATGGATAGTGACATTGAGCATATGGCATTGCTCCTGACTCCATCCAACAGTTTCCAGCGATGATGGCTCGGGATGCTTTTGTTACAATCCAGTGTGATGTTTCGATACTATCAGGAATCTCTAATTCTTCTGACTCCTCAGAGGCACATCTGGAATTTAAAGCTGTCGCAATTTTTTGCTCCACTAACACTTTATATGCTTTAGAATCCATACGTTCTGCTCGTCTTACAATGACAAACCCATCTGCCATATCGAAACACCATGTACGTCCGTCATAAATGACTTCCCGCACCACATCGCTTTTCAACGTATTATCTTTTTGACTCTGAACTGTTGATGCATCTACTAAACGTATTAGAGGTTCCACTACAATTTCGTGATCATTAAAATAAATTACCCAAGATGCGTGTTTGGCATATGTGGAAGTCGCACGCATACTACTACGATTAGATCCTGCATCGTACATCATGCTGAACTTAGCGGTATAGCCTGCGTGCAACATCAGTCTCATAATTTCATCACGAAACCGAATAGATGAGGTAAAGATTGCTTTGGCTCCGTGTGCTGTTGTCGAATTTTTGCTGCTAGCTCCATCTGCTAAATGAAGGCCTTCTAGAATGTTGCGACAAACACTAGAAGGCAATTTCCATACAAATGATGCGAACCATTTTGCACTTTTGATCCCTTCACCCTGCAACATTGAACTGGTGTCAGTTGATATACTATCCAATGTTTTCGTAATATCTTTTTGACCTAATACATACTTCTGGTCATACTGCTTAATAAACCATGTGGTCCAGCGCTTATTGATTATACTGATAACTTGTTCTCCTTTAAGTTCCGAAACTCCATCTATTTGACGTGTAGAATTGATATTATAGAAATACCAGTCGCGATTCTCTTGCAGATCACAGGCTGCTAAACACCTTTTGACGAAGTCGATATCATGTTTCTTAACCTGATTAAATACTACATTAAAGAGTTGTTTACTATTACCACATAATGTCCCATCACCTAACCAAAAACCGTAAAGTGCACAGAACGATCTCACTTGATCTCTAGATAGACCAAGTTCATCGAA
>Ga0075163_10009331_pt1 | contig 12880 bp, 16 predicted proteins | sample JI1023141ADNA_FD_71478 | JGI IMG/M metagenome (GOLD analysis project Ga0075163, IMG submission 71478) | Wastewater effluent complex algal communities from Wisconsin, to seasonally profile nutrient transformation and Carbon sequestration -... | ecosystem: Engineered > WWTP > Effluent > Algae...
TTCCCGCCAAGCGCGCCGATAAATTACTGGTACGTAAAGGAGAGGAAAACAACGCCGATAACCCGTTCATCCACCGCCAGACGATGGCCAGCGCCGTGCGCTTCACCACGCCGGAACTGGCCGAGCTGGAGCGTGATATTTCCAGCGCCAGCGATAAGGCGATTGGCATCGAGCTTGAGCTGTTCCGCCAGATGGTGGGCGAAATCACAAATCTCTCCGATCTGATCGGCCAGCATGCCCGCGCAGTAGCCGCACTGGATGTCGCGTCAGCTTTCGCGCAACTGGCCGCTGATGAGAATTATACGCGCCCCGAGATCGATGAATCATTGTCGTTCGATATCAGGGGGGGACGCCACCCGGTAGTGGAACAGGTCTTGCGCAAGACCAGCGGCAATGAATTCGTGCCGAATGATTGCGACCTCAGCAACCATCAACGCCTGTGGCTGCTCACCGGTCCCAACATGGCTGGTAAATCGACATTCCTGCGCCAGAATGCGCTGATCGTTTTGATGGCGCAGGCCGGGTCTTACGTCCCCGCGCAATCCGCACATATCGGCGTGGTGGACCGGCTGTTCAGCCGCGTCGGCGCTTCCGACGATCTGGCGCGCGGGCGCTCCACCTTCATGGTCGAGATGGTTGAAACCGCGACGATCCTTAATCAGGCCACCAGCCGCTCACTGGTCATCCTTGATGAAATCGGGCGCGGCACAGCCACGTTCGATGGCCTGTCGATTGCGTGGGCCTGTGTCGAATATCTGCATGAAACAAATAAATGCCGTTCACTGTTCGCCACCCATTATCATGAACTCACCGCGTTGCAGGCACGCCTGCCCGCCCTCTCCTGCCATTCGATGCAGGTGAAGGAGTGGAAAGGTGACATTGTCTTCCTTCATTCTGTCGGCGCGGGTGCGGCCGACCGCTCCTACGGTATTCATGTCGCGCGCCTGGCGGGCCTGCCTGCGGCGGTCATTGGCCGTGCTGAAACCGTTCTGGCAACCCTTGAAAAGGGCGAGCATACCGCCACGGTGACAAAACTGGCGGACGACCTGCCCCTGTTTACGGCAAAGGCACCGGAACCCCCACGCGCTTCCCCGCTGGAAACCAGGCTGGCGGAAATCCAGCCGGATTCCTTAAGCCCCCGCGAAGCCCTTGATATCCTTTACGAACTTAAAAAACTGAAGACGGCGTAAGCGCCAAGTAGGCCTTGAAAACTGGGCGACAGTTCCTTATAAAGGGGCTTCCCTCGAAGGATCCCGATGGACAGGTGGCAGAGAGGTTGAATGCGCTAGTCTCGAAAACTAGTATGGGTGCAAGCCCATCGAGGGTTCGAATCCCTCCCTGTCCGCCATTAAAATCAATATTTATATTTAAAATCAATGACTTACCACAATTACGGTAGCATTATCCCACAATTTATCCCACAAATAAACACCGGATAACAACGGATAGCAGAGGAATAATCACGAAACCGCATTCGGTAGCAAACCTGATAAGGGGCATACCTTTTTATTCAGGATAGACTCACTTACACCTGCAATTATGCAGCAGAAGGAATAAGTCTGTTTTTATTTTTCAGCAACTATTTCAAAAGAATATTCGTGGTCATTAAACCTCTTCCCATTTAACGTCCTCAATTGCTCCAGCCTTAGCCGTAACCATTCTGAACACCCGACAGGTCTATTCAAAGTTGAGTTTAACGATTGCTCCAGATACTCAGGTGCGTTTATACGCCGCCTAACCGCAAAGGAATAATGCCAGTATAACGATACATCCAGTCGTAGGCGATATGGATTAGGATCGCCAAGGCGTCCTTTATTTAGCTTCACAAGCACACTACCTATTGGAAAGGGCTATTGAAAAAAAGTCGTCCGGACGTTTTTTAATTGTTTTTATATGCGCGTAACGTGTTTTCGTGGGGGTTTCTATTTCTACCACATCACTCAATTTTGCTCCTTGGATAGCCCTACCCACAGCAGTATCCGGTGATACAATCTGCCCCTCCGCAATATGGGGAATCAAAGGCGCATATCGGGGAGAATCAAAACGAAATTTACCTACGACAGTAACCACAATTTCTTTGCCCGGATCATCCTCAAATTCCAGCACGACAGTATCAAATTCAGAAACTACTCTACGGTAGTCCGTGGCATATCCAACACGATTTAGGTCTTCAATAATCCCTTCATATAACCACCCCTCAATAGGCTCTTGCGTAGGTACACCCTGATAGATTGTTTGAGATATAACAAACTGCCAATGAACAGGACGATATAAAAAATCACCAGTCTCTGATTTATATAAATCACGCCTTAGATCATCGGGCACACCATCTCCCCTTCTTACCAGAATATACCAGTGTGAATTATCGCGATATATATCGCATTCCAAAGCCCCCATAGTATCTCTCATAGAGCCGTTCATTATTAACCCCCGCAATCCCTTAGAATTGCAACCCAATCAGGCAAATAATTTCCCCCTAACCATCCTGTACCATAGGCATTCATAATGGTTTTATTCTTCCCTGACTTCCTGAGTTCGATCAGTGCCGCATAGCGCCCGCCAGCACCTCCACCATAGATTTCTGCAATGCCAATATCCTGATAGACTTGCGTTGAGGTTTGATTCACCCAATCAATCGTTAGTTTTTTAGCCTTATCATCCCAACACTTAAGCAATGCCTGATAATTGCCCTGTAACTCTATGTTCTCGTACCTGTATTCAGCTTGCTTAAGATTTTCTTTGCTTTTCATCATAGTACAGCCTGATAAGCAAACCGCGATCACAAGTGCGACAATAAATTTATACCTTATCATATAAGAGTTTTGCGACATGACGTTCATCTCTTTAAATTTCAGTTAGCTGCTATTGTAACAGCAGAGTCCGCTTGCTCAGTTCCACAATACCGACATATTTTTGCTTCTGCCCTTATACTTTCTGCACAGGCATGGCATTTCTTTACAGCCCCCTGCACCATTTCCATCCCTTCTGTCTCTGCACTGTTCGTTCTATCTATAGCAGACCACACAAGCGCAATAACCCATCCAAAGAGAGTCCATCCCAAAAAAAGATTGAGGAGAAAAATTGGATTTATATCCTTATGCGAACGATTGGAAGCATTGATTGTGGGCAAAAAATACAGGCCCACTATCAGGACTAAAGTAGCCACCCCAATTATTAAACTTATTACTTCATCCATCGCATTCCTCATTTTTTAGCCAAAAGAAAAAGTCGCCAGAGGGTGAACCCTGGCGACCGGGATGTAAGAAACCGCTGATAGTGAGGCGGCGCATACGCCTTTACCCTCACGGGCTGGACATGCGCGTATGCCACCCGGCCATAAGGTCGAGTGGCAAATGCCGATGCTGTTCTAAGTAAACGACACCAGCTAACGGCTGATGCCAGCCGCACTATCACAGGGTTTCTTAAGCCCCGGCCCAGCACAAAACACCTGTGCCGTTCCGGTTACAAATCTATTTATGAATATGCGATACGTCAAGAAAAGAAGCCTCTCAGGGCAATAATGGACGCTCAATTTCCAAGGCTTTCCATGCTTTCCAGCAAACATCTTGCGCCTGTTCCAAGGATTCAAAGCCGTAAGGGATATATTGGTGCACCCATGCCCATGACTCTACATCCTCATCCGTACCATTCAGCCATGCCCGTATCGTGCTGATGCGGTAATAATTCCTGTTTCCCCTCAATCTTGGATGCTTAACGGGCGGCGGGAGGATTCCCCTCACCGCCCAATTGCTGATTGTTTGAAGGTGAACACCCAGAATGTCAGCCAGTTCACGGCTGGTAATGAAACTCCATGGAGCGCGGCGCTCGTATCGGCTCCAGTCTGGTTTCAGTGCAAACGAGTTGATTTTGGGCATGACACGCCTCCTACCATATCGGCTTCCCCGGACACGGACACCCCCTTAGGGGGATGTCCTGTCTGTCCGGCATGGAAATTTGCAAATGCCGCAATGTCCGATTTGTCCAGCTTGTCCACGGCCCAAACAAATCCATTGTAAGTACCTACAAAACCATCAGTTATCAGACTGGCTATAGCACGCTTTACCGCTTTTCCTGCGCTGTCTGATTTGTCCGACTTACAAAACCCTTCTGCGCTCTTCAAAGCATCCTGAAGCTCCGTCATAAGAATACAACATGTTCCGGATTGCCCTTGCCTGATCTCCCTCACTTCGCCTTTCATTTTTAGGAGATCGCGTAACACATTTAAGGCAGTCTTGGGTTGGCCTGACAATTCCTTGGACTTATAAGAAGCCTCAACGCAAGGGATTAGAACACAGGATTGCTTAGCTTCTCCATCCTCATCTATTCCAATAGGAACAGGCTTCAAGAGAAAGCCATACTTATCACCTGTTTTACCATCGCGCTGCTTCGTAACAGTGGCAACAACACCAAAAGAATCTGTCTTCTTTACTTCTATCTCCGTGTCCACAGCAGCCCTTAACGCACTATGACCACGCGCTCCCTTTGTACTGTCTTTACCGCTATGATGGATAAACATGATATGGACACCCAACTCCTCTTTCAGTCGGTCACCATTACGAATAACGGCCCCCATATCATCTGGAGAATTCTCGTTCCCACCAGACATGGCACGGCTTAACGTGTCTATCACAACAAGAGAAACATTTGGAATCTGACTAATTTCCTCAATCAACTCGCTGCAATCTGCATCCGCATTACAGAGATCAACGCTGGCGGGAATAAGGTAGAAAGATGGATGATTAGTCAGGCCATAGTAAATGCGGTAAGCATTTAAACGATCAGCCAGACCGACACCGCCTTCCGTTGCTATGTACACCACAGCACCTTGCTGAATTTTCAATCCGTACCAAGGCATACCCAGAACGATATGCAAAGCCATATCCAGAGCGAGAAAAGTCTTTCCGCTATTGCTCTCACCAAAAACAACACTCATCCCACCCTTATCAAGAAGCCATTTAATAAGGTATTTTCGCTTGGGAAGATTATCGAGATCAGGCCAAGCTATAGGCCTTAAGCGCCCTTGATTATTAGAATGCGTAGTACCAGACCAACCTTTTGCTCTAGCCATGAAAGCAAGCGTATCAATTGTAATCATATTGCTCATTTACGCTTGTCCCCCACTTGAGAAAGAGGCCCATTTGCTTTGACATTCTCCCGTCTTGTATTTTGGAGAGTTTTTTGACCAATGATCCCATAGTTCCACAGAAAAACCGCCGTGATGCAACGACATGCCAACATTCAGCCAATCAGGATAAGACATGTTTGGATCAAGGCATGAAAGCATATCGCTCACATCCTTCTCAGTATATTTGCCCCTATTCTTAACAGGCGAATGAACACGATTATGATTTTTTTGCACCGCCTGTTTCCATCCCCTGTTCTGACATTGTGTTTCAAATTCAGCGACAATATCTCTTGCGTCAGCTTCTGTTATCAGTGGCAAATCAGCCCACGGAATAGTTAATGTTTCAGCAGTACCGCCGTCTTCATAGTGCCATATATATGGCTGGTTCGTGTCAGGATGGATATGAGACGCCACGAATTGCTGCCCCTCTGCCAATACTTCCAGCATGTGCTTATTGCCCTCAGGAGAAAAGAATTCTCTCGACTTTACTTTTCTAAAAGATTTTTCACACCTGTATGGGAGCAACGCCTTGGGTGACATACCCACGCGATGAGGTGCAAATCCCAGACGCTCACGGACAAACGTGAGCATATATTGGGTCAGATTTTCATCACGACAATCAATATCCACGCCGATAGTTCGCGGCCCCCGGATGCCGCACCCGGCAAACTTGGAAGCCCAATAAGTTATTATCTCTTCATTAGCTTGGCACGTTTGCCAACCTTTAACAAAACACCCCTTACTTCCGAAAGGAATAGGCACAACGTCATAGCCGCCTTGGTGAAGGTCAATTGCATATTTTTCAATAGAGTTAGGCATGGCCAGTACCTCCATTCTGAGTGGCATAAGATTCCAGACCTGACAAAAAGGTTTCCAGATCGGAAGCAAGTACCAATGTTCTTTTGCCAATCTTTTTTGCTGGAAGAGAGCCAGATTTAAGCAGTTCATAAATTTTAGTTCGACCAAGGCCGGATATTTCCTGCACCTGTTCAATTGATAGGGCTAATAAATTACTCATAATTTTTATCTCCTTATGAGCTACGTCAGCGCATGATTGCGTGTACGCTGATACGTTTATCTCACAGGAGTTCACGAATAAGGATTAGCCGTGAAAATTAAGAATTATTTAACTCGGAAACAATGTTATAGAAACGCGCAAAAGTCATTTCTTTGGGAAGTTCTTGCCCCTCAACAAGGATAAATAGTTTTGATTTTCTTTTCTCATGAGGATTGCGAACCACCTTTTCAATTTCAAAGTTATTTATTGAGTCAACATCCATATAATAATTTTCTAGGAAATATTCCAAAAACTCATCGGGGCTAACCTTAGATTTTATTTTTTTCAACTTTTTATATGCCTCATAAGAATCCTTGATGTATTTTTTATGCTTATGAATCCTTTTCCCAGTTTGAATTTTTTTAAATTTTATTTTTTCAGAAAAATCAGGAATGTATACCTGAATGTCTGTGTATCCTGATTTTATTTCTGGTTTTAAGGAAGAATCTGAAGGCAAAGAAAATCCATCTTGATAGCCGAAAAGAAAAGAAAACTCTTTCTTTCCTTCAGGATGATCTTCAGAGACGGGAACATCGTATGTTTGGAATTCAAAAATAAATTCTTGCCACTTATCTGAAGAAATCTCTATTGGCTTACTTTCATAATACCCCTCTTTATCGTCATAAATCATTCCACGGGTTTTAATTGTCTTTTCTTCAATTGCATCAGCCAAATCATAAATATCAATTCCGTATTTTTTGGATACGTCTCTTATATTCATCCAATCTGAGGTGTGAACAGCTTTAAGGCTTAAATTAGACATAGCATTAAACTCTCTTTGCTTTTCTAGTCTTCGCTCCACTCGAATTTACAGCACCTTGCTGACAGTATGCGGCCCAATCTTCCATGAGATTCCTGCGTTTCTCAAATAAATCGCCACGCCGATAGGCCAGCTCAACTTTATCACCGCTTATATGAGCCAAGGCAGACTCCGCAACCTCACGGGGATAATGCGTTTTCTCTGCTGCCCAATCACGGAATGAGGAACGAAAGCCATGCACAGTAATATCACTTTTATTCATACGCTCTAGCAACATCAGCATAGCCATGTTTGATAAAGGCTTCCTCTTTTTATGACCGCGAAAAATATATTCATTTTCCCCTAGTGCGCCCTTGGTTAGATCATATTGCTTTTTCAAGTTCTGCAAGATTTTGAGAGCCGCTCCGGATAAAGGTACACGATGCTCACGCCCTCCTTTAATTCTGCTATCAGGGATAGTCCAAATTGCGCCTTTTAGGTCAACTTCATTCCATGTCGCGCCTATCACTTCACTGGTACGAGCCGCCGTTAAGATGGTAAAAGCCAGAGCCATGGCTGCCATACCTTCTTCAGCTTTCAGAGCCTTCATAAAACCAGCGATTTGTTCGTATGGCAAAGCTGGCTGGTGCACAACCTTTTGCACTTTAGAACGGGCTGGCAATAGATTTTCCAAGTGACCGCGCCATCGAGCCGGATTCTCTCCGCGCCTGTATTCCCTTGCTGTTGCCCAATCGAGAATATTCTCTATGCGTCCCCTCACACGGCTTGCTGTCTCTGTTTTTGTCTTCCAGATAGGCTCCAGAACCTTTGTAACCAGTGCCACATCTACCACTTGCACTGATAAATCACCAAACACAGGGTAAACATACGTTTCCATAGTGCTTTGCCATTGTTTAATATGCTTATCATTGCGCCAACCATCCTTATGAGCCTCAATATAAGCCTCTGCACATTGACGGAATGTCTGAGCCTTAGCAGCAGCCAGCTTTGTCTCCGCTATAGCCGCATCACGGCTTGCTATCGGGTTAATACCATTACTTAGCTGTTTACGCGCTTCTGCTGCCTTAATTCTCGCATCAGCTAAGGAAACAGCGTGAAGGGCACCCAACCCCATTTCCTGAGCCTTCCCATGCTGGGTAAAGCGATAAACCCAATATTTCCCACCTGATGCAGTAATGCGTAAATTTAGCCCTCCCCCATCAGAATGAAGGCCTTTCTTTTTAAGACGCTGTACGGTAAGGGCAGTTAGTTTTCCTAGTTGTCGTGGCATATTTATCCTACAATTCATCCCACAATCATAATGCGGATTTGGCGGAATGTTTACGATCAATAGAAAACAGTATAATGTAATTACTGTTTATTATCAATGAATAAGGTAAATGATGAGGAATCACAGCGAACGTGGGAGAACTATAATTTGGCGGACTCCCTGTCCGCCATGAATAAGGCCCCCTTGCGGGGCTTTATTCATGGTGAACGGGAGAGGATAAGAACCATCCGGTTCGACAAAACGCCACAGGCGTTTTGGACGCGTAACGCAGTGAAGCGCCCGCAGGGGCAAAAATGCGAGGAACGAGCATTTTTGATCAATCCTCCCTGCCCGCCATTTTTTATTGTATTTTCAGCGTTATTTTTCAGGCACCTTAGGTGCTGCTAGTTCCCAAAACCAGTACACTTAAATATAGGTTATTATTCAAGCCGATAGCACTTACATACCCCTTACAAACTTTTCGCCAACAATGCGCGTTGAAAACATAGACAAATATTTTCCTCAAGAACTTCTAGTGCGTGCGCTGCATCATGAGTCGCAACACGGCTGGCACATCGAAGATGTACCAGCCGTTATTGAAGCCGCACGGAAAGCCGACTTAATAACGACGATCTGTTATTTGCAGGTCTTTATTCCCGACGAAATTGGAGGCGGCATATGCTTATGCCAAGGTGTGCAATTCATCACGTTTGAACCATTTTCAACAGAATTACCCCTGCCCGACAAGGCAGCGCAAATAGCATTAGATCGTTTTAACGAATTGAAATCAAAATACGACTTTCTTGAAATAGCAAAAGAAATTGCAGGACCAATACTTGGTGCACTTGGTCGGCCAGACGCAAATCTTCAAGATATGTTGGGTTTTGTGCTGGGGTTTAATGATGGAAGTCCAGAAACCAAAATCAGTCCCGAAAAAACCAGAAATGCCAAGCTTCTCGAAGATGTTTATGCTGCTCTAGAAACTCAAAGCTATCAATCAGCAAGAGCCTTGGTCCAGACTCTTGCTGAAAAAGGAAATCCAGTTGCCCAAATATTGATGGGAGGTACCTACTCGGGTCGTGAAGGTACGGAGTGGGACTCAAAGGAACAGTTGAAATGGTACAGGATGGCGGCAGCGCAAAACCACGCACATGCGTGGTATCTTCTGCATATGCGGTATATGTGGGGTCAAGACGTTGAGAAAGATTTATCCGAAGCCGCAATGTGTTTGAGACGTGCTGCCGAGCAGGGGCATGTGATGGCATGCAGCTTTCTTGGTGACTGGTACCGAAATGGCACGGGGGTCGAAAAGGATGACACAGAAGCCTTTAAGTGGTTACAACTCGCCGCTTCGTACGGACGGCCTGAGTCCCAAGGCGAATTAGGACTGATGTATCTTTGGGGCATAGGTAGAACAAAAAATTATGAAGAAGCATATTTCTGGCTATCCTTGGCCGTGCAGTCGCCATGGAACTACATCTATCTGCCAAAACGGTATGAGGCGGCGCGTCATCTAACCCCTAATCAAGTTGAGCAGGTTAAAAAGCGCTTGAAAGAATGGAAGAAGATACCGCTTCCACCTGAAGCTAATGATCCTTACTTTCCTACAGGTTAACTGTGAACCAGCTCTCAGTTTATCTTTTCTCTCAATCTATCACCTGCCCGCGCCAGCAAACTGGCGGTTTTACTGAGGCGTTCTGCCCCGTAGTCATAAATATTGTCCTGACGGCAGGTGCTTTTTGTATTACATTCGACTTCCATAACAGGATATTGATATTTTAATATAGCCATCGCAATCCGGGCCTAGGAATGACATTCGCATCACGTTACAGCCGCCAGATCATCATGCCGGAAGTCGGTGAAGCCGGACAGGCGCGCCTGTCGGAGGCTTGCGTTCTGGTGGTGGGTGCAGGCGGACTGGGGTGCCCGGCGCTGCAATACCTCGCGGGCGCGGGCATTGGCACCATCGGGATTATCGACCACGACCGTGTCGATGAAACGAATTTGCATCGGCAAATTCTGTTCAATATGGACGATGTGGGGAAGCCGAAGGCTGTGGCAGCGCGTGCGCACCTGCTGAAACTGAATCCGGAGATTACCGTTCGCGCTTACGATGAGGAACTGACCGACAAGAACGTTCTCGCGATATTTTCGGCCTACGATATCATTCTCGATGGCACCGATAATTTTCCTGCAAAATTCCTGATCAATGATGCCGCAGTCAAATGCGGAAAACCTGTCATCTATGGCGCGATACAGGGTTTTGACGGGCAAGTGTCGGTGTTCGACGCCGCCGATGGCCCCTGCTATCGCTGTCTGCACCCGCAGCCGCCGCGCGGTGTTGTTCTGAATTGCGCCGAGGCCGGTGTGATCGGCGCACTGGCCGGTATGATCGGCACAATGCAGGCGATGGAAGCGATCAAGATAATTGTCGGAAATGACAGTTTCAGACCCTTACGCGGGCGCTTATGGATGATCGATTCAAGGACGATGGAAACAAATTGCCTGAGCATCCCCGGGAACCCCAATTGCGCGACCTGCGCGCGCCCCGCTTCCGAAATCGTCCTGCAATATGCCTCCCCCGTTTGTTCATCCAGCAGCGTGCGCGAAATTGATATTGCCGACATCCCTTCGCTGGCCGAATGCATCATGATCGATGTCCGCGAACAGGAAGAATGGGACAGCGGGCACATACATGATGCCCTGCATATGCCGCTCTCGGCTATTAGCGCGCATCCGGAACAGTTCAGCCCGTACCGCGAGAAAACCTGCGTTCTGTACTGCCAGCGTGGCATGCGCAGCCGCAAAGCCGCCGAAATATTGCTCAACGCCGGATTTCAGAACATTTTCAGCCTGAAGGGCGGTTACGAGACATGGAAGCCTCCGCAGGGCTGATCAGGCGGCCTTGCGCATTTGGGTTTTCACATCCAGTTGAAGCGAAAGCCCGACATCGCCTTGCATGGCCGACAGCCCTTCCTTCGACCGCCCCAGATCGCGTAATTCCATCAGAAGGCCCTGCGGCACCGACAGGCAGAACCCGCCAACAGCCATCTCAAGCACCATCCCTGCCTCATGCGTCACGGGCGTAATGCGATAGGTGAAGCAATGCGCACCCAGACAAATGCGCTGATCGATTTCACGTCCTGTCAGCAGCGCCTCCAGATCGTCGGGCGTAATACGAAAACGAAAATTATTCTCGGATATGCGTAGATTCATGATGCGATCATCTCCCAGTCCTGAGGGGTGTTGATATTAGACATACTCTCTTCAAACGACACCGGCAGAGCGATGCTGCGGGCATTTCTGGCCGTCAGCAGATCCCTGACAGAGCGGCCATCCCCTGCCACTGTCCCCGTTGACAGGCATACCGGCAACGGATAGCCCTCGTAATAAACATCGCCCTGTTCAGACAGCAACCTCTTCAGAAGGTCGGCATGCATCCGGGGCATATCCACCGGAATGAACAGAAGACGATGATGGTGCTGTGCGTACCGTGCGAGCATATCCTGCATGGCATGCGCGGGCCCGTCATGACGCACCGTGTCATGAATACAGGCGTAACCCGGCAGATCGCCGCTAATATACACATCATCCACGCCAGCCTGATGCAGCAGACGCTCCATATACTCGACCAGCGGCAAGCCCTGATATTCCAGCAACGCCTTGTTCTTTCCCATGCGCGAGGAACGCCCACCCGCAAGAACGACTCCGGCAACATCAGCCATGATGCCCGCACTTGCCGCAGCAAACACCGCTATCTTCAGATTCCTTCACAAGCGAATGGCCGGGCAGCCATGCGCTCTCACCGTCGATATAATGTTCTTTTTTCCAGACCGGCGCGCGCTTCTTGATTTCCTCAATCACATAACGGCAGGATTCGAACGCTTCTTCACGGTGCGGCGCGCTGACCGCGATCAGCACGCTGACGCCCCCTACGGGAAGATAACCCTGATAATGGGAAACGGAATAACGGGTCTGCGGCCAGATCCCCTGTGCTTCGCTGCAGATATCATGAAGCGTCGCTGCTGCCAGCGTTTCGTGAACGTCATAAGTAATGCCCGTGACGGATTGCCCCTGATGATGATTGCGCACCACACCGATAAAAACGTCGATAGCCCCATTCGCCGGATCGGCCACGACATCGCAGGCGCGCTCCGCGCTCAACTTTTCCGACGTGATGGAAACATGAATATCGTGGCTCATGATCTTATCCTCCGCAAACCGGCGGCAATATCGAAAGACTGACATCGGACTCGATGATAAATCCGGGCGGCAAAATTTCATGATCATTTGCAATTGCTGAATCTAGAACCAAATCTTGTGATTGCGGACCCAGTACCCCGCACAAGGCTTTTTTAACCTCGGCGACGGGTGATCCCTGCGCCACGATCAGGCGAACATGATCGCTATATTTGCGAAAGGCGCCATAAAGCCGCATATCGATTGTAACAGTTTTCATTGTTTTTCTCCTGATTTACTCTCAAATCCCTGCGTCGCGATCATCTTCAACGTGCGCGCGATGAGTGGGCTGATGATCTCCCAGCATTCGGAAACGGCTTTCGGGCTGCCCGGCAAGGCGATCACCAATGCGTCACCCAGCATGCCCGCCGCCATCCGCGAAAGCCATGCAGTATCGGTGTAGGCCGCACTCTCACGTCGCAGCATCTCGCCGAAACCATCGAGAATACG
>Ga0075163_10009332_pt1 | contig 12879 bp, 14 predicted proteins | sample JI1023141ADNA_FD_71478 | JGI IMG/M metagenome (GOLD analysis project Ga0075163, IMG submission 71478) | Wastewater effluent complex algal communities from Wisconsin, to seasonally profile nutrient transformation and Carbon sequestration -... | ecosystem: Engineered > WWTP > Effluent > Algae...
ATATCATTCCCAACATTAATAAACTCCTATTGCATGAATGACATATCTATTAAACTAGAAGGCTGTGGTTACGTCAAAGATAAATACAAAAATATCAAGTTAACGAATACTCAAAGAAGAGAATTCATTAGACTTGTTAATATGTGTTTATCGGGTAAAAAAATGAAATTATTATAAAAGGTAATGAATATATCAATTCCTTACCTTTACCAAAAGAATAAGATCTAAAACGTGTAAAATTATCTAAAAGCGCGTGTAATTGTATTTATTCATATTAAGTAAATCACTATTCGACCAAGTTGCAACTGGAACATTCTCCATCATAACGAATGTCCTTTCTTCCGTACATAATGACCATACATAGACAGATTCATTCAACTTAACCTTCTTAACTTTCGCTTTGCCCAACTCTTTCTGTAACGCTTTTGCATCTATCTCCTTGCCCTTATACAAGATCGGATGATTCTCACGTATTAAAAGGTCTTTCTCAGGCATTCCTTTAGCTAATGCATTAGCCTTAATGTTATAGAAGGTCGTGGAAGGCTGAAAACGAATATTATTGACTAATCTTACTGATTCTCCTTTATAATCGATTACTTGGGATCCTGCCTTTAAATTATCGATACTGACTCTGCCATTATTTGTTAATACTAATGTTTCTGGGTGTAAACAAGGTACATTCGGTGAAATTAAAGCAAATCCACTAATACTACCTACTTGATCAAGAGTATCTATAGGACCTATTAGTGTTGCACTAGGAGTATCTAGATCTATCGAATATAAATTATTTAAGTCTGGACTGCGCTCATCTGATAATCCATATGCAAAGTTTTGATTACCAATAGTCAAAATATCTAATTCAACATAAACTGGTGATGTTTGATAAGTTAGTGGACCAACAATAGTAGTAGTACCAGAAGAAGGTGGATTTTGTATATATAATTGATTCACATTGAGACTATCTATTCCTAGATCATAAAGGGTCGTTGTTGCTGGTGGTGGATTCGTATTATTAGTATATGCACATCCATACACACCTGTAGTAGCTCCATTAATTGGAGTTTGAACAGTAGTAACTCCTGTGTCTGGATTTACTGACAGATTCTGACCTACAATATCAATTACCCTTAATCTATCAACAACTGGATTAAAATCAATTGCAACAAAATCGTTAAATACTGCTCCTGTTAAGGAGAGTTCATTTGATGCTATTGCATTTGGACTAGCTTCCGCATCAATTGTATACAAAAATGCTGCACCAGAACCATCTCCCACAAGAGCGTAAAGAAGACCATTTGCTGGTCTTATATCAATACCCTGAACACTAAAACCATCTGCTATACCTGTAATTGGTTTTTTTTGAAAGATTGGTGTTAGTCCTTTAAACTTTGAGATGTTATTCGAAAAAGTTGATGTGTAAAATGTTGGTTCCATAATAATGTCAGTCTGTAAGCTTACTGCGCTACTTTTAGTGGATTCTATATATTTAATAAATATATATAATTTAGAAATTTAAAGGATATAAAGTCTAAAAGCGCGTATAGTTGTATTTATTCATATTAAGTAAATCACTATTCGACCAAGTTGCGACTGGAACATTCTCCATCATAACGAATGTCCTTTCTTCCGTACATAATGACCACACATAGACCGATTCATTCAACTTAACCTTCTTAACTTTCGCTTTGCCCAACTCTTTCTGTAACGCTTTTGCATCTATCTCTTTTCCCTTATACAAGATCGGATGATTCTCACGTATTAAAAGATCCTTTTCAGGCATTTTAAAGGCCAATGCATTAGCCTTGATGTTATAGAAGGTCGTGGAAGGCTGAAAACGAATATTATTGACTAATCTTACGGATTCTCCCTTATAATCGTATACTTGAGATCCAGCCTTTAAATTATCGATGCTTACTTTACCTTTAGCTGTTAATACTTGTGTTTCTGGGTGTAAACAAGGTACATTCGCCGAAATTACCGCAAACCCGCTAATTGAAATAGAACTATCAAGAGTATCTATTGGACCAATCAATGTTGCACTAGGACTATTTAGATCGATCGAATATAAATTATTCACATTCGGATTACTTTCATCCGATAATCCATATGCAAAGTTTTGATTGCCAATAGTTAAAATATCTAATTCAACATAAACTGCTGGTGTTTGATAATTTAATGGACCGACAAGGGTAGTAGTTCCAGAAGCAGGAGGATTCTGTATATATAATTGACCATCTCCAAGATCGTAAAGAGTCGTTGTCATTGGCGGTGGATTCGTGCTGTTAGTATATGCACATCCATACACACTTTGTGCGGCACCGTTAATAGAGGTTTGAGTAGCAGTATTTCCTGTATCTGGATCTACAGATAAATTCTGACCAACTGTATCTATTACTCTTAGTCTATCTGCTACAGGATTAAAATCGATAGCTAAGTTATTATTAAGTATTGGTGTTGGTGTACCAGTTAGGGGTATACCATTTGATGCAATTGCATTTGGACTTGCTTCCGCATCGATCGTATACAAGATTCCTTCACCAGACCTATTTGTTGCAAGAGCATAGAGAAGATTATTTGATGGCCTTATATCGATACCTGCAACAAAAAATCCTTGTGCAATACCTGTAATTGGCTTTTGTCGAAAAATTGGTGTTAATCCAGTAAACTTTGAAATGTTATTTAAAAAGGTTGTAGTATAAAATGTTGGTTGCATATAGCCTTTTTTTAAAAAATCCTAGGGAAAAATCTATATAGCCTTTTCACCTGGGTCTTATAAGATCTTTTAAAGTTTAGAAGAAATTCTATATATTTAATAAATATATATTTATTGATATATATTAAAAAGTAACTAAGATATAAAGATACAAAGTATAAAATATTATATAACTTAAGATATGATATATAATAAATAATAAATGAATATCGACTTTAAAATTCTATATGGAGTCGAAAATTCTTATGTAGATGTGACTGAAAGAGCCTTAACCCTCTGTCCGATCATTTACAACAATTTAATTATTCCAGCAAAAGACTTTGATAGAGCCTTCTTCTTTGGTGATCATGTTCCCAATGTATTAAAACATATTCTTGTAACTATGAACAAAAATGACTTAAAAAAACAGATTACGACAAAATATAATCAAGAAATAATTACGATAAATTTAGCGAATATCGACGTTAACAAACTCTATCGCGTCGGTAATCCAATCGAAAAACTTGAATCTATACATAAAACTCTTAAATTCACTGGAGGGTCCCTTAAAGACGAATTTCCCGAACAGATCATGGCTATTAGTTTTATTAGACCCAATGATATCGTTCTTGAAATCGGCGCCAATATCGGAAGGAACACCCTAATTATCGCTTCTATATTAAATGATAAAGGCAAGAATCTTTTAACACTAGAGACCGATCCTAAAAGTGCTAAAATTCTAAAAACAAATAAAGAAAATAACAATTTCCAATTTCAAATAGTTAATGCCGCATTATCCAAGAAACCCTTATTTCAAAAAGGATGGAATTGTATACAAGCAGACAGATGTCCTGTCGATTTTAAACCTGTATCAATAATCGACTATAAAGATATTGCAAACAAATACACCGTCCTTGTCGCAGATTGTGAAGGCGCTCTTTACTATATATTACAGGATTTCCCCGAAATCTTCGACTATTTACAAAAAATAATTATCGAAAACGATTTCACCAATATTAGACACAAAGAAACAGTCGACAAACTTTTTAAAGACTATAATTTTACATTAGCATATAGAAGAGCTGGTGGTTGGGGACCCTGCCAATCCAGATTTTTCGAAGTCTGGAATAAGGGCGAATCGTCGCCCTTATGAAACTAAAGAGACCCTGCTCTATTGGACCTGCTGCGCTAAAGACATGCGCTAACGACAGTCGCAGGTCCGGTTAATGTGATTAAGGGCGAATCGTCGCCCTTATGAACCCTGCTCTATGGCTTCGCGCAGTGAGTCCAGTTAATGTGATTAAGGGCGAATCGTCGCCCTTATGAACCCTGTTCTATTGGACCTGCACAGCAGGTCCGGTTAATGTGATTAAGGGCGAATCGTCGCCCTTATAAAACTAAAGAGTCTCTCTGCTCTATTGGCTTCGCGCAGCGAGTCCGGTTAATGTGATTAAAGGTGAATCGTCACTCTTATGAAACTAGGGTAAATATTGTGTTATAAGCATCTTGTATATCTTGAATTGGCCATAAATGTCTATATTCGAGTGATTTTTCGCAGATATTTAAGAGTACTCTCTCTGCATTTATTAGAAATTTCTGTTTTCTAGAATCATTTGTATTATCATTTATTAGAGTTTTAATCTCCTTGTTTATCTCCAATATTTTATTAAGCATTGTTTGTATGAATTTTGTATAATTACGAAAACGATCCAGCAAATATGTCGCTATCTTTAGTAATGTTAAACCATGATAGATTTTTGCATTAACACCCTTACAATTCATTTGTTTATCCAATACCTTCTTAATTAGTTGTATTGCAAATATACTGTCAATCCTTTTTTCATGTTTATATATGAATGATACTGCTCCCCTATTATAAATACAATTACAATAATAATCAACAATTACACCATTATCGATTATTTCACTAAATTGATCATATATAATTTCTTGTGGTAAATCTGATGCCATTTTTTATTATAATATATACAATATTAATAATATCCAAAAAATACATAAAATCTCCTTTCATTTTTCTAAATAAAGCAAATAAAAATTTACTAAAGCTATTTTATCGAATGATTAAAAATCTGCATATATTATTAAAAATAAATTGAACATATTTTCTTTACTATGTTCAAATCTTAGAAATTAAAAACATCATATATTTTATAGTAAATGGATCATAATCAATACCATGATCAAGTTGGTGGCGTTAAATGTAGTTTATGTGGGTCAGATGGAACTAATAAATCTACCTGTCCTTTAAATAAAGATGCCGTACCTAACCTATCTAAGCACCCTAATGCAGTTAATATGATTGAAACTGTTACAGTTGGCACTGCAGCTCCAGTTGATTCTATAGCATCAACTGTAACAAGTGTTGCTCCAATAACTCCACTCATAAAAAAAATGCCCATATTTAAGATTCAACCCATTAAAAAAATGCCCATACTTAAATTAAAACCAATTAAAGTCTCTAATTCTAATACTGATTTAAAGCAGAAACAGAGTCAGAAAACTTCTAGTCAGAGCCAAAATCAGAGTACATCTAGTCAGACTAGTTCTAGTCAGTCTAGTCAAACGTCTAGTCAGAGTAATTCTAATCAGAATAATTACCAAAGTCCTAAGCCTAGTCCTATTAAATTTTTTAGCAATAAAGATAAATATTTTGAATTTAGCAACTATGCTACTGGCTATCCAATTACAATCGATAATGTCGTATATAAGACGACCGAGCACTATTATCAAGCCATGAAATATATGTATTCCGGAAATACACCTGCCGATATTGAGTATGCAAACCTTATAAACAGTCAAGATACTCCTAATAAAGCTAAAGTTCTTGCTAATATGTATGTTAGACAGAATTTTAGTTGGACAAAACCGCTAAAAGCTATAATCGAACAATATAAAGGTAAGGTTCAAGTTAGGAAGGATTGGGACTCCGTTAAACTCGACATTATGAAAAAGGCATTAAAGGCAAAATTTACACAGCATCCAAGGTTAGCCAAACTCTTAAAAGAGACTAATAATGCTGAAATTATGGAGGCTTCTCCTACCGATTATTTCTGGGGGTTAGGCAAAGATAATACTGGTCAGAACCAGTTAGGCAAACTTTTAATGGAGCTGCGCAGCACTTTATAGCTTTATCTATTGCTTTTTTCTAAAGCTATTTTATCGATTAAAAATTTGCAAAATCTTTCTTGACTTTGAATAATCTATATTTATAACATAAATTCATTACTGATAATGATAATGCACACATTAATAATGCAAATAGTAGTTCAACTAGAATAGATGTGCTGCTATATCCATAATATAAAACTTGGATTAATAGGGTTAATGTCGAGAATAAGAGCACTTCTTTTACTATTTTATAGATCGATAAATCTTCAGTCATATCTAATGACTGAAGATATCCATACACTATAGGAGGAGTAACTGCTAAAAGATAATCCACCAAAATTATTTTTATTGTTGCAAACATTTATTTAATAAAAGTGTGATACCAAGATTAAAAAATTGATTATTCAAATTTTTAATCTAAATGATGAGAAGATAAAAATGTATCAACGATTTAAAGGGGTAAAGAATCTAAACTACTTAATATGTAAACAGAATTTACATATCAATACTACACATACAGATAAACATATTATAAATACAAATAATTTTAACACAAATAAACAGGATTTTCATACAAATAAAGATTATAATTTTTATGGCAATTTATATGAAAATGGTATACTTTTATCGACTAGTATTGGATTTATTACGGGAACGATTTGGTGGACAAATGAAGTATATGATGATAATAAATATAAAAATGATAGTGAAAAAATCTTTTTATCTGTCTTAACCTCTTAACTGGTATTGCTGAAAGCAATTCCAGAGTTCGTCCTTGTGACGAAACTGGTAAATAATTCTACTTTAATTAAGACTTCAATAAAAATTGAACTTTGTTTTTTTAATCTTTCTGACTTACAGCAGAAATGTGGCTAATTCATGAGCATAATACTGATGGATCTGCTATAGATAAATATTGGTTATTTAAAAGCAAAGAAAAGGCATTAAAATCATTCTTAGAGGTGGTTAAAGATTATAGACCTAATATAGATCCTAGATTATATAGTGATTTGTATAATGATTCTAGTTGTGATCAGAAAATCACCATGATAGATAAATTTATCGATGAATATATCAATAATATAGATGGTCCAACGATCGTTGATTTATATGATAGTAATTATCTCGTCTTAACTGATATTGGAGCTGACGGATCTGGCAGGAGACCATGATCTATTATTAATTCAAATTATCAAATATAATCGCATATCTCCGCCCTATCAATCTTACCATTAGTCCTAACTAGCTTAAAAGGTTTGCAGCACCCGTAGACAAGATCTTGTTTTAAGAGTCTTTCACATTCCGCTCTGGGTGTATGCGGTTTTATCGGTTTGTTACTCTTCTTATATACTGCATGTCGGAATATCTTACACCGAACATCTTTCTCTTTAACTTGCACATAAAGGCTACAATGTGGACAGAGAAAGACATACATATTTTCCTCTGGTATATATGTTACTTTATTATCTTTATCTTCCTTTTTCTCTTCTATTTCTTTGGGCTCTTCGAGCTCTTCTGTCTTTTCAGTCTCTTCTGTCTTTTCAGTCTCTTTTGTTTCTTCTGTCTCTTTGGTCTCTTCTTCAAGTACTTTATCTTTTGTTGAGTTATCAGTAGACACTATAGTTGTACATTCATTAGTTGAAAGACTCATTTAATTGTTATAATTGATTATTATTTTAAATAATCAGTTTTTTAAACAAATTATAATATTCAAAAAAATGGCAATGGTATACCCTTGCCATCTTTAAAAATAAATATTTAATCGTAAATTAATCGTAAATTTTACCATAAATTAATCGTAAAATCCCAAATAGTTAAAAAATAGTTAAAAGATAAAAAGACTAATTAGTGATAGAAAAATAAAATAATTTAAATGATTTTTAATAATAAAAACAAAAAATGATGCACAATATCGGTTATTATGGGATAAATCAGGAATGCAAAATCCATTAAAGATTCGACCAATATTGAGTCCTATTAAGTTCGATAAAGTAGAAGAAAGTGCGGCTATCGTGATTAAACCACTTAGATTCTCTGTTACATTAGAGACAGTTAGACAAGAATTAATAGATGAGAAAGTAACTGAACCATCATTACCAAAATCAAAATGGTTAGTTGACGAGTTATGGAAACCATCACACATTTCGAATGAGTATTTTATTTCAACAGAAGGAAGATGTTATAGCGAAAAAACTAAGACTGTTAAAAATTGTAAACCAGAAAGTCATGGATATATCAGTTTCGGGTTTATGATAGATCGAAAACATGAAAACTATCTTGCTCACGAAATGGTTGCAAAAACGTTTATTGGAGCTAGACCTGCTAATCACTATATAGATCATATTGATAGAATTCAAACAAATAATAAATTGATTAATTTACGATATGTTACACCTTCTATGAATAATTTAAATCGAACTCCAGTCTTACAAAGAGGTAAACCAACTGGACAATATAGTTTGTCTGGAACTTTTATTAAAAAATGGGAAAGAGCGAGAGATATTGCTAATTGCTATAACTTGGATTTAAGAATTCTCACTACTCATATACGTCGAGAAACCCCATATCATGGATTTTTATTTAAATATATAAAGACTGAAATTGATGGTGAAGAATGGAAAGAAATTACAGTAGCTACAGGTAAGCTTAAAATTTCAACTCATGGAAGAGTTAAAAATGGATATTTCGAACCACATTATGGTACTACTAGTAGTACTGGGTATAAAATTGTATCAATTGGTGATAAAATTTATCAAATTCATGATTTAATATGTGAGCATTTTAATGGTTCTAAACCTAGTAAGCAATGTATTGCTAATCACTTAGATGAAAATAGACAAAATAATCATAAGGATAATTTAAAGTGGGTTTCAGGTATTAGAGAGAATACAGAATATTCGATGGGTCGAAAGATAAATCAATATGATAAAACTGGAAATCTTATTGCAACACATAATTCAATCATAAAAGCCAGTGAAAGTACTGGAGTATCTGCTACATCGATTGGTCGTTCTTGTAATAATGAAAAGGAACCATTATCATCAGATTATATATTTAAATATGAGGATAATGGAGTTGCACAAAGCCAAAATAAAGTTACACGAACTATTATACAATCAGATTTAAATGGTAATGAAATTAAAAGATTTAATAGTATAGCTAGTGCTAGTAGAGAAATGAAGATAGCCGAAAGTACCTTACATTATTATGGTAAAGGAAATTTAACAGGTCATGGATTTAAATGGAGTTTTGGTGAACATACATATTAATTATACTTAAAAGATAGTTGGATTTGGCAGGGGTAAATTTGCATTATTAAAGAGTGTATTATTAAACTGATTTTGGCAGTACTTATTGTAATTGATCGACCTAACAAAATCTCTCGAAGCGATGCCAGCAATTGAGCCAGTCGGATTGGCTGCAAACATTATATGCTCTATTCTTTGGGGATTCATTGCGTTTTGAAGGCACTCGAAGCGGTCAAGTGTGTATTGACTCGTCGAATCGCATGCATTAAAATATGTTCCAAGTTGACCTTGTTGTAATTCTGATTCAAGATCTACTTTAAAAGTACCTTGGCCAGCTCCCATATAAGGAACTGTTTGATACGGAGTTGTATAGAGTTGATAAATATCTCTCATATTAGTTAAAGGTGCGAATCGTAAATCTGATTCTGCATCGACACTGCATGCATCGCTATATACTTTCTGTTGATGACCCGGTTCTTGCATATATTGTGAATATTGTTCAGGGGTCGTCGACCATCTATAGGAATTCCAGGTTTCATAACATCCGGGACCACGACTCTCATATTCTTGAATGTTTTGTGCACATCTATCTTCTTTTAAATTACCTAGTTGATTCCAAATCGGTTTTTTACAATCTTTTTTTGAAAACATATATTCTAATATAGACATAGAATATTACTGTGAAGTTAATAAACTTAAACTTTATTTAATAATTTATTAAAAAAATAGAATATAAATATTATATTCTCTCTGTCTTATAATATAGAGAGCTAATGTCATTTAATAGACTAATTTATGATCAATGCGCTTATGCAAAAGATTTAGACCAACAATCGAGTATATTATCATACACCCTAGACCCAAATAAACACTATAACTGCAATCCATGCAGAATCGGGTTTGGTATCCTTGGCGGAAACGTTGTCAGCTTAGATAATGTGAACCTGGTCGATTTGGAAAGCGATATTAGTCGCAATCTCACGCGTGTTAACTCATTATGTCCGGAAAGAAAATACCTTCCCCAGTGCAAACCGAACCCAAGAAGCAAGGATGGATTACCATGCTCGTCTGCTCAACTTGGCTCATGCTCGAAACGTAATTTACCTGAGTGCAACCTCATCAATTACCGTCCTCGCATAAAAAATTCTGGTATCGAGCTTAATTACCCAACTTGCCCCAACCCAGTTGCTTGCAACAGAAGACCAAGACCTATGACGGCACCATGCCAAAATACCTTAACCTACAATCACAAACCAATTCAGCAGGGATATCGTGAATTCTACACATTTTAATTAAGTTTGGGGTGAACTTTAAGTAAACAATAAATCCTTGTATAAATATACAAAGATTGAGAAAAAAATAAAATTGATGCTGCAAATTACTTATTTACATTTAATTCAGTAAATAGATGGATTCAATACAGAAAGCATGGGATAGGATTTTAGCTTTTATGAAGTTACCAGAACAACAAGGAATGACTTTAATAAGTACCATTTCGGATTATAAAAATCAGGATTCAAAATTAACCTTATTATGTGGTGACTGTAACAATAACTTTTCGATTGTTTGGCAGCATCTACGTTCAGGTAAGCGTTGCAATTTGCCAGTTTGTGTCAATAAAAGAATTCAAGCTGCAAAAGAATTACATAAATATGACAAAGTATGGCAGAAAGTCTTAGAGTTTTTTAAACAACCAGAACAAGAAAGTATGATTCTAAAAAGTACTTTCTCAGATTATGCAGGTCAAGATACTAAATTAACCATTTTTTGCAAAAATTGCAATATGGACTTTTATATGAGTTGGGACCGATTAAATTTGGGATGGAAATGTAATAGCAGTGTGTGTTTAAAACAAAGAAGGCTTGATGCCAACCAATCCGATGAAAGTAAAAAGATTGTATGGAAACATATCACTGATTTTTTTCAAGAACCCAAACAAAAAGATATTATGGAATTAATCAGCACGATCAATGATTACCAAAATCAAGACACAAAACTTACAATTTATTGCAAAATTTGTAATGGTAATTACAAGATGAGGTGGCAAAACATCAGAATTGGTAAGCAATGTAACCTTGATAGTTGTTTATCTAAAAGAAAGAGTGCATCAAGACGAATATACACGATTGAAATTATAAATGACAAAATTTTTGATGAAGGTGATGGTGATTTACTTGTATCACAAGAGTATTTAGGATATTCAGAACCTCTAGATATATGGTGTCATAAATGTGGTGACATTTACTCAAAGGATTTTTCTCATTGGCAAAGAGGAGAAAGATGTCCATATCATGCACCAAATAAAGGCTGGACAATTGATGAAGTGAAAAAATTTATGTTAGAGGATGACTCTCATGATATATTGGAAACTAAACAATATACTGGAACCAAACAAGTATTAGATATTAAATGTGGATCTTGTGATTTAGTCTATCATACAAATTTTCATAAATACAAAGATCGCAACAGAAGATGTTTAGACTGTTTTGGAAAAGTAAAAATATATACACAAAAAGATATTGAAAGCATAATAAGTGCTGATGGAATGAATACATGTGTTGGTAAATATATTAAAACCTCAATAAAAATAGATGTTTTATGTCATGGATGTGATAATATTTATGCGATCAAGATTAACCCTTTCATTAATGGCCACCGTTGCGCCATTTGTTCTCACAAAAAAAGAGGTATAGGTTTATTACTATCTTATGACGAAGTTAAACAAACCATTGAAGAATGCGGTGAAAAACTTGTTTCACAAACTTACACTGGTATGAAAGACAAATTAGAAATATTATGTCATAGTTGCAACAATATTTATAAAAGAAATCTTCATTCATTCAAATTAAATGGATCTCGTTGTAACATATGCAAGGATGGAAGATCACAAGGTGAAATATGTGTTGAAGATCATCTTAAAAAGCTTGGAGTGCAATATAAGTTCCAGCAACGATTTGATAAGTGTCGTAATCCTTCTACCAATTATATGTTACCCTTCGACTTTTTAATCTTTAAACCAAAATGTTTAATTGAGTTTCATGGTCAACAACATTATAAATGGACTACTATGTGGCATAAGACAGAGCAAGACTTTAAAGATCAACAAGAACGTGATAAATTTAAGGAACAATTCGCAAAAGATGAATCTATTCCCTTAAGCATAATACCATATTGGGAGCTTCCTAAAGGAAATGTCACAAATATAATCGATATTTTCTTAGCAAAAGTAAAGGCTGATGAAGCTAATCTTATACAATTACAATCTTAAAATGTGTGTAAATAATATAAATGAAACTAGCTATCCTCTTGCGAGGACATGTGCGTACATATAAAAAATGTTTTCCTAATCTACAAGAAATACTTAAAAAATTTAGTTCTGATATATTTATCCATTCTTGGGATGCAACAGACGAAATACTTAATTTATACAAACCAAAAGACTATTTAATCGAAGTAAATGCAGACTCTAACACTATAAAGGATATCCTAAAAGAGAATAAACGATATAACTCTTTAATCCCAAGTTATAAAAACCAAATATATGCAAATTATCAGCTTACAAAGATGATGAAAAAATATGCAGAAACTAATAATATAGCTTATGACTTTGTATTATTCATAAGATTTGACACTATAATCTTTACGAAAATATTATTATTCTATTTTAAAAACCTAGGTTTAAAGCTAAATAAGGAATTTACCTTTATTCCTTGCAATTTTTGTTGGATCAATAAAAGCATAAAATAACTCTATAAAGTATAAGTATAAGATAAAGAAATAAGGATCGCATAATTAATGGTACATCTTATA
>Ga0075163_10009335_pt1 | contig 12877 bp, 15 predicted proteins | sample JI1023141ADNA_FD_71478 | JGI IMG/M metagenome (GOLD analysis project Ga0075163, IMG submission 71478) | Wastewater effluent complex algal communities from Wisconsin, to seasonally profile nutrient transformation and Carbon sequestration -... | ecosystem: Engineered > WWTP > Effluent > Algae...
CCCATCTTGATCAGCTCGACGGCGCCGCCGCACAGCACGGCCTGCTCGCCGAACAGGTCGGTCTCGGTCTCTTCCTTGAAGTTGGTCTCGATGATGCCGGCCTTGCCGCCGCCATTGGCCATGGCGTAGCTGAGGGCCAGGTCACGCGCCTTGCCGCTCTTGTCCTGGTGCACGGCCACCAGGTGGGGCACGCCGCCGCCCTGGGTGTAGGTATTGCGCACGGTGTGTCCGGGGGCCTTGGGGGCGACCATCCACACGTCCAGGTCGGCGCGCGGCACGACCTGGTTGTAGTGCACGTTGAAGCCGTGGGCGAAGGCCAGCGAGGCGCCTTCCTTGATGTTGGGCTCGACGTTGTTCTTGTAGACCTCGGCGATCTGCTCGTCGGGCAGCAGGATCATGACCACGTCGGCGGCCTTCACGGCGTCGTTGACTTCGAGCACGTTCAGGCCGGCCTTGCCGACCTTGTCCCAGCTGGCGCCGCCCTTGCGCAGGCCGACCACGACCTTGACGCCGCTGTCGTTCAGGTTCTGTGCATGGGCGTGGCCCTGGCTGCCGTAGCCGATGATGGCCACGGTCTTGCCCTTGATGAGGGACAGGTCACAGTCTTTGTCGTAGAACACTTTCACGGGTTTCTCCTTGAATGATCGGATTGCTATTTAATTAAGAGCTGTCGGCGTAATACCGGCACGGGCTACGGCCTCAAATCTTCAACAAACGCTCGCCCCGGCCGATGCCGCTGCCGCCGGTGCGCACGGTCTCGAGGATGGCGGTCTTGTCGATGGAGTTCAGGAAGGCGTCGTTCTTGCCTTGGTCGCCGGTCAACTCGATGGTGTAGCTCTTGTCGGTGACGTCGATGACGCGGCCGCGGAAGATGTCGGCGGTGCGCTTGATCTCCTCGCGCTCCTTGCCGACGGCGCGCACCTTGACCATCATGTGCTCGCGCTCGATGTAGCTGCCCTCGGTCAGGTCCACCACCTTCACCACCTCGATCAGGCGGTTGAGGTGCTTGGTGATCTGCTCGATGACCTCGTCGGAGCCGCGCGTCTGGATGGTCATGCGCGACAGGCTTTCGTCCTCGGTCGGCGCGACGATGAGCGATTCGATGTTGTAGCCCCGGGCCGAGAACAGGCCCACCACGCGGGAGAGCGCTCCCGCTTCGTTCTCGATCAGTACGGCGATGATGTGTTTCATGGTGATTCCTCTTCTCGCCGCCCTCCCCCGTGGCCGGTAAGCCGCGGGCTCGGCGGACGATAGATTCGTCTTGCTATTGATTGGATAGCTGCAGGCGCAACAGGGATGCTGGCTGGCAGCCTTTTTTGGCTTAAAGGTCTTCGGCGCCCAGCAGCATCTCGGTGATGCCCTTGCCGGCCTGCACCATCGGGAAGACGTTTTCAGTCGGATCGGTGCGGAAGTCCATGAACACGGTGCGGTCCTTGAGCTTGCGCGCCTCGCGCAGCGCCGGCTCCACGTCCTGCGGGCGCTCGATCAGCATGCCGACGTGGCCGTAGGCCTCGGCCAGCTTGACGAAGTTGGGCAGCGCGTCCATGTAGCTGTGGCTGTAGCGGCCGGAGTATTCGATCTCCTGCCACTGGCGCACCATGCCCAGGTAGCGGTTGTTGAGCGAGAGGATCTTGATGGGCGTGTTGTACTGCAGGCAGGTGGACAGCTCCTGGATGCACATCTGCACCGAGCCTTCGCCGGTGACGCAGTACACCTCGCTCTCGGGCCGCGCCAGCTTGATGCCCATGGCGTAAGGGATGCCCACGCCCATGGTGCCGAGGCCGCCGGAGTTGATCCAGCGGCGCGGCTCGTCGAAGCGGTAGTACTGCGCCGCCCACATCTGGTGCTGGCCAACGTCGGAGGTGACGTAGGCATCGGCGTCCTTCGTCATGTTCCACAGCGTCTCAACCACGTACTGCGGCTTGATGACGTCCGCGTTGCCGCGGTCGTACTTCAGGCAGTCGCGCGAGCGCCAGCCCTCGATCGCCTTCCACCAGTCGGCCAGCGCGGCCCCGTCAGGGCGGGCAGCGGATTCCTTGACCATGCCGATCAGCTCGATCAGCACGTCCTTGACGTCGCCGACGATGGGCACGTCCACCTTCACGCGCTTGGAGATGCTGGACGGGTCAATGTCGATGTGGATGATCTTGCGCTCGTTCTGCGCGAAATGCTTGGGGTTGCCGATCACCCGGTCGTCGAAGCGCGCGCCCACGGCCAGCAACACGTCGCAGTTCTGCATGGCGTTGTTGGCCTCCCAGGTGCCGTGCATGCCCAGCATGCCCAGGAAGCGCCGGTCCGACGCCGGGAAGGCGCCCAAGCCCATCAGCGTGTTGGTGACCGGAAAGCCCAGCAGATCGACCAGCGCGCGCAGCTCGTTGGTGGCATTGGCCAGCAGCACGCCGCCGCCGGTGTAGATATAGGGCCGCTTGGCGCCCATCAGCAGTTGCAGCGCCTTGCGGATCTGGCCGCCGTGGCCCTTCTTCACCGGGTTGTAGGAGCGCATCTCCACGCTCTCGGGGTAGCCTTTGTAGACGGCCTTGTTGAAAGACACGTCCTTGGGAATGTCGACCACCACCGGGCCCGGGCGGCCGGAGCGCGCGATGTGGAAGGCCTTCTTCATCACCTCCGCCATCTGACGCGCGTCCTTGACCAGGAAGTTGTGCTTGACGATGGGGCGGGTGATGCCCACGGTGTCGCACTCCTGGAAGGCGTCCAGCCCGATGGCGGCCGTCGGCACCTGGCCGGTGATGATGACCATCGGAATCGAATCCATGTACGCGGTGGCGATGCCGGTGACCGCGTTGGTCACGCCGGGGCCGGAGGTGACCAGCGCCACGCCCACGTCGCCCGTGGCGCGCGCGTAGCCGTCGGCCGCGTGCACGGCCGCCTGCTCGTGGCGCACCAGCACGTGCTGGATGGTGTCCTGCTTGTAGAACGCGTCGTAGATGTGCAATACCGCGCCGCCGGGGTAGCCCCAGACGTACTTCACGCCCTCGGCCTGCAGGGCCTTGACGAGGATTTCCGCGCCGCGGAGTTCTTGGGGAGAGTCCTGGCCGCGCGAGGATGCTGCGGCCGCCGATTTGAGTTCGGCCTTGGAGATTTCCATGTCGATCAACCTTTCGAGAATTTCTCTGACGAAAAACCTTGGGTGCCCCTTGCCAGCCCTCGTGGGGCCGCGCCAGGACTTGAGACCACGCGCCATGGACGGGAATCTATGCCTGCCCGCCGGACGGTGACCCGTTTGCCTTTTTGACTGCAACGCGCATTATCGCACCGCAACATGGGAACCGGGAATGCGGTGCCAAGAAGGTCCGCGGCGGGTGCCATAATCGCGCCGAGGAGAACAAGAGAGAGCGCTCAGGCCGCGCCCCTGCGGCCACCCGATTCCAGCGGTATCCAGCGCCTGCCCCGCATTCGCCGCCCCATCCGACGCCCTTGGCCACCGAACAAGAACTATCCGACTTTCTCAGGAGCGTCGAGAAGCGGGCTTTCAAGCGCACCGTCTACCACGTGCGCGACGCGGACGCAGCCCTGGACGTCGTGCAGGACAGCATGATGAAGCTGGCCGAGCATTACGGTGACAAACCCCCGGCCGAATTGCCGCTGCTGTTCCAACGCATCCTGTCGAACAGCACACTGGACTGGTTTCGCCGCCAGAAGACGCGCAACGCTGTATTCTCGAACATGAGCGACTTCGAGCCGGCCGACGGCGAGGGCGATTTCGATCTTCTGGAAGCGTTCGCGGGGGCCTCCGCCTCCGAGCAGGTCGAGAGCGCCGAGGACTCCACGCGCCGGACGCAGGTTCTGAGGGAAATCGAGTTACAGGTCCAGGCACTGCCCAACCGTCAACGAGAGGCGTTTCTGATGCGTTACTGGGAGGAACTGGACGTTGCCGAAACCGCCGCCGCCATGGGTTGCTCGGAAGGCAGCGTCAAGACGCACTGTTCGCGCGCAGTCCACGCATTGGCGAAGGCGTTGCGCGCCAAGGGAATCCTGCCATGAACACCAACCAACACCTGCAGCGCCACGACATCGCGCAGAACCGCTTCGGACTGCGAGTGGCCGCCCGGCTGTCGGCCGGCGCCGAGGACATGCCCCACGACATCCGCGAGCGGCTGCGGGTGGCGCGCGAGCAGGCCGTGGCCCGCCGCAAGCAGCCGGTGGCCGTTGCGCGGCAGCGCGTGGCCAGCACGGTATCGCGCAGCGGCCCGGTCGCCATGCTGGGCTTTGGCGACGACGGGCTGGGCTTTTGGGGACGCATGAGTTCAGCGGCGCTGGTCGTGGCCCTGGCGATTGGCCTGGTGGCCGTCAACATCGTGCAGGACGATGACCGTGCCATGGAAATAGCCGACCTCGACGCAGCCCTGCTGACGGACGATCTGCCGCCCGAGGCCTATGCCGACCCCGGCTTCCTGCAATTCCTGAAAACCCGCGCCGACGATCCGCCGTCCAGCCGATAGGCCGACACCCGCCCCATTCCCGATGCTCCAGTTGCTGCAGGCCGCCGTCCTCACACTCGCTCTCGTGCTGGCCCTGCCCGCGCTCGCGCAGTGGACGCCGGGTGGCCACCAAACCATCGGGCCCGTGGTGGGCAGTGTCGAGTGGAGCGACCTGACCATCGAGCAGAAGACGGCGCTGCACCCCCTGGCCGAGCTTTGGCCCACGCTCAGCCTGGAGCACCAGCGCAAATGGCTGGCCCTGGCGCACAACTTCAGCCGCAGGCCCCCCGCCGAGCAGACCACGCTGCAGAGTCGCATGACGGAATGGGCCAACCTGAGCCCGGCGCAGCGCACGCAGGCGCGCCTGAACTTTGGCGAAGTCCGCAAAGTCCCGGCCGACGAGCGGCGCGCCAAATGGGAGGAGTACCAGACCTTGCCCGCCGAGGAGCGCGAACGGCTCGCCAACGACCGGCCCAAGCCCCCGGTCAGCGCCGCGCCGGCGCTGCGTCCGGTGCCGCCAGGCAAAATCCTGCGGCCGGCCCGGCCCGTGGCGCCCAGCGCCAGCGCAGCCTCCGGCGCGGCGCGGCCCGCCCTGCCCGTGAACCGCCATACACTCCTGCCTCAGCCGCCGGCGTCGGCGCCCGCCCGCTGAAATCGAACTGTGCCAGTGGGCTGAGCATGCCAGCCTGGGCTGGCCAACTCCGCTTTCCCCGCACCACCGCCACTTGCCGCCGCTTCCCGCATGACTTCGCCCACCGCCGGCGCCCCCTCTCCCGACGCGCCCGCGTTGCGCACGCCCTCGCTGCGCCGCCGCATGGCCTGCTGGCTGTACGAAGGCACGCTGATGTTCGGCGTGGTCTTCCTGGCTGGGTACCTGTTCAGCGCTCTGACCCAGACACGCCATGCCCTGGACAATCGGCACGGCCTGCAGGCTTTCGTATTCGTGGTCTCCGGCATCTACTTCGTCTGGTTCTGGTCCAAGGGACAGACGCTGGCCATGAAGACCTGGCACATCCGCGTGGTCGACCGCGCCAGCCGGCCGCTGACCCAGGGCCGCGCCCTGCTGCGCTACGCGCTGAGCTGGCTCTGGTTCCTGCCCCCGCTGGCGGTGATGGGCCCGTTCGGCCTGCGCGCCGGCGAGGTCGCGGTGCTGGTGGTGGGCTGGGTCGCCGTGTGGGCGCTGCTCAGCCGCTTTCAGCGCGATCAGCAGTTCTGGCACGACGCCTGGGCGGGTACGCGGCTGGTCGATGCCAGGCCCCCGACACCCGGACCTCGCCCCTCATGACGCCAGCAGGTCCACCGCCCGACACGGCCAACCCGCAGAAAGCGCGCACCGGCTTGTCGCGCGTCTGGCATGCGGCTGGCTATTCCCTGCAGGGCCTGCGCGCCGGCTGGAGGGAGACGGCCTTCCGGCAAGAGGCGATCGCGGCCGTCGTCCTGCTGCCGACCGCGCCCTGGGTCGGCCGCGGCTGGGTCGAAACCGCCTTGCTGGCCGGTTCGGTGCTGCTGGTGCTGATCGCCGAGCTGCTCAACAGCGGCATCGAGGCCGCCATCGACCGCATCGGCCCGGAATGGCACCCGTTGTCCAAGCGCGCCAAGGACATGGGCTCGGCCGCCGTGCTGCTGAGCCTGCTGCTGGCCAGCGGCATCTGGCTGGCGGCGATCTACCACCGATTTCTGATGTAACGACCATGGATACACGAATGGCCACGCCCCCCGCTTTCTCCATCTGCGTGTATTGCGGCTCGCGCCCGGGATCGACCCCGGCCTTCGCGCAGACCGCCGCGCTCGTGGGCCGCTGGATCGGCGAGCACGGCGGCCAGCTCGTCTATGGCGGCGGCCGCGGCGGGCTGATGGGCGTGGTGGCCGACGCGGCGCTGGCCGCAGGCGGGCGCGTGGTCGGCGTGATTCCGCGTGCGCTGGTCGAGCGCGAGCATGCGCACCGGGGCTGCACCGAGTTGCTGATCGTGGACACCATGCACGAGCGCAAGCGCCTGATGGCCGAACACGCCGACGCGTTCCTGGCACTGCCCGGCGGCATCGGCACTTTCGAGGAATTCTTCGAGGCTTGGACCTGGCGGCAACTCGGCTACCACGACAAGCCTGTGGGCCTGCTGAACCAGGACGGCTATTACGACGCGCTGCTCGACTTCCTGCGGCATGGCGTCGGCGCCGGCTTCATGGATGAGGGTCAGATGGGGATGATCGCCGCCAATGCCCAATGGCAGCCGCTGCTGGAGCATCTGGTCGTCTCGGCAGGGTTTCCCGCACCGCACCGACTGGGCGCCATCTGAAGAAAAGCCGCGTGCGGCGCTGTCGCCGACGCGGCCTCGCTCAGCCCCTGCCCGGCCCTGCGTGCCGGCCGGGCCTGCCGGGACTCAGTCCCAGTGGTACTTGGTGCGGTCTTCCCAGTCCTTGAGCTGCTTCTCCGCCGCGTCCTTGGCGAGGCCTTGGCGCTCCTGGAGCTTGCCCAGCAACTGGTCGCGCTTGCCGGCGATCACGTCCAGGTCGTCGTCGGTCAGCTTGCCCCACTGCTCCTTGATCTTGCCCTTGACCTGCAGCCAGTTGCCTTTGAGGGTGTCCTCGTTCATGCCGAACTCCTTGCGTTGCGAAGGTTGTCACAAGCGCGCTTCGTGGTGACCATGAATCCAGGAATGCCTTGTGATGGCTCGACTGTAGGCAGGCGCGCCCGACACCGCGGTAGGCCCGCGCAACCGCATCGCGTCAGCCGTGGGCTCGCCCGGGCGGCGCATCGTCCGACACCGCCAACCTCAGGTGTCGGGCAGAAAAAGCTGCAGGACGTCGCTGAGGAAATCGAAGCCGCGCGCCGTCGGCCGCAGCCAGGCGCCGTCGCGCTCCAGCCAGCCCCGGCGCTCGGCATCGCCCAGCGCGGCGGCGATGCTGCCGGGCGGCAGGCCGGTGCGGTCCATGAAGTCCTGCAGCGTGAACCCGTCCTTCAGGCGCAGCGCGTTCAGCATGTACTCGAACGGCAGGTCGCGGCGCGCCACCTCGTGCGCCTGGGCCACGGCGTCGCCGGCCAGCGCGCGGTCCATGTACAGCTCGGGCTGGCGGTGCCGCACCTGGCGCAGGATGCGGTGCGCGAAGCTGAGCTTGCCGTGCGCCCCCGCGCCCAGGCCCAGGTAGTCGCCGAACTGCCAGTAGTTGAGGTTGTGCACGCAACGGTGGCCGGGGCGCGCATAGGCGGAGACCTCGTAGCGCGCCATGCCGGCCTGCGCGGTCCGCTCGGTGATGCGGTCGAGCATGGCCCAGGCGGTGTCCTCGTCGGGCACGCGCGGCGGGAACTTGGCGAACACCGTGTTCGGCTCGATCGTGAGGTGGTAGATCGACAGGTGCGGCGGCTGGAACGCCAGCGCGGTGTCGATGTCCTGTTGCAGTTCGGCCAGGGTCTGGCCGGGCAGCGCGTACATCAGGTCGAGGTTGAAGGTGTCGAAGGCGCGCGCGGCCTCCTCCAGCGCGGCGCGGGCCTGCGCGCCGTCGTGCACGCGGCCCAGCGCCGACAGGTGCGCGTCGTTGAAGCTCTGCACGCCGACCGACAGGCGCGTCACGCCGGCGGCGCGGAAGGCGGCGAAGCGCTCACGCTCGAAGGTGCCGGGGTTGGCTTCCAGCGTGATCTCGCACACGGCCGACAGCGGCAGCCGGGCGCGGATGCCGGCGATCAGCCGGTCGATGGCTTCGGGCGCGAACAAGCTGGGCGTGCCGCCGCCGATGAACACGCTGTGCACGGCCCGCCCCCAGACGAACGGCAGGCTGGCCTCCAGGTCGGCCACCAGGGCGTCCACGTAGCGCGCCTGCTGCGCGGCGGCATCGGCGCCGGCGCGCGGCTCGTGCGAGTTGAAGTCGCAGTACGGGCACTTCTTCAGGCACCAGGGCAGGTGCACGTAGAGCGACAGCGGCGGCGGCGCGGGCAGTTGCAGCGTGCCGGGGCGCATGTAGTGCGCGAGATCGGCCACCGGGGTCATAGCCAGCGCTGGCGTATCAGTAGGGCCATGGCGGCGGCGGCCTGGCCGCGGTGGCTGTGCGCGTTCTTCACTTCGACGGGCAACTCGGCGAAGGTCTTGCCGAAGGCCGGGATGAACAGCACGGGGTCGAAGCCGAAGCCGTTGCTGCCGCGCGGCTCGCGGGTAATTTCTCCCACGACGCGGCCGACGGCGATGAGCGGCTCGGGGTCGTCGGCGCCGCGCAGCGCCACCAGGGTGCTGACCATGGCGGCGCGACGGTTGTCGATGCCGGCCATCTGCTCCAGCAGCGCGCGCACGTTGTGGGCGTCGCCCTTGGGGTAGCCGAACCGGGTGGCGTAGTACGCCGTGTCCACGCCGGGCAGGCCACCGAAGGCGTCGACGCACAGGCCGGCGTCGTCGGCCAGCGCCGGCAGGCCGCTGGCGGCGGCGGCGTGGCGCGCCTTGGCCAGCGCGTTCTCGACGAAGGTGCGGAACGGCTCATCGGCCTCGCCGATGCCCAGATCGGACTGGCGCACCAGCGTCATCGACAGCGGCGCCAGCATGGCCTGCAGTTCGGCCAGCTTGCCGGGGTTGTTGGAAGCCAGAACGATCTTCACGAGAAAAGTGCCATTAGCCCGCGTGGGTATTTAGCCATAAGCTATTAATTAGATAGCGATTCATGCTGCAGCGCGATCAGCTCGCCGATGCCCTTTTCGGCCAGTTGCAGCAGGCGGTCCATCTCGGCGCGCGAGAAGGTGGCGCCTTCGGCGGTGCCTTGCACTTCGACGAAGTGGCCTGCGCCGGTCATCACCACGTTCATGTCGGTGTCGCAGGCCGAGTCTTCCCCATAGTCCAGGTCGAGCAGCGGCACGCCGCCGACGATGCCCACCGAGATCGCGGCCACCGGCTGCAGCACCGGCGTGTCGGCCAGCAGGCCGCGCTGCATCAGCCAACGCACGGCGTCCTGCGCGGCGACGAAGGCGCCGGTGATGCTGGCGGTGCGCGTGCCGCCGTCGGCCTGGATGACGTCGCAGTCGAGGTGGATGGTGCGTTCGCCCAGTTTCCGGAGGTCGAACACGGCGCGCAGGCTGCGGCCGATCAGGCGCTGGATCTCCTGCGTGCGGCCGCTCTGCTTGCCGCGCGCGGCCTCGCGGTCGCCGCGCGTGTGCGTGGCGCGCGGCAGCATGCCGTATTCGGCCGTGACCCAGCCCTCGCCGCTGCCGCGCTTGTGCGGTGGCACTTTTTCGGCGACCGAGGCGGTGCACAGCACCTTGGTCTGGCCGAATTCGATCAGCACCGATCCTTCGGCGTGCACGGTGTAGTGGCGGGTGATGCGCACGGGGCGCAGGGCGTCGGCGGCGCGGCCGGTGCGATGCGGGCCGGCGGAGGCGGAATCAGCAGTCATGAGGTCAGGATGAGGGTTCAGGCAGGAAGGCACCGCGCGGGGCGGGTGCCGGCACGGTCAGCGCCGCCGCGTGGCGGTGCGCTGGATGGCGTCGTTGATTTCGGCGATGGAGCGCTCGATGGCCGCTTCGTCCATCTCGTCGGGCAGCGGATCGACGTCCTCGGTCTGGATGGTGGAGGCGAACCCGTCGTCCGCCATCGTCTCGGTCTCGGTGAAGCCGCTGGCGTGGAAGAGCGGCTCGGCCGGCGTCTCCCATTCCAGCGCCAGCACCGTGACGTTGTCGGAATACTCGCCGGCGGCGACGAGCGCCATCTCGACCAGCGCCGGCACGGCATCGGCCACGGCCATGCCGGCCAGCGTGCTGACGATCTGCTCGTCGCCCACGCTGCCCCACAGGCCGTCGGAGCACAGCAGCACCTTGTCGCCCTCGACCAGGGACACCGGACCGCCCAGGTCGAACATCGGCCGCACGGTGGAGCCCAGGCAGGTGAACAGCACGTTGCGGTTGATGCCCTCGATGGCCATGCCGGCGTGGACCTGCGCCTCGAGGTACGAATGGTCGCGCGTGCGCGTGAGCAACTGGCCATCGCGCACCACGTACAGGCGCGAATCGCCGCAATGCATCCAGTGCAGCTTGCCGCCCTGGATCAGCCCCGCCACCAGCGTGGTGCGCGGGGTGTCGAGCATGCCGCGCTCGCTGGCGTAGCGGATGATGCGCTGATGGGCCGACAGGATGCCCGCCGACAGGAACGCCGGCGCCGCCGGCAGGCGCGGCCTGGCCTCGCGCTGGAACCGCGCGGACAGGACCTGCAGCGCGATCTGCGCCGCCACCTCGCCGTCGGGGTGCCCGCCCATGCCGTCGGCCAGCACGAACAAGGCCGCGTCCCGCGTGTAGCAGTAGCCCATGCGGTCTTCATTCTTCTCACGGCCGCCGAGGCGGCTGAGCTGGAATACCGAGAACTTCATGAGGCGGGACTCACCTGATCCGCGTGCCCAGGCACGTGGCGCGCTTGAGGTTCTTCTTGGTGTCGGTGAGCATGTTGTCGAAGCCCAACCGCACCTTCTCGCCCACCGACAGCTTGGTGTACTGGCGCTCGCCCTCGCGGCTGAGCTCCTTCTGCAGCACGAACACCGATTGCGGGCGAGACAGCGGGTCGAGCGACATGCACCACTCCACCACCTCGATCAGGTTGTCCGAATACACCCCGCGCATGCGCGTGAGCGCCAGCGCCAGCCGGTCCTTCTCCAGCCGCTGCGGGGCGTCGTTGGGCGGATAGCCCTGCATGCACGAATAGATGCACGCACCGATGGCGTAGATGTCGGTCCACGGCCCCATCGTGGAATCGCGTCGGTACATCTCGGGCGCGGCGAAGCCGGGGGTGTACATGGGACGGGTGAAGTTGCCTTCCTTGTTCAGCACTTCGCGCGCGGCGCCAAAGTCCAGCATCACCGCGCGGTTGTCGTCGGTGATGAAGATGTTGGCTGGCTTCAGGTCCAGGTGCAGCATCTTGTGCTGGTGCACGATGCGCAGGCCGCGCAGGATTTCGTCGAACAGCGAGCGGATGGTGGACTCGCGGAACACCTTCTGCTTCTTCAGGTCGCGCGCCGTGACGATGAAATCCTGCAAGGTGGCGCCCTCCAGGTAGTTCATGACCATGTACACGGTCTCGTTCTGGCGGAAGAAGTTGAGCACGCTTACCACCGACGCGTGGGAGATCTGCGCCAGCGAACGCCCCTCCTCGAAGAAACTCTTCAAGCCCAGCCGATAGAGCGACAGCTTCTCCGGCGGCACCTGGGGCACCAACTCGCCTGCCGCGCGCGTGGTCAGGGCCGAGGGCAAGTACTCCTTGATGGCGACCTGCTGTCCCTGGTCATCCACCGCCAGGTACACCACGCCAAAGCCGCCGGCGGAAATCTTGCTCAGCACGCGGTAGCCGCCGATCACCGTATCGGGCGGCAAGGAAGCGGGCTTGAGCTTTGACATAATTTGCGGTGACCAGTCGACCCACGCGACGACTGGGCGCTGAAGGAAACTCAACCGCCGTGACCGTTTCGCACCGGGAATATTCGAATGTCAGTTTACAGTATGACCGGCTACGCCAGCGGCCACCAAGCCGCCTCCCAGCCCTCGGGAGACCACCCGGCGTGGAAGAATGCGCACGCACGCCTCGCCATCGAATTGCGCTCGGTCAACAGCCGATTTCTCGACCTCGCCTTCCGCCTGCCGGACGAGTTGCGCCAGCACGAACCCGCCCTGCGTGAACTGCTGGGCCAACGCCTGAAGCGCGGCAAGGTCGAACTGCGGGCCTACGTGGAAGGCCGCGACGCGAGCGCATTGGCGGATCCGCCGACGGCCATGCTGCAGCGCCTAGCCACGCTGCAGGACAAGGTCCGCACCTGGCTCCCCGATGCGCCGGCCCTGCCGGTGGCCGAAGTGCTGCGCCTGGCGGGGAACAAAACGGAAGCCGGCGACGACGGCATCGCGCAGGCCGTGCTGCCGCTCGCCAGGAACGTGCTGGACGACTTCATCGCGGCGCGCGCCCGTGAAGGCGCGCGGCTCAGCCATCTGCTCAAGGAGCGTTTGACCGAATTACACCGGCTGGCAAAGGAAGCCGCGCCGCTGATTCCTCGGTCCGTGGAAGCGCAAAAGCAGCGCTTCATCGTGCGCTGGAACGAAGCACTGGGTGTTGCCGACAGCAATGTCTCCGAAGCAGCTGGCCAAGAACGCGCCCTGGCAGAAGCCACCGCGTTCGCGATCCGTATCGACGTGGCCGAGGAACTGGAGCGCCTCGCGGCTCACCTGGACGAAATCGAAGACGTCCTGACCAGAGGCGGCGAGGCTGGCAAGCGGCTGGACTTCCTCATCCAGGAACTGCACCGCGAAGCCAACACGCTGGGATCGAAGTCCGCGGGGCTGGAGCTGACGCGCATCAGCGTGGATATGAAAGTGCTGATCGAGCAGATGCGCGAGCAGGTGCAGAACATCGAGTAGCTTTTCAGGGGGTCCCACGGGGTCCCCAGAAATCAGCTAACCCACTGTCGTGTAAGGATATTTTGTCCCGAGCCGTCCCAGG
>Ga0075163_10009336_pt1 | contig 12877 bp, 9 predicted proteins | sample JI1023141ADNA_FD_71478 | JGI IMG/M metagenome (GOLD analysis project Ga0075163, IMG submission 71478) | Wastewater effluent complex algal communities from Wisconsin, to seasonally profile nutrient transformation and Carbon sequestration -... | ecosystem: Engineered > WWTP > Effluent > Algae...
CAGATCAGTTTAACTGGCCACGGTTATAATCAGCAGATTTTAGCTACTTTATTCTTTCGTGTAGACAACCTTCCCTCCCACTACGGTCATGCTCACTTCTGCTTCTAAAATCTCCTTTTCAGAAACAGTCATGATATCTTTTGAAAAAATCGTGAAGTCGGCCAGCTTACCCACTTCAATAGAGCCTTTATATTTTTCTTCAAATTCACCAAAGGCCGCATCTAAGGTATAGGAGCGCAAAGCTTGATCGCGTGTCATCTTCTCCGCTGGTTCGTATCCTCCTTCAGGTTCTCCTTTTAAGGTCATCCGACTTACCGAAGCATAGAAAGAGGGAATGGGTGTGAGTGGCTCTACAGGGGCGTCCGTTCCGTTTACAATTTTAGCACCTGACTTTAACAATGACTGCCACATGTACGCGCCCTCTAAAATTCTTTTCTCTCCCAGACGATCAATAGCCCATGGTCTGTCGCTGCTCATGTGTATGGCTTGCATAGCAGGAATAACACCCAGCTTGGCAAAACGCCCAATGTCGTTAGGATGCAAGTGTTGTGCATGTTCAATGCGGTAGCGATGATCGCTTGCCTTACCGGGGTTTTCGGTAAACGCTTGCTCATAACGATTTAAAATTTCCTGATTGGCTCTGTCGCCAATGGCGTGTGCGCAAATTTGGAAACCAGCCTTCAATCCTTCACGAGAAACTTTTAATACTGTATCCATCGAATAGGTAGCCATGCCTGCAAAATCAGGACGATCGGTATAAGGCTCCAACAACCAGGCACCACGAGAGCCGAGTGCTCCATCACAATTTAACTTTACAGAACGGATGCTTAAGAAGTGGGTGCTATCGATAACCGGTCCTTGCTTAAAGTATTCATACACTAAATCCAGATCGAAACCTGTAAGCATAGGGTACAAACGAATCCCTAACTTTCCATCCCGTTGAAATTGTTTAAATAATTCTATGTTCTCGCGGCTGGCACCCGCATCGTGAAAACTGGTGATGCCATTTCTCCAACAGGCCTTGATCGCAAGCTCCAGGGCTTGTGCATCGGTCTCTGCGGTATTCTCCGGAATTTTAGAAGAGATTAAGGACATAGAGCGTTCACTGAATATTCCTGTGGGGTTGCCCAATTCATCGCGAATGATTTCTCCCCCCTCCTGTGAGTTTTGTTTGAGTGATTCTACCGATAGTTGATTAACACCGGCAAGTTCCATAGCCTTTGCATTAGCAATGGCCGCATGACCACTGGCATGACGAAGAAATACTGGATTGTTGGGTGACGCTTCACTTAATAATTGATGGGTCTGAAATCCCTTCACCATTTTGTCAGGCATTACATCCCACTTTTCCTGATGCCAGCCTCTTCCTAAAATCCACTGACCGGGTTGGGCCTTGGCTGCTGCTTCACGCACCTTCTCCACCATCTCGTCATAGCTCTTTACATTCATCAAATCCAGATTCAATTCATTGTAGCCAACACCCATAATGTGGGCATGCCCTTCGATGAAACCGGGAGTCATGATTTTACCCTGTAAATCGATTACCTGCGTATTCTCTCCTTTGTATTTTTCTATTTCCGCTAATGAACCAAGCGCTAAAATGGTATTGCCTTTTACGGCTACCGCTTCCACGGTTGTTTGTTTGTCGTTGACTGTGTAGATCGTTCCACCTTGGAAAATAATATCCGCAGACTCTTTACGTGCACACGAAGAGGCGAGTATAAGAACCAAAAAAAGGCCAGCTAAGAAACGCATAGGATTTAGGGTTAAAGCGTAATAATAGGGATATTTCTGTAAAAAAGAATTCCCTTTTACAGGACCTGACCAGGAGTGTGATAAACACCCTTTGAAGCCCTATCTTTGTCCAATTCCTTCTATCCATGCGTGATCGGTTAATCGTTTTTGCCAAGCTCCTGCTCTACTGGATGCTCTTTATGCTTGCAGCACGGGCTACCTTCTTAGTGTATAATTATGACTACAGTGCCCAGTTAACGTTGGGGGAAATCCTGTTATCACAGTTTTACGGCATGTCCATGGACCTGAGCATGACAGGGTATGCGATGGCCTTGTTGGGGCTGCTACTCACGGCATCAACACTCCTGAAGGGCAGGTGGATTCACTATGCGCTGTTGAGCATTTCTGGTATCGTACTGATTACCCAGATCCTGATTGTGATTGTAGATATTGAACTCTATCGACACTGGGGCTTTCGCATGAACAACACGCCCTTCTTCTACATGGGGAAGGGAGCTGCAGGAAGTGTGGATACTTGGGTGGCCATTAAAGTGTTGTTGATCGGTGCACTATTGGGAACTGGCTTCACCTGGTTGTACTTCCGTTGGATTGCTCCGTCAACCAACACGCTGCAACCTGCTCTTAAAAAGTCATCGTTGGTATTATTACTGGCAACAGCCTCCATGTTCTTGTGTATCCGAGGCAGCCTTACTACAGCTACCATGAATACAGGCTTTGTGTATTTTCATACGTCAAAAATGTATGCCAATCATGCAGCCATCAATGTGGTCTGGAATTTCTTCCGAAGCTTGAGCAGTAGTTCACGGGTATCGTATCCGGAAGATTTTTATGATCAACAGCTAACCGCTGATTATTTTCAGGAACTCTATACCCCAAGCGATTCTACTCATCAACTTTTTGATGCAGAGAAACCCAACGTCATGCTCATTATAGTCGAGAGCTATACGGCCGGTGTCATTGAAGCCCTTGGAGGTGCCAAGGATGTGACACCACGGCTCAATGCCTTATGTAAAGAAGGAATCCTTTTTGATAATTTTTATGCGAGTGGCGATCGAACGGATAAAGGACTTGTGGGGGTGCTTGCCGCGTACCCGGCTCAACCCAATTCTTCAATCATTAAGTTTCCGGGTAAAACGCAAAAGCTACCAACCCTCAATCAAAAAATGGAGGCATTGGGTTATCATACTTCCTTCATTTACGGTGGCGATGCAGACTTTGCTAACTTCCGTTCTTTCATTACCGCCTCCGGATTTGATGCACTTACTGAAGACGAAGATTTTGACAGCAACTTAAACACATCCAAATGGGGAGTACACGATGGATTTGTTGGCGAACGAGCCTTGCAAGAATTGGATACAGCCACGGCACCCTTCTTTAAAGTATGGCTAACCCAAAGCAGTCACGAACCCTTTACGGTACCTGCGAAGCCTAAATTTCCAAACAACTCCTTAGACCACCAGTTCTTCAACTCCTGCCACTATACCGATAGTTGCTTGGGAGCCTTTATCGATAAACTGAAACAGCGAAGCGATTGGAACAATACGTTGGTTGTGATAACAGCAGACCACGGCCATCGCCTGCCTGGCAATCGAGAGATTCAATCTAAAGAACGCTTTCACATTCCATTGCTTTTCCTGGGAGGTGTTATTAAAAAGGATTCTGTTATTCACACCGTGGGCAGCCAGACCGATATAGCCAATACCTTGCTAGGTCAGCTCGATAAGCCTAGTACTGACTTCATGTTTAGTAAAGATTTGCTTGGCAATAAGGTAAATCCACATGCTGCTTTTTTCTTCAACAATGGTTTTGGCTTAGTAATGCCTGACATTTTTTTGGTTTTCGATAATACTGCCAAGCAATTCATCAAAGAAGAAAACGTTACCGATCAAGATAAAAACAAGGCGAAGGCCTATCAACAGAAGTTGTATTCTGATTTCAACTCACGATAGTTATCAGTTAATAGTTATCCGTTAACGGATAACTTAAAATAATACTATGAAAAAATTACTTTCAATTGCGCTATTCTGTTTACTAGCAGCAGAAGCAGAAGCCCAGGACTTCGGACTTTCCTTTTCGTATTTCATTCCTAAGAACGGATACTTCTCTACTCCCATAAGTCCCTTTTCCATACGTGGTGTCGGGGTAAACTTAAATCGTTTTATCTCACTCGAAACAGGTGCTTCCCTTTACCGAATGTCGGGATTGAATGTAAAAGACATGGCCTTCGAAACCAAAGATCCGATTGTGGCGCCCAACTTTACACTCATGGTGCCAGGCGAACTTGTTATTTCTCTAAAAAGTGGACGCGTAGAGTTTGATATGAAAGGCGGAGGCTTTGCTTTTCTTCCCTTTGGCAACAGACTGGATTATGGAAATCTAGATAAGGGCATTCGCGCGTATAAAAATTGGCGAGTGGCCAATGCCTCCGCTGATTTCGAAAGCACTGTTGGGTATGGTTGGATGACGGGAGCAGAATTGACTGTCTACGTGACCGATCAGGTGGGTATTTCGCTAGAAACAAATTACCTGGCCGGTGCTGCCAAGTTTCCCATTAAAGGAAGTTACACTGGGGTGGATAGCAACAATGAAGTGCTCACTGAGTCTTTTGATTATACAGATGCCAAAATGGACATGACTGGTTTGGAGTTTTCCATAGGCGTCATCATCAGCTCGGGAAATAGTGGAAAAGGAAAGCCGAAAAGGCGCAGATAGGGTCACAATCTTTAGATTTTTAGATAACAAATCCCATCCGGCTGTGTTATAGTGGTCGATGAAAATCTACACTCTAAAACGCACACAAGTCTTACCTCTTTCGATACAGGAAGCCTGGGATTTCTTTTCCTCGCCTGCTAATCTGGAGAAGATCACACCCAAACACATGGGCTTTCAGATTTTATACAAATCGGGAGGCGAAAAAATGTATCCCGGCCAGTTGATTCGATATATTGTTAACGGAATTCCCTTCGTGCCCATGCACTGGGTAACCGAAATTACCCATGTGCAGGAACCGACCTATTTTGTAGACGAACAACGCTTTGGGCCTTACGCTTTATGGCATCATCAGCATCATTTTAAGGAAGTACCCGGAGGCGTAGAAATGACCGATGAAGTGAATTATGCCATTCCTCTAGGACTGTTAGGTCAACTGGCTAATTTCCTCTTTGTAGGGCGCGAGGTAAATGCTATTTTTAATCACCGATACAAAACGCTGGAAGAATTTTTCCAGCGTCAACACACTATTCGAAAAACTGCTTAACAAATGGACTGGTTGTTACTTCTTGTTTGTTCACTGATTGTTATTGGCACCTTTCTCTTTTGGGAGTTTGTAGCCTGGTTCACGCATAAGTATGTGATGCATGGTGTATTGTGGACCTGGCATCAATCGCACCACACTGTTCATGATCACGCCCTGGAAAAAAATGATTGGTTTGCAGTCGTCTTCAGTATCCCCTCAATTGCTTTAATCTATTATTCAACAATAGCAACGTATAATCCTTACTTACTTTCGGTGGGCATTGGTATTTTCTGCTACGGACTCTTCTACATGATTTTTCATGATGTGATTGTTCACCAGCGAATTAAATGGAGGCCCAAAAGCAGAAGCAATTACTTGAACCGCATGATTCATGCACATTATGTGCATCATGCAAAACACACGAAAGAAAATTGTGAAGCCTTTGGATTTTTGATTGCTCCGAAGAAATACGATGTTAAAAATCTACAATTAAAGAAAGATCGTCAGGAAACTCAATAACCGTATTGTGGACGAACGTTATCTTTATCTCGCCTTGAATGTAGGATCAATCTCCTTTCCCTTCCTCTTCAGTTTTTACCCGAAAGCTAATTTTTCAAAGGAATGGAAACACCTCTTTCCTGCACTTTTCATAACCGCTTTCGTTTTTATTGTATGGGATGAGTTGTTCACTCAACTAGGTGTATGGGGCTTCAATCCACGCTACTTAACCGGCATTTACTTGGGCAGTTTGCCTTTGGAAGAAGTGATGTTTTTTGTTTTTATTCCTTACGCATGCTTATTCATCTATTTTGCGGTTGGCTATTTATCCAAAAAAGATCACTTCATTTCAGTACATCGACACATCACTCAAGTTTTAATCGTGTTCCTTGTCATTACGGGAGTCTTCTTCTTCGACCGTTGGTATACAAGTGTTACTTTTTTCAGCCTTGCACTTTTTCTTAGCCTGCATCGTTGGTATTGGAGGAGTACGTATATGGGGCGTTTTTACTTCTCTTACCTTTTCGTGTTAATCCCTTTTTTCATTGTGAATGGAATCCTGACCGGATCTTTTATTGATCAAGAAGTGGTGTGGTACAACAACCATGAAAATCTCAGCATTCGAATCGGCACCATTCCCGCTGACGATTTATTTTACAACATGCTAATGTTGCTGATGGTCACGAGTATTTACGAGGGCCTGAAAAATCGCAAGAAGAAAAGTATTAACTAGTTCATCTCAAGCAAAAAAAGAAAGGCTCCTAGTTGGGAGCCTTTTCTGTTTTCTTCTTTTTTTCTTTTTTCTTTTCCTTTCCTGCCAGACCATTCTCCAGGCCAACCAATGATTTAGCAACGCGCTTGGATCGCTTGGCATCGCGCTTTAATTGATCCACAACACGACTGGCTATCTTTTTTGAAGACTTAGCAATCAGCTTTTTTAACTTCCTACCACTGTTGGCATTCTCAACACTGTTAAGTGTGTTGTTCACTGACTCTACAATGAGTGTGGTAATATCTTTCTTGTTAATCTTTATCTTTTCCATGGTTCTCCATTATTGGGGACACTAAAATAGAGACGCAAGGCTGATAATGCTACACTTAACACAAACTTAACATTGGCACTTCCTACTCATACCGAAGCGAGTCCACAGGCTTTGAAGAGGCCGCTTTTAAAGACTGGTAACTTACTGTGAGCCATGCAATTACTATCGATAAAAAGGCACTAACGATAAATATCAGCGGACTCAATTCTATTCTGTAAGGGAAATCGGCTAGCCACCAATTCGCCAAATACCAACCTAATCCTACTGCGGGTATGATGGCAATGAGTACGAGTATGATAAACTCTTTTGATAATAACAAAGAGAGTTTGAATACAGAAGCACCCAATGCTTTTCGGATACCAATTTCCTTGGTGCGTTGTTCGGTGATGAAGGCAGCCAGTGCAAACAAACCTAAACAAGCAATAAAGATGGCTAAACATGAGAACACGGTGAAGATATCGCGCAAACGTTTTTCAGATTGAAAGAGTGTATCAAAATCCTCATCTAAAAATGCATACTGGTACGGATCGCCTGGTGCATATTGCTTCCACACGCCTTCCACAGAGCTTATCAGTTGTTGTGGTGATCCTGTATACCGAATCAACAAATTTCTTGATCGTTCTGTTAGTCGAATAATCATAGGTCGCACACTCGTCTTGAGCGATTCAAAATTAAAATCTTCGACCACTCCCACTACACGAATGGTTTCAGGCTCCGGTCCATTAAAGTCAAGAAGCTCTTTACCAACTGCTTCCGTCCAACCAAATTGTTTAGCAGCAGCCTCGTTTAAGATACAGGCAGTTGAGTCGGTGGCGAAATCGCGAGAAAAGAAACGCCCTTCTTTCATTTTAAACTTCATCACCTCCAAGTGATCCCAATCGGCATAATACTTACCAGATAAGTAGTCAGTATCAAGACCCTTTACTCTAAAAATAGTAGTATTATTAACTCCGGGGAAGGTATTGTTTGCATAACTCACATGCTCTACTCCCGAAAGTGCTTTCACGGAATTTTTGAAGGCATCGCGACTATCATCTAAACGCCCAGTATTTTGAATAATCAATACATTGTGCTTATCCAAGCCCAGGTTCTTATTCTGCATATGATTCAATTGCAAAAAGACAACAGCTGTGGCAATGATGAGAAAAATTGAAACTGCAAATTGGAAAACCACTAAGGAACTACGCACTCCCTTACTCTTCATACCACCGCGCACTTTTCCTTTCAATACTTCTACTACGTTAAAGGAAGTGAGGTATAAAGCCGGATAACTTCCTGCCACAAAACCGACCAATACGATAAGTGCACCTGCCATCGCAAAAAACGAAGGTTCCATCAACACTCCTAACGTGAGCTGTTTGCCAGCAAGGGTATTAAAATAGGGTAAGGCTACATAGGATAAACCAATCGCTAACAACACCGCCACCAGACTGTAAATCAATGACTCAGATAAGAATTGCCACACCATCTGTCCGCGTTGTGAACCTAATGTCTTACGCAGGCCTACTTCCTTGGCACGACCCGCAGATTGTGCGGTAGACAAATTCATGAAGTTGATGCACGCCAACAGCAGGATAAAAATTCCTATCCCTGAAAAAATATACACATAGCGAATATCACTGGTTGGTTCCATATCATCCGGCAGCGTGCTGTGCAGGTGTGAGTTCGTCAAAGGATAAATAAAGTAGCTATAAATACCACCTTGCTTGCGGAACTCCTCGAAATTAACACCGAGACCTTGCTCCAATTCCTGACCTACATACTTTTCTACCAAATCTTCCAGCTTTGCATTAACTTCTTCTACACTGGTCTTCGCATTCAGCGAAACATACGTTTGAAGAGAGTTACCTGTCCAACCTGGGAATAGCTCATCAGGGTTATTTAGAATCGTGCTGAAGGATAATAAGGCATTGAAATGAAAATGAGAATTGGACGGAGCCTCTTTGGCAATACCCGTTACTTTAAAGGCTTCATTATCGTTTCCGATCACCAACATCTTTCCAATGGCATCACCGTTAAAATATTTTTGAGCCAATGCTTCGGTAATAACCACCGAAAAAGGTTCCTTCAACACGGTAGCGCGATCACCCTCAATCAATTCGAAACTAAAAAACTGATAAAAGTTCGAATCGGCATAGAAGATATTCTCCTCAGAGAAAATCTTTTCTTCGAATTTAAATACGATACCAGAACCACTGCGCGTGATTGGAAACAATCGTGTCATTCCATCTACTCCCGGGATTTCTTCGTGCATGGCAGGCCCCACCGGAACACTGGAGTTGGTGGTGAATAATTCCTGCCCGGCTATTTTACCGTGCAAACCAATGCGATACATATTCGCTGCATTGGTATGGAAGCGATCATAACTGACTTCATCCTTCACATAAATAAATATCAGCAGGCAGCAGGTAATTCCTATGACCAGTCCTGAAATATTAATCGCTGAGTAGAATTTATGCTTCAGAATATTTCTGACAGCAATCTTGAAGTAATTACGTAACATAAACGTATTGGTTGATGGTTGGAAGATGCTCAATTAGTTGAAATGGTTGCTCGAGGATTACACTTATTCACTCTTTAAATTGTCTATAGGATTCACACGGGTAGCTTGTACCGTTTGTGATCCAATGGTAAACAAACCGAAGAAGGCCAGAATCAATACTCCGATCAGAATTGTAGCCATATCCACCGTTACGTGGTTTGCCAAACTTTCTAACCAAAGGGTATTTATAAAATAGGCAGCCGGTATCGAGAACAGCAAAGCCAAACCAAGTATGGATAAGTAGCCTTTCGATAATATGTAAACAAGTGATTTATCTGAACTACCCAGAATCTTGCGCATGGCAATTTCCTTCTTGCGTGTTTCGATGGTATAGGTAGCCATTCCCAATAAACCTAAACAGGAAATGATAATGGCCAGTGTGGCGATAAATCCCAACACTCGTACCAAAGTACCAAAAACAATCTCGTACAACTCCCCCATTTCCGCTCTGAAATCTTTCACCTCAACTTTTAAGCCTGGATTCACACCCGCCCACACTCGTTCCACAGAAGCCGATGCCTCTTTGAAATCGCCCGTGTAGACCACTTGCAACAAAGAATATTCTTCAGGATTATAAATAAGGCCTAAGGGATTCAAGCGATCACTAAAAAATTCATGATGGTAATTCTTCACAACTCCAATCACTTGCTTCTCTGAGGAATCACGCTTCATGATCAGAGACTTTCCAATGGCATCCAACGGGTTCTCGAATCCATATTCCTTGACGGCTTCTTCATTTAAGACTATAAAATTGGGGTTTCCAGTTTCTTTAGTGAAGAAAGTTCCTGCCACTACCGTCAAGCCCATATTCTCTGCATAGGCCTCATCCACTGAAAAATACTGAAGATTTTTCCAATCCTTCTCCTCCAATGATTTCTTGAAATCATCGCCATAGGAAACACCTGCTAATGGAATATGAGAGGCCGCTGAAACACTCACAATGTTGCTTTGCTTTTCCAATTCTGTTTTAAGGACCTCAATGGAGGTGTCGCCTTTACTGATGATTAATTTATTCTCGACCGTGAACCCGTTATCATTATGTAAAAAGAGGTTCAACTGATTGTAAACAACGATTACCGTTAAAATAAAGATCATGGATAGTGTAAATTGCATAACAAGTAAAACCTTGCGCAAACCCACTTTCGACATCAGCTTGGTATTACCCATGTTCTTCAACACCTTAATCGGTTGAAAGCCTGACAACACTCCTGCTGGAAATAAGCCAGCAATAATACCCACCAAAACTGCGAGCGCTACAAAAATTCCATAGACTACATAATTGGCTGAAAGATTCCATTTAAGAAAACGCGCAAAAGCAAGGTCTACTATAAAGGGTTTCAACGCATAAATAATTACCAACGCTAACACAAGTGCAAAAAGTGAAATGACTACCGATTCACTAATAAATTGCACAAACAATTGCCAACGGGCCGCGCCTGTCACTTTGCGTACACCAATTTCACGTGCGCGCGTAAGCGAACGAGCGATGGATAAATTAGTAAAATTAAAACACGATGTAATCAACACGATACCTGCCAGTGCAGAAAGACAATACACTAAAAACCACGGCATGAAAGGACCAATCGGATTGTTGATCATCCTTCCGGGAATGATATCCAATAAATGTTGTGGTAAGTAAGTAGCCCGCGTAGTGGCTTTGGCTGGAAGTTGTTTGAAATGATCTTCACTAATTTTTTGCAGCTGGGGCTCAATGTCTGCAATGGTTTTTCCTTCCTCTACTAGAATGTAGACCCAGCCCATAGAGAAATTATGCCAGTTGTCTAAGTCTTTACCCATTACGTTGGCCGCTTCAAGACTTTTTACTGTAGCGATACTCGCAAATGCTTCGCATACAATATGTGATCTGTTTTCTGTCTTTTTAATAACACCTGTAACCTTATAGGTTCCTAATTCTCCCACCTTTAAGGATTCTCCCACCGGATTCTCAACTTTAAAAAGTTTTTCTGCAGCTTCTTTTGTTAACACTACAGAATAAGGTTCGACCAGGGCAGTGGCAGCATCTCCGTATAATAATTCGTGATTGAATAATTCCAATACTTCCGGATCCGCGAAATAGCCACTTACAGGAATGTTGATATCATGATTGGGCTCTATCTCCAACCACATATTGCCAAAACCACGCATAATACGCACAGCCTTCTCTACGCCTGTATAGTTGTTCAACAGTTCATCTCGTATGGGCAGAGAGGTAGTAGCAGTTTCATTGCCGGGTGCTCCATTCATTTCTTCCCAATACGGAATGGTATTGATTCGGTAAATGCGCTCGCTCAATGGATTATGCCTATCCAACTTCATCTGGTCTGCCACCAGCATGATGATACCCATACAAATGGCCATGGCTACCGCCAAGCCAAAAATATTAATAAAGGAAAAGGTGCGGTGTTTTCGAATGGTCCGCAGCGCTATCAGGATGTAGTTCTTTAGCATACAAGAATTTTAGTTGAAGAGATCTTTTCTTGTTGGACGCTTCAATCTGTCTTCGTGTTACATGTTTCAAAAAATAAAATTGAAGATTGGGATAACTTTACGCTATGGTTGACTATTCATCCCTCAACACCATAGCCGGGTTAAGGCGTGTGGTTGCATACACCTTATACCCAATGGAAATAGCGGAGGATACAAACATGATCGCAGCCGAGATCGTAAGTGTAGAAAGGGTCGCCTTTTGATAATAATCCCAAATACTACTCATCAGCATTTCTGCCATCCAAGCGCCTGCAAAAGCGCCCAGCAAAGAGGCTATCGAAAGTATAATCACAAATTGGGTATTGATCACACGCGTGATGTTAGCCGAGGAAGCACCTAGCACCTTTCGCACACCAATTTCCTTCATCTTCTTTATGATATTGAGGGAAACCAGTGTAAACAATCCCGTGGCTGACAGCAGCAGCGCCACAACACCTAAGAACAAGAACATTTTTACAATATTATTGCTTACAGTGTTGGCTTCAACCATTTCCTCATCCATGTAGCGGATATTGGCCACGCGCTCCGGAAACATATCTTTATAAATACTTTCCATGGATGCTTTTACCTCGATGATCTTACCAGCAGGCGCACTCGCTATGATATGACTCACCTGGTCAGGAGACCCGTAACGCATCATCACCGGCTCCATCTCACGCCACACACCTCGGTTGTATACATTTTTTACAACACCTACAACCTGATAGCGAGCTGTATCCATCCAGGTAATTTCTTTACCCAAGGCTTTGTCCCAACCAAATTTAGATGCCAGATTTTCTGTTATGATGACAGACTCTTTCCGATCGGTCTGGGAGTCTTTTGTAAAATCACGGCCTTCCAGCAAAGTGAGACCCACTGTTTTTAAGTAATCATCACCCACATCCATGATGTCTACTTCAATCTCTTTGCCGTCCGATTTAATCGGATCGTTAAATGAATTGGAGTAAAAGTGATGTTGAGAAGCCGCCACTGCGGTTACATTCGGATTTTGTAAAAGTCGATTGCGGAAAGTCTCATACTCCGAGCGATTATTGATATACGTAAACACCACCTCCTTTTTGTCGAACCCTAAATCGAGATCGCGCTGAAAGCGGGAATTTTCAGTAAAGGCTAAACTGCAAACAATACCGATCAGTGATATCGCAAACTGAAGTGTAAGCAATATCATGGTGAAATAATTTGTACCGCCAAACTTCAATTTTCCTTTTAAAATAGCTGTCGGCTGAAAAGAACTGATGTACAGTGCAGGATAACTTCCTGCGAGCAATCCTGTAAAGATTAATGTGAGGCCTGTGAAGATTAAGAAGTTCGGTCTTC
>Ga0075163_10009337_pt1 | contig 12876 bp, 11 predicted proteins | sample JI1023141ADNA_FD_71478 | JGI IMG/M metagenome (GOLD analysis project Ga0075163, IMG submission 71478) | Wastewater effluent complex algal communities from Wisconsin, to seasonally profile nutrient transformation and Carbon sequestration -... | ecosystem: Engineered > WWTP > Effluent > Algae...
CCAGGAGCCCGGTCAGCGGCGCGCCGATCGGCAGGTACTCGACGCGAAACGACCGCGCCGCGCGCTCGATCAGCCCGGGCAGCTGGGCCAGCACCACCTCGGCCGGCATCCGCTCCTCGCGCAGGCTGTCGAAGCCGAGCTCGATCCACGCCTCGAGGTTGGGATCGTGGCCGCACAGGTAGCTCCACAGCCGGGCGTCGGCGCTGGGCGCGCCGAACCAGGCGGTCAGCGCCCGCGAGCACGGCGTGCCGAGCGCCCCGTCGAGCCCGACCGTCACCAACCCCTGCGCCACGGTGTCGAGGATCAGCGTCATCGCCTGGTTGCGCGCGACCAGCTCCTGGCTCGCCAGCTCGAGCGAGCGCTCGAGCTGCGCGCGATCGTCATCCGCCGCGCGGTACGCCTCGCCGACGGCCTCGGCCAGCGCCGCGACCTCGGGCGTCGCGGGCACGCCGTCGGGGAACGCCTTGCGCAGCTGTCGCCGGACCAGGGGGTGCATGGCTCACCGCTCGGAGATGGTGGTGACCGTCATGGTCTGGTTGTGCAGCTGGCACGGCGCGTCGGCGCCGAACGGCGCGATCTCGCCGTACGAGTAGAACCCGGTCAGCGTCGTGTGCGCGCCGAGCGCCGCGCGCACCGCCTCGAGCTCGTCCTCGGTGCGCTGCTTCATCACCAGCTTGCGACCGACGCAGCTGATCAGGATCGCCAGGTCGGGGCTGCCGGTGGTCGCGCCGGCGACGCTGGTCGCGGCGGCCGCGGCGGCGCCGGTCACCAGGCCGCTGACGTTGGTCTTCATCAGCCGCGCGCGATGCCCGGTCGGCACGTCGCCGGCGAACGTCAGCGATCGAGCGGCGTCGTCGATGGCCAGGATGGTCCGCACCACCGGCTCGCCGGTGGCGCCGCGGATCGCCAGCGGGAACGCCAGCCCGCTGGCCGGCAGCGCGGCGGCGTGCTCGCCCAGGTAGCGCCGGTACAGGTCGAGCGCCGGCTCGCCGTCGAGCTCGTACAGCACGCTGCCGGTCGCGCGGGTGATCAGCCGCTCGGGCCCGAACGGCTCCCAGCCGCCGCGCGAGCCACAGCCGACCTGCAGTCGCGCGCCGTACAGGCCAATCGCGACGATCTGCTGGCTCGGCGTCGGGCCGTCGACGCACACCGCGGTGCGCGTGAAGCGCGCGCCGTCGCCCGACAGGCCGCCGGTCAAGCCGACCGCGGGCGGCAACACCGCGCGCAGGCCAGCCACCAGCGCGCTGCCGTTGACGTTGAGCCCCTCGGACAGCACCAGCACGTGGACCAGGCCGGCGGCGGGCAGCCGGGCGGCCAGGCGCGCGCCGAGCGCCGCGCTGTCGGCGGCCTCGTCGAGCTGCACCGTCGCGACCTCGACCCGGCTGTGCTCGAACTCGATCGCGGTGGCGACCAGCGCGTCCTCGAGCAGCTCGACGTCGGCCAGCTCGCCGGCCGTCGAGCAGCCGACCACCCGGGCGCCCGGGAAGCGATCGGCCAGGTCGGTCCAGGTCGCGGCCTCGGCGAGGCGCGCGGTGGAGCCGAAGACGATGGCGAGCTGCGGGCGGCGCGTGGCGTCAGCCGGCGCCCCCGACCAGCCCCCTCGGCGGCAGATCTGTTGATCGATGCGCATGGTCACCCCTAGCTCCGACCGCCGGCCCCGAAAGTTGAGAGCCCGGCGCGATCACCCCTCTCCGCGGGCGCGCCCCGGCCGATACGACCTCTGCGACCCGATGTCCGTCCCGCTCAGCTCCGACGTGGTGCGCCGTTTCCTCGAGGTGGTCGTGCGCCAGCTGCGCGCCACCGTCGGCGTCGACGCCGTGGTCGCCGCGATGGGTGACACCGTCGACGCGGCCGCGATCGCCGTCGCGGTCGACTTCTCCGGCGACGTGCGTGGCCCGGTCACCTGGGTGTTCCCGCAGGCCATCGCGCTCGAGCTGGTGCGGCGGTTGATGGCCGATCCCGATCCCGATCCCGAGACCGCCTCCGACGGCGCCACCGAGCTGGCCAACATCCTCACCGGCCACGCCAGCGCCGCGCTCGAGGCCCACGGCTTCCACTGCGCGTTCGGCGTCCCGCGCCTGCACATCGGCGCGCTGCCCGGCGGCATCTCGGTGCGCATGCAGACCCCCGCCGGCCCGATCGATCTGGTCCTGTCGATGTCGACCGCCACCACCCGGCAGCTGCGCGTGATCACCGGCGCCGGCTGAGTTGCAGGGAAGGCGTGTCGCGCAGCGCCCTCACCGCGGGCGGAAGCGCTCGATCCACGCCACCAGCGCGGCGCCGTAGCGGGTCAGGTGCTCCTGGGTCGCCGCGTCAGTGAGCACGCCGTCGACGAACCGCTCCTGCGGCCGGGCCACGAACACCTCGGGCTGCATCATCACCGGCGAGTCGGTGTAGACCAGGATCTGCCGCAGGTGGTACTGCGCGCGCATGCCGCCGCTCATGCCGGCGGCGGCGCTGACCAGGCCCACCGGCTTGCCGCGCAGCGGCGAGGTCGGCGGCGGCCGCGACGCCCAGTCGATCGCGTTCTTCAGCACCCCGGGGACGCTGTAGTTGTACTCGGGCGTCGCGATCACCAGGCCATCGGCGGCGGCCAGCGCCGCCTTCCACGCCGCCACCGGCTCGGGATCGAGCTTGGTGTCGGGGTCGAAGGTCGGCAGCTCGGCGAGGCGCTCGAAGATCGTCAGCGTGGCGCCGGCGGGGAGCCGCTCGCCGACCGCGCGCAGGAGCGCCCGGTTGTGCGAGCCGGTGCGGATGCTGCCGGCGAGGCCGAGGAGCTGCATCGCGGCGTTATAGCCGATGCGTCCCCCGGGCGGCGGTAACGCACCCGCGGTTCCCGGCGTACGCTTGCCATCATGTGGACCGTCTCCCCCGCCAAGCTGCGCCTGCCCCGCCCCGACGAGGCCCTGCCCGGCCGCGCCGCCACCATGCCGGTGGCGCCGACCCACGCCGTGCTCGGCAACCCGATGACCCGCCCGTTCCCCGGCGGGATCGCGACCGCGATGTTCGGCCTGGGCTGCTTCTGGGGCGCCGAGCGCAAGTTCTGGCAGACCGCCGGCGTCTGGACCACCGCGGTCGGCTACGCCGGCGGGCTCACGCCCAACCCGACCTACGAGGAGGTGTGCTCGGGCAAGACCGGCCACAACGAGGTGGTGCTGGTCGGCTTCGACCCGACGCAGGTCGCCTACGCGCGCCTGTTGCAGGTGTTCTGGGACAGCCACGACCCGACGCAGGGCATGCGCCAGGGCAACGACGTCGGCACCCAGTACCGCTCCGGGGTGTACGTGTTCGACGCCGCGCAGCGCGCCGCCGCCGAGGCCGCCCGGGCCGCGTTCGCGCCGCGCCTGGCCGCCGCCGGGTACGGGCCGATCACCACCGAGCTCGTCGACGCGCCGGCCTTCTACTACGCCGAGGACTACCACCAGCAGTACCTGCACAAGAACCCGCGCGGCTACTGCGGGCTCGGCGGCACCGGCGTGAGCTGCCCCATCGGAACCGGCGCCTAGTGGCCCGCCGTCGCGCGATTCCGGACGTCCGTGTCGCGGTCCTGGCGCGCGACGGTGGTGAACCCTCGACAGCGCGGCCGCCGATGCCGCGCGCGCAGGCGCCGATGGGCCGCGCCGGCCGGGACGCGCGCCGGCACACCCGATGCAAACCCGCGAGGCATGCCCCGTCCGCTGCTCCCGCTCCTCGGCCTCTGCGCCCTCACCGCCTGCATCGACATCGAGCCGATCGACATCCCGCCGCTGTTCACCTGCGACCAGCCGCTGTTCCCGGGCGGCATGTGCGTCGATGACACCCACCCGATCGACTTCGAACGCGACTACCTGACGCTGGCGGAGGGCGGCGCGACACCGTTCGCGTACCTGACGCTGGACGGCCTGGCGTTCACCGTGGCCAGCGACGCCCCGGAGATCATGACCGCGACGCTCGGCGCCGACGGCACGCTCACGCTGGCCGGCGTCAGCGCTGGCGCCACCGAACTCGTCGCGCGCGGCGCCGACGGTGCGGTGCTGCGCCGCGTGGCCGTCGAGGTCGCGCCGATCGCCGCGGTGGCGTTCCGCTTCGATCCGGCCGGCGACGTCGACCTGACCGAGCTGGCGGCGGTGCCCGGCGCCGCCGAGGCGCTGCGGCTCGTCGCCCGCGACGCGCGCGGGCTCGACCTGGCGGGCGCCGCGCCGGCGCTGCAGCTGGAGACCACCGGCCCGATCTCGTCGCCCCCGCTCGATCAGGCCGAGCATCGCTTCACCGGCTTCTTCGGGCCGGAGCGGCCCGGCTTCCTCACCGCGGTGCGCTTCGACGGCGTGGGCGACGCCGCGGTGGTCGCGCGGCGCGGCGGCGTCGAGCTGAGCACGCTGCCGATCGCGGTCATCCCGGCGGCGGCCGATGTCGAGCTGCGCCTGTACATCCCGACCACGCCGGTCGACACGCTCCAGGCCGCCGACCTGGTCGGCAGCGACGCCCGCGGCGTGCCGGTGGCGGGCCTGACTGCCGACTTCACCGCCACCCCGGCCGCGCTGGTGCGGACCATCGTCGGCCGCGGCGCCCAGGGCCTGTTCGCGGCCGAAGCGCCCGGCGTCGTGACGCTCACCGCCACCTTGCCCGATCGCACGCTGTCCGCGACCTTCACGATCGTCGCGCGGTGAGCGTCTGTCGCGATCTGTCGGCCGCCGTCGATCACGCGACGGCGCTGAAGCGGGTTTACTCGCCGCCGCGGCTGCGGTACGCCCGAGGGCGATGAAGGCAACGCGCGCGTGGCTGCTCGTGGTCGTGATGGGTGTGCTCGCCTGCGGCGACGACGGCGGCAAGCCGACGATCGACGCCGGCCCCGAGATCGACGCCCGGCTCGAGGGCTTCGATCAGCCCGATGACCACTGCCCCGGCGCCGCGCACTGCGCCTCGGCCGGCGACGGCACGCTGGCGGTCGGCGCCGCCAAGCAGATCTTCACGCCGCAGATCACCGAGACCTGGACCGACGAGGACGGCGACGGCGAGTACGACAGCGGCGAGCCCTACGTCGACGCCAACGCCAACGGCGTCTTCGACGCGTTCTGGCTGTTCGGCGGCGGCCGCGCCGCCAACGGCGTGATGAGCGACCTCGAGGCCCGCGCCGTGGTGTTCGCGCAGGGCGACACCAAGGTCGCGCTGGTCTACGTCGACGCGATCGGCCTGTTGGCCGGCGACATCGACACGATCCGCAACGATCCGCGGGTCGCGGCCGCCGGCGTCGACCACGTGATCGTCGGCTCGATACACGCCCACGACGCGGTCGACACGATCGGCCTGTGGGGCCCGCAGGCGCTGGTCAGCGGCTACAACCCGGCGTTCAACGCGCGCCTGAACGACGCCGCCGCGCGCGCCGTGGTCGACGCGGCCGCCGCCGCGGTGCCGGCGCAGCTGGTGATCGCCAAGACGCTCTTGCTCAACACGCCCGGCGATCCGCAGAGCCGCACCGACCACTGGAACAAGGACATCCGCGATCCGGTGATCTTCGATCCGACGCTGACCGTCGCGCGCTTCGTCCGCGCCGACAGCCCGACGACGACGATCGCCACCGTCGTCAACTGGGCCGACCACCCCGAGATGTCGGCGTTCGGCGCCAACAACCTGCTGGTGTCGGCGCACTACGTCCACTACCTGCGCGACAAGCTCGAGCAGGGCGTCGGCGCGCCGTGGCTCGATCCCATCGCCGGCATCGGCGGCATCACCGTGTTCGTGCAGGGCGCGCTGGGCGGCCAGATCGGCTCGATCCGCAACGCGCCGGTGCCGGGCCCCGACGGCACGCCGATCACCGAGTCGGGCCACCCCAAGGAGGAGGCGCTCGGCACCAACCTGGCGCGCCGCTCGCTCGAGATCCTGCGCGACGACGGCGAGACGGTCTCGGAGCTGCCGCTGTCGTATCGGACCGCGCGCTTCCACGCCCAGATCAACAACACCGGCTTCCAGGTGGCGTTCATCATCGGCCTCTTGGCCCCGCACCCGCTGGTCGGCTACGACCCGGCGCAGCCGGTGGCGCCGGGCAACGAGCCGTGGATCCCGATGCGCGCGACCTACCTGCAGGTGGGGCCGCTGGCGATCATCACCTGCCCGGGCGAGCTGCACCCCGAGCTGTGGGTCGGCGGCTACGACGGGTCGTGGAGCTGGGGCTGGCCGATCATGGACACCACCAAGCCCAACACGCCCGATCTCGCCACCGCGCCGATGGCGCCGTACCTGCGCGACGTGGTGCTGGCCAACCCCGGCGTCCGCTACCCGGTGCTGGCCGGCCTGGCGATGGACTACGTCGGCTACATCGTGCCGAAGTACAACTACGTGCTCCACGCCAACTCGCCGTACCTCGAGGAGGCCGACGGCGATCACTACGAGGAGACCTACTCGCTCGGCCCCGAGGTCGAGGCCCACGTGGTCTACCCGCTGCTGCAGCTCGCCGGCTGGCGGCCGTGACCGCGCCGCGCCGCTACAAGTTCGTCGAGGTCGCGCCGGTCACCGCCGAGACGCTCGAGGACGCGGTCAACGCCGGGGTCGCCGAGGGCTGGGCGTTCGACGGCATCCGCTTCGTGATGACCGAGGCGTCGCGGCGCCCGGCGATGGCGTTCGTCAGCTTCGTCACCGCCGACGCGCCGGCGGCGGGGCCCGTCACCGCCGCGCCCGCCGAGGCCTGATCACGGCACGCCGGCGTCGGGACCGTCGCCGGGCGCGGGCAGCGGCTGCGACGGCAGGCGGATCGTGATCTTCTGCTCCGCCGGCGTCGGCGTGAGCAGCGCCGGCTTACACACCGCGACCAGCCGATCCATGTTGTCGAGCGCGCGCTCGAAGACCGTCGAGTCGCCGATGACCACGCCGGTGATCGGCACCGCGCACAGCGTGTAGGTGCCGGCCAGGAGGTCGCTCCACTCCGGGATCGCGAACGGCGGCAACCAGAACGACTGCGCGGCCGAGCCGGCGTTGTCGGCCGGGACCGCGCCGATCGCCGCGTCGAGCAGCTGGCTGCCGGTGGTCGCGGAGAACGTGCCGCGCATCAGCATCACGAACGCCGCGTTGACCGTCGCGCCGGCCTCGGGCTCGACGCCGATCGTCAGCTTGATCTCACCGGCCGGGACCTCGATCGACGCGTCGGTGGGCTTGCCGACCGCGACCGTCACCACCTTCGACGCGTTGATCGAGCTCATCATCACCTGGACCGACACCTGCACCCGGGTCGGCCCCTCGGGGACGCGATCGACCACGAAGCGGCCGTCGGGCCCGGCCTGGACGAACACCGCCTGGGCGGTCGAGCCCATCGACGTCGCGGTGATCGTCGCGTTGGCGACCGGCGCGCCCTTGCGGGTGATCGTCCCGGTCAGCGAGCCGAAGCCGCGCAGGGTCAGCTCGACGCCGGCGACGTCGGCCATGCCGCGCGCCACCGGGACCGCCAAGCTGCGGCCCCGGGTGGTGTGCTCGGCCAGGATCGAGCCGCCGCTCGCGCTGACGCCGCGCAGCGTGAAGGTGCCGTCGTCGGCGGTCGTCGCGGTGCGCATGCCGACCTGGCTGGCCTGGGCATCGCCGGTGCCCATCGCCTTACCGTCGCCGAACAGCATCCGCCCCACCATCACCTTGGCGCCGGCCACCGGCGCGCCCTCGCCGTCGACGACCCGGCCGCTGACCGTGCGGCCGCCGCTCACCGTGATCGTGCCCAGGTCCTTGACCTGGCCGGCGACGATCTCGAGGTCGCCCTTGGTCACCTCGGCGAAGTCGGGGCCGCTGATCTTGAGGTCGTACTTGCCGGGCGACATCGCGCCCAGCTCGAACGTGCCGTCGTGGGTCGTGACCCGGTACTCCCAGCCGGCGCGCACCAGCGCCAGCTCCGGCGCGCCGCCCTTGGCCAGCACCAGCTTGCCGCGCACGCCGCCCGGCGCCGGCAGCACCAGCTTGACGTCGGTGGCGCCGGTGCGCGCGGTGGTGACGTCCTTGCCCCAGGCGGTGCGCTCGGCGTGACCCTCGCGCGACGCCGCCAGCCGGTAGCTGCCCTCGGCCAGGCCGCGCAGCGTGAAGCGGCCGCCGCCGTCGGTGGTGGCCGCCGACGACGACGCCAGCACCAGATCGGCGGTGGCGGTCTCGCCGGCCATGAAGTCGGGCACCGCGGACACCGACGCCTCGGGCACCGGCTCGCCGGCGCTGTCGACGACGACGCCGGCGATCGTGCCGGCCTGATCGAGCACCAGCTTGACGCCGGTCTGCTCGGGCGTGTTGGTGAGATCGACGTCGACGATCTTCGACGTCGCCGTCTCCGACTCGCCGCGCAGCCGCAGCGGCCGGCGCGGCAGCGCCTCGATCACGAACGCGCCGTGATCGTCGGCCGCCGCCTGGCGGTAGACGAAGTCGTTGCTCCAGTCGGTCGACGACACCCGCACCGTCGCGTACGGCGCCGGCTGGCCGTCGGCGCTGTAGACCGTGCCGGTGATCCGCGCCGCCGCCGCCAGGACGATCTTGACGCCGGTGGCGCCGCGATCGCGGTCGACGGTGACCAGCTCGCTCTGGCCGGGCGCGTGCTTCTCGTCGCTGGCCACCAGCCGGTAGCTGCCGGGCGCCACCGCCGGGATCGTGAACGCCCCGAGCGCGTCGCTGGTGACCGCGGCGCGGTCGCCCGGGCCCTCCCACGACGACGCGTCCTTGGCCCACACCTTGGCCTCGGCCACCGGCTGGCCGCGATCGTCGACGACCACGCCCGACACCGCGGCGCCGGCCCGCACCGCGATCGCGACCTCGACCTCGCGCTGGGTCTTGCCGATCACCGCGGTGCCGGCGCCGGGCGCGAAGCCCGCCGCGCTCGCGGTGACCGCGATCCAGCCATCGCCGACGCCGTGGATCGCCGCGACGCCGCTGCCGTCGGTGACCGCGCTCGACTCGAGCGGGTCGGCGAGCGTCACCGTCGCGCCGGCGACCGGCTTGGAGGTCCCGGCGTCGGTGACCGTCACCTTGACCAGCGCGCCCGGCCGCAACCGGATCACCACCGGCTCGGCGTCGGCCGCGGCCCGGGTCGACACCGGCCCGCCGACCCGATCGCCGGCGCGGGCGCCGACGGCGTAGGTGCGGCCCAGGAGCTTGTCGAACGCGAACGTGCCGTCGGCCTCGGTCAGCATCCGCCGCGGCGGCGCCGACGACACCCACACCTCGGCGCCCGCCACCGGCTGCTCGCGCTCGTCGAGCACGACGCCCTCGAGGAGCATCGGCCCCGCTGGGTCGGTGTCGCGCTGGAGCACCGGCGGCGGGCCCGCCGACGCGGTCGCGCTGCCGGCGCGCGGTGGCGGCGTGACCACCGCGGCGGTGCCCGGGCCCGGCCGCGGGGCGGCGCGCTTGCCGCTCGAGCGCCCGAGCGCGAACCACACCGCCACGCCGACACCGATCAACGCGACAAGGACGACGCCGAGCTTCCGGTTCATGGCGCCCGCGAGCTAAGCACGTTCGGGACCATCGCCCCAATGCCCAGCGGCGTCGTCCCGCGGGCCCGCGGCGTCGATCGCGACGCCCCGGGACGGTCGCAGGCCCGGTCGCATGCGACGTGCGTAACCTGCGCCCGCGCACGCGCGTCCTAGCCGGGAGGCTCGCCGTGATGTCCTGCTCGCTCGCTCTGGCCGCGCCATGGTGAGGCGCCGCGCCCATCGCGCCCCGCTGGCGCTCGCCGCCCTCGTCACGTGCGCCGCCATCGGCCCGGCCGCCGCGCAGGATCTGCCGACGCTCCTGGCCGCGGGGCGGGCGAACGGGCGCGACCTGGCGACGGCGCGGGCCCGGGCCGACCAGGCCAGCGCGACCGCGGCGCTGGCGCGGGCGCCGCTGTGGCCCACCCTCACCGTCGCCGGCGGCTACACCCGCAACCAGCACGCGTCGATCGTGCCGCTGGGCGACGCGCCCTTGACGATCGTCCCGCTCGATCAGCTGGGCGCGACCGCGACCCTGACGGTGCCGCTGCTGGATCTCGCGGCTCGGCGTCGCGGCGCGGTCGCCGCCGCCGAGCGCGCCGCCGCCGCGTCGGACGTCGAGGTCGCGGCCCGCGACGGCGACCGCGCGATCGTGCGCGCCTACTACGCGTGGATCGGCGGCGCCGCGTCGGTCACCGCCGCGACCGACGCGCGCGCGGCGGCCGACGCCAACCTGACGCTGGTCGAGCGCCGGGCCGCCGCGCAGCTGGCCTCGCCGCTCGACGTGGCCCGGGCGCGCGCGGCGATCGCCGACGCCGACGCCACGATCGCCGCGGCCGCGCTGGTGGTCGCGACCGCCCGCCGCGAGCTCGCCACCGCGACCGGGCTCACGCTCGCCGCTGCCGCCCCGGCGCTGCCGACCGACGACGCCGCCGAACCGCCCCTGGCCAGCTGGCTGGGCGCCGCCGATCGCGCGCCCGAGCTCGACGCCGCCGCGGCCCGCGCGCGCGCGGCGTCCGCCCGCGTCGCCGCCAGCCGCGCGGGCTACCTCCCGACCATCGCCGCGACCGCCAGCGAGCGCTTGACCAACGCGCCAGGGTTCGGCGAGGCCCTGACCGGCACCGTCGGGCTCACCGCGACCTGGCAGCTCGGCCTGGCGACCCCGCGCCAGCTCGCCGTCGATCGCGCCGGCGCCCGCGTCGAGGCCGCGCGCCTCGCCGCCGCCCGCCAGGCCGCGGCCGATCGCATCACCGACGCCTGGCACCAGGTCGACGCGCGGCGCCTCGCGGTGGCGGCCGCGGTCGCGCGGGTCGAGGCGGCGCGGCTGGGCGCGACCACCGCCCGCGAGCGGTTCGCCGCCGGCACCGCGACCCAGCTCGACGTGACGCTGGCGCAGCGCGACCAGCTCGCCGCCGAGCTGACGCTGGTGTCGACCCGGGCCGAGCTCGCCGCCGATCGCGCGCTGTTGCGCCTGGCCGCCGGCCGCGAGGTCGCGCCGTGACCGTCGACGTCGCCGCCCGGCTGCGCGCCGCCCGCGGCGGCCGGCTGCGCCGGGCCCAGGCCACGATCGTCGTCGCGCTGCGGATGATGCTGCACGACAAGGCCAAGCTGATCGGCACGACGCTGGGCGTGGTGTTCGCGGTGGTGCTGGCGGCGCAGCAGCTCGGCGTGCTGTTCGGGCTGCTGCAGAAGAACACGATGTTCGTCGACAACGCCGGCGCCGACCTGTGGATCGTCCCGCCCGGCACCACCCAGACCGCGCCCGGCCAGCGGATGTCGACGGCGCTGCTCGATCAGGCCCGGGCCACGCCCGGGGTCGCGGTCGCCGCGCCGCTGATCATGATCGGCACCTCGGTGACCAAGCCGGGCGGCGGCAGCGAGGCCACGACGCTGGTCGGCTTCGACCTCGCCGCCGGCCTGGGCGGCCCGTGGAACATCGTCGCCGGCGACGTCGCGGCGCTGCGCGCGCCCGACGCGCTGTTCTTCGAGGACGCGCAGCGCGAGAAGTTCGGCGGGCTCAACCTCGGCAGCGTGCGCGAGGTCGGCGGCCACAAGGTGCGCGTCGTCGGCTTCACCTGGGGGCTGCAGCCGTTCGGGCCGCCGTTCTCGTTCGCCGACATCGACACGGTCCGCGATCTCGGCGCGGTGCCCGCCGATCAGCTGTCGTTCGTGCTGATCAAGCTGGCGCCCGGCGCCGACCGCGCGGCGGTGGCCGCCGACCTCGCCGCGCGCTGCCCGACCGCCAAGGTGATCGCCACGCCGGCGTTCCACGCCACGATCGTCTCGACGCTCTTGCGCCAGCAGCTCGGCATCACCTTCGGCACCTCCACCGCGTTCGGGCTGATCATCGGCTTCATCATCGTCGCGCTGTCGATGTTCTCGGCGGTGCTCGACAACCTGCGCGAGTACGGGACGCTCAAGGCGATCGGCCTGACGTCGTGGGACCTGACCCGCATGCTGATCGTGCAGTCGATCGTCTACGCGCTGCTCGGCTCGCTGATCGGCCTGGGCCTGGTCGCGCTGATGTCGGCCGGCATCCGCGGCCCCAACCTGATCGTGATCGTGCCGCGCGCGCTGGTGCTGGCGACGCCGCTGATCATGAGCGCGCTGTGCATGCTGGCGTCGGTGCTGGCGCTGCGCCGGGTGCGCCGCCTCGAGCCGGGCATGGTGTTCCGATGACGCTCGCGATCGACGCCCGCGGCGTGGGCAAGGTGTTCGGCGCCGGCGCGCTGGCGTTCCGCGCCCTCGACGCCGTCGACTTCCAGGTCAGCCCCGGCGAGCTGGTGATGCTGGTCGGCCCGTCGGGCTCGGGCAAGACCACGCTCTTGTCGATCATCGGCTGCGTGCTGACCGCCACCGACGGCGAGCTGCGGCTGTTCGACGAGCGGGTCAGCGGCCGGCCCGAGCGCGAGCTGCCGCTCCTGCGACGGGCGCTGATCGGCTTCGTCTTCCAGGGCCACAACCTGATCGGCGCGCTGTCGGCGCGCGACAACGTCCGGCTGGTCCTCGAGAGCCGCGGCACCACCGCCCACGCCGCCCGGGCCGAGGCCGACGCGCTCCTGGCCGCGGTCGGGCTGGCCGACAAGCGCGATCGCCTGCCGGCCGAGCTGTCGGGCGGCCAGCGCCAGCGGGTCGCGATCGCCCGCGCGCTGGCCGGCGCCCCGCCGCTGGTGCTGGCCGACGAGCCGACCGCCGCGCTCGACGCCCACGCCGGGCTCGAGGTCACCGAGCTGCTCACCCGGATGTGCCGCGAGCGCGGCACCACCGTGGTGGTCGTCACCCACGACAACCGCATCTTCCACCTCGCCGATCGCATCGTCCACATCGAGGACGGCCGCATCGTCGACGGTCGCCTGTCGGGAGCCGCCGCATGAGCCGCCTGCGCCGCCGCTGGTACCTGCCGCTGGTCGCGGCCTTCCTCGGCCTGATGACCTGGAACGTCGGCAAGCTGGCCGGCCAGCCGCCGCCGACCGCGCCGACC
>Ga0075163_10009339_pt1 | contig 12874 bp, 12 predicted proteins | sample JI1023141ADNA_FD_71478 | JGI IMG/M metagenome (GOLD analysis project Ga0075163, IMG submission 71478) | Wastewater effluent complex algal communities from Wisconsin, to seasonally profile nutrient transformation and Carbon sequestration -... | ecosystem: Engineered > WWTP > Effluent > Algae...
CTCGGCGAGTTCGGCGGTGCGGTTGAGCGCGATGCCGAGGGCGGTGGCCTGGGTGTCGTCCAAGTCCACCTCGACCACGTCGGCCTCGACCCAGCCCAGGGCCTTCATGGCCGAGAGGCGTCCGTTGCCGCCGATGACCCGGCCCGTGGACTTCTGCACCACGAGCGGCTCGACCTGCTGGAAGCGCGCGAGCGAGGCGCGGATCGCTTCGAGGTTGCGCTCGCCGTGGGAGCGCGCGTTGGCCGGGTCGGGGTGGAGGTCGGTGAGGACGACCCGGCGGATCGTGAGGCCGGCCGTGATGGCGGTCGGGAGGGGAACGGTCGAAGGCGATGCCAAAGTCAGGCTCCTCGGTCACGGGGACCGAATGTGCGGCCTGACTTGGACTGGGAACTTGGAGGGGGCCGCTCCGAAATGTGGGGTTACGTGTGCTTTCTAGCGTACGCGCGCGAGCTGCACAATGCCCCGCGTCCGCGCTGGAACAAGGGAAGACGCTGATTGGGGGCAGAGTTGTCGGCGTTCGGGCTCCTCCCGGAGCGCCCCGAACCGCGCGAAGGGGTCAATGCGGTGTCGGTCGGGTGACAAACGTCACAGCGCGGTTGCACGTTTCTCCGCTCTGACGAGAGAAAGTGCGGCAAACCAAGGTTTTCACCGCGGGGGCGAGGATGAGCGCGCAGGCCGAGTCGCCCGAAAACAGGGACTCTGGTGACGGTGCGGTGCCGGTTGGAACCCAGGTCCTGCCCGCTCCTCGCAGCGATGGCGGACGGCTACAGGCTCCGATTCTGGAGGCCATCGGACTTAGTTCGGCGCGCGAGCTTGGTTTCGTATGGCATGATCGCGCGTAACCAGAAGCGTCTTGTCGAGAACAAAGGAGTCTCGAGAGTAGGAGGTCTGATATGACCGAGGTGCAGTGTCCCGTGTGCACGCAACAGGGTGTCACATGGGAAAGGGAAGGCAACCGTGACGAGTACCGATTTGAGTGTCAGACATGCGGGCACTTTCTCCTGGATGGAGACTTGGTTCCCCGCGCGAACAACACGAACGCTCCGCGAATCCCGGAAGACGAACGTCACCTGCTCGTGCAGTACATCAGGCGATCGTCGACGCGTCTGCAGCCCGTCACACTGACACGAGACCTACTCGAGCATCCCCGAGAGGCGGGAGGACTCCGAGAGGTTTCAGTCTCCACCAAGCTCCGCAGGATGCTCTTGTTGCTTGCTGAGCGAACACGACGTCCCGGAAATCCTGTCCCTCTCGCCCGAGCGGACATCTATGAGATAGGAGCTGTCGATGACACGGACCTGCGGCAACTGTTCAACCATCTCCGTGATCGCAAGCTAATCCTGGTTCAACACGACACGACGCTCCCATGGACGGCCACGGTATCGGTCACCGGCATGCAGGAGGTCGAATCATTGCTCAGCGCCCGGCCAAGAGGGAACCGAGCATTCGTCGCCATGTGGTTCGATTCAAGTCTAACCGAAGCGTGGCAGTCGGGAATTAGACCTGCGCTCATCGAGTGCGGGTATGAGCCTGTGCGTGTCGACGGTGTGCAGCACAACGGCAAGATCTGCGACAAGATAATCTCCGAGATCCGATCTGCATCTCTCCTTGTAGCCGACTTTACTGGCGACCGAGGAGGTGTTTACTTCGAGGCCGGGTTTGCCTTGGCGCTAAACATCCCAGTTGTTTGGACTTGTCATGCCGATGATTTCGCCCAGGTTCACTTCGATACGCGTCAGTACAACCACATCGTGTGGACGTCGGCGGATGAGCTACGGATGATGCTCGCCGATCGGATCAAGGCAACCGTGGTTCGACGAGATGACTGAGTGTGCGCTCATGCACCGAAGGGGCGGTTCGTCTTCACGAGATCAAACGCGTCGGGTTCCCACCTGCCAAGCCGCTCCTTGAGCTCCGCACGCTCGGATGTGTCGCCCATATCAACCGTCTAACCGTTGATCGTTGCGGGGTGACGCCTCGCGCGTAACCCCACGGCCCCGGGCCGAGTCATCCGGCGGGAGCGGCCGCTCGCCGCTTAGCAGGAGGCCTTCCTTGGACCTGTCGCGCGCAGCGGGATTGAGCACTTAACTTAGCAACCCGCAAGGGGTGGGGGTAGGCTGCCGTGCGGGAAGCGCCGCATCCGTCACCAGTCGACCTTCGCGAACGCGCCCCCCGGAGCCTCCGATGTTAAAAGGGTGGAATCCCCCGCCTGCGTCGAAGTGCAAAGCTGATGGCCCAATTCGATTACAAAGTCCACGTCGACGAAAGCGGGAACGATCCGAATCTCCCCTGCTTCGTGCACGCGGGATATCTCTCACCTGTCGAGCGTTGGGAAGAGCTGACCGCAGAATGGGTGGCTTGCCTGTCAGAGTGGGGCATAGTCGACGGTTTCCATATGACAGAGGCGGAAGCCCTCGACCATGGGTACAGCGCGTGGGACCGAGACCTGATGCAGTCTCGTGTGCTCAGGCTCGCCCAGATCGTCGAACGCCACACCACATTCGGCGTGGCGTGCGACATGCAGTGGTCAGACTGGCGGGTGATCGTCGATCGGGCGAGAAGAACCCAGGTCAAGAAGTTGGCTAAGCTATCGTCCAATCCGTATCTCGCATCCCTGCATTTCTTCATCGCTGGCGTCGCCAATAAGTGCGACGACGAGGGCATCGCTCACAAGGATGTAGGCATAGTCCTTGCGGAAAAGGGCAAGGTTTTCAGGCGCGAGGATATCGCGATCGGGCGACTGTGCGAGGCCTTCGGGTTTCAGAGACCGACTTTTCAACTTGCGTCGGATCTAGCACCACTGCAAGCGGCTGACATGTTGGCATGGTCCATCTTCCAGTCATGCAGTCGACCCAAGAAGTACTTGCCGATGCCCGATCGTCACAAACCGCTCGTGAAGCGCGTCTTCCTACACCGCATTACAGCCGAGGACCTGAACATGCCCATAATGAAGTTCAAGTTTAGCCTACTCAGCCCTCAGGAAGCGGCTACGGCGAAGCCCGTCGGTACGCTCACTAAGGAAAACGTTCAGGGCCTAACCTTCTACATGGAGGGTGAGGATGCGGAGGAGACGGAGCCCGGCTAGCGTGCAGGTTTCGGCTTGGCTTTTCTTTGCTCGCTGCGGATCCGACGGCGGGTTGAGCGCGCGTCGGGGGGGGGCACCCGCGCCGATCGAAGCTCCAGGTGTTACGTGGACTGGCGTGCTCGATCTCGACCCTACGGGAATGCTCTGCGTGCTTCCCTTGACGGATTCATTGTGGCCCAAGGTTCTATGCCCATCGCTGCCCCCCTTGGCCTGTCATGACTGTCCGTAAGTGGGCGCACACGAAGGGCGTGTGCAAGCACTTACTTGTCCAATGGAACACTCTCCGCTTTGCGAATGGTCTGGAGCGTGTACTCTGTTTGTTGCAAGTGGACGTTTTCCACCGGTGAGAGTTCGAACAGCGCCGAGGACACTGATAAGTAAGATTCCGAGGCAATCGTCCTGGCCATGGACACATCTAACGCGTGGAGAAAAGGACTGTGACTACCTGGGCGAAGCGGATCAGACATCTAGCCACGATCAATCATCGAATTGATGTACTCGGCGGTCCGAGAGAAAGACCTAAAGGCGGAGATGAGTCGCTCGAATCGAACGGGATCGTGCGAGTAAAGGTTTGAAGACCACGTATATGTGACCTCAGGGGGCCACACCTGCAACTCGACGAAGGTCGGCTGTGGCGTATCTAAATGCAGCTTCACGGATACAAGATCCAGGGCATGCTTGCGAAGCACACTTACGACAGGCGTGGAGGCATCTCGAAAGCGCTTCTTCCCGTCGCGGTCTTCGCGCTTGCGTTGAATCCACCTCGCCAGAACTTGGGCGAGGAAAACGCCGATGAAGATCTGCGCGTAGCCCTTGAGGTCGTGGTCGACAAGCCACGTCCACCACGATCCAACTATCGATCCCATGATGACATTCCTCCTGCTTGTTGTGCTCCGGAGACAGGTAGACCGTGAAAGCGGAGATCTTAGTGTAATTAATGCGGGATATCGATCTCTACCCCGTCACCGCTGCTCTGACCTGCGCGGCATTCGGGCGTGCATAGACCGCCGTGCTCGCGACGGATCGGTGGCACAGCGCACGCGCGGTCAGGAGCACGTCGCCGGTTCGCCCGTAGACGCTCATACCTAACGTGTGTCGCAGCATGTGCGGGTGGATCTGCCGCTCGATCCCGGCTTCGCTCGCGATCTGTTCGAGCCGTCGTCCGACCATGCGAGCGCACATGCGTCTGCCATGGCGGGCGGGGAACAAGGGGCCGTCGCGACGGTCACCGATCCACACGCGGAGCAACCCGACCACATGGTCTGCGAGGTAGATCACGTCCTCGCCGCCGTTCTTGAGGCGCCGCAGGCGAAGTTCGCGTGCCTCGAGATCCACGTCCTCGACATCCAGTCCGATCGCAGAGCCGACCCGCAGACCCGTCCGCAACATCGTCGTGAACAGCGCAGCGTCTCGCCGCTCCGCATCGGTCGGCGCCAACGCGAACGTCGCGACCAGCTTGGCAACCTCGCCGTCGGTCAGGACGCGAGGCCCCGACGGGCCGCAGCGTGCGCGACGCACGAGCTGGGCAGTGTTCGTTGGCGCGAGACCCGACCCGTGCGTATACGCCATGAACGCGCGCAGGCTCGATCGGAGCGCGTTCGCGCTTGACGGCTTCCGGGCGCGGCCGTCAGCGCGCTTTCCAACCACATCACTCGCGAGGAAGCGGGCCACGTCCTCGTGGCGCACGTCGATGATCATCGCGGGCCCCATGAAGGTCACTAGCAGGCGCACATGCCGCCGGGCCTGCGCGATCGAGAGCGGGGAGCGCCCGTCGGCGGCGAGCTGGATCAGGTACGCGTCGGGCGCGTGGGGTAAGAGCATGGAAACCTCGGAATGGGGACTCGTAGGGCCCGCTCTCTCCGGCGGCGGGATCCCAAGAGGGCTCGGAATCGGAGCGTCAGCAAGCAGCAATCGGCCGTCCCCATCGTTGGGCCCCCGTTCGACACCAAGAAGGATGCCGGGGGCATACAAACATCGGCGCCCAGCATCTCATCGAGCCAGGCATTAAGGAGAGGCGCTGCGAGCCAGGCGGCAAGGGTCTCCGGGCGATGGATGTAGGGGATGTCGTCGTTCAGGGAGATGCGCCGGCTGAGGGGGCCCAGGTCACCGCGTGCGCGGGGCTGGGCCTGTCGAATACCATGGGCCCCATGCCGACGTTCGGTGTCTCCGACGTGAGCCAGTGGATCGTTCACGGTGAAGAGCCGCTCGGCTCGAAGGAGAAGGATTGGATGCGCCCCAATTCCACCGGCGACCTTTGGCTGTTCAAGCTCCGCCGTGAGAACTCTGGCGAAGACTGGGCCGAGAAGGTCGCCGAGCAGCTCGCTGCCACGATTCGCCTGCCGCACGCCAAGGTCGAACTCGCAACGCGTGACGGTCGGAGGGGGATCATCTCGCGGGACTTCCGCGTGTTGCCCTATGGATCTTCCGGGCGCTTTGTTCCTGGAAACGAGCTGATGTGGCGCGCCGACACGAGCTACCAGAAGGAGAAGCGTCGCAGGCTCTCGCAGTACACGGTGGAACGGTCACTGAACCTCATCGCCGGCCTCGACGTACACCCGCCAAGATCCGGTATCGGCCATGACGAAACGTTGACGGCAGCGACCTGCTTCGTGGGCTACCTGATGTTCGACGCCTGGATCGGGAATCTCGACAGGCACCACGAGAACTGGGGCGCCATCCAGCACGTGGTGCAGGGCGAGCATTCGGTACTGATCCTCGCGCCGAGCTTCGATCACGCCGCAAGCTTGGGGCACAACGAAACAGATGAGCGCCGAGAGAGGCGTCTCGCGACGAACGACTCGAGGGGAACGATCGATGTATGGGCGCGGTCGGGGAACCGCTCGTGCTTCTACCGGGAAGGCGAGCCGAAGGCGTGTCGGCCGATCGAGGCCTTCGACACCGCCTGCCGGGCCTACCCAGAAGCCGGCCAGTTCTGGCTGCGGCGGTTGGATGCAGTAGACTCGGAAGCCCAGGAAAGGGTGCTATCCTGCGTCCCCAGTACCCTTCTCAGTTCGATCGGCCGAAGATTCACGCTAAGGTTGCTGGACATCTACCGTCAAGACCTACTTACCCGCCTCCTCAGATGAGCCTCGTTCGCCAAGTCCTGTTCGTTGCGTGGCAACACCCCGCCACGCGCAGCATCTTTCCCGTCGCGCGCCTGCTCGATCGACCGAGTACGCTGCGGCGGTGGGAGTTCGCGTACATCGAAGGGGCTCGCGACGCTCGTGATCGGGGCTTCGAGCTGTTTCATGGATTTGGAGCCCTCGATGATGTGACCGAGAGCGCTGAGCTGCCGCCCCTCTTCACGAATCGCCTCATGCGCAAGAGCCGCAGCGACTTCGTTGCTTACATGGATCGGCTGGGGCTAGACACCGCAGAGGCCGAGTTGCCTGTTCTTGCCCGAAGCGAGGGGCTTCGGGCAAGTGATCCGATCGAGCTCTTCGGCCTTCCAACTGTTGACCCAGTTACTGGGAGCTATCGATTCCGGTTCTTCCTCCGTGGCGTTCGGCACGTGATCGAAGCCGAAGCGGCCATTGCAAGGATCGCTACCGACGATCTTCTCACCCTGAAGCTCGATTACGCGAACAAGGTCGATCGCCTCGCCATCTGCGTTCACGAGGGAGCACTCGATCGCAGGTTGGGTTGGGTTCCTGCAACCTTGGTTGAGGATGTCAACACACTCCTTAAGAAGGGTAGCACGCTGACGGTTCATGTAGAGAGGGTGAACAGGCACCCAGCTCCCGTGCAGATGCGCCTTCTGTGCCGCTTGGACGCGACACCGATCAACGGATTCGTACCATTCACGTCGAAGCGCTACCAGCCGATCCCCGCTAGAGCGACGAAGATCGACATCGTTCCCGAAGCACTGATCGGGTGACGATAGTCGCAGTCGGGGCTTGCTGTCGTGGATCGGGCGATGCTTGCCTGTGTACGAAACGCACATATGTAGGACCGCTCAATCAGGACTTGGCGACTCGGCCGTTCACGAGGCACGCGACGTCCGCGGCGCTCGTTGAGTCCCGGTACAGCAAGCGATGGTCCCAGAGTAGCCAATGGTTTTCGCGTCTCGTGACCGGCCTTACGGGGGGTGGCCAAACCAGGGCCGTAAACGTTGCCAGGCTCGGCATCCGGGCCGGCACTTGCTGCCCGATCAAGTCCCACAGCGTCGGTGTGAGTCGCCCACCAACCGCTACTGACTCGGAGCGAGCCAAACACCGATCGCGACGCATCAGTTTGCTCCTTTCACATCTCCCACGGGGGGTGCGTCGCGGGCTGAACGGGGGTACCGTCTGAGACTATCATGGCGACCAGTAGTCGTGACAAGCGGTATAAGAGCGAGCAGAGCGAATTTGGCCGCTCGCAGTTCGTGCCCGGTCGCCCCAGTCCTCAAGCACTGCCACAATGTCCGACAACCCGAAGTCCATTCCTGTACCGAACGACGAATATGGGTTTGAAGATCTTTGCCTTCGATTATATCGCAAGGTCCTCCAGCTTGAGCGCCTTCAGAACCTGGGTAGGCGTGGACAAACCCAGCACGGTACTGACCTTATAGGAAATGGTATAGACGGTCGCACTGTCTGCATTCAGTGCAAGCGACGCGAAGACAAAACGTTAACTGCTCGCGAGATAGACCGGGACATCAATGCCATCCTGGCAAAGTACCCAGACGTTGCACACATCCGCATCGCGACATCCCAGCGTCGAGACAGCAAGCTTCAACACCATGTACTGGTCAAAGAGAAGGCGCTCCTTCCGAGGTGCAGCCTTCTCATTGATTCCTGGCAGGACATTGAACAACACCTCCGTGACAACGCCGACGTCTTGGCTTGGTACGTTGGCCCGGCGCCCTTGCCTCCAGAACTTGCACAACGCCTTCTTGCGATCGAACAGGGGGTGTTGGCAAATAGCAGGCTGCTGATCAGCGGGCAGCTTATTGTCGCATCGGGCGCGTCAAGCATTAAGCCCAGCCTACGGGAAGCGCTGGACGAAGCGCAGAGTGGTGAGCCGAGTCGCGCGCTCGGTCGGCTTGAAACACTGCGGTCGTCTGTCTGGGAACAACTTGACGAGGTCGCAAAGTACTCACTCATGAGCGCCATTGGGAACATCCAGTACTTGCAGGAAAACCTTAGTGCCGCAGCCCAGAGTTTCCTAACCGCTCGCGAGTACTCAGATACAATCGAGGCGCTCTGTCTGGAGGTGAGAGCATTTCACTACTTGAGTGATTCTCAGCGCGCACTGCTCGCGATCAATTCCCTGCTCGATCTGCACCCAACGTGTGTGCAGGCGTACGCGCTGAAGTTGCTCGTAAGCCATGGCCCTTACAATGCAGAGCTTGAGAATGTTCCAGAAGACTATCGACGGGACCCCGAAGTGGCACTGGCACTGTCGTTCTGTGCCTTCGAGAGTGACAGCCTTCCCGCCGCTTTGACCCATGCCAGGGATGCACACGCGGCTAAACCCGATTGGAACGTTGCAACGGCACACCTTGCAAGCATGCTGCTGGAGTCGGTGCGCGCGGACCTTGAGCCGTGCATTGATGGTGCACCGCGCATACGCGATGCCACCCTTGTTCAAGAGGCGGAGCAACTACTGACCGATGTACTTGATGCTAGCGGGTTCATTTCGCCTGCCTCCCGGGGGTTGGCACACTACAACCGCTCGACTGCGCGCAAACTACTGGGAAAGGTCGACCAGGGCCTCGCTGACCTAGAAGAGGCCATACGCCTATGTCCGGATAACGGCGAAATGCGAGCCAACTACGGACTCACGTTGCTCACCCGGGGTAACGTCGATCATGGAATCACTCAGCTCGAACGTGCTATCCGGGATCCCAATGGAAACCAGACGGGTACCGCCATGGCACTCGCTTCCGGGTTGCGCCGAAGGGGCGGACACGGTGATCTCCCCCGGGCCGTTAAGGTGCTTGAACATGCCCAGGCAGCGGTCACTGGAGCCACCGATGAGGATCGAACAGAGTTTGTCCAAGAACTAGCGAAGGCGCGCTTCGCTTGTTCTCCAGACCGGTATTCAGCGAAGGATCTTCCCACATCTGACCTGGAAGGGCTATTGCCTCGATTGACCGGGCGCATACTCCGTACGTTTTGGCTGGCCAAGCTCGGCGCTCACACAGCAGCTCGTCAAGCTCTGGAGGCTCTCATCGCAGAGCGAACAAAGTGGACCCGCGTCGAAAAAACATGGCTTGCTCACGCGTGCTTGGAGCTTGACGAGGCGGCCGCCGTCGTCGAACTCCTTCACTCAGAATCTCCGGCGCACGGGATGACGCAGCACGTCGCGATGTTGTTGGATGCAGCGCTCACTGTCGGGGATCACGCTGTTGTTTTGCCTCTTGTTGCGGAGCTCCGCGCCCAAGGCGTCGCGAAAAGCGATCTAATCTTGGCTGAAGCTCAGATACTGCTACAATACGGCGAGTATGCCAAGGCTGAGGAGTTGCTGCGTGCGTGGCTTTCCACGCATGGCGATGATTGGCGTGCCTGGGTGTGCGTCGGGATTCTCGGAGCCCACTGTCGCAACGCCGCGCTCGTAGACGAGTGCATTGACCATCTTCCCAACGTAGCCAACGTGCCGATCGCTGACGTCGGGCCCCTCATGGCTACCCTTGTTTGCGCGTCTCCAGAGCGCCGGCAGGATGCGCAGCGCTATCTCTACGAGCTTTGGCGCGTCCACAGAACCCAGCAGGTGGCTTGGTTCGGGATGATTCACTCTGTGTTTTTCTCCCGGTCACAGGCGTTCTCTAACACGCGCGTTCCGATCGCGACGGTCGGCACCACCGTCACTGTCCGCCTTGGGACAGGCGACTTTCGCCAATATGCGATTCGGCCCAACGATGCTGTGGACTCGCCCTGGGGCGAAGTTTCTCACACAGGTGACATCGGAAGAGCACTACTCGGTTCGGAGTGTGGGCAAACAGTTCTCATCCCGGCATACCCTCACTTGAAGGAAGGGGTGGTCATTGATGTTCGGCCGAGCGAACTTGCGACTGCAGCCCTGTGCCTGGAGCGCTGGACGACACAGTTTCCTGAGAGTACTCACATCTTCAGCCTGGAGGTTCCGCACGTTGACAAGGCAACCCCTGCGGCGATGCAAGAAGCTCTCTCTCCTGTAAGAGAGATGCTCGAAGGTCAACGCGAGGCCGCCGGCCGCCTGCTCCGAGAATACTCATTGCGGCCTGTGCCCGTTCCACTCATGGCAAGAGCCCTTTCTGTTTCAGATGGCCTCATGTACCAAGGATTAGTCGAGCCACCGTCACCCGGGCTCTGGTACTCCGCGGACACGGCAGCCGAGATTCAGAATGGCGTTGGACTCTTATCCACAAGCAGTCCGATAGTCTTGGATCTATCTGCGGCGATGACGGTCTTTCGCGGTGGCTGGGAGCGGCTGCTCACCGACTCTGTGCTGGTCGTCAGCAGAACTTATGATTGCCTACGAGAGTACGCTGACGAGGTGTTCCGCCGAAGAAGCCTTGTTCTCGAACACCACGGTTCTCTCGTTCCCCATGAGGTGCCTCCGGACGAGCTAGCGCTTACCAAACGCAAGATAGATAACTTCGTGTCTGATCTATTGTATCGAACACGAGCTACATCCAGTATCGATCTCGCTGGGCTGACGGTGGCGGAGCGCAGGGAACTAGAACTCTGCGTCGGAAAGAGCGCCGCTGCTGCTGTGGCAACAGCCATGCGCCGCGAAGGGATATTGTGGACTGATGACCTTGCCTTGCGTGCACACGCGGTCAGGCTGTTTCCTGCGCTCAAAGTCATTAGTACCACCGCCATCGTAGAACACGCTTGCCAGCGTTCATCAATCAAGCACTCGGAGGCCGTAGAAATACTCGCACAGCTTCATATCTGGGGGTACCGAGGCGCGCCGGTGACGTCAGAAGTGATGACCGAGTTGCTCCGGCGCATGGCTTGGAATGCCACCTCTGCGCCGGTCGTTCGCTGTATGGACGTCGTTTGCGAGGTAGATCGGTTGCCCAAGGACGTCGCGCACTTCCTCCTCCACGTTCTCATGTGCGTATGGAGGGCACGGCCACTGTCTCCGGAACCAGCAAGCGTAACCGCGAAGCTCCTTGGCCACCTTGGCAAGCACCCGCGCCGCCGCGAATGCCTCGACCTACTTGTACGGTGGAGCGACGCGGCGTTCGGACTAGACGTCCTCGCGGCAGTGGAGACCCAGGGAGTTGTGCAGCGCCTGCGAAAGCGTAATGGGTGGTAGGTGCTTACCATTGGTGCAAGGGTCACCTTCTTGGACTACGCGACCGACATGTTGTAGCCCTCTGCCTCTTCACGAGCTGCGCCTTCGAGCACAAGTCGAAGCGGTAAGCCAGCGGAACCATTTCGTCGTCGAGTCGCCGGTCTGCGCCCCGGTGGACTCTGGTGGCGCGCTTCCAGCCTCGAAACCACAAACCGAGCCGGTCAGAGCGATGAGGCCAGGACCGTCACGCGGACAGTCTTCGACTCCATGATGTTCCCGTTTGTCACCGAGACGGTGACTACTCCTGGCAGGCAGGCAACCCGGCCGGTGGCACGACCGGAATGAACACCAGACGTGAATACTTGGCGACCGTCCTGCAGAACGGCGAACTCGATGTTCTGACCGAGGACTTCGACCACCGAAACGTCGAGGGCCTTGCCCCGCTCAAGGTTGAATACGAGAGCTTGCCTACTGGAGGAGCCAATCACTAGCTCACGGTCCTTCGCAAGCTCCTCCGGACCAGAGGCAATCAGGGTTTCACTGATTCCCGGACCTCGGCCGGGAGTTGCTCGATCCACGGCGTAGATAATCAGGAAGGGCCCGAGAAGCACAAGCGCACCGACAGCCGACATCTTGACGCGTACACTGCTCTTTCCGCGAAACAGCCAGATCACCAAAAGAGCGCATGGAACGATGACGGGAACGAGGAACAGCCACTCTCCCAACCCAATGACTGCGAGCATGGTCGTGTACTCCGCTACGAGAACTAGAAGCAACGTCCCTTGAGTTGCTGAGACGAGCATGTCACGAGTCTGGACATCTAGTCAACAGGAGTTCAGGGCCCGCGGAACTCCGGGCTGTCACGGCTAACCGGTGACCGCCGCGCGCACTTGAGCCGCGGTCGGGCGTGCATAGATCCCTGTGGATGCCGCGCTCCGGTGACACAGCGCCCGCGCGGTCACGAGCACGTCGCCCGATCGCCCGTACACGCTCATGCCGAACGTATGCCGCAGCATGTGGGGATGGACCTGACGCTCGATCCCCGCCTCGTTCGCGATCTCTTCGAGGCGTCGTCCGACCATGCGACCGCATAGGCGGCCCCCGTGACGAGCAGGGAATAGGGGACCGGAACGGCGGTCTCCGGTCCACCGTCGCAGCAACGCGACCACGTCGTCTGCGAGGTAGATAACGTCCTCGCCTCCGTTCTTGAGGCGTCGCAGCCGTATCTCGCGCGCCTCAAGTTCCACATCCTCGACATCGAGCCCGATCGCAGAACCGACGCGCAGTCCAGTCCGCAACATGCACGTAAAGAGCGCTGCATCCCTGCGATCCGCATCCGTTCGCGCCAACGCGAACGCCGCGAGCAGCTTGGCGACCTCTCCTTCGGTCAGGGCGCGGGGCCTCGATGGGCCACAGCGTGCCCGACGCACCAATTGGGCCGCGTTCGTCGGGGTGAGACCTGTGCGGTTCAACGAAACCCCTTCCGCTTTGACGTAGTCCTCTGAGTGGACGAGCGGCCGTCTCCTGAGGCCCCCCCGGGGGCAAGGAGATGGCAATGAAGGACCTGACAACGCACAC
>Ga0075163_10009340_pt1 | contig 12873 bp, 18 predicted proteins | sample JI1023141ADNA_FD_71478 | JGI IMG/M metagenome (GOLD analysis project Ga0075163, IMG submission 71478) | Wastewater effluent complex algal communities from Wisconsin, to seasonally profile nutrient transformation and Carbon sequestration -... | ecosystem: Engineered > WWTP > Effluent > Algae...
CGCCCCTCGCGTCCGTGAGTCAACTTCACGTCGATCAAGGAGCCACCATGGCAGTTGTCTGCAAGATGTTCATCCGTTCCCGTTCCGAGTTTCCCGGGTCACCGCCGTCGTTCGAGCTGGGTGCTGTCTGCCGAGGCGACATCAACAAGGAGTGGGCGGCTGCCACACCGTCCGGCACGCTCAAGTGCGGGAGTGATGCTGACGGCGTGCTCGAAGCCGTCTGGGCCGAGCGGGCGGAGAGCGGCGTCGAGGTGCTCGTCCACATCAAGCCGGACCTGAACGGCACGTGGCTGTTCGAGCGCTGCGGGTTCAGCTACGGCGGGTGCGCCGTCGAGTTCCGCTCGTCCGCCGCCCCGTGGGGAACACTGGCGCTGACCATCAACGCCAATGCTGCAACCAAGCAGATGCGCGATGCGTTCGCCAGGTCGCTCTCCAACGACAAGCCTGCCGCATTCTCGCTGACTGTGTCTCGCTCCAGCGAGTGAGCTACGGTGGCCGCGCCCGGGAGAGACATCCCGTGCGACAACGGAGAGAGGCCCGGCACTTCGGTGTCGGGCCTCTCGTGATCCTGTCGTCCGTCCGCATTCGACGGGAATGAGTGAGGGCCGACGGCCCAGTGAACCCACACGCAGAAAGGGACCCACATGTCTCGCATCGTCCAGGTGGCCTCCGGCCAGAACCAGTCCAGCGGAGCCCGCCTCCTCCTCGCCGCTCTCGGCAAGGCGTGCATCTCCGATCGAGAGTTCGGGAAGCTGTCGCCAACCGTCTTCAACTCGCAGCTGACCGACCTCGGTCCTGGGATCCTGCTCTCCGCTCCGTACTCGCTCTCGGGCGCCACGGAAGCCGGGCAGACGCTGGCCACCATCACGCCCGGCTTCGTCGGCCGCGTCGCCAGCACGTTCGCCATCGTGACGACGGCAGCCTCGACCGCAGCGAAGACGGCATCCGTGCAGCCGTGGGTCGATGCGGCTCCTGGCACGAACCAGGTCAACACGATCGGCACCACCGGCACCCCCACAGGTGGCACGTTCACCATCACGGTCAATGGCGTCACCTCGGCAGCCATCGCCTTCAACGCTGCTGCCGCCACCGTCCAGACGGCGCTCACCAACATGGCGAACATCGCTGTCGGCGACGTCGTCGCTGCCGGTGGTGCACTGCCGACCGCCGTCACCCTCACCTGGGCGAACGCCTATGCGGGCCAGGTCGTCGCAGTCTCCGTCGATGGAGCCCTCCTGACCGGTGGCACCACGCCGACGGCCACGAACACCGTGACGACCGCTGGCGGCGTGGGCAACGACCTGCTCGCCCCCCGTGCCATCAACGGCGGGCTCATCACCCTCACGACCGCTGGCGTCACCCCGGCCAGCAAGGTCATCCCGGGCACGCCGGTCGCCTCCAAGAGCGATTTCAGCGCCACCGGCACCATCGCCTTCCGCACGTCTGCCGTCCCGACGGCCTTCGTCGAAGGCGCTGTGATCTTCGGAGCGCTCGTCAACCCGCAGTACAAGCCCGGCGCTGCCGCCATCTGATCCTGTCGAACGCACGGCGCCCGCACGAAGAGGTGAGGGCGCCGTGCCCGACTTATCAGGAGGAATGATCATGCCGTTGGTGGCCATCGCAGTACGGAACGTCTCGAAGACGAATCTCATCCTGTCGGGTGAGCGGTCTGTCGAGTGGGGCTATGCGGGTATTCCCGATGGCTCCGATGTGCAGGAAGTCCCCGAGGAGATGTGGGTCTCGGCTCACATGCGCAAGGCAGTCGCACGAGGTCTCCTCGTCGAAGCCACCAAGGACGATCTCGATGCCGCCTACGTGACCCAGCGGGCCACCATCGACGAAGCCGCCGCCGAGCGCGACGCCATGATCTCCGGCATCATCGACAACTCGGACTCGAACTCGATGGTCATCACGTCGGATGCCATGGACGAGCACATCCGTCGGATGTCCGCCCAGCAGCACTCCGACGTCAACGATCAGGTGTCGGCCCCGAGCCCGGCAGAAGCCCCCAACCCGATGGACGCCATCAACGGCGCCATCGGCTGACAGGAGAACCATGAGCAACATCTACGCCCGTTTCGACACCAGCCTGGGCCACAGCGGCGCACAGCTCAAGAACGTGGATCCGCCCGCCTTCGGCACGACGGTCGAGGAGACCCACGCTGAGCAGCTGGCGCTCACCGATCCCGAGCAGCGCGCTGGCGACCCGGACGCCAACCTGGCGGCTGCCCACGAGGCAGCCATGCGTGCCGAGCAGGAGGCCTCGGACGCCCAGGACGCAGCAGACGCCGCAGAGGCAGCCGCCGATGTCGCCAAGGCAGCAGAGGCGCAAGCAGAGGCCGATGCGAGGGCTGCACAGGAAGCCGCCGACGAGCAGGCCAGGCAGGAAGCCGCCGACCAGGCCGCAGCAGACGCAGCGGCCCAGCAGGCTGCCGACGATGCCGCCAAGCAGGCTGCTGCCGAGGCCAAGGCTGCCGAGAAGGCCGCTGCTGCCGATGCCAAGGCTGCGGCCAAGGCCGAGTCCAGCAAGTAACCACCAACCGTAGGAAGGGGCGCTCATGGCATTCAGCCTGTCTGCTCGGCTGGGGCTCAAGCGCCCGCTGTCGGGGCATGCGTTCAACCGGCAGGAGTCGTACGACAACCTGACCGTGCTGGACGCGTACCCCGGCATCTACCCGTGCACCCTCGCCACGCGCCCCGTCAGCTGGGGTGCAGCTCACAATGGGATGCACATCTTCGAGATGGACACGCTGCTGACGTGGAGGTGGAACGGGTCGGCATTCGTTCGGACAGGTCCGCTCGGCCTCCTCGCTGCCATCACCGAGCGGTCGACTGACTTCTCGACTGCTGCAACTTCGCCGACGACTGCCATGACGGTTGCTGCGACCGTTCCGGCGACCAACGTCGGGAGCACCACCAAGCGAGTCAAGGTCGAGGCCAACTGGTACGCCATCGTCAACGCCACCGACACGACACTCGGTGCGGCTGAGGTGTCACTGATCCGTGATGGAGCAACCCTGCTGTGCACCCAGCGAGTGACTGGTCGCCCAAGCACGGACACCGACTACCTCGACTGGGGGCAGGGCGGGACCATCGTTGGGTGGGACAACCCAGCAGCCGGTGCTCACACCTACACGCTGGCAATCAACTCGATCGCTGCCGTCGGCGGAACCACCGTCCTCAAGGCATCGGCCACCCAGGTGGCACAGATGGCCGTCAGTGAGGTGGGCCTGTGAGCGACTTCCTGTTCGTCGGTCGGTACTCCATGTACGACGTCGACTACCTGTCGCTGGACGCCAATGGCGACCCCGTGGCAGCCGACGCCCCTCCGTCGGGATCGTTCCGACGGTACGACAACGACACGCAGGTGTTCTCTCGCGCATTCACCGCACTACCTGCCACTGGCGAGTACCGCCTGTCGCTCTCGTCCGCCGAGACAGCCACCCAGGGCCTGTGGTACATCCTGGTCACCTACACGGTCGGCGCCATCGCCCAGGAGTACCGCATCGACATCGAGATCCCCTCGTCGTCGTCGAGCGAGTACGTGCAGCTGACCCCGGCAGCCCGAGCTGTCGTCGAGCAGACGTGGGGCCGCTTCGAGGACATGTTCGACTCGGCGATCGGTGGCCCTCACCTCAAGGAGTACAGCCAGAGCAGCTTCGGGCGCGAGCGCCTGGCCAAGCTGCTGCGCATCGCCATGAACCGGCTGAACAGTGTCGCTCAGCCGCACCAGACGTTCTCGCTGGAGGCCAACGACTTCCCCTACACGCAGTTCAGCGGGCTCCTGGAGCTGAGCCTGTACGTCGAGGCCATGAAGCACCTCGTGCGCAGCTACGCCGAGCAACCGACCGCTCAGGGCGTGCAGACGGTGCGCCTCGACCGGACCGACTACTGGCAGCGCTGGCAGTCGATCATCAAGATGGAGGAGAAGGACCTCGCCGACGCCCTGGCCATCTTCAAGATGTCCGTGCTCGGCCTCGGCCGCTCCAGCGTGCTGGTCGCCGGAGGCATCTACGGCGAATGGGAGCGCCCGATGCCAGCCGGTCGCCCGCGTGTCCGCCAGCCCGTCGGGTGGCTGTGATGCGCGCCCCGCTCCAGAAGCCGACTACCTACGACATCGAGCAGGAGCAGCAGCGCCACGACGATGCCATCCATTGGTTCGGAGAGATGTCGTGCTTCATCTCGTGGTGGCGCCCGGAGGACTTCGACCTCGGGCTCGTCGGCCGCTGTACCGATTGCTACATCCCTCTCGGAGCGATCGCCGACGCCTATCGGCAGGCCGGGCAGGACAAGTGCCCGACGTGCTTCGGCACCTCGTTCGAGGGCGGCATCAAGTCGCTGCTCTACCGTCCGGCGCTGTGGGACCTGACGCCCAGGTCCGAGTCGCAGGTCAAGCGCGGCGACGTCACCATCGTCAACGCCTCGATCGAGATGCTCTCCACCCTGGAGATGCACCAGGCTGACGTCGTAGTCCGCGCTGATGGCACCCGCTGGCGGATCAATCAGCCGGTGTGGCAGGAGATCACCACTGGCTTCGGATCGCAGAAGGGCGTCAAGACGCTGCGCCTCCAGGGCAAGGTGCAGGCGGTGCTCGAAGACCCCTCGACCGTCAACTACTTCCCGGCTGTCAGCCTGGAGGCGCTCAACCTCGACGGCTGGCTTCCCTACGTCCCGCACAGCCCGCATCCTCTCGACCAGGTCGGACCGCCGCCCGTGGTCGATCCCGGCGACGGCACGGCAGGCCTGTACCCGTTGCGAGTGCAGCGCACCCGCCTGTTCGAGTTCACGACACGGTTCTGGCTCGACCCAGCGCGCACGCTCCCACAGAACGTCGCAGCTCGCACGTACCGCTGCGACATCCGCGACGCCATCGGCGGATCGCTGATCGCCACCATGAACGTCGATATGACCGGCGCTGCCGTGGGGGCCGTCAGATTCTGGGTCAGCGGCGTCATCACGGCGGCGATAACGATCGACGCCGTATGGATCGACATCCTCGAAGACCTCGGGTCAGAGAACGTCACGGTGATGGAGCCGCACCAGATCCTCGTCGTCGACGTGGTGACTGTTGGCGACGGAGACGTCGACATCGATGGTGGCGCCCCGGGAACGACAGTGTTCTCCTCAACGATCGACGGTGGAGGTACCTGATGGCTACTCGGATCCAGTTGCGCAGAGGAACGGCTGCCGAATGGACGCTCGCCAACCCAGTGCTGGCGCTCGGTGAGATGGGTCTCGAAGTTGGTGTAGCACTCGAACCGAAGTTCAAGGTTGGCGACGGGCTAACTGCATGGAACAGCCTGGATTATGCGTCGGCCGGGGCCGTCGCCCCGGCGGGTTCTGCCGGGAACCTCGACGGCGGGACACCCGCCACCATCTACGGCGGGGTACCCGCCATCAACGCAGGAGGCCCATCATGAGCGTTCAGATCCAGCTTCGTCGCGGCACCGCAGGCGAGTGGACGACAGCGAACCCGATACTGGCCCACGGCGAGGTCGGCATCGAGATGGGTGACCCTCCGAGCCTCAAGGTCGGCGACGGGGTCACCGCCTGGGCGGACCTTCCCTACAGCGCTTCCGACGGAGGTGGGGGCGGCGACATGATGAAGGCCGACAACCTGTCCGGCCTGGCGGACTACACCGCGGCCCGGTCGAACCTGGGGTTGGACTCGGCGGCGACCACCGCCAGCACCGCCTACGCGACTGCGGCGCAGGGCGCCACCGCCGACGCTGCGCTGCCGAAGGTTGCTGCGGGCGCGTCGGTGGAGAACGTCGGGGCCATCGAGTCGAACGTCAACACGGTCGCCACCAGCGGGGCCACGGAGACGCTCGACACCTCGCTCTACGGGGTGCACGACGTGACGATGGATCAGGCGTGCACGTTCACGTTCTCGAATCCGGCACCGTCGGGCAAGTGCACGATCTTCACGCTGATTCTGCGTGGGGCGTTCACGCCGACGTGGCCCGCCGCGGTCGACTGGCCTGATGCCACGCCGCCGACGCACACCACCCCGGCCATGTACGTGTTCACCACCGTGGACGCCGGTACCACCTGGCTCGGCAACCAGGCGGGCGCGGGGTACGCCTGATGGCTGTCCCGCCGATGCACGCACTGGCCGCTAGTGGCGGCGCGGCGTGGTCACCAGCAGAGCTATCAGGGTTGACCTGCTGGCTCCGCGCCTCCGACATTTCTGGAGCCGACGCCGACCCGATCGGTACGTGGTCCGACCTGTCTGGTCACGGGATCGACGCCACGCAGGGCACGCCCAGCAGTAAGCCGACGCTCAAGACGGCGATCCTGAACGGCAAGTCGGTCGTCAGGTTCGACGGCACTGACGACTACATGACGACCACGGGGCCGATGGTGGGCACCGTCCAGCAGGTACACATCATCGTGTGCAAGATGACGACCACACAGGATTCGTCGCCGCTCGCCAACGGCAACATCGCAGCCAACGGTCTGGCGATCCTCACCAATTTCACCGGCAGCAAGTACCAAGTCGTGCGCGGTGGGTATGCCATCGACGATTCCGGGGTGGCGTCAGACAACAACTGGGACGTGTTGGTGCTGGTGGCTGGCGGGGTGGTCCCAACAGTTGGGTATGACCTGTTTGTGAACGGCGGCACGCCGATTCTGTCCGTCGGGACCATCGACGCTGGCACGCCCGCCTCCTCGTCCACGGTCGGCTCCTACACGTCTAGTCTCCTCCGGTTCAGCGGTGACATCGCCGAGATCATCACCTGCTCATCTGCGACATTGGCGGAGCTGAATAGCGTGTTGAGGTACGTCACGTCGCAGTATGCGATCAGCACTACAGCGTTCGCCGCGTCGGCGTCAATCGGGTCGATCGTCTACGACGGCGATTCACAGATGGCAGGCACCAACGGAGGCGGAACCAACGTCGCCGCGCAGACAATGGCGCTAACAACCGGCACCAAGCACTACGAACGCGCAACAGGCGCCGACGGCAAAACGGTCGTGCAGTTGGACTCAGACGCGGCCACCCGCGTCGACCCTGCCTTCATAGCGACCAGGGTGTCGGTGGTCCCGATATGGGCGGGCACGAATGACATGTTCTTCGGCGCCTCTGGCGCCGACGCCTACGCAAACCTCGCCACTTACTGCGCGAACCGCAAAGCGGTCGGTTGGAAGGTGATCGTGTTCACCGCACTTCCCCGCACCGATCTCGCCTACCCCGCGGGGTATGAGACGGAGCGGCAGATCTTCAACACACTGGTGCGGGCCAACTACGCGACGATCGCCGATGCTCTGGTGGACATCGCCGCTGATGCCAGGGTTGGCGACGCCGGTGACGAGCTCGACACCACCTACTATCACACCGACCGCGTGCACCTGAACAACACAGGGCGCGCGATTGTTGCCGGGCTACTCGACTCGGCACTTGCTGGGCTCGGCTTGGCCTAGAGCAACAGGCGCGCACATCGACCCCCGTCCGGCTTCGGCGACGGTGGCGATCACGACGGGTGGGGCCAACAAGGCCGTGGCAAACAACCTCTAACCACTAGCCCACCGGGAGGAACGGTATGGCATTAGCGGACGCCAAGCAGGCGGCAGCATTGGCGCTCGACATGCTCCGCGCCCAAGCCGCACTGCTACGGCTGGTGATCGGCTCCGACCTGCTGGTGGAGAACGACGACACGTGATCGCCTGGCTGCTGGCGGTACTTCTCACCCTCAGCAGCTAATCCTGTCGTTACCAGGAGAAGCATGGTGAATAGGTGATGGAGCAAACCGCATGAGCAGCCTCGACGTCACCCCGCACGGATACGTCATCGACGTCTACCCACGCGGCTACAGCGCCTACCAGGTTGCCCTCCAGAACGGCTTCGTCGGCACCGAGGCCGAGTGGCTCGCCTCGCTTGTCGGCACGCCAGGGATGGCATTCGATCATGTCCAGGCCGTCGCTGCGTCAGTGTGGACGATCAACCACGGATTCGCCGCCTACCCCAACGTCACGGTGTTCGACAACTACGAAGTCCAGCAGGAGGGTGACATCGACCATGTGACCGTCAACCTCCTCACCATCACGTTCGCGTATCCGTTCTCCGGGCACGCCGTTCTCAGCTAGGAGACAATCATGGCCCGTTCATTCCAGACGCCGATCAACATGAACAAGCTGGAGATCCGCCAGCTCGTGCTCGAACTGATCGCCGGTGACCCCGGCTCGCCGACGACCGGTCAGGTGTGGTTCGACACTGCGCTCAACCGCGTCGGTGCCCGTGGGTCGTCGGCGACCTACAAGCTGGTTCGTGACGGCGGAGACCTGACGGCAGGTTCGGTAGCCAACAGCGCCCTGACGACCAACCCGCTGGCGCGAGCCAACCACACCGGCACACAGACGGCGTCGACCATCTCGGACTTCGACACCCAGGTGCGCACCAGCAGCGTTGCTCAGCTGGCGGCGCCGGGCGGGGCGCTGTCGATGAACGCGTTCAAGATCACCAACCTGGCGACGCCCACCGCTGCCACCGACGCTGCCAACAAGCAGTACGTGGACGACAACCTGGCCGGTCTCTCGTGGAAGAACGAGGTCCGGCTCGCCACCACCGCAGCCGGGACCCTCGCGTCGTCGTTCGCCAACGGATCCACGGTGGACTCAGTGACGCTCGCCACCAACGACCGCATCCTGATCAAGGACCAGGCGGCACCGGCAGAGAACGGCATCTACACCGTCAACGCCTCTGGCGCCCCGACTCGCGCCACTGACGCTGACGCAGTGGGTGAGCTGAACGGCGCTGCGGTGTTCGTCACCAACGGCACGATCAACGGTGGAACCCGCTGGGTGTGCAACACCACTGGCACGATCACGCCGGGCTCGACGTCGATCACGTTCGTGTCGTTCGGTGGAGGCACGAGCTACACCGCTGGCAACGGCCTCACCCTCTCGACCAACGACTTCAACGTCGGCGCCGGGACTGGCATCTCCGTCGCAGCCGACACGGTCGGCATCGACACTGCCATCGTGGCGCGCTGGAAGACAGCGCTGATCGGCAACGGCGTGCTCACCTCGATCGCCTACAACCACGCTCTCGGCAACCAGTGGGTGACGTGCCAGGTCGTCGAGGTCGCTACGCTCGCCCAGGTGGAATGTGACGTCGTGCTCACCGATGCGAACAACGTGACGATCACATTCGCTGTCGCCCCGGCGTCGAACGCCTACCGAGTGATCGTCGTCGGCTGACCCCATGCGAAAGAACCTCGGAGTCGCTCCGTCGGGCACCACCGACGCCGTCACCAAGGCGTACGTCGACGCTGCCGGTGGATTCGGGAGCGGCACGGTGGCGGCGATGGCGACTCTCACCGGCGACGCCCTGGCTGCCAATGACGAGTGGATCGTGCTCGACGTCAGCGACACCAGCGGTAGCGCCGGGGGCACGTTGAAGACGGTGCTCGACGATGATGTGATCGACCATGGCAGCGCGTATGCCTTGAACTCAGGAGTGATGATCGATGGCTGGTAAGCCCCGTTTCACAGCGTCGCCCGATCAGCAGATCGGCGTGACGATCACGGCTGCCAACACGGCCAAGGACTGCGCCAGCGGCACGGTCAATCTGATCTACACGTCACCCACCGGTGGCTCGTGGCTCAGCGGCGTGATGGCGATGCCCTTGGGCACGAACACCGCCAGCGTCGCTCGACTGTTTCTCAACAACGGCAGCGCCACCACGACCGGCACCAACAACTGCATGATCGCCCAGCTGACGCTCCCAGCGACAACGAACACTGAGGTTGCCGGTCTGTCGCCGCTGATGCTCCCGATCCCGCGGGCGATGCAGGATATGCCGGACGGTTTCCGACTCTACGTCCTGCTCGGGACGGCAGTGTCGGCGGGGTGGCAGTTCACCCCGATGGCGTCGAAGTGGGCGTAGCCGATGAGTGACATCCACCACTTCATCGACGGGCGCCAGTACGTCTGGGAGTTCTCCGGGACTGCTGCTCCGGGTGCGGTGGCCGCTGCATCCCACTGGCAGCCATTCAGCAAGTCGTGGGTCCGAGGTAAGAGTTTCCTCAACGGATTCATGGTCGGCGCCGGGGCCGGTGGTGGTGCGGGGTTCACCAAAGCTGTAGGTGCTGCCGGTGGAGGCGGTGGAGGCGGCGGTTCTGGCGCCCAGTGTCGATTCCGCATCCTGCTCGATCTCCTTCCCGACGTCTTCTACATCCTCTCTCCTCAAGGCGGGCTGGGTGTTGCTTCTGGTACTGGCGGCGTCGGTGCCAGGGCCATCATCTCTACGCGGCCGACTCAGACTGCCACGGGTGCATGGATCGCTGCGTCCGGCAACGCTGATGCTGGTGGAGGCGGCACTGGCACCGGTGCTGCTGTAGGTGGGGCAGGGGCTGCTGGAACTGTCGCTACGGCAGCGACAGCGCCCCTCTCAAGCATCGGTATGTTCAGTTGGACCGTGGGCGTGGCTGGCGCCGCTGGCGGAGCGGTAGCTGGAGCGAACGGAGGAGCGCTCACCATCAGTGGTCTCACTGTTGGAGGTACTGGTGGCGGCGGGTCAACTTCCGCTGCATTCACTGGCGGTGCGCTCACCGCCACCGACCCGTACATCTCTGTTCCTGGAGGTGCAGCAGGAGTCAGAGGAAATGATGGGACTCTCTACCTCCCACCGTTCCACGCATGGCTGACAACGAGCGGAACCGGTGGAGGATCGACCAACAGTGCCGCGACACCAGGCGGGGCAGGAGGAGATGGAGCCCTCGGTTCAGGTGGCGGTGGAGGTGGTGCGGGAACGTCTACCGGAGGGCGCGGCGGCAACGGCGGACATTCGTACATCTGGCTGATGGCGGAGTAAATGAGCGACATCAACCACTTCGTCGACGGACGACAATTCGTCTGGGAGTTCAGCGGGACTGCGTCCCCTGGATCTCCATCTGCTTCGTCTGAGTGGCAGCCGTTCAGAAAGTCATGGGTGCGAGGGAAGACGTTCCTCAATGGAACGCTTCTGGGGGCTGGAGCCGCTGGCGGGGCAGGGTACACCAAAGCGGTGGGAGTGGCCGGTGGTGGTGGTGGTGGTGGTGGAAGCGGTGGTCTCACTCACTTTCGCATCCCCCTCGATCTGCTCCCCGACGTCTTCTACATCCTCGCTCCGCGAGGCGGTCTGGGCGTTGCTGGCGCCGCTGGCACAGCCGGAGGTCGAGCAATCCTATCCGTCATGCCTGGTGTCACCAGCGCCCACTTCTTCGCCTCGTCTGGAGGATTGAATGCCGTCGCCGGTGGGCGTGGCACTACCACCATTGTCGGAGCCGGTGGTGGCGGCTCGACAGCAGTCACAGTGGGGCAAGCTGGACTACTGGGTCTCTGTCAGTGGACCGCTTTTGCTGGAAGTAACGGCGCCAACGGCGGGGCTATAGCGGGAGGAAACGGCGGTAATGGTTCTGGTGGAATTGCTAGCGGCGGTGGGGGAGGGGGAGGTTCGACATCAGCAGGATTCACTGGCGGTTTGGCTGGCTCCCCAGCTGGCTCTAACTACTACTCCGTTCCCGGAGGAGCGGCCGGTGCCAGAGGGGGCGATGGGATTCTCTATCTCCCACCGTTCTATGCCCAGTCGTCCATGGGTGGTAGTGGCGGCGGATCGACCAACACTGCTGCGACACCAGGCGGAGACGGAGGGAATGGTGCTCTCGGCTCTGGTGGCGGTGGTGGTGGTGCTGGGTGCGTCGATGACAAGGGCGGCGACGGCGGTCACGCGTACATCCTGCTGATGGCTGCGTGACCCGTGTACAAGACAGACTCCCCGAGGCAGGCCGTGATGGGCGTCAGCGGGCTCGATGAAGCTGCCGCCGCAGCAGTGGCGCACAAGGCGGTCGAGATGGCCAAGGGGTACATGCCGAGAGTGTCCGGCGCTGCTGCCGCCTCGATGACGCCGATCTACGGAGACGGTTGGTTCGGCATCGAGTGGACGCACGACTCGATCTGGTTCCAGGAGGCTGGCACCAAGCCGCACACGATGCGCTCGCTGGCGGGCAAGACGGTGCCGATGTGGGTGAACGACGCAGACGGCTCTCTGCGGAGGAAGAACCCTCGTGCGGCGACCCGCGTGCGAGATGATGACGGGCGCACCCAGGTGCTCATCTTCCGCAAGGCGGCGAAGCTGGGCGAGCGCAAGCAGCAGTGGCGCAACGTCAACGGGCGGATGACGCTCAAGAGCACCCCGGCCTCGTACCCGGGTGCGCCCGGCCGCATCGCCGTCAACAGGTCGCAGGGCATCATGCGCGCCGGTGACGTCGACCGCCTCGCCCGCAACCCCGGGCAGATCGCCAAGAACAACGTCGGTGTGCGCTGGCGTCACCCAGGACTCGATGCAGGCAAGCATCTCGTGCGTGGCATGGCCGACGCCGCGGGCGTGTTTGCAATCCCGGTGGGCGATGTGCAGTATCTTCCGGCAGGATCAATCTCAACCGGTCAGGACTTCGACATCCTGGTGATCAGAAGGTGACCTCATGTACCTCACGCGGATGAAGACCATGGCCGTGATGGCGATGCGCACCACCTTCGACAGCGACTACCCCGAGCCCGACTTCCGCTCGATCGGCGTCGAGGTCGAGTACCCGGTGCTGGCCGTCAGCATCCCGGGCATCTGGGTCGACTTCGATCCGATCGGCCCTCTGCGCCCGGTGGGGATCGGCCACTTCGAGAACGTCGCTGTCGACGGCGGCATCAGACGCGCCGTGCGCTGGTCGTTCGCCGGAAACATCACCTACACAGCCGTGGCGCTGACGTCGCTCGAACGCGACCGCCTGTTCGACCAGATGGTGAGCACCATCGCATTCGGGCAAGTCGACGCTCAGCGTGGCGAGTGGCGCTCGACCATGGAGAACGACCCGCTGCTCCAGGTGTCGGTCAACTAC
>Ga0075163_10009341_pt1 | contig 12873 bp, 9 predicted proteins | sample JI1023141ADNA_FD_71478 | JGI IMG/M metagenome (GOLD analysis project Ga0075163, IMG submission 71478) | Wastewater effluent complex algal communities from Wisconsin, to seasonally profile nutrient transformation and Carbon sequestration -... | ecosystem: Engineered > WWTP > Effluent > Algae...
GCCGATGCGCTCGCCGACCTCTACCTCTCCCCCTAGAAAACCGTCACCTGCAACGCTCCCGCCGGGGGAAGGATGTGGCGTCGGCCCGATGAGGCGACGGGGTCGCACGTAGCGGAACGGCACTGAGCGGGACGGCACGCAGACACCGGCGGTCATGCTCGCACGGAGTTGGTAGCCACCTCTCCGATTCGTCCGTGCTCGGTATGCGATCGGCATGCGATCGGTATGCGATCAGCATGCGATCGGCACACGATCGATGCGCGAGCGCAGTGCGACGCGCCGATCACGATGGGGGTCGAGGGGAACTCGCCGATGGGGGAGGGTGGGCGCGAGATCGCAGGATGGACTCGCGCAATTGCGCGGCGCGTCTTACAATTACGCAGGCGGAGAAGTCAACCGCCCGAACGAACGTATGCGGCACCAGGGTCTCCGGGGATCCTGGTGCCGCGTCGTTTCCGGGACCCCCGTCAGCAGCAAACAGGTGCCTAACGTCGATTTCCCTAGGGAAAATGGCGCCTAACGCCGCCCGGCGATGTGCGATGCACGGCGTCCGGCGAGCCCCCCCGTGCGGTCGCTATCCACCCACCGTGGTCCTTCCGGCGTGTGGTCGTCGCCCCCGGTCGCGCCCCCTCGGCAGCGCCGGACGGAGGTGTCGACCGAACTTTTTTTCGGACGGCGGGCGGCGCCGCTCCCCGAATCGCTCGAGGTTGTGCCACTCGGAGAGACGCGCTGCGGCGCGCTCGCAGTGCCGATCGGGTGGGGGACGGACAATGGAAAGGCGGGACCAGCGCACACCCGCAGGTTGCTATCGGCGCGCATGCGGACGGCAGCGTACGCATCCAGCGAACGCATGCCGCGCGATGACACGCCGCTGGCGCATCGACCTCAGCGCGCACGGGTGGGCGAACGTCGCGTACGTCTCGACCGCGCGTCGCGTTGTTCACCACGGTGCCCGCCCGAGAGCCGCGCAGGGGTGCCGCGCCCTCGCCTCGCGATGCGGTCGGCGTCGCGCGGTGTCGAGCGCCATGGTGCACCCTCGGCGCCGCACCGCCTCTCAGCACAACCGAATCGCGCCGGGAAAAGGAACAGCGGGGCCAGGCTCCCCCGCCTGGACCCCGCCGTGGTTCGCCAAGCTGACCTGGGTTAGGCCGTCTCGTCGCCCCTGGTGCGGCGACGACGCCGCGCCATCGCCCCACCGATGCCGGCGAGGCCGCTCCCGAGCAGGATCATCGTCGCGGGCTCCGGCGTCACGCTCGAGCGCAGCTCGAAGTTGTCGTGCACCGCGAGGACCGGGTCGTTGTTGAAGCCGAGGGTGACGTTGTCGGCAAAGGCCTTGTACGCGTGCGGCCAGTTGCTCCCCACCCCGATCCCGATGCCGTAGACCACCGCATCGCCTAACGAGTAGCAATTGGTGCCATTCCCCCACGCCGACGGCGAGGCCGTCTTGAGCGGAATCCCCGGCGTGATCCCCGGCGGGTTGCTGCAGTCGTCGATCGTGTACCCTTCGCCCGTCACGAAGCGCCAGAACATCTGGTTCGTGGCGTTCTCCGAAATCCACTGGTTGGTCGGGGCCGGCTGCGCCAGCGTGTACCAGCGCTCCCACACCAGCTCGCTGTACACCGGCGCGCCGATCGACCCGCTGCGCACGTACAGGCGCAACGCGGGCGACTGCGCCTCCCACGGCGCGTCCCCCGTTTGCCCCATCGCCACGCGGTACCAGTCAAAGCCGACCTGCGTCAGCTGCGAGAGCTGCCCCCACCCCTGCGTGGTCGCCGGGTTGCCCGAAAAGAGGTTGAACCACCCCCAATCGGCGAGGTTGCCGCTCACGGAAAGCTCCAGCGACCCGTTGCCGTTGCGCGGGTTCGTCCCCGTGATCTGAGAAGCGCCACCCGAACCACGAACATCGCTGACCCACGGGCCGCCCGGATACACCGTTCGCTGCGCCTCGACCCCGACCGGGATCGACACCAGCAGCGCCACCGCGGCCACTGCACCCCGCAGGGTGCGCGTCATCGTACGCATGGAAGCTCCTTCGAAGTCCTGCTCGACAGGGCGCCGTCCGGCACCCTGCAACTCGGCTCAGTCGCTCGACCCGGCATTTCATGACGGGCGATTGGTGAGCTACGTCACAATCCAACATAGGCAAGCCGTATGCCTCGGCTGTCCAGAAGGCTCCCCCCTCTATTGAAAGGGGGCCCCGACAGCGGCGCGGGTGGATGGCCGGACCGGCAGGATCCACAAGGCGTTGCCTGTGCACGACTTGGGCAATCGAGGCGCCGCCTCCGCTCCCCGCATGCGACCGCCGATCGGCTCAGGTCGTCTTCGCCCCGCGCGACGTCGACCGCTGCTCGCAGTCCACAAATCAGACGCGCGTGGGATTTCCGCCGCGAGCGTGCGGCACTCGACGGCGCCGGGAACGACTACCCGACGCGCCCGCCGTGTCTGGCCGAGATGGCACCGAAGACCTGGACCCCCTGGCGAAGGAGCACCGTATCGGCGGCGACCGACGCCGGCGTCGTCGGCCCGCCGATCCAGCTCCCGGCGCCGATCGCCACGTCGCGCTCGACCGCGAGCGAGCCGCGCACATGGCAGCGCTGCCCCAGCGTCGCCCCGCGTCGGCAGACCACCGTCCCATCGACGACCACGTCGTCGCCGATCACGCAGTCGCCGTGGACCTTCACGCTCCCGCCAATGCGCGCGCCATCCCCGACGACCAATGCACCGGAGACCACCAGGGCGCCGCTGACCGTCCCGCCGGCCGGGAGTGTATAGTCACCGGCAATGCGCGTGTAGCCTCGCTCGCGTGTGGCCCCCGCCGGGAGCTTCGCCGTTCCGCTGATGACCGGCGGGAGGATCGGCGGATCCTCGAGAGATCCACCGACCGTACCATCGGTCGTTCCGTCGGCGGCGGGCGCATCGGTCGCGGGCGCGACGGTCGCGATGCGCGCGGCGCGAATGCGCGAGAAGGTGACGTTCGGGGCGAGCAGCATGCGCCCCAGCGCCGACGCGCGACCGTGCACGATGCTGCCGGCGCCGAGTGAGAGGTCGCCCGCCGCGTGGACCCAACGCAGCACCTCCGACCCCTCGCCCAGCGAGACGTCGCCCTCCCCGAGCAAGGCGCGATAGACGGCATCGCGCCCGCCATGCATGGGGCCGCGTGCGAGGAACTCGAGCAGGAAGGTCTCGCCGCCCCGCAGGGTGAGGGGACCGTCGGCGATGACGATGCGGGGCACCGAGCCATCGGCATGCGCCACGTCCCGCAGGCTCGCGCCGTCTCCCGTCAGCTGCACATAGGGGGACCCGTCGCCGAGCGTCCCGACCCTGGTCGACGCGGCAACGGCGGTGCTCCCCCCCTCGCGCGTCGCCGCCCCGGCCGCGATGGCGTCGGCCGGCAGATGCCGCGCGAGATAGTCGCGGAAACCATCCGCAAAGACGGTGAGGTCTCCCGCATCGTGCCCCACCGCGTTCAGCGGCTCGGCGTCGGTGGGGCGGAGCAGCTCGCGGAGTGCGGGAATGAGCGGCAGGAGTACCCAGGCGGCGGTCGCCGCCAGCAGCAGGAGGAAGGGGGTGACGCTCATGCCTCGCCCCCGTCGGCGTGCGTCGCCGCGCCAGTCCCCGCGCCGCCGGATTGCGGCTGGCGATACCGCTCGGTCTTGTCCCAGCGCTTGGCCGAGCGCCACCCCAAGCCGCCCCCGACGAACTGCTTGATCGTCTCCTGCGACACCGCCATGAGCGAGACGAGGAAGCCGAAGAAGAGGAACGGGAGCAGGCGCACCCGGTTGCGCGACCCGTCGAGTCGCGTCGCGGTGGCCACCTCGAAGAAGGCCGCGAAGTTCCCCAGCGTGCTGAAGGCGGAGACGATGAGCACCATGAAGATGCTCGACGACGGCTGGTAGCCCAGGTAATACAGGACGAGCGCCAGCATCCAGCCCAGCAGGAGGATCGGCCCCACCGCGAACACCCCTAACAACAACGTGCCGTCCAACACCTGGAGCCACGACAGGTGCCCGGGGTGCGCGAGAAGCTTGTTGACGTAGCGCGTGAGCGCCTGGTTGTGGCCGTGCGTCCAGCGCCGGATCTGCCGGATGCGCGTGGGCCAGTTCTCGGGGACCTCTTCGTAGCACTCCGAGCGATTCTGGTACACGACCTCCCACCCGCGCAGCAGGAGGCGGAAGGTCATGTCAGTGTCTTCGGCCAGCGTGTCGGTGCGCCATCCGCCAACGCTCGACAGCGCCTCGCGCCGCACCCCGCCCACGGTGCCGCCGTACTGCGGCACCAACCCCATGTTCATGCGGGCCTGCTGGTCCACCTGGTACCCGCCAGCCCGCTCGAGGTCGAGCAACCGCGTGAGGAGCGAGCGTGAGACGTTCTGCGGCACGACGCGCCCCATCACCGCCCCCACCTCGGGGTCGAAGAACGGCGCAACGAGCTGCTTGAGGAGCTTGGGGCCCGGGATGTAGTCGGCATCGAAGACGAGATGCACCTCGCTCCCCACGCGGGCACTCGCCTCCGCGAGCGCCGCCGCCTTTCCCGGCATGCCGCCGGTGCGCCACACCGGCTTGATCAACGCGGGATAGCGTGCCGCGTAGTCGCGCAGGATCGCGCCCGTGGCGTCGGTCGACCGGTCGTCGATCGGGATGATCGTCAGGCGGTCGCGCGGATAGTCGGCGGCCAGCAACGCCTCGATCGACCCGGTGATGACCTGCTGCTCGTTGTGACAGGGAATGAAGACCGTCACCGGGGGCCACTCGGCCACGGTGATGTCCACATACGGCTGCCGGTGCCGCCCGAAGAGGCGGCTGAAGGTGAAGACGTAGTGGCGCACCGTGTACACCACCAGGATGGCCACCACGACCCAGAGCAGCGCGATGAGGATGGTGACGATCATCGCGCCCCTCCCTCGGCGTTCGCCCCTCGCCGGCCCTGGCCACCGCGCAGCGCCGGCGTCGCGCGCGCCGCGTCAGGCCAACTCATCCCCCAGCCGTAGAAGGCCACGAAGACGAAGACCTCGATCAGGAGCCCCCACAGGAAGAACATCGTAGGGAGCGCCAGGAGCGACAGGTGGTACACCACATAGCTGTGCAGCGCCACCTGCAGCGGGAGCAGGACCGCCATGTGCCCCACGACCATCGCCGTCAGCAGCACCTTGCGCCACACGGCGATGTCGAACGGGTAGAACGTGAGCCCCAGCACCAGCGGCACCAGGACGAGCACGGCGCACCCCGCCTGCAGGAAGCCCAGCGTGTACTGCGGCAACGCGTACGGAAAGCTGTCGGGGCGAATCGCGAAGTAGAGGATGCTCGACAGCTGGATGAGCGTGGCGAATCGCAGGTAGTAGCGCAGCGGCATCAAGCGCACCGGCAGCACGAGCGAGACCGCCAGCACCAACGCGCAGATCCCCCCGACGGCCCAGTAGTGCCAGACACCCGGCAGCGGCGCCGGCGTGGTGACGTGCGGGACGTAGAAGCCGAACAGCGCGCTCGGCGTCGCGCTGGCAAAGCCGATCGGGCCGGGGAGGCCGAGCCAGGGGATGAGGCGCTCGAGCGCGAGACGCCACACGTCGCCTAACGGCTGAAGGGAGAGCGCCACCAGCGCCGACAGGAGCACCGGCACCACCACCATGCTGAGCACGCGCGAGGGGGTGAGGCGCCCACTGACCATCGCGCGATGCTCGCCGATGACCCCTCCGCGCGACCCGCGGGCGCGCAGCTCCCCCAGCAACCGCCCGCGCCCGTCGTTGGACGGGGCCAAGGCGGCCAGCTCGCGTGGCGTGCGGCTACCAGTGCGCGAAGACGCCAAGCGTCACCCCCGTGCGCCGGTAGAACGGATTCTGGTAGTGCTCACCCTGCAGCAGCACGCCGCCGTACGGCCCCAGCCACTGCCGCCACGAGGCCGCCCCTTCGTGGCTGGTGAAGCGTCGCACCGCGGCGTCGGCGCCGAGCAGCTGGAACCCCTCGCGCCCGGACGATCCCCGCAGCACCACGACCGCCTTCCCTTGCCTGCCTAACGTGATGGCGGCGTTGCCGCGCACCGCATCCACGTCGCCGGGGGTGCTGCGCGTGACGCGCACCCCACCCTCGGCCACCACCAGCGGCGAGAGGTAGGCGGTGAGGGCGCCAAAGCCGCCCACATCACGATAGCCCAGCTTGGCGTCGACGACGGTGGTACCGAGCGTGGTGACGAGTGCTCGACGCCTCCCCCACTTGGTGGAGAGCGAGGCATCGAGGCGAAGGTCGGGGAGGACGAAGTCGCCCGAGCCACCCCCCACGCCGAGGTAGCTGTAGACGCGCTCACCCCAGACGTGCTGGTTGGCCGCGCTGACGTACGTCCCCGCGTCGCCGAACGCCGAGCGCTGGAGGACCTCGACGAACCACGTGTCGCGCGTGCCAGCGGGGACCGACAGCCGCAATCCGACGCTCCGCCAGTCGCCATATCCGCCAGACACCTGGTGCCGGTCGGCGAAGAGGTCGGCGCGACGATCGAGGGAGGGGGTCGCGGAGCCCTGCGCCGGCAACGGCGCCCCCGCCAGCGTGGCCACCACGCCTGAGACAACCGCCAGCCGCACAAGCGCCCGTTGCAGCAGGGCTCGCCGCGAGACAACGGTTGGAGCAGCGACCGTGCGCGGCCGCTGGCGATGGCGGCCGCGCTCCAGGGTCATGGCTCGACGACTCGCCGCGTGGGGAGGAGCGCTGGCCCCTCCTGTACCGGGAGCCCCCCGGCGTGCTTGGGGGCTCGACGCATCAGCGTTTGCACGATGCGCTGCGCCGCCATCCCGTCGCCGAACGGGTTCTCCCCGGACGTCATCGCCTCGATCTCGCGGTAGTCGTCGAGCAGGAGCGTCGCCGCGTCCACGATCGCCAGCGTGTCGGTCCCCACCACACGACCGAAGCCCGCGTCCACGACCTCGGGACGCTCCGTGTTCTTGCGGAGAATGAGGACCGGCTTTCCCAGCGACGGGCATTCTTCCTGGATCCCCCCCGAATCCGTCATCGCGAACTCCGAGCGGCGCAGCAGCTCCAGCAGGTCCGCGTAGCCTAACGGGTCCAGCAGCTCGACGCGAGGCATCCCCGACAGCTCGTCGAACACCACGTCGCGCACGTGCGGGTTCAGGTGCACGGGAAAGACGAAGTGCGTGTCGGTGTGCATGGTGGCCAGCTCGCCCAGCGCTCGACAGATGTTGGCCAGCGGCTCTCCCAGGTTCTCCCGGCGGTGCACGGTGCACAGGACGAAGCGCCGCTTCTCCCACGGGAGATCATTGAGGCGTGAATCGTCAAACGACGCCTTGCGGGGCATGCGCCGCAACGCGTCGACGATCGTGTTGCCGGTGACGAAGATGCGCTCGTCGGGGACCCCCTCGCGCCGCAGGTTCTCGCGCGCCGTCTCGGTGGGGGCGAAGTGCAGGTCGGCGACCACCGACGCCAACCGGCGGTTGAGTTCCTCGGGGAATGGGTTGCGCAGGTTCCCCGACCGCAGCCCGGCCTCGACGTGCCCGACAGGAATGCCGAGGTAGTGCGCGGCGAGCGCGGCGCACAACACCGTCGTCGTATCGCCCTGCACCAGGACCACGTCGGGGCGCAGTTCGGAGAAGCACGACGACAGCGCGAGCATGGCGCGCGCGGTGAAGTCCGCCAGCGCTTGCTTGGTCGACATCAGCCCGAGGTCCACGTGCGGCTTGATGCCGAAGGCATCGAGCGCCTGCGAGAGCATCTCGCGGTGCTGCGCCGTGGTGACGACGACGGTCTCGACGACCTGGCGGTGCTGCGCGAGTTCGAGGATGACCGGGGCCATCTTGATGGCCTCGGGGCGCGTCCCGACGATCACGCAGACGCGATACTTGCCGCCATGGCCGATGGCCGACAGCTCGCGTGGGGTATGCCGATCGCCCACGCGCCGACTCATCGGCGGGGTACGACGATGCGATTCGCCCGTCGCCATGAATTCGCTCATCCCTGAGGTGCTGAAGTCGGCCGCAGGCGGAGGGCGCCACACGCCGTCCACCGCGACACCAGTCGCCCCCTTACCCGTTGCCGCTATTGAAGTTGCGACCAAGGGCAGGCTCTGCCTTGAACAGACAGTTAAGCGAGGTGGGAGGCAACAAACGGCAGCGGCGCCCCATCGACCATCCGTCGAGCCCCGATCGACGCGCTGCACACGCCCCTGCACCGGGTGCGCGAAGTTACCGCGGCCGGCCCCGCGGGGCCACGCCCGAAGTGCCGGCCGCTTGTCAGGCCTGTGGTATGGCGAGGAGGAAACCGCTCGCTACATCGGCGACCAGTGCGCCGCGAACGCCGCCCCCTGCGGATCGGTCGCCATGAAGATCCGCCCGCCCGGAATGTCCATCGGGGGCTGGATGATCGTCCCGCCCAGCTCCGCCACCTTGGCCGCCGCGGCGTCGAGGTCCTGGACACGCACGTAGTACATCCAGGACGGTGGCATCGGCATCGACTCGTGGATGTTGTACATCCCCCCCATCATCTCGTCGTTCCGCGCGAAGACCCGGTACGTGCCGAGGGGGCCCATGTCCATGTCGTTGCTCAGCGTCCACCCGAAGAGCTTTCCATAGAAGTCGAGCGCAGCATCGATGTCAGTGGTCGCCAGTTCGACCCATGAAAATTCGCCCAGCTCGGCCGGTCCCTCATGGCCCGGCGCCTCGGCCTCCGCCTGAAAGACCGAGAAGGTCGCCCCAGACGGATCCTGCAGAATCGCAAACCGGCCGACCGTCGGAATGGGACTCGGCGGCATCAGCACCTTTCCGCCGATCGTTGGTGCCAGGGCGACGGTGGCCTCGATATCCGGGGTCCCGATGTGCCCCATCCAGTGCGGCGGGATCCCCTCCGGTGTCTTGGGCCCGATCCCGCCGATCGGCTTCCCGTTCGCCGTCCACATTGTGTAGACCGACTCCGGTGGCCCCCATCCCTCGGTCCCCCAGCCAGCGACCGCCTGATAGAACGCCTGGGCGCCCGCGGCGTCGGAGGTCATGAGATCGTACCAGACGAAGCGGCCGCGATACGACGGGTTGGTCGACATGAAACACCTCTCGTGAGACGGGAGAAAGTCGTGGCCCTGCGACCGCAGGGAGGAGACGGGAGACGGGTGGGACAGGCGGAGGGACGAGCAGACGTGCACGACCTGCGTCGCTCCGCGGGGCGACGAAGCTGCCGTTCACCCACGGCGTTGTCGATGTCGGAGGGACGAATCGAGGGTTACGCGACGCCTGCCATGCTCCATTAGGCGCCGGCCGCCACCACCATTTTGTGCGTGGTGGTGCCTGCCTCGCCAACCAACCCCGCCCCCGGTAGCTTGCGCTGCAGGGTGATGGAGGGCGCGCTCGCGCCCCCTCCACGCCGGTCTCCTTCCTGCGTTCGCAGGAACTGGCTGTCTCCCGTCTCCCGTCCTGATCTTGTCTCCTGCGCGCGTCCCGGCCGACCTCACTCGCGGCTACATCATCCCCATCGGCGGGCGGATCGGCGATTCCGACATCCTCACGCACTTCGTTCACCTCTGCGGTGGGTGTCAGGCGCGAATCGCGATCCTCCCCACGGCGTCGTCCGAGTCGTCCACCGGACGCGACTACGAGAAGCTCTTCCTCAAGCTCGGCGCCCGCGACGCCAAGGCCGTCGCCATTGAACGGCGGAGCGATGCCGACGACGAGGATTTCCTCGAGGTGCTCGAGCGCGCCGACGGCGTCTTTCTCACCGGCGGCAACCAGCTCAAGCTCTCGACCACGCTGGGCGGTACTCCGGTCGCCAAGCTGCTCCGGCGGCGCAACGCCTCCGGACAGCACATCGCGGGGACGTCGGCTGGCGCCGCCTTTCTCTCCGAGCACATGATCGCCTTCGGCGAGGAAGGACCGACCCCGAAGGTCGGGATGGCGACGCTGGCCCCCGGGCTCGGCCTCACCAATCGCGTCGTGATTGACCAGCACTTCCGGCAGCGCGACCGCCTCGGGCGCCTCCTGATGGCGCTCGCGCTCAACCCGTTCGCCGTCGGCCTCGGCCTCGACGAAGACACCGCGGCGTTCATCGGTCCCGACGAGGTGATCGAGATCCGCGGCTCCGGCGGGATCACCTGCATCGACCCCTCGCGCGTGGAATACTCGAGCGCCGACCACACCGACCGCGGGCAGCCGATCTCGCTCGTGGGTGTGCAGCTCCACATCCTCACGCACGGCGCCACGTACAACCTCCACACGCGCAAGGCGAGCGTCGAAAGCCTGCAGCCGTCGGAGTAGCCGTCGTCGTCGACCTGATCCGGCGCGCGTCGCCCTAACGAGAAGGGAAGCGGGGGAACGAGAGCAGAGGTTGCGACGCTCGCCCTCCCCGCCTCCCGTCTCCTGTCTCCCGTCTCCCGTCCCATGCGCATCTCAGACCGCCGCACCTTCGTCGGCCCCAGCATCTACGCCCACTTCCCGGTCATTCGCCTCGAAGTCGACCTGGGCGACGTCGAGCACTGGCCGACCATGCGACTCGGCCAGGGCTTCATCGACGCCCTCGTCGAGCGCCTCCCGGGGCTGCACGAGCATGGGTGCAGCTACGGCGAAGCGGGGGGGTTCATCCGGCGCATGTCCGAGGATGAGGGGACGTGGCTCGGTCACGTGCTCGAGCACGTCGCCATCGAGCTGCAGAACATCGCCGGCGAGGACGTCACCTTCGGGAAGACGCGCTCCATCGACGACCGCCCCGGCGTCTATGACGTCGTCTTCGAATACGAGCAGGCTGAGGTGGGGAACGAGGCCGCCGACCTGGCGCTGGCACTGCTGCACTCGTTGCTCCCGACGGAGTTGCGCCCGCGGGACTTCGACGCAGCGTGGAACTGGGAGACGGCGCGCGACGAGTACATCCGCTACGCGCAGCGCCGCGCGTTAGGCCCCTCCACTGCGTCCATCGTGCATGAGGCCGCACGCCGCGGCATCCCGTGGATCCGCCTCAACGACTTCTCCCTCATCCAGCTCGGCTACGGGAAGTACCAGAAGCGCATCCAGGCCACCGTCACGTCGCAGACGTCGCACATTGCCGTCGAGTTGGCCTCGGACAAGGAGGAGACCAACCGCATCCTCTCCTCGTTAGGATTGCCGGTGCCGCAGCAGCGCCTGGTGCAGAGTGAGGACGGCGCCGTGCAGGCCGCACGCCGCATCGGCTATCCGGTGGTGGTCAAGCCCTACAACGCCAACCACGGGCGCGGCGTCTCGATCTTCCTGCAGGACGAGGAGTCGGTGCGCACCGCCTTCGAGAAGGCCAAGGAACACTCGCGCTCCGTCCTGGTCGAGTCGTTCATCACCGGCGCCGACCATCGCATGCTGGTGATCAACGGCGAGCTCGTGGCCGCCTCGAAGCGCATGCCCGGACACGTGGTGGGCGACGGCGTGCAGAACATCGAGCAGCTGGTGGCCGAGGTAAATGCCGACCCGCGGCGCGGCATCGGGCACGAGAAGGTGCTCACGCGCATCGAGATCGACCACGAGGCCACGCGCCTGCTCGACACCAAGTCGTACTCCCGCTTCTCGGTCCCGCCAGCCGGCGAGGTGGTGATGTTGCGCCTGACGGCCAACCTCTCCACCGGCGGCACCGCCGCTGACGTCACCGACCAGGTGCACCCCGACAACGTCGAGATGGCGGTGCGGGCCATCAAGGCGATCGGGCTCGACGTCGGCGGCGTCGACTTCCTCACCCCCGACATCACCAAGTCGTACAAGGACATCGGCGGCGCCATCTGCGAGGTCAATGCCGCCCCGGGCTATCGCATGCACATGGCACCCAGCGAAGGCAAGCCGCGCGACGTGGCCGGCAAGACGGTCGACATGCTCTTCCCCGCCGGCTCGCCCTCGCTCATCCCCATCGCCGCCGTCACCGGGACCAACGGCAAGACGACGACGGCGCGCATGCTCGCCCACATCCACAAACTCGCCGGGCGTTGCGTCGGCCTCACCAGCACCGACGGCGTCTACGTTGACGGGCAGCGCACCGTCGCCGGCGACATGACCGGCCCCGTGGCGACACGCATGGTACTCAGCGACCCCTCGGTCGACGTCGCCGTGCTCGAGGTTGCACGTGGCGGCCTGCTGCGCGCCGGCATGGGGGTGCGCCATGTCGACGTCGGCGCCGTGCTCAACGTGCAGAGTGATCACCTCGGGCTGCGCGGCATCCATACGCTCGACGAACTCGCCGAGGTCAAGCGCATCATCGTCGAGGTGGCGCGCGACACCGCCGTCCTCAACGCGGACGACCCGCGCGTCCTGCGCATGGCAGCCTACACCGAGGCCAAGTCAGTCTGCTACGTGACGATGAACCCGCAGCATGAGCTGGTGCGGGAGCACATCCGCGCCGGCGGACGCGCCATCGCGCTCGAGGCGGGGATCAACGGGCAGATGATCACCCTCTACGACCGCGGCGCGCACATCCCGCTGCTCTGGACGCACCTGATCCCTGCCACGATGGAAGGGAAGGCGACGTTCAACGTGCAGAACGCGATGTTCGCCGCCGCGATGGCCTTCTCGATGGGGGTGCGCCTCGAGGACATCCGCAACGGGCTGCGCACCTTTCACACCACGTTCTATCAGGCTCCCGGCCGGCTCAACGTCTTCGATGAGCACCCGTTCAAGGTGATCATGGACTACGGCCACAATGCCGCGGCCGTCGATTCGGTGTGCCAACTCGTCAGGCGGCTCGACGTGAAGGGACGCCGCATCTGCGTGGTGGCCGGCCCGGGCGATCGCCGCACGGAGGACATCGTCGAGATCGGCCAGGTAGCGGCCAAGGGTAACTTCGATCACTACATCTGCCGGCGCGACGACGACCTGCGCGGGCGCGATGGCGACGAGGTGCCGCGCCTGATCCGCGACACCCTCCTGGCCGAGGGGATCGCCGAGGATAAGGT
>Ga0075163_10009342_pt1 | contig 12873 bp, 13 predicted proteins | sample JI1023141ADNA_FD_71478 | JGI IMG/M metagenome (GOLD analysis project Ga0075163, IMG submission 71478) | Wastewater effluent complex algal communities from Wisconsin, to seasonally profile nutrient transformation and Carbon sequestration -... | ecosystem: Engineered > WWTP > Effluent > Algae...
TACATCGAGCGATCGGGATCGGGGGCACCGGCGTGGCGCTCGAGCTCCGCGTTGACGAAGCCGCCGATCACGATCGCGATCGTCGACAGGTAGAACCACAGCATGACCACGACGGTGGTGCCGAACGCGCCGTACCACAGGTTGTAGTCGGTCACCCGATCGACCCACAGCGATAGCGCGAGCGAGACCACGACGAGCAGCACGGTCGCGAGCAACGCGCCCGGCCACAAGTGGCGCACCGTGATCGTCCGCGGCGTCGGCCCGTAGCGATACAGCAGCATCAGCGCCGCGAGCATCACGCACATCAGGGCCGGCCAGCGCACCCACTTGACCACGCCGTAGTCGGTGTCGAAGCCCAGCACCGAGAACACGGCCGGCAGTGCGACGACGACGATGAACATCAGCATCAGGCCGACCAGCGTGCCGGCCGCCACGGCGATGGTGATCAAGGTCTTGTGGAGCCAGTCGCGGCGTTCGCGGACGCGATACGCGCGGTTGAGCGAATCGAGCATCGCGCGCGCCGCGCCGCGCGCCGAGAACACCGCGGCGAGCACGCTGACCACGAGGGCGAAGCCGAGGTCGCGACTCGAGCGCTGGGTCTGGCGCTCGAGCTGATCGCTGAGAAACGACAGCACGTTCGGCGGCAGCACGGTCTCGAGGCCGCGCAGGTGGCGCTGGATCTCGACCGGATCGGCGACCACGCCGTAGATCGCGACGACCCCGGCGAGCGCCGGCACCACCGCGAAGATCGCGAACAGCGCGGTGCCACCGGCGAGCGCCGGCATCTCACCGAACAGCGCCTCGCGGCCGGCGCGGATCCAGCGGGCGAGCAACGACTCGCTGCTGTCGAACCACGTCAGCCAGCGCTGCCAGAACCGCACCGTGGAATCCTACGCGAGCAGGCGATAGGGTTGGAGTTTCGTGATCGACACCCACTGCCACCTCGACGTGCCCGCCTTCGACGGCGACCGCGCGGCCGTGATCGAGCGCGCGGTGGCCGCGGGGGTGGTCGGGATGCTGATCCCGGCGATCCGGCCGCGCACGTGGGGGGCGCTGCGAGCCCTGGTAGCCGGCCACCCCGCGCTACGCTGGGCGATCGGCGTCCATCCGCAGATCGTGCCGGAGCTCGACGACGCCGAGCTCGAGGGCCTCGAACAGCGCCTCGCCGATCCGAGCGCGATCGCGATCGGCGAGTGCGGGCTCGACGGCAACACCGGCGACAAGGCGCGCCAGGAGGCGATCTTCCGCACCCACCTGCGCGTCGCGCGCGCGCTCGGCAAGCCGGTGATCGCCCATGTCTTCCACGCGCACGATCTGGCCCCGAAGATCCTGCGGGAAGAGAAGTGCACCGGCGGCGTGTTGCACAGCTACTCGGGCGGAGCAGATCTGGTGAACGTCTATCGCGACCTCGGCATGGCGTTCTCGTTCGCGGGGCCGATCAGCTACGCGAACGCGCGCAAGCCCGTGGAGGCCGCGCGACTGATCCCCGCCGACCTGTTGCTGGTCGAGACCGACGCGCCCGATCAGGCTCCCGAGGGTCATCGCGGCGGGCGCTCCGAGCCGGCGTTCCTGCCGGCGGTGATCGCCGGGCTCGCGGCGGCACGCGGCGAGGCTCCGGACGCGATCGCCGCCCTGACCACGGCCAATGCGCGGCGCGTGTTCACGTGGTGAGGTGGGTCTTCCTCCTCGCGTTCGCCTGCAGTCGCGACGAGCCGCGGATCCTGATCGATCTGACCCGCGAGCACGACACCGCGGCCACCGTCGAGGGGGTGGGGTTCACGATCGTGGTCGAGCTGTCGGCGCCCGAGCAGTCGCCGTACCTGGTGATGCTCCACGGCCGCGGCGACACCGCCAAGGAGTTTCGCGAGTCGTGGCCGGCCTTCCCGGTGAAGCTCGCGGTCGCGTTCCCGCTGGCGCCGCTGCCGTTTCGGGGTCGTCGGCAGTGGTTCGAGTGGTCGTCGGGTGACGGCGACGACGCGCTGGCCGACGCGGTGAGTGCGGCGGAGGCGAGGCTGTGGACCGCGATCGTCGGGCTCGCGCGCGGGCGCCAGATCCTCGTCGGTGGCTTCTCGCAGGGTGCGACGGTCGCGTACGCGATGGCGATGCGGCACCCCGACGAGATCTCGGGTGCGTTCCTGATCGCCGGCCGGATGCCCGCGAAGCTGCGTAGCACGCGCGCGGCACCGATCGTCGCGCTGCACGGCACGAGCGATGATCGCGTCTCGATCGACGACGCGCGCGCCGGGGTCGCCGCGCTCCAGGCCGCCGGGCTCGAGGCGACGCTGTTCGAGTATCCGGGCGTCGGCCACACGATCACACCGGCGATGTTCGATCAGCTCGCGTCCTCGGTGCGCGCGCGGCTTCGCTAGGCTGCGCAAGCGCGGGAATCGAAGTCGAGTTGGCGTTGCCGCTACATGTCGTCGTCGGGGATCACCTTCACCTCTGGCGTCTTCCGGAGGCACTGCCGAATTCGTCGTTGCAGTCCGGTCAGACCGTCCACGGCGGCCGACTTGAAGTTGCCACGCTCGAACGCTCCCTTGGCAACGTCGATCCGGAGCATGGTGTCATCCGGCCGGGGCTTGCAAAGCTTCTCGACCTCCTCGATCCCGGCGAACGCTGCCTCGGCGGCGCGTCTCGGATCGATGACCTTCGTGGCGACCGCGATCGTGCGCCACGCCCGGGCGGCCGCAAGCCCCGCATACGGAACAGGCTCGGTCGTGGTGGGCATGGTCGAGGTCATGACGACCCCGCTCGCCGAGTAGCGGCCACTCGTGCGGACGAGCGTCACGGTCCACTCGTGCGATCCGGTCTGTGTCACCGGCGAGTGCTCGATCGCTGGTGCATTCGACGCAGGGTGCGGCGCAACGGGATGCGAGCATCCCGCGAGCAGCGCGAACAGCATCACGGCCCGCATCACTCGACCCTCCCCAAGGTCGAGCCTTGGCCGCGGTAGTAGACGAGCTTGAATTCTCTGCAGACCTGAATCGTCGCGAGCTCCGCGTACTGCGCCTGGGTCGCCTTCGTCGCCTTGGAATAGACCTTCGTGTACGCGGCTTCGATTCGCTTCATGAGCTCCGCTTCGCCGGATTGCGGGTCATGGTCGTACGCGGCATCCACCAGCGCGTCGAACTCCGCCGTACGCGCGACGACGAAGACGTGCTTTCCCGACTGCAGCACCTCGAGCCGCTCGACGCCTGTCACGAGGCTCGACAGATCGTCACCACTGAACGTGGCGGTGGTCCCATCGTCATACGGATGCGTATGGCCGGCCCCGATAAGTGTCTGACCCTTGCCGACATCCTCGGAGTCCGGAGCAAAGGCTTCCTTGGTGCCCGGCTTCCCTTGCCGCCACGTGTAGCTCTTGTCTTGGTTGCGAACCACGTTGCCACCCTGTTCGACGGCGGTGGGATTCAACGAGCGGTTCCAGCTCGACTGCAGGCCCTGCGCGATGGGCGGAGGCAGCTGGATCACGCGCGGCGCCTCGGACTTCCTGAGCTTCTTGCCGGCGAGCTTCGCGAAGCCCTGCGGATCCGCTGCGGGTTGCGGCGCAGGCTTCGGTTTCGGCGCCGGCGCACGCGACGACGTGCTGGAGGGTGTCGCCTGCGCGACGGGACGATGGGCATAGCCGCCTTCGGACATGGCGCCCCCATCGCCCACGTCTGCCGCGGGTTGCGGACGATTATTTCGCGGCTTGCTTCGCGATCTCGAGGATCTGCGTGCGCACGTACCGGCACGGCTCGTCGTCGTCGGAGGCGGCCGACCACAGCAGCTCGGTCTGCGCGCCCGCGAGCATGAACGGCAGCGGCTTGGTGGCGAGCTTCGGGCGCAGCGCGCGGATCTGGCGGGCCACCATCGCGGGCACCGTGGCGACCAGCCGCGAGCCTTCGATGATCGCGCCGAGGTTCGCGAAGCTCGGCACCGAGCACCGCACGCGCCGCTGCTTGCCGAGCGCGTCCTCGACGATGCCGCGCAGATCGCCGTTGTAGGAGACGACGACGTGATCCTGCGCGAAGTAGACGTCGTGGGTGAGCCGCTTGAGCGGCAGCCGCCGCGGATCGTAGAGACACACGAAGCCCCCGCTCAACACGGGTTGCCGGCGCACCGAGGACGGCAGCTCGTCGGCGACGGTGACCGCGGCGTCGACGGCACCGCCCAGCAGCGCCGCGGCGATCGTCCGGAACGTCACCGGCAGCGCGACGATGCGCATGCCCGGGGCGGCTTCGAGCGCGCGCAGCAACGGCGGCAGCAACCAGACCTCGGCGGTATCCGAGAGGCCGAGCCGGATCGTGCGCTCGGTGGTCGCGAGCTCGAAGCGCGGCGGCGACAGCGCGGCATCGACGAGGGTCTGCAGGTGCGGATGGATCGTGGCGCGCAAGCGCTCGCCGCGGCTGGTCAGCGCGATGCCACGCCCCCGGCGCACGAACAGCCGGGCACCCACCGCGGTCTGCAGACGCCGCAGCGCCGCGCTCACCGCCGGTTGCGTCAGGTAGAGCCGGCTCGCAGCCTCGGTGACGCTCTGCGCATCGGCGACGACGGCGAACACGCGCAGCAGGTTGAGGTCTAGATCCCTCCCATAACTAGCGGTCATGGATGCCATACATCCTATTCAATTGAGTAATCAAACGCACGAACCTAAGGTCACGGACATGACGCAGACGAAGCTCGGCACGCACGGCCCCTCGGTGTTCCCCCTCGCCCTCGGTTGCATGGGCATGGGCAAGAAGGCGTTCTACGGCGACTCCGACGAGACCGAGAGCATCGCCACCATCCATGCCGCCCTCGAGCGCGGCATCAACCTCCTCGACACCGGCGACTTCTACGGCATCGGCAGCAACGAGCTGCTGGTCGGCCAGGCGCTGCGCGGCAAGCGCGACAAGGCGCTGCTGTCGGTCAAGTTCGGCGCGCTGCGCGGCCCGGACGGCTCGTTCCTCGGCTTCGACACCCGCCCCGCGTCGGTGAAGAACGCGCTCGCGCACAGCCTGACGCGTCTCGGGGTCGACTACATCGACATCTACCGGCCGTCGCGCCTCGATCCCACCGTGCCGATCGAGGACACGATCGGCGCGATCGCCGACATGGTGAAGGCCGGCTACGTCCGCCACATCGCGCTCTCCGAGGTCGGGGCCGAGACGATCAAGCGCGCCGCCGCGGTGCACCCGATCGTCGACCTCCAGATCGAGTACTCGATCATCACCCGCGGCCCCGAGGACAAGATCATCCCCGCGCTCCGCGAGCACGGCCTCGCGATGACCGCGTATGGCGTGCTGTCGCGTGGCCTGCTGACCAACACCAAGCCGGACGCGAAGGACTTCCGCGCGCACATGCCGCGGTTCGCCGCGCGCGAGACCAACCAGCCGGTGATCGATACCCTCGCCCGGCTCGCCGCCGAGCGTGGGGCCACGCCGGTGCAGCTCGCGATCGCCTGGGTGCGTGCGAAGGGCCGCGCCGCCGGCGTCACGATCATCCCGACGATGGGTGCCCGCAACCGCACGCACCTCGACGACCTGTTCGCCGCCCTCGCGATCGACCTCACCCCCGACGAGGTCGCGAAGCTCGAGCACGCCGTCCCCGCGTCGGCAATTGCCGGCACGCGCTATGCCGAGGCGCAGATGAAGGCGCTCGACAGCGAGCGGTAACTGCGGCGAAACAACTTCGCGTGCGCCGGTCGGCCGGGTCGCGCGTTACAAGGCTCCATGGCTCGCTGGCTCGTGATCGGGATCGTCGCCGTCGCCCACACCGCGCATGCCGAGCCGCCGCTGCGAGAGATCGTCCAGCTCTCGGTCGGTCAGGGCCACGTCTGCGGCGTCACCGCGGGTGGCGCCGTCGTCTGCTGGGGTGACAACGCCGCCGGTCAGGCCGGGATCTCCGTCCGGGGGAAGGCGATGCCCACGTCCGTCACCCGTCCGCACGTGGTCGGTGGGCTGCCCGAGATCCGCACGGTCGCCGCCGGCGCCCAGCACACCTGTGCGATCTCCGTCGACGAACACGTGTGGTGTTGGGGCAGCGCGGGCAGCGACCTCAAGGTCACCCCGGGCGGCGCGAGCGGCAGCGTCGAGCTCCGCGGTCCCGGGCTCGGCACGCCCGTCGAGCTCCCGCTCGGCGACGCGGTGCCACGTGCACTCGCGGTCGGCGGCCGCACCGCATGCGTCGCCACCACCACCGACGTGCGGTGCTGGTCGACCTTCGGCACCATCCCGCTCGGCGCCACCAAGATCACCGCACCGACGTTCGCGATCACCAAGCTCGCCGGCGTCACGAAGGTGGCGCTCGGTCACGGCAAGGTCTGCGCGATCACCGAGAGCGTGCTGCAGTGCTGGTCCGGTGGGCGCCCTCCCTCGCCGTCGAAGGTCGCGGCGACCGCGATCTCGATCGGCGAGAACTGGGCGTGCACGCGCGACGAGGCCGGCCAGGCGCGCTGCTGGTTCTCGTTGATCGACGACTTCTGGAAGCGGAAGCCCGACAAGCCGATCACCTGGTCGGGCAAGCGCGCGACTCGCGTGATCGTCGCCGGCGACTCGCCGATCTGCACCGCCGACAGCACGGGCGCGGTCGATTGCTTCCTGTCCGACGAGCAAGGCCTGCCGGATCAGGCGGCCGAGGCGTCGTGGGCATCGAAGAAGCTCGAGCCGCATCGGATCGCTGGCGTCGCCGACGCGATCGACGTCGGCATCGGCCACGGGCGGGACGTGTTCGGCTACGGCTTCGGGTGCGCGCTGCGCGGCGACCGCACCGTCGCCTGCTGGGGCGATAACGAGCATGGCCAGCTCGGCCGCGGCACCACGACTCGCGACAAGACCGCGGCTCCCGTGATCGCACCGGCGGGGTCCGGTGTGTACGAAGCGAGGTGACTTACCAAAGTTTCATGCGCCCGAAGTGTTTCGTGACCGCCACGCAGATGAGGACCGCTCCCGCGGCCCGTTGAGGTACGACGCGCGCCATGCGCTTCGCGTGGACTTCGTTGCTGATGTTCGTGTTCGCGTGTGCGGCAGGTGGCGCCGCCGGCCCAGCGCCCGATGGCTCGGTGGCCGACGGGCGGGAGCAAGACGCTCCGACGCCTGATGGCCCGAGCCCCGATGGCCCCGACGTCGATGCACCGTTCAACGACGGCATCGCCGATGCCAAGGGCACGGCCGACGGCACCGCGCTCGCTCTCCCGATCCGGACCGTGGTCGTCACCTACCTCAAGCCGCAGCTCGGCAGCGCGACGAACGATCCCGCCGGCTTCACGATCCAGCGCGAACAGACCGGTCCCGGACTGTTCGTCTCGGTCGATCCGGCGACCACGAACCCGCCGCTCGTCGTCGGTGATGTCGTCAGCTTCGACATCACCCAGCTGGGCACCGTCGGTGCGCAGCGGCGCGCGCAGGCGATCGCGAACCTGACGCGGAGCTCGCAGGGGACCGATGTCTCGACGCTGTCGACCGACGTCGGCACCGCGACCGACCTGGTGTCCGCGGTCGCCGACTACGACAGCCGGCTCGTCAACGTCACCGGCGTGGCCTCCGAAGCGTTTGCCGCGAGCGGCCAGGGCTTTCAGCGCGCCGCGATCACCACGGCCGGCATCACCGCGGATCCGAACCTCCAGTTCCGCGCGCCGGCCGCGCTGGTCGACGCGCTCGACATGGTCCACACCTGCACGTTCGCCCTCACCAACGTCCCGGTCGGTCGGTTCAACGCGCAGACCCAGCTCCCCGCGTACGTCTCGGGCGATGTCACGATCTCGACGTGTCCCGCGCCGGTGGTGACGACCGCCGTGGCGACCTCGTCGACCCAGGTCACGATGACGCTGTCGCGTCACCTCGACCCGATCACGGTCGCCGCGAACGGCTCGGACTTCACGTTCGACAACGGGCTGACCGCGAGTGGCGCCGTCGTCAGCGGCAAGACCATCACGCTGACGACCAGCACCCAGACGATCGGCACGACGTACACGATCGCGATCGCGAACGTCACCGACCTCCAGGGGACGCCGGTCTCGGGCGGGGCGACGTTCGTCGGCTTCACCTCGATCGCGAAGGTCCGGATCAACGAGCTCGACGCACTGATCACCACCGGCTGCGATCTGATCGAGCTGCGCGTGATCGAGGCCGGCAGCATGGCGGGGTTCAAGCTCACCGAGCGCGAGGGCAAGGCCGGCAACGACGAGCTGTCGATCACGTTCCCGGCCGGGTTCATCGTCCAGAAGAACGACTTCATCGTCGTCCACACCGCCAATGCGGCGACCGCCGCCACCTGCAATCCCGGCGGCGCGGTCAACGAGACGACCACGAAGGACGGTCAGCCGGCGGCGACGTTCACCCGGAACTTCGACACCGCGTTCGACTTCTACGTCGCCGACAACAACGCCGGGTTGGTCGCGACCGACAACGTGCTCACGCTCCGCGACAACGCGAACGCGATCATCGACGCGGTGTTCGTCAGCGACAACCCGGCGGGCCTGACCGCCGCGGCTGGAACCGAGGAGGCGGCGAAGCTGGTCGGCGCCGCGAACCAGTGGGACCCGGCGCTCGCGGCGTACCCGGACGACGTGTTCCGGATCAACTCGGTCGGCGGCCTCGGGGCGACCGGCACGACGCCGGCCGGCACCTCGATCCAGCGCCTCGACGACCAGGACCTGAACAGCACCGCCGACTGGACGGCCGTGCCCGCGGCGCAGACGTGGGGTGCGCTCAACGCGGGTCAGAGCGCGCTGTAGTCACCTGGGATCGTTTGGCTTAATCGCGCTTGGCCGTTTCGCGGTTTGAGTGAAGAATGCGCGCGATGTCCACGCACCGCCGCTTCGATCGCACGGCCCGCCTGATCGGTGACTCCGGGATCGAGCGCCTCGCGAAGTCCACCGTGACCGTGTTCGGGGTCGGCGGCGTCGGCTCGCACGCCGCCGAGGCGCTGGTCCGCAGCGGTGTGGGTCGCGTGATCCTGGTCGACTACGATCGGATCTGCGTCACCAACGTCAACCGCCAGCTCCACGCGATGAAGGGCACGCTCGGCAAGAGCAAGGTCGACGTCATGGCCGAGCGCCTCCGCCTGCTCAACCCCGACGCGGAGATCGAGGCGCGGCGCGAGTTCTACAGCGCGGAGACCTCGGCGCGGTTGCTGGTGCCGGAGCCCGACGTGATCGTCGACGCGATCGACAACATGGCGGCCAAGATGCACCTGATCGCCACCGCCGTTCGCGACAAGCTGCGCATGGTGTCGGCGATGGGCGCGGCCGCGCGGATGGATCCCACGGCCGTGCGCGTCGCCGATCTGAGCGAGACGCGGGTCGATCCGTTCGCGCGCGATCTGCGTCGCACGATCCGTCGCAAGCACGACCTCGACTGCACCAAGCCCGTGGGTGTGTGGTCGGTGTACTCGGAGGAGATGCCGATCGCGCCGCAGAGCCTCGCGTACGACGACGGCGCGTTCGAGTGCGTCTGCCCGGGCGGCACCAACGGGATGAACGACTGCGGTCACAAGAATCGGATCGAGGGCTCGGTCGCGTTCGTGCCGTCGGTGTTCGGCGCCACCTGCGCGTCGGTGGCGATCAAGCTGCTGCTCGGCTTGCCGCTGCCGCTGCCTCGCGTCGTCGACCCGGACGCGCCGGGGCCGCGCCGTCCGAACCGCTTCGCCACGCCTCCGTCGTGAGGTGGTTGCTGGTCCTCGCGCTCGGCTGTCAGCGCGGCTCGCCGGACCTCGCGTCGCGGCTCGAGCAGCACGAGATCTACCCGCTCGATCGCGCGACCTGGAATCGCCTCGTCGTCGCGCCGTTCGACCAGCTCTACGACGACTACGCCGCCGCGTACGTCGCGCCGACGTGGAGGGGCCCGATCGCCACGCGCAAGCACTTCGCCGGCGATCCCGCGCTCACGCTCGGCCAGGCCCGCGCCCGCTGGCTGTTGCCGGTGCTGTTCCCCTCGGAGGTCGCCACCGCCGGCGGCCTGCCGATCGATGCGGTGTTCGTGCCGGATGGCGATCGCTGGTTCGCCCTCGTCGGGATCGATCGGGCGATCCGCGCACGCATCGATCGCCGCGATCCCGCGTGCGGAGTCATCGTCGATGCGGGCTCGACCAAGGTGTGTCGGGACGCCTCGTTTGCCGTCGCGGAGGCCGCGCTCCGGACCGACGATGCGAGGTTTCACCGTGCATGCGCGATCGCGACCACGGCGTGTGCTAAGCCGTCGCCATGACGATCAGCGCCGGCCAGAAGGTTCCCTCGGTCACCATCAAGCAAGCCACCCCGGAGGGCAGCTCCGACGTCGACCCCGCCGCGCTGTTCGCCGGCAAGAAGGTCGCGATGTTCTCGCTGCCGGGCGCGTTCACGCCCACCTGCTCCGCGAAGCACCTCCCCGGCTTCGTCGCGAAGCTGCCGGAGCTCAAGGCGCAGGGCATCGACCTCGTCGCGTGCCTGTCGGTCAACGACGCGTTCGTGATGAAGGCGTGGGCGGAGCAGCACGACGCGCTCGGCAAGATCGTGATGCTCGCCGATGGCAGCGGCCTGTTCAGCAAGGCGCTCGGCATCGACTTCGAGATCCCCGGCATGGGCCTGCGCGCCCGCCGCGGCCTGTTCATGTTCGAGGACGGCACCACGACGTCCGCCGAGGTCGAGGCCGCCGGTCAGTTCGACGTGTCGAGCGCCGAGGCCTGCCTGACCAAGCTCGGCAAGTAGCTCTCAGAACGCCCAGCTCCCGAGCTGGAGCATGACGTTCCCGCGCGTTTGAGGTCGAACCGTGTTCGACCGGGGTAAGCGCGCGACCGGATCCTCGTCGGTCAGCACGTCCCGGTGGAACAGCAGCGGGATCGCGAGGCCGACGGCGGTCCCGATCACCGCACCGGCGATCACGTCGGTCGTGTAGTGCGCATCGGCGGCGACGCGGAGATAGCCCGTGGTCACCGAGAGCATGCCGCCGCCGATCCAGATCGCCGGTGCGCTGCGGTACCCGCGCAAGCTCGCGACCGCACCCGACGACGACGACATCGCGAACGCGAGCCCGGTGTGGCCGGAGAAGAACGACGTGTTGACGTCGCCCTTGCGCTTCTGCGTGCTGCGCCCCTTGAACTCCGCGAATGGCCGGCGCCGCACGAACACCAGCTTGAATGCCTGGTTGAGCACGCCGGTGACGATGCCGGCCTGCATCACCGGCACGACATCGTCGAACCACCGGCGCACGTCGCGCTCTCCCACCGAAGACACGACCAGCATCCCCATCGCGTAGGTCGGGGCGCTGACGTAGCCGGTGATGTTGCTGAGGAAGTCGGCGCGCTCGACGTTGTCCCACTTGCCGGCGGTGCGCAGCCGGGTGTCGAAGCGGTTCGACGCGCACCACAAGCACTCGGGCCGCGCGAGCGCTTCCTTGAGCCCGAACTCGAGCACCAGGTAGAACGCACCGCCCGCCGCGAACGGCGCGATGTTCCACACGCGGTCGCGATCGCTGCGCTCGGACGGATCCGCACGTGCCGTCCCGAGGGACAGCACGAGGAACATCACCGCAAGCGCGCGGACCACCATCTCCACGGTATCAGAAGTGCTAGCGTCGCCAGGTGCCGCCGCTGTTTCATCGCCTGCTGGTCGCCAATCGCGGCGAGGTCGCCGTCCGGATCGCTCGCGCGTGTGACGCCCTCGGCATCGTGCCGGTGTTCGCCGTCAGCGAGGCCGATCGCACGGCGCCGTACACGCAGGGCCGCGAGGTCACCGTCCTCGGTCCCCCGCGCGCCGCGCAGTCGTACCTCGACGTCGAACGCGTCGTGCAGGCCGCCGTGCAGACCCGCTGCTCCGCCCTGCATCCCGGCTGGGGCTTCTTGTCGGAGAACCCGCTGCTCGCCACGCTGTGCGCGCAACATGGCGTGACGTTCGTCGGGCCGCCGCCGCACGTCACCGCGCTGATGGGCAGCAAGACCCGCGCGAAGGCCGCGATGCGCGCCGCCGGCTTGCACCTGATCCCCGGCAGCGACGGCGTGCTCGCGTCGGTCGAGCAGGCCAAGGCCGTGGCGGCCGAGGTCGGCTTCCCGGTGCTGTTCAAGGCCGAGAACGGCGGCGGTGGGCGCGGCATGCGGATCGCCCGCAGCGCCGACCAGGTCGAGACCGCGTACAGCGAGGCGCAGGCCGAGGCGCGCGCCGCGTTCGGCGGTGATCGCGTGTTCCTCGAGAAGCTCGTCGAGGGCGGCCATCACATCGAGGTCCAGGTGTTCGCCGACAAGTACGGTCGCGCTGTCCACCTCGGCGAGCGCGACTGCACCGTGCAGCGCAACCACCAGAAGCTGATCGAGGAGAGCCCATCGCCGGTGCTGACGCCGGAGCTCCGCGCCGCCACGTGCACCGCGGCTGCGCGCGCCGCCGCCGCGATCGGCTACGTCGGCGCGGGCACGATGGAGATGCTGTTCGATCAAGGCGTGCCGCGGTTCATGGAGATGAACTGCCGCCTCCAGGTCGAGCACACGGTCTCCGAGGAGCGCACCGGCAAGGATCTGGTGATCGCGCAGCTCGAGATCGCCGCCGGTCGGCCGTTGACCTGGACGCAGGACACCATCCCCCTGGACGGCCACGTCATCGAGTGCCGGATCAACGCCGAGGATCCGCGCGAGGGCTTCAAGCCCGCACCCGGCACGATCACGGCGTGGACACCGCCGAGCGGTGACGGCATTCGCGTCGACACGCACGTCGTGCCGGGCTACGTGGTGCCGCCGTTCTACGACTCGCTGATCGCGAAGGTGATCGTCAAGGGCCGCGACCGCAGCGACGCGATCGCGCGGATGCTCGCCGCGCTCGGTGCCTTCAGGGTCGAGGGCGTACCGACGACGATCCCGATGCACCAGCAGATCCTCGCGAGCAAGGCGTTCGCCGCCGGCGACTACGACACGCGCGCGATCCCGGGTTGGCCGTAGCTACGGCGCCGCGGA
>Ga0075163_10009343_pt1 | contig 12872 bp, 10 predicted proteins | sample JI1023141ADNA_FD_71478 | JGI IMG/M metagenome (GOLD analysis project Ga0075163, IMG submission 71478) | Wastewater effluent complex algal communities from Wisconsin, to seasonally profile nutrient transformation and Carbon sequestration -... | ecosystem: Engineered > WWTP > Effluent > Algae...
TCCGGAAGAGGGGGAGTTGCGCCCGCAGCTTCTCGACCGCTTCGGTCTTACCGTCGATGTTTATGCTTCCCGTGAAGTTTCGGTGCGCAGCAACGTGATTCGGCAGCGACTCGCCTACGAAGCAGACCCGGCCGGATTCGCGGCGCGCTATCGCGACCAGGATGCGGAGCTTGCACAGCGGATCGTCGCCTCCCGCGCTCGAGTCGCGCAGGTCACTCTCCCCGATTCGGAAGTGAATCGGATTGCGGCGCTGTGTGCATCCTTCGATGTCGACGGCATGCGTGCCGATCTGGTGGTAGCACGCACAGCGGTGGCCAACGCCGCCTGGCGCGGATCGGATGTCGTTGGCGAGGAAGACATCCGGGTCGCCGCAGAACTGGCGCTTCCGCATCGGCGCCGCCGGGATCCGTTCGATGATCCGGGTATCGATCCTGAGCAACTGGAATCGGCACTGTCGGCGGCAGCCGAGACGGCCCCCGAACCCGACTCCGACCCCGAACCCGACTCCGACCCCGAACCGGACCCTCCGGGTGGCGGGCAGTCGATCGATGGTGGCTCGAAATCTTCTCCGAAGCAACAGAATTCGTCGTCCTCGCGGCCGGCCGGGCCACCGGCAGCGTCGTTCCGGACTCGGGCACTGACCGTGCCGGGAATCGGTGACGGCAGTCCCGGTCGGCGCTCGCGTGCGCGGAACCGCACCGGCGCGGTTGTCGCGGCCGGTGACCCGTCAGGGACGGGCCATGGTGTGCACCTGTTCGCCACGGTGTTGGCCGCTGCCGCTCGCGCGACGGAGCCGGGCCGATTGATTCCTGTCGTCGACGACATCCGACGAGCTATTCGGGTCGGTCGGGAGGGAAACCTCGTGATCTTCGTCGTGGATGCATCGGGTTCGATGGCGGCGCGGGACCGGTTATCAGCGGTCAGCGGTGCTGCGCTGTCGCTGTTGCGCGACGCCTATCAACGTCGGGACCGCGTGGCGGTCATCACTTTTCGTCAGGACGGGGCAAGTGTCCTGTTGCCGCCCACCGGGTCGGCGCACATCGCGGCCCGACGACTCACCGGATTCGAGACCGGCGGCACCACACCTATCGCCGCGGGGCTACTGGCGGCCCGTGATCTCGTAGTCAGGGAACACGTCCGGGACCGATCCCGTCGAGCCCTGGTTGTGCTGCTCACCGACGGCAGGGCGACAGGTGGGCCGGATCCGTTGGGCAACAGCCGATCCGCCGCACGCCGGTTGACCGCGGAAGGCGCGGCGTCGGTGGTCGTGGATTGCGAGACGTCCTACATCAGGCTGGAACTGGCGGCCGACCTCGCCGGGCATCTCGGGGCGCCGGTATTGCGACTCGAGCGATTGCGTGCCGACCATCTGACCCAGGTTGTACGCCTGGCCGCCTGATAGGTGACTGCCCGCAACATGAGGAGAGCTGATGCCGCAGGGACGCCCCCTGGTCATACCCGACGACGGACTGACCACCCGATCCCGTCGCAACGCCGCGGTGCTGGCGGTGCATACCGGAGCCGGGAAGGGTAAGTCGACAGCAGCGTTCGGAATGGCGTTGCGCGCGTGGAACGTCGGTATGAGCGTTGCCGTCTTTCAGTTCGTGAAGAGTGCCAAGTGGCGGGTGGGAGAGGAAGCCGCATTCCGTAAATTGGGCGAACTCCACGATCAGCATCAGGTCGGGGGAGCCGTTGAGTGGCACAAGATGGGGTCGGGCTGGTCATGGATACCCAAGTCCCGAGATTCTGGAACCTCTGATGATCACGCGGCAGTCGCTGTCGACGGGTGGAACGAGATTGCCGGCCGGATCGCCGAACAGCGCCATGATTTCTATGTGCTCGACGAATTCACCTACCCGTTGAAATGGGGCTGGATCGCGGTCGAGGAGGTCGTGGCTGTGCTTGCCGGCCGGCCGGGATGTCAGCATGTGGTGATCACCGGCCGCGATGCGCCGCCGCAACTCGTGGATGCAGCGGACCTGGTGACCGAGATGACCAAGGTGAAACATCCCATGGACACCGGCCGGAAGGGCCAGCGCGGTATTGAGTGGTGAACGGCCCTCCGGCGATCGTCGTGGCGGCACCGGCATCGAACAGTGGAAAGACTGTTGTCGCAACCGGATTGATGGGGGCGCTGCGAAGCTCGGGTCACCGGGTGGCACCGTTCAAAGTCGGTCCGGATTTCATTGACCCCGGCTATCACGCGATAGCGACCAGCCTGCCGGGCCGCAATCTCGATCCTGTGCTCGTCGGCGAGGACCTCATCGGGCCTCTCTACCTGCATGGGTCGCATGGCGCTCACATCGCCGTCATCGAAGGGGCGATGGGACTTTTCGACGGCCGAATCGACGAGCAGATCGTCATGCCGGCACGTGGTTCCACCGCTCATGTCGCGAAGTTGCTGGGAGCTCCCGTCCTGCTTGTCGTAGATGCGCGAAGCCAGTCGCAGAGCATCGGTGCGGTGGTGCAGGGCTTTGCGACCTTCCATCATGGCGTGCGCGTAGGCGGGGTGATCCTGAACCGCGTCGGTTCGTCCCGGCATGAGCGGGTACTGAGGCAGGCGTGCGAGGCCGTCGGCGTGCCGGTGCTGGGTGCCATTCCGCGGCACGACGAATTGTTTGTGCCGTCTCGGCATCTGGGCCTGATCACCGCGGCCGAGCACGGCCGGCAGGCGCACGACGCTGTCGCGGCGATGACATCGCTGATCGGCCGATACGTGGACCTGGGCGCTGTGGTCGAGATCGCGGACTGTGGAGTCCGCGATCAGCCGTGGTCGCCCCAGATCGTGGGGGAACCGGTGATCAATGGGCCGATTGTGGCTGCGGCGGGCGGCGCGGCGTTCAGCTTCGGCTACGCGGAACACTACGAACTCCTACGCGCGGCGGGGGCCCACGTCGTGGAGTTCGACCCGCTGGCCGATGTGCTGCCGGAGCGGACGGCGGCGCTGGTGCTGCCCGGTGGGTTCCCCGAGCAGCACCTGCCGCAGTTGTCCGCCAACACGGCGCTCATGGAGCAGGTCCGCGGACTGGCGACCACCGTTCCCATCCACGCGGAATGCGGTGGCCTGGTCTACCTCATGGACGATCTCGACGGACACCCGTTGTGCGGCACGATTGCCGGTTCAGCCCGTTTCACCGAGCGGCTGAGCCTGGGCTATCGAGACGCCGTCGCCGTTGCCGATTCGCCCTTGTACACAACTGGCGAGCGGGTGGTGGGCCATGAATTCCATCGCACCGCGGTTGAGTTCGCCGGTGACTTCGCGGCGGCCTGGGCATTTCGGCGGGACGGGGGATCGCCCGTCCGGGACGGGATCGTTCGCGGTGGAATCCATGCGTCCTATCTCCATACTCATCCGGCCGCCAACCCGAACGCGATAGCCCGGTTTGTTCATAGGGCAGCGTCAGCAGCGCCGGCGACCAGTCATTAGGCTCGGCCGGTGACTGTTGGTGCCTACCTCGCGGGCCTGAGGCTCGCAGGCAAGAAGGTCGTCGTGATCGGCGGCGGGAGCGTGGCGCAACGGCGGATACCCCTGCTGATTTCAAGCGGTGCCGAAGTCCATGTCATCGCACGTCAGGCCACTCCCGCTGTGGAAGCTCTCGGCGAACAGCAGCCCGGTATCGCACTTCAATTGCGCGACTATCGCGCCGGCGACCTTCGGGATGCCTGGTACGTCATTGCCGCGACCGACGACCCGGACGTTAACGCGGCTGTGGTGGCGGAGGCCGACTCCCGGCACATCTTCTGTGTCCGCGCCGATGTGGCGCTGGAAGGTTCCGCGGTGACGCCGGCGACGTTCGATCACGATGGACTTCTGGTGGGAGTTCTGGCCGGCGGGCAACATCGCCGTTCGGCGGCCATTCGAGCCGCGATCCGGGAGGCCCTTCAAGACGGTTCGATCGCCGTCGACACCTCCGAAGTGCTGCGCGGAAGTGTGGCGCTCGTCGGTGGGGGTCCCGGCGACCCGGAGTTGATCACGGTGCGGGGGCGCCGCCTGCTGGCTCGCGCGGATGTGGTCGTGGCCGACCGGCTCGCGCCTCCCGGGCTGCTTGCCGAACTCGGTCCACAGGTCGAGGTGATTGACGCCGCGAAGATCCCCTACGGGCGGGCGATGGCTCAGGAAGCGATAAATGAAGTTCTCATAGACCGGGCCCGTGCCGGCAAGTTCGTGGTGCGCCTCAAGGGGGGCGATCCATTCGTTTTCGCTCGCGGTTACGAGGAGGTAGAGGCGCTGGCGGCCGCCGGGGTCCCCGTCACCGTGGTACCGGGTGTGACAAGTGCCATAGCTGTACCCGCAATGGCCGGTGTTCCCGTCACGCATCGGGGCACCAATCACGAATTTGTCGTGGTCAGCGGCCATTTAGCCCCCGACAATCCGGAATCGTTAGTCAATTGGGATGCGCTGGCGCGGTTGTCCGGCACATTGGTTTTGCTGATGGCGATCGAGCGCATCGAATTGTTCGTTTCGGCGCTTATTGCGGGGGGCCGACCTGCGGAAACTCCGGTTTTGGTGGTTCAGCACGGAACGACGGCCGCAGAGCGGGTTTTGCGAGCGACCCTTGCCGATACCCCGGAACAGATCCGCGACCAGGGAATTCGCCCTCCGGCGATCGTCGTGATCGGTCCAGTCGCCTCATTTGGGGCTTAAACTCTTCTTAAGATTACTGTAGGGTAGCTCGTTATGACGGCTCTCAACGACGCTGAGCGGGCGACATTCGATCGTTCCGCCGCCAGTTCGGAGCGCGCGATCCCTATGCGCCTCGATCCGGCCGATCTGGACCGAACAAGTAAGTTTTACCCGGCCTGGCTGCCTTCACGCCGGTTCATCTCCGCGGTGGTCGCCATCGGTGGCATGCAGTTGCTCGCCACCATGGACAGCACCGTCGCGATCGTGGCCTTGCCGAAGATTCAGGACGAGCTGAGTCTCTCCGACGCCGGCCGTAGCTGGGTCATCACCGCCTATGTGTTGACCTTCGGCGGCCTGATGCTCCTCGGTGGGCGGCTGGGCGACACCATCGGCCGCAAGCGGACCTTCATCGCGGGGGTCACGCTCTTCACGATTGCTTCAGTGCTGTGCGGCGTTGCCTGGGACGAGACAACGCTGGTCACGGCCCGATTGCTCCAGGGCGTCGGCGCGGCTATAGCCTCGCCGGCCGGTCTGGCACTGGTCGCCACCACGTTCCCGAAGGGTCCCGCCCGAAACGCGGCCACTGCGGTGTTCGCGGCAATGACCGGTATCGGCTCCGTGATGGGCTTGGTGGTCGGCGGTGCGTTGACCGAGGTCTCGTGGCGGATCGCGTTCCTGGTGAACGTGCCGATCGGCCTGCTGATGATCTACCTGGCACGGAAGACCCTGCGTGAGACTCACAAAGAGCGGATGAAGCTCGACGCCGCCGGCGCGCTGCTCGCCACCGTCGGTTGCACGGCAGCGGTGTTCGGCTTCTCGCAGGGCCCGGAGAAGGGCTGGTTGACACCGGTTACCGTCGGTTCCGGCGTAGCGGCTGTTCTGGCATTGGCCGCCTTCGTCGTGGTGGAGCGTTCCGCAATCAACCCTGTTGTTCCGTTCCGCCTGTTCCGCGACCGCAACCGGCTGGCGACGTTCGCTGCGATCTTCCTCGCCGGCGGCGTGATGTTCACCCTGACCGTGCTGATCGGTCTGTATGTGCAGGACATCATGGGCTACAGCGCGCTGCGCGCCGGAATCGGATTCATCCCGTTCGTGATTGCGCTCGGCGTCGGTCTCGGAATCTCATCGCATCTGGTGTCGGTGTTCTCGCCGCGGACCCTGGTCATCGCCGGCGGCGTTCTGGTTCTCGGAGCGATGGTTTACGGATCGACTCTCTACGGCGGTATTCCGTACTTCCCGAACCTGGTGATCCCGATCGTGGTTGGTGGCTTCGGCATCGGCATGATCGTGGTTCCGCTGACTGTTTCAGCGATCGCCGGTGTCGGTTTCGACCAGATCGGTCCGGTGTCGGCAATCGCGCTGATGCTTCAGAATCTCGGTGGTCCGGTGGTGCTCGCAATCATCCAGGCTGTGATCACCTCCCGGACGCTCTATCTCGGCGGCACGACCGGGCCGGTGAAGCACATGAACCCCGAGCAACTCCATGCTCTGGACCAGGGCTATACCTATGGTCTGCTGTGGGTCGCCGGTGTGGCCGTCATCGTGGGTGCGGTCGCCATCTTCATTCGCTATAGCGCTGAGCAGGTTGCCCACGCGCAGGAAGTCAAGGAAGCGATCGACGCGGGCGATCTCTAAGGTTTGGGCCCCTAAGGTTTGGGTGTAGCGCAATCCAGCCCGCAGTCCGCTGGGTAGGGTAGCTACCCATGTCTGGCTCAAGCGGTCCGCAACCTGCTGCCAGGCACCTTTCCTCTAGCGTGCTCGGGGTCGCGATAGTCGCGATCACCGGAATGCAGCTGATGGCTACCCTCGACGGAACCATCGTGATCGTGGCTCTCCCGCGGATGCAGACTGAGCTCGGCCTTTCCGATGCGGGCAAAAGTTGGGTCATCACCGCGTACGTGCTCACGTTCGGCGGGCTGCTGCTGTTGGGTGGCCGGGTGGGTGACGCCATCGGGCGTAAACGAGCGTTCATATCCGGGGTCGGTGTCTTCACCATCGCGTCGGCCGCGTGCGGGTTGGCGACCGACGGACCGCTGTTGATCGCCGCGCGTGCTGCTCAGGGGATCGGCGCCGCTGTTGCGGCGCCCACTGGACTGGCTCTTATCGCCACCACCTATGCCGTCGGCCACGCGCGAAACCGGGCGCTTGCGGTATCGGCCGCGATGCAGGGGGCAGGGTCGGTGCTCGGTCTCATCCTGGGCGGAGCACTCACTGAGATCTCCTGGCGGCTCGCGTTCCTGATCAATGTTCCGCTCGGCATTGTCATCGTTGTCGTCGCAGTGATGCGAATCGAGGAAACTCGTCATGAGCGGCTCAAGCTCGATGTGACCGGTGCGCTGTTGGCAACCCTCGGCTGTACTGCGGCGGTGCTGGTATTCACTCAGGGGCCACCCCGCGGATGGGTCGATCCATGGGTGATCGCGGCGGGTGCCGGGGCGATCGTTTTCCTCGCGGCCTATTTCATCGTTGAACGCCGTGCGGAGCATCCGATAGTGCCGTTCGCGGTGTTCGACAATCGCAACCGGGTGGCGACCTTCGTCTCGCTCTTCCTGGCCGGTGGGGTGATGTTGACGGTCACCGTCATCATCGGTCTCTATGTCCAGGATGTGATGGGATACAGCGCGTTGAAGGCGGGCGTCTCCTTCATTCCGTTCGCAGTTGCGTTCGGCATCGGCAATGTTCTGGCGGCTCGCGGAGCGCCCCACGTCGCGCCTCGGTGGATGATCATCGGCGCCGGCGTTCTCGTTCTCGGCGCCATGGTCTTCGGTTCGACACTCAATCGCGGGATCCCGTATTTTCCGGACCTCGTCATCCCGATCATGGTTGGCGGATTCGGCATCGGGATCATCTCGGTGGTCCTGCCGCTGTGTGCGGTCGCCGGGGTCGGGGCACGCGAGATCGGTCCGGTTTCTGCCATCACCTTGATGGTGTACAACCTCGGTGGGCCGGTGATGCTGGTGGTCATCCAGGCGGTGCAGACGTCCCGCACGTTGTACCTGGGCGGTACTACCGGTCCGGTGGCCCAGATGACGTCGCATGAGTTGGATGCTCTCGACGCCGGCTACACCTATTCCCTGTTGTGGGTGGCCGCAGCAGCTGTACTGGTCGGTGCCAGTGCCATGTTCATCGGGTTCTCCACGGGTCAGATCGCCGCTGCACAGCACACGCGCGAGGCGGTTGAGGCCGGCGAGCTCTAGCCGCGGACCTGCCGATGCGGCGCGACTTGGCATCCGGCCCGCATAGGCTCGGGCCGCATACGCATATCCGGTCGATGAAGATTCAGTCGACGCCAAGTCACTTTAGGGTTGCGGGCGGTCGCAGTACCGAGCGGAACCCGTGAGATGGCGGATACCCTGCCTTTCGTGGCTAAGAGGCTCGCTAAACGCACACCTCACATCCGCAAGGGTGCGGGAGTCATTGGTGCTGCAGTGCTGGTGCTGGCCCTATTGGTCGTGGGAAGCCTCAGCATGTATTGGCCTACCCGCGCCACTCAGGGTGAGATCACGGTCTGGGGTGACGTTGACAATCCAGACCGGGTGGACATAACAGCGTGGATCACCAAGGTGGACACCGTCAGCCGGACCATCGCGGTCACCACCACTGACATTCGTCCGCAGGGCGCGCTGGTGGCAGATGACGGCACGTTCAGGCAGGATGCCACTCTGTTCACGTACGGGTCACTGCAGAACACTTCGGTCTCGATCAAGAGCGGCGACGACTCGCCGGTCATCGAGCAGCGGTTCGCGCTGTCGGGGATGGTCACGGATTACCCCTTCGATCGATACAGTTCTTCACTGGAATTCCATCTGATGGGCGGACCGGACAATGCCGAATTGCCTATCGCGGTCACCTTGCTCAGTACCGATCCGTTCTTCGCCACCACAGCGGCGTCCGGCGTTACTGCAGGCGGGGGAACCGATGTGGAGATCAATTTTCGGCGGAGCACACCCACACTCGTGTACACGAGTTTCGTCATGGTTTTGATGCTGGGCTTGGCGGTCGCCGCGGCGACCGCTGCCTATTACGCGCTCAAGCAGCGTAAGGGCCTGCTTTTCCCGGCCTGCTCGATGATGGCCGGCATGTTGTTCGCGCTGGTGCCTCTTCGAAATGCGGTGCCCGGCAGTCCGCCGATCGGGTCGGTCATCGATTTCGCATCCTTTTTCATCGCTGCAATCACCATCGCCTTCTCGTTGATCACCTGTGTGGCTGTCGGGTACCGCGTGCAGTTGGTCAAAGATCGTGACGATGACGAGAACGATCGACTCGTCACAGCCGCCTACGTCAAATATCTGGAATCGGCCGACGACGATCGGCGCACTCCTACTGCGCGCTGATCGCGAATCGCGGCCTGGCTAAGCTTGGCCGCTGTGATCACCCGGATGTCCGAGCTCTTCCTGCGCACATTGCGTGACGACCCAGCCGAAGCCGAAGTGCCGAGCCACAAGCTGCTGATCCGCGCCGGCTACGTCCGGCCGATCGCGCCGGGCCTTTACAGCTGGTTACCACTCGGGTTGCGCGTGCTGCGCAAGATCGAGCGGATTGTGCGGGAAGAAATGGTGGCGATCGGCGGGCAGGAGATCCTGTTCCCCGCACTGCTCCCGCGGGCTCCCTACGAAGCGACGAACAGGTGGACCGAGTACGGCGATGGAGTCTTCCGTCTCAAGGACCGCCGTGACAACGACTACATGTTGGGTCCCACCCACGAGGAGTTCTTCACCCTCACCGTGAAAGGTGAGTACAACTCCTATAAAGATCTTCCGCTGCTGCTCTTTCAGATTCAGACGAAATATCGCGACGAGGCGAGGCCGCGGGCCGGCATTTTGCGCGGGCGCGAGTTTGTCATGAAGGATTCGTATTCCTTCGACCTCGATGACGCTGGCCTCCGGACGGTGTATCAAGCTCATCGGCAGGCATATCAGAAGATGTTCGAGCGCATGGCGATTCGCTATGTCATTGTCTCGGCGACATCTGGTGCCATGGGAGGTAGCGCGTCCGAAGAATTCCTGGCCGAAAGTGAAGTCGGTGAGGACACCTTCGTGCGTTGCGTCGAGTCGGGCTATGCGGCCAATGTCGAAGCCGTGACCACCGCGGTGCCCGAAGCCCTGCCGATCGACGGGCTTCCCGAGGCCACCGTGTACGACACGGGTGACACGCCGACGATCGCGACGCTGGTCGACTGGGCGAATTCCGCCGGACTCGGTAGGACGGTGACCGCAGCCGACACATTGAAGAACGTGATGCTCAAAGTCCGACGGCCCGCCGGAGAGTGGGAATTGCTGGCCATCGGATTGCCCGGCGACAGGGAAGTCGACGACAAGCGTCTCGAGGCTGCCCTGAGCCCGGCCGAGTATGCCCTTCTCGACGACGCCGACTTCGCCCGCAACGCGTTCCTGATCAAGGGCTATATCGGTCCTGAAGCATTGCGTGCCAACGGAGTTCGGTATTTATTGGATCCCCGTGTTGTTGCCGGAACTTCGTGGATAACCGGCGCCGACGAACCCGGCAAGCATGTCGTGGGTCTGGTGGCCGGCCGCGACTTCGTCGGTGACGGAACCATTGAGGCCGCCGAGGTGCGGGATGGCGATCTCAGCCCGGATGGCGCCGGGCCGTTGATGTCGGCGCGAGGTATCGAAATCGGGCACATATTCCAGCTCGGCCGTAAGTACACCGACACATTCTCAGCGGATGTTTTGGGGGAGAACGGCAAACCGGTGCGCCTCACGATGGGGTCCTACGGGGTGGGCGTGTCAAGGTTGGTGGCTGTCATCGCCGAGCAGCATCACGACGGGCTGGGCCTGCGGTGGCCATCGTCGGTGTCGCCGTTTGACGTCCATGTCGTCATGGCCAACAAGGACGCCGAAGCGCGCAGTGGCGCCGAACAACTTGCCGCGGGACTGGATAGGGCCGGGCTCGAGGTACTCCTGGACGATCGCACCGCATCGCCCGGCGTCAAATTCAAAGATGCCGAATTGATCGGTGTGCCATGGGTTCTCGTTGTCGGCCGGGGTTGGGCGAGCGGCACTGTGGAGCTACGGAACCGATTCGACGGTGAGCGCCGGGAGGTTTCGGTGGCCTCAGCGCTGGCCGAGATCACGGAACTATTCGCTGCCGCCGGGAAATGATGTCGTAATCGGCCAAGCGCGCAAGACCTGCTTCCAGCGTGCCGCCAGGACTGCTGATTGAGTCAACGCGGTCACGGCGAAAGCGCGGTCTTGTTCCGAAGCTGATCGCTCAATCACAGCGCGCCAGGCAACCGCGCAGTCGGTCTCCATTCGGACTGCCAGATTGCCCGCGTCGGTGGCGGTGGTGACCGCGATCGGAAGCTGATAACCGGCCGCCGGCTGCGGGGCTTTGGCGGAAGCATCGGCCAGCATCTTCAATGCTGCTTCCCGGCGCTCCCGGTGTTGTGACAGCGCCTCGGACACCAGGTCGTTGGCGTCGGGCGGACTGTGCGCCGAGACGATCCCGTAGCCGTAGATGGTGGCGTGTTCGATGGCCACGGCGTCGAACCATGCCGCCGCGTCGGGTTTGTCGGGCCGATGTGGATCAGGCGTTGCCGATGGTGTGGGCTGCGGTGTCGTCATCGCGTCCTCGTCGAGGGGGGAAGGCTGACCAGATACGACGCCGTGCACGCCGCGGCGATCGAACCGACCAGCCCCGCCCGATACCCGGACAGGGTGGGCGCCAGTCTGGCCGCGGATTCCGCCGACGCGCGTAGCGCCCTGGTGACATCGGCGACGGAGGGTGGTTCCGACATGGCGGTCGACGGGGTCGCGGACGGTGCTGAGCTGCTGGTGGCGGGTTCGGTCGGTAGGGGGGTGCCGGCTGCGCGGGCGATCTCCTCAACGAGCGCGCTCGCATGGCGCGCGCGCTCGGCGGCCACTTCGAGCAGTGCGGGTGCGATGGGCGGGGGAGCGGCCTTGGCGGCCGCGGCAGCGAGCTCGTTGTCACGGCGGGCCATGTCGAGCTGTTCTTCGAGCGGTTCCGGGGCCGGCGGTGCGGGTGAGCCGCAGGCTGCCAGCGCGGCCCCCAGCGCGGACACAGCGAGTAGCGCACGCCCGCCGTTGACCAGGACATTCCTCCTGGTGACTAAGCGGTGGGGGCTGGGATTGGCACTCAGCACGTCAACATCCTGCCATTGCCGGTGCCCGGCCTGGCGTATCGTGGGTAGCTGGCTTCCAGGAGCCGGGTGTTGAATCAGGACAACTCAAGATGAGGAGCTCGCCGTGACCCAGCGGTCTGCGGGACTACCGTCGCCACAGGAGGTGACCGAGCTGCTCGCCGTTGAGTTCGCCCGCGCCGGATATGAGGTCGATGACGTCGTGATCGACGCCCGGACCCGCCGGATCACGGTGACCGTCGATGGTGACACAGCGCTTGACCTGGATACCGTCGCCGACTTGTCGCGCACAGCGTCGATCCTTCTCGATGATCTGGATACCGGCGACGAAGCCTACTTCCTGGAAGTTACCTCGCCTGGGGTCGACCGGCCGCTGACAGTGGAGAAACACTTCCGTCGAGCTCACGGCCGTTTGGTCAACATCACCCTGGTCGACGGGGGCACCGTTTCGGGTCGGCTGGGTGCGTTAGCCGACGGTGGCCTCGACGTAGTTGTCCGGGATGGTCGCAACAGGAGCGCACTGGCCGTTCGGCGGATCCCGCTCGCCGAGATCGTGCACGCCGTTGTGCAGGTCGAGTTCTCGCCGCCGAGCGCTCGTGAGCTTGAACTGGTCAATGGACCCCCCGTCAATGGGCCCCCCGTCAATGGGCCCCCTGTCAGCGGGCCCCCTGTCAGCGGATCCCCTGTCAGCGGCCGCACTGGTGAAAAGGAGGCTGGCGCATGAACATCGACATGGCTGCATTGCATTCAATCGAGATGGATCGGGGTATCTCGGTCGACGAACTCCTCGAGACCATCAAATCGGCGCTGCTGACGGCATACCGCCATACCGAGGGGCATCACGCCGACGCCCGCATCGAGATCGATCGCAAGAGCGGCATGGTTCAGGTGATGGTCCGGGAGACGGACGTGGACGGCGCGGTTGTCAGCGAATGGGATGACACGCCTGAGGGGTTCGGGCGGGTGGCGGCCACCACTGCTCGGCAGGTGATGTTGCAGCGGTTCCGGGATGCCGAGAACGAGCGGACGTTCGGCGAGTTCGCCGCCCGTGAAGGCGACATCGTGGGCGGCGTCATCCAACGGGATGCGCGTGCCAACACCCGCGGACTCGTCGTAGTTCGATTGGGC
>Ga0075163_10009344_pt1 | contig 12870 bp, 10 predicted proteins | sample JI1023141ADNA_FD_71478 | JGI IMG/M metagenome (GOLD analysis project Ga0075163, IMG submission 71478) | Wastewater effluent complex algal communities from Wisconsin, to seasonally profile nutrient transformation and Carbon sequestration -... | ecosystem: Engineered > WWTP > Effluent > Algae...
GTGACGCGGCGGATCGGGACCTCGCTGCCGTCGACATACGCGTGCCACCGCGGGTGCCAGCTCTCGCGGGCGACGAACGTCGTCGGCTGCTTGACGTCGACGTCGGCGTAGATGTCCGCGAGGTCGCCGGGCGAGGGATCGACGCGGAACGCACGCAGCACCTTGGCATCGGGCGCCTGGAACAGGCCGCCGTAGCCGAAGTAGGCGAGGTGGTGATCGCTGAGCGGCTCGTCGGACTTCATCCAGTCGAGCGCGGCGATGCGGACGTTGTTGCCGGCGCGCGATGGCCCCTCGGGGAGCACGCCGGTGATCTGGATCGGCGACACGATGCCCGGTGCGGGCAGGCGGCGCAGCTCGTAGCGCGCGGTCTCGCCGAGGACCTCGCCCTCGGGGGCGTTGCCGTTGGCCTTCGCGAACAGGAACAGCGGCGTGTCGTAGACCCAGGCGAGCTTGGGGAACTCGCGGACGGTGTAGACGAAGTCGTAGTTCGGCGAGGCCTGGAGGCCGCCGCCACCCATCTGCAGCAGCGACGGACGCTTCGCGTACACGTAGCTGAGCATGTTCCACCAGTGGTTCTCGCAACCGGGGCCGACCTGCTTCTTGCCCTGCGGTTGCTTGGCGATGATGTCGATCATCTGGAACATCTCGTCGTGGTAGTCGAAGGCCGCGAGCGAGTTGACGCGCGCCGACAGCTTCTGCGAGCCCTTCAACGCGACGAAGATGACGAGCGCGCAGGCGACGGCGACGATCACGGTGCGGATCCCGAACTGAAACTCTTCGAAGGCCCTCTCCGAGAGCCTGCGGATGTACGCGAGGGGCCAGCGCGCGGCGGGCGCGTTCCACACGGCGCGCAGCATCGCGAACGCACCGGCGCCGATCGCGAGCGCGAGCACCACCTGCATCGCGCCGAGGAAGCGGACGGCGGGGAGCAGATCGTCGGCGGTTTTCGGGGCGTGCGGACCGAGCGCGAGCAGCGCGGCGAACGTCAACGATGGTGCCCACAGCCAGCGGCCGAACTTCATCCGGCCGAACGCGACGACGAGCGGCAGCGCCCACGTCAGGATCGACAGCCGGTTGAAGTCGAGGATCTCGCCCTTGGTGTACCAGCGCGACAGCTCCTTGTAGCCGGGCCCGACCTCGTCCCAGACGCGGTGCGGGAAGCCGCCGAAGCCATCGCGATCGACGATCACGGTGAGGTAGCCGGGCATCGTGGCGATCGCGAGGCAGCCGCCGATGATGAGGAGGCGGATCAGGACCTGATCGCGCATTGGCCACGCGACGTAGACGAAGCCCGCGGCGGGGACCAGCGAGGTCGCGGCGATCGCGACGTGGCCGGTCATCGCGCCGAACAGGAACGCACCGAGCGCCGCGCCGAGCAGCCCCGTGGCCGCGATCGTTCGCACGATCAACTTCATGCTGTCGGACGGGGGCGCGTCGGCGTCGGCGGTGCGCGCCCGCATCTCGAGCACGAGCTTGATGGCGATCGCAGCGAGTAGCAGGAGCGGCCCGACGTACGCGCTCGCAGCGCCCCACTGCCACTCGGGAGGTGGATCGACCGTCGCGCCTTCCTCGCGCTTCGGCACCACGGTCATGATCGCGAAGGCGATCACGTTCGCGCCGAACGCGATCGCGACGCCGGTCACCAGCGCGAGCGAGAGCTTCTTGCCGGCGAGCGCGACGCGCGCGAGCAGCCCGCCGAACAGGATGATCGGCGCGAGGTACATGAACTTGATCGGCGCGACCGCGGTCTCCGGCGCGGTCTCCGGTGGCACCGGGCGATCGAGCGCGAGCGCGGCACAGCTGAGGACGAACGCGAGCCCGAGGAGCCCGAGCAAGATGAGCTTGAGGTTGCCGTTGCGGACGGGGAACTGGAGGTAGTGGGCGAGCACGCCGACGGCGAGCCCGATGCAGAGCGCGATGCTCGCGAACGGATGGCAGAGGAAGACCAGCGTGCCCCACGCGATCGCGGTCGGCAGGTTCTTGCCCTCGAGCAGGTAGCGCACGCCGTAGCCGAGGCCGAGGGGGAAGAAGGCGAGGGCCCAGGTCTGCGTGTAGAGCCCGACCTGGAACGTCCCGTCGGCGCCGCTGCCCCAGCGCGAGTTGCCGGAGATGAACGTCACGCACAGCGCCGCGGCGACCGCTTGCCACGGCGTCGCGCCCATCACGCGCATCCCACGGTAGGCGGCGAGCGGCACGATCACGAGCGGCAGCCACAGGCTGAGCTGGAACCAGAACAGGTGGTGACCGAACGCGGCGGTGGGCAGCGCCGACATCAGCTGCGGGATGACCTGGTAGTAGTACGCCGACGCGTAGCCGCCGTTCGCGCTGGGATTCCACAGGTCCCAGTCGCCGGCGCGGATGCAATCTGCGAGGCGCGCGCTCTCCGCCATGTGGAACGTCAGGTCGTCGCCGATGCTCTCGCCGCTGAACACGCCGGCGAACATCACGCCGCTCGAGATCGTGAGCCCGAGCAGCGCGAGGATCGCACCGTGGTCCTCGATCCAGGCGACCGCGCGATCCCACAGGTCGGCATCTTCGTCGGGGCGCCGCGTGGTGCCGACCCAGTACGCGCGGAAGAACAGCGCGACGCCGATCACGAACGTGACGAGCGCGGACAGCTCGACCGGGCCGACCATCGACCAGTCATCCTCGTAGAGCGCGAAGCGGAACCAGGTCGCGGCGATCACGGCGCATGTCGCACCGGCGAGCATCGCGATCCAGCGCGCGACCTCGAGGGTTCGCGACGGCAGCGCGCGCTTCATCCGAGCTCCAGCAGCGCGGCGACGTGGTCGGGCTCGAACCGCGGCGTGGCCCCGCGCTCCCCGGCGACCGCCGCGGCATAGCGAGCCGCCGCGCGCCCCGACATCGCGAGGTCCCAGCCCGAGGCGAGCCCGTGGACGAGGATCGCGACGAACGCGTCGCCGCAGCCGATGTTGTCGCCACCGGGCTTCGCGACCACTCCGGGGATCGAGATCACGCCGTCCTCGCCATACAGCGTCGCGCCGTCGGCACCGTGCGTGATCGCGACGATGCCCGCGGTCTCGCGCAGCTTCGCCAGCGGATCGGTCCAGCCGAACCACGTGCGCAGCGCGGCCAGCTCGCGATCGTTCGCCTTGATCACGTGCGCGGCGGCGATCGCCTCCTCGATCGCGATGCTCGCCACGTCATTCGGGCGAAAGTTGAGATCGCAGACATGCGTGCAGCTCGTCGCAGCCGAGGCTTCGCGCCAGCCGGCGAGCCCCTCGGGGGTGCGCTGCGCGAGCGTGCCGTAGACGAAGATGCCGGCGGTCGCCAGCGCGGTGTGGACCTGCGGCGTGCACGCGATCCGCTCCCACGCCCGCCCGGGATGCAGCGTGTAGCGAGGCTCGCCGTTGTCGACCCGCACGGTGACCTCTCCCGTAGCGCGCTCGGGATCGATCTGCACGAGCTCGGTATCGACGAGCTCCGCCAGGGCCTCGAGCGCGCGATGCCCGCTGGCGTCGTCGCCGACCCGGGTCACCAGCTGCGGCCACGAGCCCGCCTGGCCGAGGTGCCACGCCACGTTGGAGGGCGCACCGCCGAGCCTGTCGCCGTCGGGGAACCGGTCCCACAGCAGCTCGCCCCACACCACGATGGAGTCACTCATTGCGAGCGCGAGGCGATCGAGGCCAGGTAGGGGGAGGGGTAGGTGTGGTCGAGGTCGCGCGAGCAGCGCCGGGACGATTGACACCAACGAAGATAGTGTACAAAGTACACTTTAACGTGGCTGAAACGCACTCGAACGGCATCGATCAGGTCTACGGCGGTTCGCTCGCGCTGCTGACGGATTTGTATCAGCTGTCCATGGCCTGCGGCTACTGGAAGGCCGGTACGAGCGACCGCGAGGCGGTGTTTCACCTGACCTACCGGCGCCCGCCGTTTGGTGGTGGCTACGCGATCGCGGGTGGCATCGCACCGGCGATCGAGTACCTGCGGCGGCTGTCGTTCACGTCAGACGATGTCGCGTACCTCGCAACCATCCCGGACGCCTCCGGCAAGCCGCTGTTCCCGGCGGGCTATCTCGAGTGCCTGCGCGACATGAAGTTCTCGTGCTCGGTGGACGCCGTCCCCGAGGGCAGCCTGGTGTTCGCGCACGAGCCGATCATCCGGGTCTCCGGGCCGATCCTCCAGGCGCAGCTCGTCGAGACCGCGCTGCTGACGATGGTGAACTTCCAGACCCTGGTCGCGACCAAGGCGTCGCGGGTCGCCGCGGCCGCGAAGGGCGCCGCGGTGATGGAGTTCGGGCTCCGCCGCGCGCAGGGCATCGACGGTGGTCTGTCGGCGTCGCGCGCCGCGTACCTCGGTGGCACGCACGCGACGTCGAACGTGCTCGCCGGCAAGCTGTTCGGCATCCCGGTCAAGGGCACCCACGCGCACAGCTGGGTGATGTTCCACGGCGACGAGCTGTCGGCGTTCCGCGAGTACGCGAACGCGCTGCCGGGAAACTGCACGTTCCTGGTCGATACCTACGACACGCTCGAGGGCGTCAAGCACGCGATCCTCGTCGGCCACGAGCTGCGCGCGAAGGGGCACGAGCTGCAGGGCATCCGGCTCGACTCCGGCGACCTCGCGTACCTTTCCATCGAGGCGCGCAAGCTGCTCGACGAGGCCGGCTTCCCGCACGCGAAGATCGTCGCGTCGAACGATCTCGACGAGAACCTCGTGCTGTCGCTGCAGGATCAGGGCGCCCGGATCGACACCTGGGGCATCGGCACGAAGCTGGTCACCGCGTACGACCAGCCCGCGCTCGGCGGCGTCTACAAGCTCGGCGCCGTCAAGGAGGACGGCCACTGGCGCGACGTCATCAAGCTGTCCGAGCAGCCGATCAAGATCAGCAACCCCGGCATCCTCCAGGTCAAGCGCCTGCGGCGCGGTGGCGAGCTGGTCGGCGATGTCATCTACTGCAGCGAGCAAGGCTTCAGCGGCCCCACGCTGTTCGACATCGAGGACCCGACGCGCCAGAGCTACACCCCGCTGCACGACACCGCCGAGGATCTGCTGGTGCGCTACCTCGATCGCGGCGAGCTCGTGAACCAGCCCGACGATCTCGCGACCTGCCGCGCTCGCGCCGCCGCCGATCTCGCGCAGCTGTCACCGCGCACGCGCCGCTTCCTGAACCCGCAGCCGTATCCGGTCGGGCTCGACAAGCGAGTGCACGACAAGAAGCAGCAGCTGATCGCCGCCGCGCGAGGAGTCAAGCCACATGCATGAGCCGATGGTGTTCTGTACCGAGGCCTATCAGTACCTCGGCGACGCGATCGCGAAGGGCACCGGGTGGGAGGCCGGCAAGGTCACCCGCAAGACGTTCCCCGACGGCGAGCACTACACGCGGATCGATTCGCACGTCGCGGACCGCGACATCGTGTTGATCGGCGGCACCATCGACGATCACGCGACGCTCGAGCTCTACGACCTCGCGTGCGTGCTGGTGATGAACGGCGCGTATCGCCTGCGCATGGTGATCCCGTTCTACGGCTACTCGACGATGGAGCGCGCGGTGAAGCCGGGCGAGGTGGTCAAGGCGAAGACCCGCGCACGGCTGCTGTCGTCGATCCCGCAGGCGAGTCGCGGCACGCAGGTGTTCCTGCTCGATCTCCACGTCGATGCCGTGGCGCACTACTTCGAGGGCGGCATCCGCACCGTCCACGTCTACGGCAAACCGCTGGTGATCGCGGCCGCGAAGCGGTTCGGCTGCGACGTGCTCGCGTGCACCGATGCCGGTCGCGCGAAGTGGGTCGAGTCGCTCGCGAACGACATGGGCGTGCCCGCCGCGTTCGTCTACAAGCGACGAGGGGACAACGGCGAGCCCGAGGTCACCGGCGTGTCGGCGCAGGTCACGGGCAAGAAGGTCGTGATCTACGACGACATGATCCGCACCGGCGGCTCGCTGATGAACGCGGCGCGGATGTACCTCGACGCGGGCGCCGCCTCCGTCGACGCGATCGCGACGCACGGCTTGTTTCCCGGGGATTCCCTGACCAAGCTCGAGACCAGCGGGCTGTTCGGGGCGATCTGGGTGACCGACAGCCATCCCAACGCCGTCGCGCTGAGCAAGAGCTCGAAGTTCCTCCACCTGAGCAGCACCGAGGGTGTGCTGATCGAACATCTGAACTCCAACAGGTAAGCCATGCAGCTGATCAACGTCGGAGTCGCTTGCGTCAACCAGACGCCCTTTGCCTGGGACGAAAACTTCGCGAACCTTCGCGATGCCATCGAGGCCGCGCGCGCGAAGGGGGTCACGCTCCTCTGCCTGCCGGAGCTCGCGATCACCGGGTACACCTGCGAGGACGCGTTCTTCATGGACGGTCTGCAGGACACCGCGTTCGCGCAGCTCGAGGCGCTCGCACCGCTGACCAAGGGCATGGTGGTCGCGGTCGGCTTGCCCGTCTATCACGAGAAGGCGCTGTACAACGCGGCCGCGCTGCTCGCCGACGGCGCGATCGTCGGCTTCGCCGCGAAGCAGTTCCTCGCCGGGGATGGCATCCACTACGAGCCGCGCTGGTTCAAGGCATGGCCGGCCGGTGAGATCGACACGCTCGAGCGCAAGCAGGCCGACGGTACGGTCAAGAAGTACCCGCTCGGCGATCTGACGTTCGACATCGGCGGCGTGCGCATCGGCTTCGAGATCTGCGAGGACGCGTGGGTGGCCAACCGCCCGGGCACCGATCTGTCGCTGCGCGGGTGCGACGTGCTGTGCAACCCGAGCGCGTCGCACTTCGCGTTCGGCAAGTTCGTCACCCGGCAGCGCTTCGTGGTCGAAGGCTCGCGTGCGTTCGGGGTGGTCTATCTCTACGCGAACCTCATGGGCAACGAGGCGGGTCGCGTGATCTACGACGGCGGCGGGCTGATCGCGTCGAACTCCGAGCTGCTCGCCCGCGGTCGCCGATTCTCGTTCCAGAGCCTCGAGCTCTCGACCTCCGTGGTCGACGTCGATGCCAATCGCCGCGAGCAAGCGCGCCGCGGCTCGCACCGTCCGCGGCACGACGCCGAGAACCTGGTGGTCGATCACGACTTCGCATGGCCACCGCTCAAGCCCGCCGCGCCGGTCGCGCTGACCACGAGCTGGGAAGACGGCCCGCACGTCCGCGAGGAGGAGTTCGGTCGCGCCGTCGCGCTCGGCCTGTGGGACTACATGCGCAAGGCGCGCGCCCACGGGTACGTGGTGTCGATGTCCGGCGGCGCGGACTCCGCGGCGTGCGGCGTCCTCGTCGCCCTCGCGGTGCAGCTCGCGTTTGCGGAGCTCGGCGCGCTCGGGGTCAAGGCGCGGTTGCCGCGGGCCTCGCGGCTGCACGCGGTGATCGATCGCGGTGGCTCGGTCACCGAGGCGGTCGGTGCGCTGCTTGCCTGCGCGTACCAGCCGACGGAGAACTCCGGCAGCGTGACGCGCACCGCGGCGGAGGAGGTGTCGAAGGCGATCGGTGCGGTGTTCCACACGATCGATGTCGACGCGCAGTACAAGCAGTACATCTCGGCGATCGAGACCACGATCGGGCGCAAGCTCGACTGGCGCACCGACGACGTCACGCTGCAGAACATCCAGGCGCGCGTGCGTGCGCCGTCGATCTGGATGCTCGCGAACATTCGCGGCGCGGTGCTGATCACCACGTCGAATCGCTCGGAGGCCGCGGTCGGCTACGCGACGATGGATGGCGACACCGCCGGCGGGCTCGCGCCGCTCGGCGGCATCGACAAGCCGTACCTGCGCGCCTGGCTGCGGTTCATGGAGACGGGCGGCATCACCGGGCTCGCCCCGATCCCCGCGCTCTCGTACATCAACGCGCAGCAGCCCACGGCGGAGCTGCGGCCACGCGTCGCCGGCACCGCCGAGCAGACCGACGAGGCCGATCTGATGCCCTACGACTTCCTCGAGTCGGTCGAGGATGGCGCGATCCGCGACAAGCTGACGCCGCTCGAGTGCCTGCAGCAGCTCGCGCCTCGCTACCCGCAGTACAAGGCGCTCCAGCTGGCGACCTGGATCGAGCGGTTCTTCCGGCTGTGGTGCATCAACCAGTGGAAGCGCGAGCGGTTCGCGCCCGCGTTTCACCTCGACGATCGCAACGTCGATCCGCGCTCGTGGTGCCGGTTTCCGATCCTGTCGGGCGGCTTCGATCGCGAGCTCGCGGAGATGCGGGCGTACGTCGCGGCGGGAAATTGAGATGTACGAGTACGAATATCCACGCGCCGCGCTGGCGGTCGACTGCGTCGTGTTCGGCCTCGACGAGACCGATCTCAAGGTGCTGCTGATCCAGCGCAAGATCCCGCCGCACCAGCACTCGTGGGCGTTGCCGGGCGGCTTCGTCCGCCTCGACGAGACGGTGGAGCATGCCGCCCGGCGCGAGCTCGAAGAAGAGGCCGGCGTCACCGACGTGTTCCTCGAGCAGCTCTACACGTTCTCGGCGCTGAACCGCGATCCGCGCGAGCGCGTGGTCACCGTCGCGCACTACGCGCTCGCGAAGCTGTCGGATCACCGGATCCGCGCGGCGACCGATGCGATGGGTGTCGGCTGGTTCTCGCTCGACGATCTGCCCAAGCTCGCGTTCGATCACCAGGAGATCGTGACCGCCGCGCACGAGCGGCTGCGCGGCAAGGTGCGCTACGCCCCGGTCGGCTTCGAGCTGTTGCCACCGCGGTTCTCGTTGACCCAGCTCCAGCGGCTCTACGAGATCATCCTCGGCACCGATCTCGACAAGCGAAACTTCCGGAAGAAGATCCTGTCGATGGAGCTGCTCGTCGAGACCGACGAGTACGAGCAGGGGGTGCGTCACCGCGCCGCGCGGCTCTACAAGTTCGATCGCCGCCGCTACGACCGGCTGACGAAGCAGGGCTTCGAGCTATCGATCTAGCGGCAGCACGAGGCGCGTCTTGCCGGCGCTGCCGACGAGCCGCGCGTTGGTGAGCGGGAGGAACGTTCGCGGCACCACCAGCGCGATCGCCTCCTCGCCCGCCTCGAGGGTCAACGCGTAGACCGGCGCGGGCTTGCTCTGCGTGTGGACGTCGATCACGTCGGTCTCCACCACCGTCGCATCGGGGCCACGCCGGGCGATCTTGATCCAGCTCAGATCGCTGATGCCGGCACCGACCGTCATCTTCTCCTTCGCCTTGACAGCGATCTCGACGCCGCAGTCGTCCTTGCCGACCTCGTCTTTCTTCGTTCGCGCCTTCAGCGCATCGCCGCACACGACGCCCTGGAACTGCACCGTCGAGCCCTTCGGCCCGGTATTGGAGGGAGTGAGCTGGCCGATCGCCGCGTCGAGCTTCTTGCGCCACGCGACCAGCCCAGCCTCGAGCGAGGCCTGCATCGCGGCGACCTGTGGATCGCTGCCGAGCCACACGACCGCCTCCTTCATCACGCGGCGGATGCCACCGGCCTCGGCCGGCTCGGCGATCAGGTAGTCGGGACTCGCGCGCTCGTTGGCGAGGCGCACGAAGCCCTTCTCGATCCGCGTCACCATCCCGGCCGCGTTCGCGCGTGCCGCCTCGGCGGACACCACCGTGCAGGTCAGCCGCGGGAGCTCCGTGCCGCTGGTGAACACCGACTCGCCGGTGTACTCGGCGCGGACGTAGCCGGCGTCGCGAGAGGTGCCATGCATCGGGTCCGCCTGGATCGCGACCTCGATGCGATCCTTGGGCGCGAGCTTGGTGCGGAACACCATCGGTGTCTTCGCACCCAGGCTCGGCCCGCGCCGGCACGTCTTGCCGACGCGCACGTAGCTCGTGGTCTGCTTGTACGCGTCCTCGAGCTGACACGCGACGGCGGCATCCGCGATCTCCCCGGGATGCCACGGAGCGCCGAGATCCATCGCGGCCTCGAACCCGACGATCGGCTTGTCCTCGACACAGCCGGTCCACGCCCGCGTGCAGACCTTCTGGGTCTCGTCGAGCACGCACTCGTCATGGGTCGCGCAGCGCGTCGAGCTCGCGCAGGCCTTCGCCGTGGTGGCCGCGCAGAAGCCATCGCGGAGCGCACCCGTGGTCCACAGCAGCTCGCAGCGGCCCTGCGTCTTGCAGACCTCCGAGGCCGCGCAGTCCTCGGTCCGCTCGGCCAGGCACGTCGGTTGCGAATTCGCGCCGAGGAAGCTGCGCGTCAGCCCCGGGCGACAGGCGCCGTACGCCTTGCACTCCTGCGTGTGGAGGCAGCGCTCCGATGATCTGATCGACTCGGCGCTCTGGCAGATGCTCTCGTGACAGCGCTCTCCGTCCTCGCAGTCCTCGGTGCTCGTACAGCTCGGGTCCCGCCCGCTGCCACCGCCGCTCGTGCACGACGGGAGGTTGCAGCCGCGCATGCAACCCGCGAGGAACACCAGTAACCACACCACCCGTCGCATCGCGATCATCCTAGTAGAGCTGCTAGAGTGGCGCCATGCGGGCGTTGGTTCTCGTCGATCTACAGTACGACTTCATGCCAGGTGGCGCGCTCGCGGTCACACGCGGCGACGAGACGGTGCCGGTCGCGACCAAGCTGATGCCGCGGTTCGACATCGTGATCGCCACGCAGGACTGGCATCCGAAGGACCACAAGAGCTTCGCGGCGAACAACCCGGGCACGCAGGTCGGTCAGCTCGGCGAGCTCGGGGGCTTGCCGCAGGTGATGTGGCCCTCGCACTGCGTGCAGGGCTCGCGGGGCGCCGAGCTCCACGATGCGCTCGAGCGCGCGCAGATCACCGCGGTGTTTCGCAAGGGCATCGATGCCGGCATCGATAGCTACAGCGGCTTCTACGACAACGGTCACAAGAAGGCCACCGGCCTCGGCGACTGGCTCAAGCAGAAGAAGGTCAGCAAGCTCTACGTGCTCGGCCTCGCCACCGACTACTGCGTCAAGTTCACCTGCCTCGACGCGCGCCAGCTCGGCCTCGACGTCTACTTGATCGAGGACGGGTGCCGCGCGGTCAACCTGTCGCCCGACGACGGCGACAAGGCGATCTCCGAGATGCGCGCCGCGGGCGTCACCGTGATCGACAGCGGCTCGATCAGCTCGTAATCAAACCCGATCATTTCCGGTTAACGGTTCGCCGGCACGCCCGTCCTGGGTCGGGTGCAGCTGGCATACAGTCGCGCCGTGCAAGGGGACGCCCTTCCGGTGGTCGTGCTCGCTGCACAGCGTGGAGATCGCCGCGCGTTCGCCGAGCTCTACCGCCGGTTCTCGCGCGCGGTGCACGGCGTGGTGCTCGCGAAGGTCCGCTATGCCGATGCCGCCGATCTCGTCCAGGACACGTTCGCCCTCGCCCTCGAACGCCTCGGTCAGCTCGGCGAGCCGGCGGCGTTTCCCGGCTGGCTGCTGTCGATCGCACGCCATCGCGCCATCGATCACCTGCGCGGCAAGCGGCCGGTCGCGATGGGTGACGAGCTGCCCGAGCTCCCGGTCGCGGCCTCGCGTGCCTCGGAGGCGGCCCAGGTGTTGACCGCGTTGCGGACGTTGCCCGAGGCGTACCAGGAGACGCTGATCCTGCGCCTCGTCGAGGGCCTGTCGGGTCCGGAGATCGCCGAACAGACCGGCCTGTCGCCGGGCTCGGTTCGTGTCAACTTGCACCGAGGCATGAAGCTCCTGCGCGAGCAGCTCGGAGAGAACGGAGCATCCGATGACCAAGCCGGATGACGACTATCTCTGGGACAAGACCGGCGACGACCCCGAGGTCGCGCGGCTCGAGGCCTTGCTGTCGCCGCTCGCACATCAGGCCCCGCTCGACGAGCTGCGGCTGAAGCGCCGGCGCTCGAAGCTCCCGTTCGTGATCGCCGGTGCCATCGCCGCGGCGATCGCGCTCGTGATCATGGGCAAGGTCGTGTGGCCGCGCGACAGCGTGGGCACGAGCTGCATCGGCCCGGGCATGGTGTTCTCGTCGGCGGGCGCGGTGTCGTGCAACGGGGACGCCCTCGCAACCGGGGTGCTGCCGATCCACGGAAAGCTCGAGACGGGCTCGCGCGAGGCCGAGCTGACGATCGCGGACATCGGCACCGCGACGCTGTCCGCGAACACGATCGTGCGGCTCGATCAGACGCAGATCGGCAAGCGCCACCAGCTCTACCTCCAGGAGGGCAAGATGCACGCGAAGGTGATCGCCCCGCCGAAGATCTTCGCGGTCGCGACACCGAGCGCCGACGTGATCGATCTCGGCTGCGAGTACACGATGGAGATCGACCGCAGCGGCGCGGGGACGATCAGCGTGCAGACCGGACGGGTAGAGCTCGAGACCGCCAATGGTGCGGTGGTGCTCGCTCCCGCAGGAACGCACGCACGGTTGTTGCCCGGTCGCCGCGCCAGCCTGCCGTTGATCGACCGCGCCAGCCCGGGGATCACCGCAGCGGTGGCCGAGCTCGAGGATGGGAAACCCGATGCCATCGGGCACGTGCTCGCCGCGGCTACCAAGGCAGACGCCATCACGATCGCGAACCTGGCGCGCATCGTGACCGTGGCGCAGCGTCGCACGGTGCTGGAAACGCTCGGCTCGCTGGTTCCGGCGCCGGGCTGCGCGTCGGTCTCCGAAGCGCTCGCAAGTCCCGATCTTCTCGAGATCTGGTACGACCACGTCTACTTGATCCACGTCGGCGCCTTCGATGCGACGCCGGTGAACTGTGCGACTCCGCCCTAGCGTCTAGACCGACCGCGCCCACCCGCACGATCCGTCCGCGGCGCGCGTCTTGCTCCATCCACCGACATGGATGCGAACGACAAGCGGGCGAAGGACAAGCGCCTCGCGAAACGTTCGCGCGGCACGCGCGTCTCGGTCGACGAGCTGGTGGCCAAGAGCCACTCGGTGTTCGACGGCGTCGGACCGCTGGTCGAGCGCGTCAAACAACGGCTTCGTCGGTTCACACGCACGTAGAGGAGACAGTCATGAGCATCATCATCACGTTACT
>Ga0075163_10009345_pt1 | contig 12870 bp, 11 predicted proteins | sample JI1023141ADNA_FD_71478 | JGI IMG/M metagenome (GOLD analysis project Ga0075163, IMG submission 71478) | Wastewater effluent complex algal communities from Wisconsin, to seasonally profile nutrient transformation and Carbon sequestration -... | ecosystem: Engineered > WWTP > Effluent > Algae...
GGAGTAATGGATGGTGCACCAGTTTCAGGAACAGGTTCAGCTCTCTCTTTTGGAACAAAAACTGCTGCAGGTGAATATACTATTGTTGCAACTAATACTATCGGAAGCTGTACTTCAAACATGTCTGGAGCCGTTGATATTATTATTAATCCTTTACCAACTATAACTGTTGGAGGTACCTCATCAATTGTGGTTGGAGCTCAAGCTACAGTTAATGCAGGTGGGGCTGATACATACTTCTGGAATACTGGTGCAACTGGATCGCCATTAATTGTATCACCAGTTACTACTACAACTTACACTGTAAATGGTACTGTAACATCTACTGGATGTTCTAGTTCAAATACTTTTACAGTTTCAGTTCTTTCACCAGTTTCTCCAAATGGTGAGGGAGATAATTCAGTTGATAGTACAAAAATTAGAGATACTTATTGTGGATTAACTCTAAATACACTTGGAACACATTTATATTGCAATCCTATAACTGGCGCTACAGCTTATGAATTTAGATTTGTTGAATCAGGAACTGCTTTTGCTTATTACTACTCAAGTGGTTTAAATAATACTGGTGTTTATCTTTTCAATGTTCCAGGTTTACAATATGGTAAAACATATGATGTTCAAGCAAGAGCTTCTGTTGGTGGTTTGTGGGGTGTTTGGGGAATATCTTGCCCTGTAACTATTATAGGAGCTCCAACAACTAAACTTCGCACGCAATATTGTGGAATAACAATACCTACAATTGGAACTCCTGTTTATTGTGATGGATTTACTGGCGCAACTAGATATAGATTTCATATAACAGATTTAAGTAACTCTTCTGAATTTTTCTATACATCTACAGGCAACAATACAACCTTATATCCAACTTGGGTTCCAATAATGAATTATGGAGGTAATTATTCTATTGAAGTTGCTTTAGAAATAAATGGAGTATTTACTAGTTATGGTACAAGTTGTAACCTAAGTATCGGAACAGTACCAGCAACACAAATAAGATCTGCTTATTGCAATTGGTCTGCACCATCAACTAAAACATCAATTTATTGTGATCCAATTACAGCTGCAACAGCATACCAATATGAAATAACAAACCTAACCACTCCAGGTCCACTTGTAATGCATACTCAATTTGGTGGAACTACTGTTTTGTACCCTCATTTAGTACCAGGAATAGTTAATAATGCTAATTATAGTATTAGAGTTAGAGCTATTGTAGGGTCGGATATTGGTCCATATGGCTCTAGTTGTTCATTAACTTTAGGTGTACCATTACTTAGAATGAGTAATTTAGAAAGCCTTGCAGAAGAAGGGGTTGAAGATGCATTCTTAAATGTTTTCCCTAACCCATCTAACGGAGATATTAAATTAGAAACTAATCGTACAGGAACATACTTAATCATAAACGAATTAGGACAAGTTGTAAGAACAATTGAAATTAGTGATATAAACGTTACTGAAGACATTACTGGTTTAGATGCTGGAATGTATACAGTTATTTCTAATCAAGCAGATGGCTTCATCAGACAAAAAATAGTAGTTACTAAATAACTAAGTGCTATTACTAAAAAAGGGGTTGAAACTAATTAGTTTCAACCCCTTTTTTTTTCTCTAGTTACAATGCACTATCAATTTTTATCTTCTTCCCGTTGTACTCAACAACATCTCCTGGTCTCAACTTAGCTCTATATCTTGTTTCCACCTCACCATTTAATTTTATCAGGCCATCATCAACCAAATGCTTTCCTTCACCACCACTATTCATCCAACGCTTTACTTTTATTAATTGTAATAGTTGAATGTACTCGCCTGTAATGTTAAATATTTCCATAGTGCAAAAGTACTAATCTATTTGATGCGCTTATAGTTTCTGATCTCTAAAGTGCCTTAACATTTCACCATAATCCATATTATTAGCAAAAGCAAATAAACACTGGGCAATACGTTTTGATTTAGTTTCAATGGTTTTGGCAGAATCAATCCACTTCGAATAATAGTTTTGATGAGAGCGGGGCAATTTATCGAAATTTGCTTTAGCCTTTTTATCTTCTTTTAGACAAGCCACTAATTCTTCGTTTAGCTTATACTCTTCTTTATCTATGCTTAATTGAAAAATAGCAGTATCACCTTTTTGCTTTTTTGTACCCTTTCTCATTTCTGCATTAATGGGCAAAATAAAATCTCCTTCACCCATAGGTATTAAAGCAACACCTGCGAATTTAAAAGTATCAATCTTTCCTTTTACTCGAAAGGACTTTTTCGTTCCTGGATTTAATTTTTCAATTTGTTCCGCAGTAACATCAATATAAGTCCAGCCGGTTTTTTCTCCCTTCTTATCAAATTTTTGCAGCTCGGCTTGGAAAGTAAGCATGCTTAATCAATTGTAGCAATCACTTTCAACTCAATTGCAATTGGAGTTGGCAAACAATTTATTTCAACTGTTGTGCGGCAAGGTAAGTTGTCTTTAAAGTAATCTGCATAAATACGATTGTATGTTTTAAAATCATCTTTCATGTTTGTTAAGAAAACTTGTACATCCACAATTTTATCCCAACTGCTACCTGAATCTTCTAAAATATATTTGATATTACGAAACACGCTGTGGCATTGCTTTTCAATGTCATAAGAAACAATGTTTCCATTCGCATCTAACTCAACACCTGGAATTTCCTTTTTACCACGCTCACGCGGACCAACGCCCGATAAGAATAATAAATTTCCCACTTTACGTGCGTGAGGATACAAACCAACTGGTTCAGGTGCTTTTGATGATTCTATTTTATCTGACATGACTTTAATTTACGAATTACTAAATTACAATTTTATTTTAAAATTTACTTCCCAAATTTTTGTTTTAATGCTGCCAATGCAGAACCCATATCGTTTGAATCGTATTTTATTTCTTCTTTTTTAGGAGCAGAGCTTCCGCGTTGTGTTGGTTGTTCAGGATCGCTTTTCATAGAGAGAGCAATTCTATTTCTCTTTAAATCTACTTCCATAACTGTAACATTAACTACCTGTTGCACCTTTACTACTTTATTTGGGTCATCCACAAATGTATCTGAAAGATGAGAAAGATGAACCAATCCATCTTGATGTACACCAACATCTACAAAGGCTCCAAAGTTAGTTACGTTCGTTACAATTCCTTGCAATTTCATTCCAACATGTAAATGCTCTGGTTTTTCAATTCCTTCTGCAAAAGAAAATACTTCGAATGATTTACGTGGATCACGTCCTGGTTTTTCTAACTCCTTCACAATATCTTGAAGTGTAGGTAAACCGATTGTATCTGTGACATAATTCACTAACTTAATTTGTTTACGAAGTTCTTTGCTCGTCATTAATTCATCAATAGCGCAACCAACGTCAGCAGCCATTTTTTCTACTACATGGTAACTCTCAGGATGCACCGAACTTTTATCTAAAGGATTTGCCCCGTCTCTAATTCTCAAGAAACCTGCAGACTGCTCAAACACTTTTTCGCCCATGCGTGGAACTTTCAATAATTCTTTACGAGAACGGAAAGGTCCATTTTCGTTTCTATACTCAACAATATTTTGTGCTAATGCAGGTCCTAAACCAGAAACATAAGTAAGCAATTGTTTACTTGCCGAGTTTAACTCTACACCTACTGCGTTTACACAACTTCCAACTACCTCGTCTAATTTATTTTTCAAAAGCGATTGGTCAACATCATGCTGGTACTGCCCAACACCAATAGATTTGGGGTCTATCTTTACTAGCTCTGCAAGTGGATCAGCTAATCTACGTCCAATACTTACAGCGCCACGCACAGTTAAATCGTAATCAGGAAATTCTTCACGCGCAACATCTGATGCAGAATACACAGATGCCCCGCTTTCATTTACCATGATTACAGGGATGTCTTTTGGTAATACATCAATTTTTCTAATAAAGGCTTCTGTTTCTCTTCCAGCTGTTCCGTTACCAATTGCAATTGCCTCAATATTATGTTTTGCACAAAAAGCTAAAACAACATTCTCCGATTCAACAATACGGCGTTGTGGTTCGTGAGGATAGATAACTGTTTCTTCTAATAATTTTCCTTGACGGTTTAATGCAACCACTTTACAACCTGACCTAAAGCCAGGATCGATTGCTAAGATTGCTTTTTGACCTAATGGTGATGCTAATAATAATTCGCGAATATTATCTGCAAAAACTTGAATTGCTTTTGTATCAGCTAATTCTTTATACATCATACGCATCTCAGCTTCGATGGATGATTGTAACATGCGATGATAACAATCTTCAACGGCTTCAGTAACTTGTTTGCCAGCATCGTTTTTTGCTTTTACAAATTGTTTGTTCAGCAATTCGATAGCATCTTCATCCTCGGGCTTAATATCTAAAATTAAAAAATCTTCTTTCTCTCCACGGCGCATAGCAAGCATACGATGCGATGGACATTGTGCAAGTGGTTCTTCCCATTCAAAATAATCTTTGAACTTTTCACCTTCTTCTTCTTTTCCACGAATAACACGTGATTTAATAATTGCTTTACGCTGAAATAAATTTCTTAATTGCGCACGCGACTCTGCATGTTCACTTACAATCTCAGCAATGATATCACGTGCACCTTGCAAGGCTTCCATGATGTTCTTTACTTCCTTTTCATCGCTAACATATAACAGTGCTTCTGCATCCAAATCAAAATTCTCTTGTAGTAAAATTTTTTGTGCTAATGGCTCTAAACCTTTTTCGCGTGCAATGGTGGCTTTTGTTCTCCGCTTAGGTTTGTAAGGCAAATACAAATCCTCGAGCTGACTTAAATTTTCAGCAGCATCAATTTTATCTCTTAATTCTTCAGTTAATTTTCCTTGCCCATCAATGCTTTTAATAATTGCAGCGCGGCGAGATTCTAGTTGACGTAAACGTTCAATCTCATCTCTAATTTGCATAATTTGAACTTCGTCCAAACTACCAGTTGCTTCTTTTCTATATCGGGAAATAAAAGGAATGGTTGCACCTTCATCCAACAACTCAACGGTTGCTCTAACTTGCTTAACATCAATATTTAGCTTATCAGCTACTCTTAAATTTAATCTTACATCACTCATATAGCAAATATACATTTTGCTCAAGAGCTTGCTAAATCAAGTTTTCAACAGAATTGGGTGCTTTTTTGATAAATATTTATCAATTAAATCCTTGAAGTGGATTACGCACAATTAAATTTTTCATTTCAACAACTTATCGCCTCAGCAATGCAACAACTCTCCAATTCAACAACTCAATATCTCACTATTTCAACAACTGTATTACTCCCCCATTTTTCTCTTCACTTGTTTCAATAGTTCCTGTCTAAAGCTTTCCTCTGCCTTACGCAGCTTTGCCACTTTCTTTACAGAAATTACTTTTTTTAGTTTTTCATAGTATGTTTTCATCAACTCAATCTCTTCCGATTTATGTTTGATGTCGGCGTTAATAAAGTCTTCTGCTTCTTTATCAGTTGCAAAATTATAGTCGGTTTGCTTATTGTATTTTTGTTTAAACTCTTTACGAGAAGCTTCTGCCTTAGTTTGATACTCATTGTACACTGGCCAAAACACTTGTGCTTCCTCCGGTGTAAGAGCTAACTCTTTAGTAATATATGCAACACGCAGCGATTCAATTTTTTCTTTACGTTGTTCTCTTTTTGGATTGGGCTCCTGTTGCGCAAACATGCTTACCTGCATAACTAACATCACAATCAAACTCATCATTATCTTTTTCATGGCTTTCTATTTTTATATTTTACAATTCTAAATTTTCAACATCTCCGCTTATTAGTTCGGGATTTTCGATTAAATCATTTATTAGTTCTTTGTCTAAAACAGTATCAGCATCTGAAACAGTCGCATTATCGGGCATTTCATTCATTAATTCTTCTACCGTTAAGGCACCAAAATCTTTACTATTTAAAATTTCTTCTTTGCTTAAACATGCTAAATCATTACACACTTCTTCGGTAACTATACTTTGAGATTTGTATACAAAAACAATGGTAAAAATTAAAGCGATTCCAAACGAAAAGGCAAATGCAGGTCGAAACAAAATACTTTTTAATTTATCTAACCAATTTAATCCAGCCTTTTGTTTGTGGATTTTATCTGCAATTACTGAAGGCAAATCTTCAAAATAGGACGCGTCAACAAAAAATGGATTTTCTTTTTTTATAGCAGAAAGAGTTGGGAATTCTGATAACTCCTCTTGCATCTCTATTTTTTTCATCAAACGAGCATCGAAGGAATCAAAATAACCATCGGGCATACCGAATCCGCTATTTTTTTTATCTCCTAAATTATGTTGTTCTTCGTTCATTTGTTGGTTTGACTATGTAAATTCTCTAAAGTTTAATTGCTTAATAAATGTTCTTCTACTTTTTTTGCAGCTATATGATAAGAAGCTTTTAGTGCTCCTACCGAAGTTTCTAAAATCTCCGACATTTGTTCATAAGGCGTTTCATCATAATAGCGCATATTAAATACTATACGTTGCTTTTCTGGCAAGGTTAAAATTGCTTTTTGCAACTTCATTTGTATTTCATCACCTTTAAAATAATTATCGCTTTCCAATGATTTACTCAACTGCTCTTCAATGGCGTGAATCGAAGTTGTATTTGCTCTTTTCTTTGATCTTAAAAAATTAAGTGATTCATTCGTTGCAATTCGATATAACCAAGTGTATAATTGCGATTCTTGTTTAAAACCCAATAAACCTTTCCAAGCTTTAATAAAGGTGTTTTGCAAAACATCATCTGTATCATCGTGGTCAATTACAATTTTACGAATGTGCCAATACAATTTTTGCTGGTATTTTCTCACAATAAGCGAATAGGCGTAGTTTCTTGATTGCTCAAGACTAAACTGCTTTAATAATTCCTCATCGCTGTAATGTTCCATAATTTATAGGTTCGACGCTCAAAAAGCACCGAGGTTTAATCGATAGTAAAAATAATTAATTATATTTACTTCGTTAATTTAACTGTTTTTAGGTGAAATGATAGTTTTGATCATTTAAACGGGACAGTAAAAAGATTTCATTATGAAAAAAATCTCTCTTTTAACTGCGCTTTTCATGGGAATAAGCGCTGTTTCATTTGCTCAATACGAGCTTAGTTCATTTTGTAATACTGGACATGGTGGAGCAACCACTTTTGCAACCGACTACCAAGCAACAGGTATTAATCCAGCCAACTTAGGTTGGGATTATAGATATACTAAGAAAAAATTTGCAATGGGATACATGGAACTTACAAGTTCATTATACTCGGAAGCACTTACGAAAAATGAGTTAAGAGGGGCAATTTTTGACATGGCAAATGGCGGCGGAAGCACCTTTACTCAGCAAGAAAAAAGAGATGCAGCCAGAAAATTTACTGAAACAGGAATAACTTTTAATGCAAACTTAGGTTCCTTTGGAGCTGCATTTATTACTAAACGTGCAGGCGGATTTGGATTTAGAATTAATGATAGTTATTCGGCATACGTGAAATTAGGTAGTACTGCAGCTGACTTACTTTTCTTAGGAAAAACATCATCTGTATTTGATTCACTTACTATTGTAAACTCCTTAGGTGTTACTTCTCAAATTGCAAACTATCAGAACATGAGTCCTGATAGCGTTAAGATGGTTGTGAATGGTTACACGAACGCACCTAAATTAATGTCGAAAATTTTGAATGGCTCTGAAATGACATTTACTTGGACACGCGAATACAATTTATCTTACGGAAAGAAAATCTTTGGTGATAGTATTTTTGCTATGTATGGTGGTATTGGTTTAAAATATTTTCAAGGGCTTGCTTTAGTTAATGTAAAATCAGAAAATGAACAACTTACTGGTTATAGTTCTTTAACACCAGCATTTGATATTGACTACGGAACTGCAGTGAAAAAAGCAAATGAAATTCGTCAATCGGGTGCTTTACCAAAACCAGTAGGGACAGGATTTGGTATGGATTTCGGATTAAACATCATGATTAAAAACAAACTTAAAATTGGTGCTTCATACATCAACGCAGGTTCAATAAAGTGGAAAGGTAACTTATATAGCGTTAAAGATACTTTTATGTATAGCACTACTAATTTAGGTTTACAAAACTATAATGTGTTTGGGCAATTAAAAGATATTTTTGGTAAAAACGGTTTACTTAAAATGGAAGGCGAACAAGAAAGAGTAGTTAAACTACCAGGTGTTTTTAGAACAGGGGCTAGTTTTGTTATTGGTAGAGTTGCCGAAATTGGTGTTGATTGTATCTTCCCAATGTCGGATGTGCCAGGCAAACTAAACAAACCATTAATTGGTTTTGGTGGTGATGTTTATCCTGTTAAGTGGTTAAAATTACAAGCAGGATTTATAACAGGTGGTAATTATGATTTCTCTGTTCCATTAGGAATTATCTTTATTGCAAAAGAAGGAACTTACGAGTGTGGTATTGCTTCACGCGATGCTGTTACTTTCTTCACTCAAAGTGGCCCAACACTTTCGTTGAGTACTGGGTTTATGAGATTTAGATTTTAATTTTAGATTGTTGATTTCAGTCCCGATAGCTATCGGGATCAGATTTAATGTATTCCAGATTATTAAAATAAGGAAGTAAGACCTTGAAGGTTAGTAAAACTAGAAACTCACCAACCAGAAAGCTGCTACTGTTTCACTCCATCCTTATACTTTATCCTGCTTGTCTCTACGCCGTTTTTATCATAAAAAATCCAAGTACCATGCGGTACACTTCCAGATTTCACGTGGCTTTGACCTTTTACTTTATCGCGTTTAATTACTTTGTAATTGGTAATGCTTTGTAAAGTATTGTTTTGATTATAAGTTACAGACTTTCCCGATAAGTCTCCCTTTTCAAAATGTTGTGTTTTTAATATACCACCTGTTTCGTAATAATACTTCCACTCGCCATGCTGTTTCCCTCTTCTATATTTTCCTTCTGTATCAACAAATCCAGGCTCTGTCCACTGAATCCATTTTCCGTGCTTAATCCCTAGCATGTATGTAGAAACTTCACGTGGCTTACCTGTTTTTTCGAACCAATACTCCCATTTGCCATGGCGTTTTCCATCAATATAATTTCCTTTGTAGTTATCTTTTCCGTTACTATACCAACCTTGCCAAGCGCCATGCATAATACCATCTTTAAAGTTTCCTTTATCTTTTATTTGTCCGTTATTAAACCAAGCACTCCACTCTCCCGTTTCTTTTCCTGCCAGATAATTTCCTTCTTGTAGTTTTTTTCCATTCTCAAACCAAGTAGTCCATAAGCCAACTTTTATTCCTTCAGAGTAATTTCCTTGACGAAGTTTTTCTCCTGTTTTATACCAAAAAAACCAAGTGCCACTTTCTTTATCGTTAAGATAACTTCCTTCGCTATCTATTTTTCCATTATCAAAATAGTACTTCCAATTACCACCACGCAAGCCTGCTTCAAAATCACCTTCCATATCTAACTTTCCTTCCTTGGTATAAAAAAGCCAATGTCCCGATTTTTTATTTGCAGTATAATTTCCTTTGCTTTTTATTTTTTTGTCATCAAAGTAGCTAATGTATAAACCATCCAACTTATTATTTACATACATTGCTTGGTAATCCAAATTTCCATTTGGGTGAAAGAAAAACCACTCACCGTTCTGCATCCCACCTTCATAATTTCCATAGGCTTTAACCGAGCCGCTGTTGTAGGTAATAGTTAGTTTTCCTGCACCGTCTTTAATAATTTGATTTCCTTTTTCATTCCAAATATTCCAAAGTAAAGTGGTGGTTGAATCTTTATATTCCTTCTCCGCTTTTGGTTTTCCGTCTTCATAATATTCATTCCATCTAGCGCATCTTTTGCTATCGCAGTAATTTCCCTTTTCAGCGATTTGTCCCGTTTTGTGATAGGCTACAAAAGGGCCTTCTTGGGCATTGTTTTTAAACGTTCCTTCATTTTCTAACTTACCGTTATCGAAATAGTATTTCCAAACACCATCACGTTTTCCTTTCACAAATACTTCTTGACTTTTCATTTGCCCATTTTCATACCATGCTGTCCATGTACTATCTGGACGATCTTGATCGAAAACGGTTTGTTGGGCTGGCTTGCCTGTTTTATAGAAATAAGTATTGCGCCCTGTTTTCATGCCGCGAGAGAAATGTTCTTCGGCTTTTAGGGTTCCGTTTTCATAATAGTATTTCCAAACACTATCTTGTTTCCCATATTTGTTCCAACCTAATTTAGAAACTTTTCCGTTTTTGAAATAGGTAATTGTTTTTCCGTGGGGATTTCCTTTTAAGAAATGCTCTTCAGATTTAATTTGCTTTTGATCTTCATCGTAGTATTCAAATTTAGGTTGAGCCAAAGCAACCACTTGAAAAGCTATAAAAACCAGAAATAGATAAAATGTACGTGTCATAGAGCAAAATTACCTCTATAACGCATTCATAGCAAAATAATTACAGGTAGTTGTAAACAGTGAGATGTAAATTAATAGTTTATTTAAAAATAAGAACTCAATTTAAGGTTTAATACAATATACTACCCCTTTTTCTCCTTTGCCACCATGCCTAAGAAATCCATATAAAAACCCATCTTTCCCTTCAACTATTCTACCATTTGGATAAGAGCCTTCACTATCCTTAAAATCTTTCAAAACACTTAGTTTTTTATCTTTTACTTCAAATTTAAAAAAGCATCCTCTATCATTAACACCACCACCATAACAAGTGCCGTAAAGGATTCCATCAGAAGCTTTAAACAAAGAAGTTGGTAGATGACCATTATCGCGATTAAATGTTGCCAATACTTCAAAGCTGGTTCCATCAATATTAATTGAGTAAATTAAACCATCATCAGTAGCAACACCTCCAGAAGCTAAACCATAAATCTTTCCATTCAAAAACACCAAGTCACCATCTGGTTCACCTGCAATTTTAGAATCCATCTCATATAGAAGAGTTGTTTTCTCTAAATTTTGGTCAACTCTTAAAATAGTTCCTGGCTTACCTGATGCAAATACATCTGTAATATAAATACACTTATCAGGACCCATTTGTATGCATCCATTTGGAACATAACCAAAAGTAAACCAATCTCCTGTACACTCAATTTTTTTCGTTATTTTTTTCGAATAAATATTATAAACATACCAAAATAGTTTTTGTTTTTTTTCATTCGCTGATAAGCCAATTAAGGAACTATCTCCATCAAAAACAGGCAAACTTATTGGCTTAATATTTTCTTTACCTGAAAACTCATACTCAATTTCAACAGCTTGTGTTTTTGACTCGATGCAATAAATCGTGCCTCCACCATTGTCACCTCCTTTTTCAGTAACACCATAAAACTTTTCTTTCGCCTTTATTAAACCATTTCCCATATTCATTGTAATACCACCTGGGTAGCTAACAGAGCCGTGGAGCAACATCGACTTTGCATCGTCTCCATTAGGAAGAGCAGTCCATAAATAAGAATCCCCTTCATTAATAACAGCAAACAATCTTCCATCATCTGAAATACATAATCCGTTATCAGTCATACCAGATAGTTTGGATGTTTTAGCGAAGGTTGAAATAACTTTAAAGGAAGCTTCCTCTTCTTTTGTTTCTTCCTTCTTTTTTCTTGGTGAAAAGCAAGAAGTTGCAATTAACAATGTAACTACTGATGTTATTGTAAAAAGGTTTTTGGAGTATTTCATAATACTAAATTTACTCTAATGTAGTTAATATAAAACTCAAATTATACTTACTTAGAATTTCCATTCTTATCACGCTTATAAAATATAACCACAACAACTGGAACCAAGGAACAACATATAACAGTAATAATTAAGGATAGATTTTCCATATTTTGTTTTTTTTATTTTACTTTAAACAATCACAATCAATTACCTCAGCGTCCAATTGTCGCCCTAGTTCAACCTCCGCGTAACCTGCTGAACCATAATTTTGTTTAAACACATAAGATGCACTCATACATTTTCCATCTTTTTTGTACGCTATTGTAGCCCAAGATGATCTACTTTCTAAAGCGCCAATACTATTTCTGTTTTCAATAAAAACTGCTTGCAAAATTACCTTACTTGGCTCTCCTAGGCTAGCATTTGTAAATGCCTCCATAATTGCCTTTTCAGCCTTTGCATCTCTTTTGTTTTGGTAAGGACTTGGTAAACAAATCGTAGTGTTTGCAGGATCAATTTTATTGCTTTTGATTGTTAATGCAAAAGAGCCTGATGCAATTGGTTCTTTTACTAAAAGCGTATCGGCAACCTTTGAACCAATAAACAGTTCTAATTTAATTTGATGGTCCCCTGGAGTTAATATAGAAAGATTTGTTCTAATAAATTTCCGCCAAACCAAAGGCTCTTCTTCCCATCTTCCGAAATTATATCCAAATCCTAGCTCATAGTAATTACTATTCTGCATAGCAAATCCACCTACATCTACAAAGTCTTTTCCTACATATTTCCCATCAATATACCAGTTATAAGATAACACCGCTTGAGGAAGAACTTTATAAACCATGTCCTCTGGATACTCCTTTTTAATATACTCCAGAATTGGAACATCATCAAACGCTAAGGCTTTTATAGTATCGGATAAGTTAATTTGAGTACTTAATGTTTGCTCATTTAATCCTGAAAAACTTGCTAGTGGCTTTTTATAGAAAACAATTTTCCCCACACTTTTTTTGTGAAACTCACTTATGTAACTATACTCTCTAGCTTGTTCTTTTGGCTTAGCAACTTTGTTTATTAGAGATTTAAAAATTCCTTGGCCATTAGCCAAATTGACAAAAAAAACAATTATTATACAACTCCAAATACATTTTTTCATTTTATCTATTTTTAATTATGTTCCAAATTTTCGTTGCCCGTT
>Ga0075163_10009346_pt1 | contig 12870 bp, 26 predicted proteins | sample JI1023141ADNA_FD_71478 | JGI IMG/M metagenome (GOLD analysis project Ga0075163, IMG submission 71478) | Wastewater effluent complex algal communities from Wisconsin, to seasonally profile nutrient transformation and Carbon sequestration -... | ecosystem: Engineered > WWTP > Effluent > Algae...
CGGACTTGCCTTCCCTGGCGCGGCTGCAAGCTTGAAACCCGTTGCGAGCATACGCCCTCAATTCCGAGTCGCCAATCGGCTCCAGCAGCAACAATTCGCCATGGGCCAGCCCGAGCCCATGAACCCGGACGGGATGGAAGCGGTTTTCCGAACGACCGCCACGGGGCCGATGCCCGATGCGGTTGAATGGCTCGTTCAAATGGCTCCTTTTCGATTCATGGGGCCGATCAACGAGGTGAGTCTGAACGTGGAAAATTCCACGTCGATTAGCCCCGACCAAATCTTGCTTTTCTTGGGGTGCCTTTCCTCGAGTGAGTACCAGTAGCCTATGAGCTTCGGCCTTTTTGCCTCGGACAGTAACACGACCACGAACGTCACGACGAACAATCTGACGAATTCAAATAATGTTACCAACTCGAGCTCCAACGTCATCTCCGAGGCGGGCAATATTTCTATAAACGTCGGTCAGGAAGGGCTCATCGAGAAAGCCCTGCCCGTGATTATCATTGTCGGGATTTTCCTGGTTATCTTCTCCGGTGGGAAAAAGTTCGGATGAGTGCCAAGACAGAAATTGACGGAAAAGTGTTTTCGTGGCGACAAGGCAGCATCACGCCTGGGGGCGGCTTCGGGCAAATCACCGTTGGAAATTGGATCGAGATTCCCATCGTAGGGATTGGTGGGGCCGAGGGTCTAGTCGGTGAAACGGCAACATTCAGTTTCACCTCGGGCACCAATGCGGGCCGAATCTGGGATGCGACCATAACAAAAATGCTTCCCGGAAACGCGGGCTTTTGGGTGGATGACAAATGGACTCTTGCCAGCGCCCCCCGAGTGCTCTTTGGCTCTGGATTGGTCAAAATCAGTTTTCCGGCTCCCCCTCCCGTGGTGACTCCGGATCCTCCGACGATCCCGACCGGGAGCCTTCCGACTCCTGAACCTCTCGACAAGTATCTGGACGAGTTTTTCGGTGAAAGCATGAAACCCAACGACGAAGCCAACGCCAAGGTCCATTGTAATTCCAAATGGTGGCTTCTGATTCTGGCGGGCGCTCTCGCCTACCTCACTTTGAAAAAGCGATGATCCCCAACCTAAACGTCTCGCAAAATCCGACCTCGGGCCTTCGCGACCTCTCCAACACGTCCAAGAGCGGTGCCGAGGCGGGCACGGTGGGGAGCGTCATTAATAACTTCGCCCTGGGCGGCTCCAAGCTCACCTCCGAGGTGGGCGGCAGCTCCGAAGGCAAGACCTTGCTTTATATCGGGCTCGCGGCGGCGGGCGTTTTCCTCATCCTCAAATACAAAAAGGCATGAGCTGGCTGGACTCCATTTTCTTGGGCGATGAGCTCGAGCGCGGGACGGAACTGGATGCGAAAATCCGGGCGCTGAATCAGGCCAAATTTGAGAAGGGTGTATTGGACGCGGGCCAGCTCGAGAAGGCCAACGCCAATCTTGAGCGAGAATCCGCGGCGGTCCATTCGGCGCAAATCGGCGAAGATTTTTCGGCCGGTCTCTCGGAGGGTTATGAGAACGTGACCGGGGCAATAAAAACCGGGCTCGCGGCTCCCTTCCGCTTTGCCTGGGATTCCATCCCGTGGCAATTGCTCATCGTCGGTCTCCTGGCGGGCGCTTGGTATCTCGGGTTATTCAACGGGCTCAAAAACAAGTTTGCCAAATGATGGACGTGCACCAACTTCCGGAAATGGGCATCGGTGGGATTCTCCTGTGGATAGTCCATCGGCAAAGTGCCCTTGAGTCGCGCATGGATGCCCTGATGGCGGCTTTTAAGATTCCATCGCCCAAGAAGTCCAAGACCTGGCGCAACACGCTCCTAGCGGCTTTTGTGCTCGCGTCCATCATGCTGGCCAGCGGATGCGGGCGCTTGCAACCTGTCACCCCATGAAAAAAGATCAGCTGATTCCAATCTTGTCAGTGCTCGGGCTCCTCGTGTTTTGGTGGGCGCAAAAAAAAAGGGCTGCGGCTGTAGCTCCTGTGGACATCGGGAGACTTGAAACCAACACGACCTCCCAAGCCGATGCTCCGAGCATTCTGGCTCAGGCCCTGGACTTTACCCGGGAGAATGAGGCCGATGAGATCAAGCGATTGAGAAACGATATCGGCTCCAAAGGGCTCTCTGTCACCTCGTGCTCAATTGTCGGGAATGTCCGTTGGTGCGATTTGTCGAACGGCTGGCGCTTCCCCTCGTGGCTCTTGATTGATTACCTCGGAATGAAGGATCCAGCGTCTAACAACTGATGAAAATCTCCTGGATAATTCTTGCGGCGGCGGGCGGCGTTGCCTACTGGCTTTATAGGTCTGGCTCGGGCTCCAAACCGGCAAGCCCTGTTTCCATTGAATCGCTTTCGACCAATCTCGGGAGCGGCAACACGGCCGAGCAAGAGGTGACTTTGTTCGATCAGCTCTTTGGAATCAAAGACGCGTCCCGTGAATTCCAGAAGTTTCAAGCCAGCGCGGCCGGGCTTCGGACGCGAATCTGTCATTCGGATGGCACCTGCGAGGTGGACAACGGCGGCACGATTGGCAACGTTCAAATCTACCCTTTGCGAGGTCCAAAGTATTTCCTGGATTACCTCGGAGTAAGACCCTGAAAACCTATGCCTAGAGATATCGGACTTTTTTCGACGTATTACCCCCAGGCGGGGGATTCCATCGACCAAGTTTTAAAAAGGCTTCTGGCGCGCGCGGTGCGCCCCTTCGAGGATGCGGTCATTTATCTTGCCTCGGCCGCTCGACTGGGGACCACAACGGGCGTAATCATCGACACTCGAGGAGCCCGGGGAATCCTCTTCACCCACTACGTGTCAGCCGTTGCGGGCGCTGGAACTTCGCGGATTGGGTTATACACCATGAACAACATACTGTCACCCATCAGCGAAACGAGAATCTTGCAGACAGGCTACACGGTCACTGGGGTGGGCGGATGCAGCTACCCAGGAAACGCCGGGGCAGCATCCTCGACCTTCCTTTTCGGCAGTACACCCCTTGGGCGTTATACGCAGATGAACATTGTGAATTCCTCGGCCGTTCCGGGGGACGAGGTGACGAGCGAACTGAGTTACATTTTAATCGACTGATATGCCACTCGATCCACAAATCGGAAATCAGACAGTTGTCATTGAATCGCCTGGGGGTGAGATCCTCGGCTTTCGAAGGGAGACCCTCGGACAAAAAGGCGAGGTCCTGGTTGACATCCGAGTGCTTGCATCGGAAAAAACGTTTCACCGTGCCAACATGGCAATCGTGGACAAGGACGCCTTGGATGTTGATTTGCCCTTGCCTGCTTACATTTCGACCGTGCCAAAAGGGGAGCGATTCAGCCCGGAGGATTTGCGCCTGTTCAACCCTGCGCCATCGCCTGAGCCGGATCTGGGCAAGGAAGTTGTGGAAGCGATTGACAAGCTTGTTGTGGTCTTAACCCCCAGTAAGCCTTCCCGGCCGATTCCCTGACCACTTCCCTATAGTTTGAGTAGAGCATGGATTGGGAATGGTGCCCGAGCTCATGCGCGGTCTCGGACGCGTTCTTGAACGCGGCCAGGTGATACGACGCGAAACTATGCCGAGTCACGTCATGCGGCCAGGGGATGCCAGCCGAAAGCCGAACGGCTCGGAGTCGCTTGGTCAAATTCTTGACGGGAAGCTCGCCGCCCTCGTTGAGCCATGCTCGCAAGGTGGGGTGAATGGAGACCAATCGGCGCTTGCGGCTCTTACTTCGGGCCGAGACCTTCAGCGATTCCTCGCCTATGTCCGCTTCCGAAAGTCGGGCAGCCTCACTTGGGCGTAACCCGGCAAAATACTGGACGGCCAGGAGTCTCATAATCCCCTTGTCTTGCGCCCTGGCTGCCTCCAGTAGCTTCTGAACTTCCTCGGGGGTGTGAATCCCGGGCGGCTTCTCATCGACAAGCGGGCGGTCGATGGCGCTGCAAGGATTTGAATTGAGATATCCCCTTTTCAGGCACCAACTGAAAAATGTTTTGGCGTCCGTCCAATAGGTAAGGCGCGTCCGGGTAGTCTTGCAATGGGAGTTCAACCAGTTTTCCACCTCGGAGGGAGTGACCTGGGCAACGGCCCGGTCTCCCGTGGTCCGGATCATGAGAATCAGGGAGGAGCGAAACTGAGTCAGATAGCGGGCTCGCCGGCCAGCGTCTGCTTTGCTCTGGATGCATTCAGACAGGGCCTGAGTGAGAGAGGGACCAATCCCCCCCGCGCCTGGCGCAACATTCATTTCGAGCAAGCGGGCATTGGCGGGATTTTCGGAGCTCCCCGGATTTTGAGGCAGGGAAGCGAGCCCGGAAAAAACCTGAAGGATCTGGGAAACCTTCAGGTTCAGAGCGTCAATCTGTCGTTGGATGCCCTCAAGTGTCATCACGCTTTTCAGAGAGAAGGCCCGCTATATTTTGCAATACTGGCGGGCCTTTTCTTTACTTCCGTTGAATTGGTTGCGGGGCTGGGATTTGAACCCAGGACCTTCAGGTTATGAGTCATGCTTTTGGCGAGTCATCTACACGAAACCGCAAAGGGAGAGTCATGGCTCCACCCTGTTTTCGTAGCGCGGTTAGTCCGGCCGCTATGACCGCATTGCAAATAGTCGTTTCAGGCAATTCGGTTGCGGCTACCAGTTTCTTCAAATCTTCCGTGTTTCCCGGAGCCAGATAAATCCGTATCTGCTTTCGGCTTTTTAAAAGCTCAGTCTTCACAAAGACACCTTAGGCAAGCTGTCAGGTATTGGCAACCAGTGTCTCTAAATGTCGTTGACACCTAAAGCAGTCAAGAGCTATAGGGCATAGCCATAGGATGACAGAGTGTCATCCATCGCCTACAAAAGACATATGGACACGATCAAAATTGAGAATCTAAGAGGACAAGCGGCCGGGGCGCTCACCCAAGCGATGATGGAACAGGACAAGGAATCAATCGAATTCCTAAAGCAGGTCATCCAGTTGGCCAACTTCTCCATGCTCCAGGGCCGAAAATTGGAACGGCTCAAAAACCCGATGAGGGAATCAATCGAGGATGAGCTAGCCGAGATGACCAGCCTTGCCCAAGAACAGCGCCAGCTCCTGGAAACCGCCAAGAGCGAAGTCGAACAGCTCGGGAGAGTCATCATCGCCAACCAGATCGAAAAGCAATCGTTGGTAAACCAGAGCGCGGCGGCGGTGGTCATGCTCAAACGATACAGGGCAATAGATGATCCCAAATTGTTCCTTGAGCTTCACCAAATCGCCGAGGAGATCAACGCCCGTGGATAACGTGCTCGCCATCTCGCTGGGGACCGCCTTCATGGGCGGTCTGATCGTCTCGATATTTTTCCTAGCCTTCCAAAAAGAAAAATGAGCCCGGACCTCATCACACAGGAGAACGTCTGCGACCTGCTCAAGGAACGGTATGGGCTCAAGGAGTATTCCTTGCGCTCTGCTGTCCGCTGGCTAATCGCTAACGACGTTCCAAACATCGGCCCGAGCCGAAAAATTCCGCGCTACTCTCGGGAGCTCATCCTGGCGCGGCTCAACTTCGGAATTCCGAAGGGTTACCAAGCGGGCTCCGTGCTCACTGTGAAAGCGGCCGTTGCCGCAAGGGGGAAGCGTTGAACATAAACAAAATCAAAGTGGTAACGATGAGGGAGCCCGGAGTGTTTCGGGTTTTCCTCGATTGGAAAGCCCCAAGCGGGAACACCTACCCCGTAGGAGTCGCAACGGTTAGGCATAAGACCGAGCAAATTGTCTTGAGGCAAATCGACGGGGCTCAGGAGTGGTTGAACCTTCACCGTAAAATGACAGTGACGAAGTTTCGGCAGCTCATGGAGCCTTGCAAGGTTGAGTTGATCGGACAAAACCGAGGGGGGCGACTATGAGCCAGCAACTCTTCATGAACCTACCCAAAAACGTGCTCCTCGTTTCGCTCAAGGAGCTCCGCCACAAGTTCAACGTAACCGACCGCACCTTGAGACGGTGGAAAGCCCTATACGGTCTCGAGCCTCGCGGCTATACGGGCAACATGCCGCTTTTTTCTCTGAAGGACGTGGAGACGATGGAGAAAGCCCGACTGTCCCGAATGGAGAAACTACGCCGGAAGAATTCGGCACGGGGAAAGGCAAAGCGATGATGCTACTGGCAGCAAGCGCGGTCTTTTTCACTGACATCTGGCTCGCCTGGGAGCCTCCCGACTCGAGCCCGGAGCCGGTCAAATACTACGAGGTCTTAATCTCAGTCCAGGGGGAAGCGGGAGTTTTCCCCCTGGGCTGGAAGCGCCTCGTGAGAACCAAGACCAATGAAACAATGGTTTATTTCATCGCCTATCCCCTGACCAACAAAATGGAGTGCATCGTCCGGGCCTGCTACGAGACCCTGGGAGCCTCCCAGCCGTCTAACAAAATCGTCCTAGACCCTGCCCTCTATGAGCCAACAAAATTCCGCCTCCGATATCCTGAGGAGAAAGCTCAACTCCCAGCAGTTAACACAAGTCGCCTTCGAGCTGGCAGCACTCCAATACGAAGACCAGCCCTTCCCCCTCAGTCTGAAGCTGAATACCGAAGAGCTCTGGCAGTTAGCTTGTCAGCTCCGTCTCGCGATCCGAGCCAACGTCTACCGATTGCCCGATAAGCAGGTTCAAAAGCTCATGACCTTACACAATGAGATTTTGAACTGGTACCGCTCGAGGGACGCGGCAACGATTTGCTCCATTCTTGAATCTGAACTCTGATGAGCAAGCGACCAATCGAGGAGATTCTCGGAGGGGAAACCAAATCCCCTCCGAAGCCAGCGCAAGGGCTCGGGCTCGAGGTGGATTTTCTCTATGACTCGGAGAAGGGCAATTACTACCGAAAGAGCCCGGCCGGATCCTATGTGAAAACCTCGGAGCGAGACCTCAAGCGACATCTCCAACGCTCTGGCTTCTACGCCAAGGGCGATGGAGGCAACGGGCTCACCGCCTTCGAGGATGAGATTTGCAAAGCGCAAGACCTGCGCTGTGTCGATCATGTGATAGCCCTGGCCGGTCACTGCCCGGGCATCTTCACCACGGGCGACGGGCGCAAAATTCTTGTGCCTCGAGGTCCGCAACTCGCCCCTCCAAAGTCCGGGCCTTTGCCCAACTGGGAAACGCTCTTTTTGGAACTCTTCGGAGACCAAACGCCCTACGTCTTGGGCTGGATGAAAACCGCCCTCGAGGACCTGTATGGTCTGAGGATTACCCGCTGGCATCACAACCAAATGTTGGCCCTCGTAGGGGAGCCGAACTGCGGGAAGAGTTTTTTCCAGCATCTGCTAACGATCCTCCTGGGCGGGCGCTCCTCCGATCCTTACTTGTGGATGATCGGCCGGAGCAACTTCAACGAGGACCTCGCCGAATCGGAACATCTGGCGATGGGCGACAAAAACTCGTTTCGGGATAACAAGAGCCGGAGCTCTTTCGGATCGGTCATCAAGGAGCTTGCCGTCGATTCCAAAATGGCCATTCACGGGAAGGGCAAAAAGGCCATCACTTGCCCGACCTTTCGGCGCGTCACTATCTCAATCAACAATGACGCGGACTATGTAACCGTTCTCCCGATCCTCGAGCGAAGCGTCGCCGACAAAATCATGCTTCTCCTCTGCGGGCGGGCATCCATGGTGCCCGACTACGAAGCCAACCTACGCCGATTCGTCGATGAGATTCCGGCTCTGGTTCACTTCCTTCTGAACGTCCACGAGATCCCACCGGAATTGCGGCAAGATCGTTTTGGCGTGGCAACCTACCATTCCCCGGCCGTGGTTGCCCTGCTCGAGCAATTCGACCCGCTGAACCGATTCCGGGAGCTCGTGGAACTCACCCTGCGGCCCGAGGTCAACGACTCGCCCTTGTGGTGGAAGGGGAGCGCCTCGGAGCTACAGAAGGCGCTGGCCGAGGGGGAGCACTCTCACCTGGCGCGGCAGCTCCTCACCTACTCGAGCGCCTGCGGGCAGTACCTGCGCGGGCTCGCCGACCGTTTCCCCGCGTGGGTGACCTTCAGCGATTCCCAGGGGCATCGAACCTGGCGAATTGCTGCCCTCGACTAAACCCGTCTGCAGTACGCACGGCCCGGATGAGCTCGCCACTTGTCCGGGCCTTTTTGCTGCCCTTTCCCCGTGGATTTTTCGCTTTCTCTCCCCGGCTCAGGGGATTCCGAAAACGCGGACAGTGGGCAAATGATCCGAAAACACGGGAAGGGGGTGGGGGGGAAGGGTTTGCGAAAAAAAATCGACTGGCGGGCCTTCCTAGCAGCATGCCGCAAAGTCTGAATACTCCCCTACCCTCCCCTACCTCCCCCCTATAAAGTGAGAGAATGCCAATAAAAAGAGGGTTTTTCGGGTAGGGGAGGGGGCCTTGACCGGGTAGGGGACCTCCCCCCCCATGTTGCATTTTGCACGGCAAAAATTGCCGAAAACGCGTTTTGGGTAGGGGAGGGAGGGGGTCATTTTGAAGTCTGAAGTCGCACGCGGTTTCTTCCGTCTGATACCCGATGAAAATCATCTCTCTCCTGGCGCTGGCTTGCCTCCTGGGCGGCTGCAAAATCCAAATGTTCAACCGTGGACCCGTGGACCCTCCCAAGCCCGTGGCGACCCTTCCAACGACAAATGGGGTGCCCTTGCGGCCTAGCCCTTGACATCAAATGCCCCTTTGTGTCATCAAGGGGCCGTTGGTGGCAGGATAGAGCTCTCCAGGGATGGAACTCGAGCGGCTACCAACCGACCACGGCTCATCAGCTCCTCACGCGTCAGCCCCCCCCGGAGAGATCCTCGGGGGGCTTTCGTTTTCCCCTTCCCCCTTCACCCCCTTCCCCCTTCACCCCCTTCCCTGTCCGGGCTTTCAGCCAACCCTGAGCCGGGGAGCCCAAAGCGAAAAATCCACCCTTCCCCCCTTTCCCCCGTAGGGGGCTCGACATTTCCGCGTCCTACCCCTGCCCGGACAAGCCCCAAGGGTGTCAGGCTTTCCCCCGTGGACCCTAACGAACAAGCCCCCAAGCCTGACGACCTCCCTAGCGATCCAGCCCCCAAGCCCGATGAAAACCCTACTCCCCCTCGGAGCGATGTTAGCCGTGAACCCGTTCCCCCTGCGGATCCTCCCCCGGCAGCAACTACCGTTCAACGCGGCAAGGTCAAAGAGGGGCAAAAAGACCTTCAAGCGGAACTCAAGGCGCGGGAGCTCCGCGTCATGGAATTAGAGGATGAGAACCGCACCCTCAAGCAGGCCCGGGAGAATCCGCGCCCTGCTCCGAAGCCTAAGGCCAAGCGCAATCCTTGGACGTTTTTCGACTCAGACGAAGACTGAGGAGCCATGGAAAGCCCAAACCAAATTTCGGGAGCTGGCATCTCAACTGGCCAGTCAACGACGCCAGCGGGAATTCCTAGCCCGGAGCTTGCTCAACTCATCGCTCGCAAGGCCCGAGGCGAAAAGCTCACTTCTTCGGAATACGGAAAGCTGGGCGGTTACTATCGCAAGCGGCCAGCGGCTCCCCTGGCGCCACAAGGTCCGGGGCCGTCTCGCGTGGACCTTCTTAGAGCTTCGGGCGCGGTGGATCGTCCAGAAGCGCCGATGGATTTGCCGAGTGCTCCCCCCGTTGATCCTCAACTTGTCAAAGATACTACTGCCGCAATTCTTGCGGCGGTTGACGGTGTTACCTGTCGTTGGTTCGAGACCGAGGCAAAAAAGCTTGGTGCCGATGCTGAATCCACCGCCCTCATGGTGGGAGAGGTAAAGCTCCAGGATGCCCAACGGTCGATCATGGTGGAGACCTCCCCGGCCGTGATTCAGTCGCTAGGCATCGACTCGAGCAACTACCCGCTCGCGGCTTTCTTTGTCGGTCTCATCACCTGGCTCCTGGGAATTTTCGGCGGTATCGCCGGTCTGCGGAAAATCAAAAAAGAAAACGAGAATGAACGAACTACATCCAGCAATCAGGGCAGTGGAAATCCGTCGGAGCATCGTCCGAGGGACCTTTGAAGTCAGCGTGACCTTCAATAACGGAGACGAAGCCGAAGCCTTAGTCTCAACCGAAAAAACCTTTGCCTCGGGAGTTCCGGTGCGGGAAGCCATCGCCCAAATTGAAAAAGGAGCCTATCTCTCATGGGAACCGCATTTGACGCCCGCCGAAGTGTTACCCTCATCTGCGGTGCGCAAGGCAAAGGCAAAACTAGCTTCGCGCTCCGTTACCTTCTCAACTCCCAAGCCCGCTTCTTAGTCTTCGACCCTGAGGGGGAATACTCTCGCCGGTTACGAGTTGAACCGGCGAGAACGCCCTGCCAGCTCGAGACGGGATGGTGCGCGGGCGTGGTCTGCTTTGATCCCTCCGACATTTTCCAGGGCGACCACCGAAGCGCCTTTGCATTCTTTTGCGAATGGTGCGCCCTGATGAGCGACAAGACCTCGAGCGAGAGAAAAATTCTCGTCGTAGATGAGCTCTGGCGGTACTGCTCTCCCGCGTCCATTCCTCATGAATTATCCGAGGTGACCAACGCGGGAAGGCGCAAGCGCCTGGAGCTCGTGGTCATCTCCCAACGGCCCAACCGGCTCCATGGTGACGTGATTGCGAGCGTCTCCGAGGCCGTTGTCTTCGGGCTCGCGTCCGCGTCTAGCGTGGAATGCGTTGAACGCGAATTTGAGCTCTCGGGCTCCGAGGTCCGGGCTCTGGCTCCCCTTCACTACATCGCCAAAAATTGTGACTCGGGCGCGATCCTGCGCGGCCGGTTGTAGTTTTTCCCCCTTCCGCATTCACCCTCTGCCCGGTCTCGGGCGACCCGTGGCAAGGTCGCAACCGTTAGCTCGGAATTATCGCAAGCGCGGGCCTTGTCGGCTCGGGGCGACCAAGACCGAGCCAAACCGATAACCGCCAAACCTGGCACCCTCCCCCATGAAATTCCTGAAGCCATTCCTGATGACCGTCTTGACCACGGCCGTTGCCATTTTCGTCATCAACAAAGTCGCCCCCCTGCGCAACTTGGTTTACGGCGCGGCCTAATTCCTGGCCGTCCATCGCCCCCACACACAAAACCCCTCAAGCCCTGCTTTCCTTATGATTTTCAAACGTCGAACGGACATTTTGACCCCGATAACCCAGCCAACTGGGACCACCGCCCAAACGATCAGTTTCCGAATCAAACAGGAACAGCGGCGGCTCGAGGGGCTCGTTCTCCAAATCGAGATGACCCCCAACGCGGCGGCAGCGACCGGCGCGGCATGGGGTGGCTATGCTGGCATCGTCAAAGAGGTCCGCCTGAAGGTGCAAGACGGCATCGGCTCGCGCAACGTCATTCAAGCCTCGGGAATTGGCTTGATGAGTTATGTCCGCCAAAACTTCGGCACCCTGGACCGAGTCACCCAGGGCGTCTATGGGTCCAGCGGATTCCCCACGGCGGCCACGGCGGCAACGGTGGTGGTGTCCTGGTTTATTCCGATTCGACATCCGCTCATCGGGGAGCCCTACGGCAACTATTTGAGCTTGCCGCTCAGCGCCAACTTCCTCGGAGACGACGTCATTGTCGAAGTCGATTTGAACGACATAACAGCGGCGGCTTCAGTGTTCACCGCCACGCCTCCGACCTACACGGCGAACGGCGTCCACCTCATGACGCTCATCCGCGAGGTGCCCGAGTCTTGGGGTTATATCCCCTCCGAGCTCCGCACGGACAACTTCACCCCGAGCGGCGTAGCCAACGCCCTTTATGAGTTCGCCTCGACTGGATACCTGACCCAGGTACTGACGCAAACCATCTCAACCGCCACGTTCACGGCGGCATCCACCCGAGTTACCCCGCTTTCCACGGGCGGCAATGTCCGCTTTGAATACGGGCGGGAGATCCAGCAACGGAGCAACCTGAACTTCAATCAGGCGATTCAGGATCTGTCGATGCAGGCTTACCCCTTGCAAACTCTGGCGACCATTGCCAGCAGTGCGCTAGGGGCTCGCAACTTCCCCGAGCTCTTCTTTGACTTCCTGTCCGATCTGCCGAACGCGAACGCGTTCAGCGCGGCCAGCGTCCAGAATCTTTACACCTCCGCCCTGGGAGGTGACAAAGCCCGGTTGGTGTTCAACGATTATTCGTCCACCACCAACCTTTCGCAAATCACGATGCACCGTCTTTTGCCTCTCAAGGCGGATGACCTGAAGTCGCTTTCGGCTGGCTTGTAATTCGCTGCACGCTAGGCCCACCCCGGGCGGGAGCGCACCCACTCGCTCCCGCCCCCCTCTTAAGGAAATAACTTTATGGCCGGAGAATCTCTGACGTTCGCCAATTCCGAAAACCCTGCCACTTGGCAAAACATCTTGGGCGGCATCGCTCGAGACTTCGGGCAAATCGCCGTTTCTAATTTGACCAAGGACGAAGACAAGATCCGGGCCACGCAGCAAGCGCCCGTTGCTGGTGCCGAGCTTCGCCAGTGGATTCCCTGGATTATCGGCGGAGTCGTTCTCATCGTCGCGGCGGTCTTCATTTCCAAAAAATGACGCCCCAAATCGTCCAGCGTTCGGGCGACTACACGCCCCAAAGCTTTTGGAGCTCTGACTCCGTGCTCCTGGCGGGCGATGCCATCGGGCTCCCGAATGCGTTGCAAGGGCTCAAGCTGGGCGTGCCTCGCACCCTGCCCTATCGGCGGCTCTATGTGGCGGCAATCGTCCTTCCCAGCGTCACCACGGGTTACATTGTCAGCGCCACTTCAACGGCCACGTTCAACTTGCGCATGGACAATGAAGGCAAAGACTACATGTCTTTTTCCTTCGATAACCCAAACACAACCGGACTTGCCTTCCCTGGCGCGGCTGCAAGCTTGAAACCCGTTGCGAGCATACGCCCTCAATTCCGAGTCGCCAATCGGCTCCAGCAGCAACAATTCGCCATGGGCCAGC
>Ga0075163_10009348_pt1 | contig 12869 bp, 10 predicted proteins | sample JI1023141ADNA_FD_71478 | JGI IMG/M metagenome (GOLD analysis project Ga0075163, IMG submission 71478) | Wastewater effluent complex algal communities from Wisconsin, to seasonally profile nutrient transformation and Carbon sequestration -... | ecosystem: Engineered > WWTP > Effluent > Algae...
CTTGGCGATCTCCTCGAAGAAGTCGTTGTGCACGTCGAAGAAGAACGAGAGGCGCGGGGCGAAGCTGTCCACGTCGAGGCCGCGCTCGAGGCAGCTCTCCACGTAGGCCAGGCCGTCGGCGAGGGTGAAGGCCAGCTCCTGCGCGGCGGTCGAGCCGGCCTCGCGGATGTGGTAGCCGCTGATCGAGACGGAGTTCCAGCGGGGGACCTCGCGCGAGCAGAACTCGATCATGTCGGTGACGACGCGCATCGCGGGGCGGGGCGGGACGAGCCAGGCGTGCTGGGCGATGAACTCCTTCAGGCAGTCGTTCTGGACCGTGCCGCCGATGAGCTTGCGAGAGATGTTTCGCTTGTCGGCGAGGGCCACGTAGAAGGCGAGCAGGACGATGGCCGGGCCGTTGATGGTCATCGAGGTCGTGACCTTGTCGAGCGGGATGCCGTCGAAGAGGACCTCCATGTCGCGCAGGGTGTCGACGGCGACGCCGCACATGCCGACCTCGCCGAGGGAGCGCGGAGAGTCGCTGTCGTAGCCCATCAAGGTGGGGAAATCGAAGGCGGTGGAGAGGCCCGTTTGCCCCTCTGCGAGCAGGTATTTGAAGCGGGCGTTGGTCTGCTCGGGGGTGCCGAAGCCCGCGAACATCCGCATCGTCCAGAGGCGGCTCCGGTACATGGTCGGCTGCACGCCGCGGGTGAAGGGGTACTCGCCGGGGAGGCCGAGCTCCTCGGCGTAGCGGGGGGATTTCTCGGCGGGCGTCACCAGGTCGGGGACGTCGAGGCCGCTCCAGGTGGTGAAGCGTTGCTCGCGCGGGGGGATCTTCTTCTCGGCGTCGGCGACGGGGCCGGCACGCCAGGTGGCGATGGAGGCGCGGAGGGCAGCGAGGCCGGCGCCGTCGAGCCCGAGGGACTCGCCTCCGGCGGTGAAGGCGCGATCGTCGCCCGGTGTTGCACCGTGGCTACCGTTGGTTCCGCTCGTCCCCAAAGGAAGCTTGTCGTCCTGTTCCAGCATGCAGACCTCGGCGCGGAATCTACCACGAACGCGGGGTAGATCTCGCGGGCGGGGCTACTTGCAGCCGGAGACGTGGAAGACCGGCGAGGCGAAGACGGTGGCGGTGCTCTGGAGGGAGTCCTGGATGGTGCCGGCGATGACCACGCCGGCGGCGTCGCAGAGCTTCGCGGAGAGCTCGCCGGGGAGGAGCTTGGTGCCCGTGTCGAAGGTGAAGGGGACGGCGACGTCGCTGTCGAGATCGACGGTCACGGGGAGCATCTTCAGGGTCGTCACCGGGAGCGCGCCGACGATCTCGGCTTCCTGCTTGGCGTCGAGGATCTTCGCGGAGAGGAGGCTCACCTGGCTCGGCGCGGTGGCGCGCGGGCCGAGGTGGAGCGTCATGAGGAAGGAGCCGGTGAGGGCGACGCCCAGCGCGCCGCCCGCGATCTTGGCCTCGGCGTCGGTGATGGTGGGCTCGACGAAGACGGCGGCGTCGGTGTTGACGCACGCGGCGGCGAGCAAGGCGAGGGGGAGGAGCCAGGAGGGGCGGGGGATCGAGGAGAGGTGGGGCACGCTCGGAGGATAGATCATCTCCGCGGCGCGGCGAGGGCGTGCCCCGAGTTGCCCCTGGCTCGGGGGAGCAGCTACGGTGATCGCGCCCGACGTGCGCTCGATGTCCCCTCGCCTGTCCTCGCTCACCGCGCCGATCGCGGGGCTCTTGATCCTGGCGGCGCCTCGCGTCGCGTGGGGCGACGAGCGGTTGACGCTGAGCGGGAGCTGGATGGCGTCGCCGCTGATCGAGACCTGGTCGCTCGCGGACTGGGGGCCGGCGTGCGGGCCCAAGCCTCCTTCGAGCGGGGGCGGCGGGGGGTCGGTGCAGATCCGCGAGCAAGGCGGAGAGCTCAGCATCCTCGGGGCGGGGCGGGCCTTCAGCACGGCGGAGTGCTGGGAGCAGCAGCCGGGGATGTCGCGCACCAGCCACTCGCAGTCGGGGAACGGGCGCTTCTGGCGGACGCGCTGTAGCAACGCGGCGAACAACCCGCTGCGCATGGCGGTGGTGACGACGATCTCGGCGACCGACAGCTCGATCTCGTTGAACGAGATCGGCGAGTACCAGACGCAGCTGCAGGGCTCGACCTGCAAGGCGACGGCGAGCCGGTCGCGCTCGTATTCGCTGGTGAAGCGCGATGGAGACGCACCTCCCGCGGCCAGCGCGACGGCGGCGCCGAGCGCGAGCGCGCCTCCGGACAAGACGGCCAAGGTGGCGCCTCCTCCGCGGGAGCGGCCGACGCCTTCGTGCGTGGGGGCGCCTGGAGAGCCGGCGCGGCTGGAGGTGCATCCGGCGCGCAAGCTGCTGCGGGCCGGAGATCGCTTTGCGTTTCAGGCCAGGCTGCTCGATGCGGCGGGCTGTCCGACGGGGGCTCGGCCGACGTGGGCGATCGGGAAGGGGCCGCTCGCGGAGAAGGCCTCGGTGGACGCGTCGGGGGTGGTGAGCGTGGCGGCGGATTCGGCGGAGGGGAAGCTGGAGGTCACCGCGACGGCCTTCGGGAAGAGCGTGACGGTGCAGGTCGAGGTGGCGAGCCCGGATCACTACGATGCGCTGCTCGGGAGCAGCGGGCTCAACGCGCAGGGGGAGCAGGACGAGCCGGCGGTGGCGGTGATCGCCACCGGGACGATCGGGGGGCGGACGGCGGTGGCCGACGACGCAGCGAAGGAGCGCAAGTACCTGTTCGTGGGGGTGGTGGCGCTGCTCTCGCTGGTGATGGGCTTCGTGGGGCTGGTGATCGCGCGGCGAGGGCGGCGAGCTCCCGAGAGCGAGAGGAGCGCGGACGAGGGCGAGGGCGAAGCGTCCCCCGAGAGCGAGGCGCCGCCTTCGCAGGGTGAGGGCGCTCCAGCGCCGAGCCGGGGCGGGCCCGCGCCGAAGGCCAGAGGCAAGGATCGCGGGAAGATCTGCCCGACCTGTGGTGAGCGCTTCCCGAGCGACGCGACCTTCTGCGGGAAGGATGGGACCACCCTGGTCCTGTTGAACTGAGCGATGCGCGCGCGGAAGATCGATGCTGAACGCGCGCGCCCCACGCCCGGCGAAAGTGGCCACATCACGGCGCGCACGGGCGGTTCAGCAGAGGCGGCGGGACGATGAACCGCGGTATCCTTGATCGTCCTCGCGCGGAAACGCTATCCTTCTGGGCTGTGTGGATGAGACCGCCGTGGCGCGTGCGTGGTGAGGCTACCCATGCCCGCGAGCCGGACTGCGAAGGGCTGCAATGAAGATCACGTGCCAGTCGTGCCAGGCGAAATACACCATTGCCGACGAGAAGGTCGCCGGCAAAACGGTCAAGATCAAGTGCAAGAAGTGTGGCGCGACCATCGTCGTCCATGGGAACGAGGGCGCAGGCGCCGCGCCTCCGCCGGCCGCCGCGCCCGACCCGAGCGTGGGGCAAGGCGCAGGGCAAGGCGGGGGTGACGAGGAAGACGAAGGCGACGGCGCGACCCGGGTCTTCGGCAACGAGGGCGGGCCGGGTCAGGTCGAGGAGTGGACGGTCAACGTCACCGACGACGATCAGCGGACGCTGACGCCCGCGCAGCTCCTGGTGGAGTTTCAGCGCGGGGTGATCACCACCGACTCGTACGTGTGGAAGGACGGGATGCCGGACTGGCTGCCGCTCTCCGCGGTGCCAGATCTGATGAAGATCGTCGGCGCGCGGCCGGCTCCCGCGGCAGGTCGGCCGGCAGCGGCCGCGGCGCCCGAGCCCGAGCCTCCGAACGACGACATGGGGATGGGCTCGACGGTGATGATGCCCGAGGCGGCGCCACGCCCTGCCGCTGCGCCGATCGCGGCGGCTCCCGCGGCGGCGGCGGCTCCCGCGGCGCGGCGGGCCGCCGGTCGATCGGCCGCGGTCGATCTCTTCGCCACCAGCGAGGCCAGCCCGCGCGTCGATCCGCACGCCGTGGCGCCGGCCCCCGCGGCGCACTCGGCGACCACCTCGGCCGATCGCCTCGTGGGCGAGCGCAACGAGAACTCGGTGCTCTTCTCGCTCTCGGCGCTCACCGCGACCGAGAACATCGCGCGGGCGAAGAAGGAGCTGAGCGACGACGCGATGATCGATCTCGGCCCCTCGCCCGGCGCGTCGAAGAACAACGGCCGCGGCGGGATGGACGACATCATGAACCTCGGCGGAGGCGGCATCTCCGCGGGGCCGATGCTCGCGCCGCCGCCGCTCCTCGCGCCGGTGGTGGAGGCGCCGGTGGTCGCGCCGGCCATCGCTCCGGTGATCGGGATGGGCGCTGGCCCGATGATGATGCCCGGCGCCGTTCCGCAGAAGAAAGGCTCGCTCGGGCTGATCCTCGGCGTCGTCGGCGGCCTCGTCGTCGTCGGCGCCGTGGGCGCGTTCCTCGCGCTGCGCGGCGACCCCGCCGTGCCTCCGCCGGTGACCAACGATCGCAGCGTGACGACGGCCCAGATGCCGAGCACCACGCCCAGCGCCGTGGCGGTGGATACGGGCGCCGTGGCCCAGGCGCCGCCGCCCGTCGACCCGGGGCTGACCAGCTCGGCGACGCCCGCGACGCCGAGCGGTGCGGCCACGGTCGCGACGGCGAAGCCGAACGCCACCGGCGCGCCCACCGGCAAGCCCACCGTGGACAAGCCGCCGCCGGACAAGACGACCGCGCCCACGGCCACGCAGGCGCCCACCGCTGCGCCCGACCCGGGCGGCGGTGGCAAGGAGTTCGATCGCGCCGCGGCGATGTCGGCGCTGAGCAGGGCCGCCGGCGCAGCGAAGAGCTGCAAGAAGGACGACGGCCCCACCGGCTCCGGCAAGGTCAAGGTCACCTTCGCGCCGAGCGGGAACGTCACTTCAGCGACGGTCGAGGGGCCGCCCTTCGCCGGCACCGCGGTCGGCGGCTGCGTCGCCGCGGCCTTCCGCAGCGCTCACGTCCCGCCCTTCGACGGCGCTTCGATCAGCGTGTCGAAGACCTTCACCATCAACTGAGCCGCGTCGGCGGGCTCCGGCGCTCGCCGGGGCCCGCGTCAGAGCGCGAGGAGATCGATCGCGCCCGGTGGCCGCACCGTACGGGCGATCTCGCTGCGCTCGAGGTGCGCCAGCACGGCGAGCACGGCCGCCTCGTCCCAGGCGTCGCCGACGATCTGCAAGCCGATCGGCAGGCCGGCCGGATCCATGCCCACCGGCGCCGTGCCACAGGGGAGACCGGTGAGGTTACCGAGGAAGGCGTAGCGACAGACGCCGTCGAGGGCCACGGGATCGCTGAAGGGGACCTTGGCGTCCTGCTCGGTGTAGCGGGGCGCGGTGATCGCCGTGGTGGGGAGCGCCAGCACGTCCACGCCGCGGAGGATCGTGGCGATCTCCCGGCGCAGGCCCGCGCGGAGGCGCTGCGCGTCGAGCTGCTCGAGCGCGCTGAAGCCCGAGACCACCGCGAACACCAGGCGCACGTCCTCGCCGATGAGCTCGCGCTTGTCGAGCCACTCGCGGCGATGCGCGGCGAGCGACTCCGGCGCGATCGTCAGGTAGCCGATGCGCGCCGCGTGGCGGGCGATGGGCATCCGCACCTCGACGAGGATCGCCCCCTCGCGCTCCAGCCCGCGCAGCGCCTCGCGGCAGGCGCGCGCCACGGGCTCGCTGGCGTCGCGCCACTCCTCCTCGTCCACGCCGATGCGCAGGCCGCGCACGCCCGCGCCGAGCAGCGCGCCGAACCCGCCCATCGGAGGAGGCGGCGCCCACGCGGTGAGCTCGTCCTCGGGGTCGTGCTCCGAGGCCACCACGTCGAGGAACAACGCAAGATCGCCCGGGCTCGCGGCGATCGGCCCGCAGTGCGCCACGGAGCCCTTGAAGCCGTCTCCTGCGCGGCTCACCCGCCCGAAGGTGGGCTTGATCCCGTAGACCCCGTTCAACGACGCGGGGATCCGGATCGACCCCCCGCCGTCGCCCGCGCAGGCGAGCGGCGACACGCCAAGGGCCACGCCCACCGCCGAGCCCGTCGACGACCCTCCGGGCGCCCGCTCCCCCTGGTGGGCGTTGTGGGGCATCACCTGCTGCGGGTTCGCTCCGAGCGGCGACATGCCCCACTCGGTGAGCACCGTCTTGCAGAGGAACACCCCGCCGGCCTTGCGCAGCCGCGCGACCACCGTCGAGTCCCGCTCGATCGCCGCCTCCGACGAGCAGCGCGACCCCAGCGTCGTCGGCAAGCCGCGCACGTCGTACTCGTCCTTCACGAGGTAGGGCACCCCGTCGAGCGGCCCGAGCGCCTGCCCCTTGGCGTAGCGCGCCGTCGCCGCGTCGGCGTCCGCGAGCGTGGCCTGGCGATCGCGCGCCTGGGCGATGTTCATCGACGGACGCCGCTCGGCGAGCGTGTCGATCTCCTTGAGCGCGCGCTCGGCCAGGGCGCGTGGTGTGGTCGATCCCCCGCGATAGGCGGCGGTGTAGGCAGCGGACACCCGTGGCCAGGCGCGCACCGGCATCGGCCCATGACCGGCGTTGCTCCAGCGCCGCGCCTCGGCGGCCTGGACGGGCCGCGCATCGAGCGGGAGCTCCCCGCGAAAGGCTTCCGGCAGGTCGGCGAGCTGATCGATGCCGAGCCCGCGCTTCATCACCTCGCGGATGGCGACATCGGTCCCCTTGGTTTCAGCAGCGATGCGCACGGCGGTCAGGGCTGCGCCGGAGAGGCGGGGAGGCTTCATGGGCGGGCAGCTTAGTACAAGCCGGGGCAAGGATCTTCCGCGCCTCTGGTGACGTAGTGTGAGCAGGCGGGGTACAGTCCGCCCCCGGCCCTCGACGGAGCTCGCCCCCACCTCGACCCATGGAAGCCGTCTCCGCCGAGATCGCCGTCACCTGCCGGAGCGCCGCCAGGGCCCTCTGGGGCGTCCTCACCGACACCGAGCGCCTCAACCGCATGGTGGGCATGGCCAAGGTCACCACCGAGCCCCTGGGCGACGCCTCGGCCGCGCGCCACCTGGTGAGCACCCGCCTCGGCGGCTTCTCGGTGAAGTTCGAGGAGCTCCCCTTCGAGTGGTCGTACCCCGAGAGCTACCGGATCCTCCGCCGCATGCGCAACGGCCCGCTCCAGACCCTGGAGATGGCCTACCACCTCGTCCCCCAGCCCGACGGCGGCACCCGCGTCGAGATCACCCTCACCCTCACCCCGCGCTACCGCATCCTCAGCCCCTTCCTCGGCCTCATGGCCGATCGCACCCTCGCCGGCTTCCGCACCGCGATCCTCGCCCTCGACGAGGAGCTGGTCTCCGGCCGCAAGGGCCCGAGCCGCCCCGACCTCGTGAACGAAGAGGCCCTCACCCGCGCCACGAAGGCCCTCCGCGAGAGCGAGCCCGCGCCCGTCGTCGAGCGCCTGACCGCGCTGGTACACAACGGTGACGACGTTGACATCGGCCGCATCCGCCCCTTCGCCCTGGCCGACGAGTGGGCCCTCGATCGCCGCGAGGTCCTCCGCGCCTGCCTCAGCGCCGTGCGCGCCGGCTTGCTCGACCTCCACTGGGAGGTCGTCTGCCCCAGCTGCCGCACCGCCACCGTCGCCCTCCCGAGCCTCGCCTCCCTCGCGGAGCATGGCGCCTGCCAGCTCTGCGAGATCGCCTTCGCCATCGATCTCGACGAGGCCGTCGAGGCCACCTTCACCCCCTCCCGCGCCATCCGCGCCGTCGATCTCGGCCCTTATTGCATCGGCGGCCCCGCGCGCACCCCGCACGTCCTCGCCCAGGCCATCCTCCCGCTGAGCGGCGAGGCCCGCCTCAAGGCCCCGCCCGAGCCGGGCCACTACCGCCTCTTCCTCCGCGGCGGCCGGGCCCTCCCCATCGAGATCGTCGAGGGCGCCGCCCCCGAGCAGCGCGCCACCCGGGCCATGCTCGCCCCTGCCGACGGCCCGCCCGAGCCGCTCTTCCTCGCCCCCTCCGGCACCTTGCTCGTCGAGAACCCGGGCGACGGCGAGAGCCACGCCAAGCTCGAGCGCGTCACCTGGAGCGACCAGGCCGCCAAGGCCCGCGTCGTGATGACCATGCCCGGCTTCCGCCGTGATTTCTCGGGCGACATCCTCCGCCCCGGCATGGCCCTCAAGGTCGCCCGGGTCGGCATCTTCTTCAGCGACCTCACCGGCTCCACGCAGCTCTACACCGACGCCGGCGACGCCGCGGCCTTCAAGCTGGTCCACGATCACTTCGACATCGTCATCGCCAGCATCGAAAAATCAGGCGGATCGCTGGTCAAGACCATCGGCGACGCCGTCATGGCCGCCTTCGCCGACGACCTCGACGGCCTCCTGGCCTCGATCGCCATCCTCCACGCCTTCGAGGACTTCCGCGTCCAGGGCGAGCACCGCGGGCGCACCCACATCAAGCTCGGCGTCTACGGCGGCCCCTGCTACGCCGTCACCGCCAACGAGGTCCTCGACTACTTCGGCCAGACGGTGAACCTCTCTGCCCGCCTCCAGGCCGAGGCCCACCCCGGCGAGCTGGTCGTCCCCGCCGAGCTCTGCGATCGAGCCCTCGCCGCGCGCGCCATCCCCGCTTCCTTCGTGCGCGAACGTTACGAAGCGCGATTGAAAGGCGTGACGAACCCCCTTGCGGTGGCGCGGATCAAAGTGGGAAAGTGATCGGTCGAGGCCCATCGATCCTCGCGCACCTCCCCATTCCAACGAAAAGGTCGTCCTTGCTCCCTCCCCAAGCCTTCACCCTCTGCCTCGAATGGGTCGATCGCTGGCTCCCCGGCGACAGCGTGTGTGGTGAGGCCGCCTCCTTCGACCCGGTGCGCTGGGCCTTCGACTGGACGGACTGCGCGGTGCGAGAGATCGTCCCCCTCGCGCTCGAAAGCCTCGATCTGCCGGGCCAGGCCGCTGCCCTTCGCCGCCTCGCCCCCATCGAGGGCGAGGCCGCCTGCCTCGAGGCGAAGAGCCGCCTGGTCCTCGCCGCGCAGACGGCCGCGGCCATGGGCCCGAAGTATCAATTCTGCTCGTCGGCCCGCCTCGCGGTCGACGAGTCCCTCGTCCTCTTTCGCGCCTCCGCCGGCGGCGCCGCCAGCCTGAACGAACAGCTCTGGCGCTTCCAGGGCCTCTTCAGCGAGTCGGGCGCCCTCGACATGGTCATCCACCGCGCCATCAGCGCCGGCGCCCCCGCCGACGAGGTGCGCGCGCAGCTCCGCGCCCGCCTCGAAGCGCTGCGCGTCGCCGCGGAGAACACCGACGCCCCCGAGCGCGCCGCCCCCGACACCGAGGAGACCCTCGCCGCCGAAGGCCCGCCCGAGCCGCGCGAGCCCAGGCCCCCGCGCCACTCGTGGATGGCCCCGATCGCCGGAGCGAGCAGCCGCCTCCAGCGCTCCGGCTGACGCTCGCGACTACCCCGCTCCGGGAAAGAGCGCGCGCAGCGACGCCTCGCTCCTCCGCGCCTTCTCCACGATCGCCCTGAGCCCCACGATGCACGAGGGCGGCACCTCCCGCACCAGGACCACCCCGTTCTGGCTTTGAAACACGCGGATCCCCGCGCCCCGCAGCCTCGCCGGGCTCACCTCCAGCATCACGTCCACCTGCGCGCGCTTGCCCACCGCGCTGTCGAGCGCGCCCGTCAGGTGCACGTGCGTCCGCGCCTGGGGCACGATCCCTTCTCGCGCGATCGCCGCCAGCACCTTCACGCTGGTCCCGTGCCAGATCGCCGCGTCCCCCTGCACCTCCTCCCACGAGGCCTCCAGCGCCTCGCGCGTCACCGGCGTCCCCTCGGTGGAGTGCCCCTGGCAGGCGCGGATCTGCTCGCCCCGGATCTCCAGCCGCGACTTGGTGTTGCGCTCCACCGCCTCGTCGAGCGCGGCGCGCGGCGCGCCGAGGAAGCGCAGCACGTCCCGCAGCTCCACCCAGCCGGCCGCGTCCATGGCCACGCCCGCCTCGCGGGCTCCGTGCCGCAGCAGCCAGGACAGCCTCTTGCTCATCTCGATGTGTGCCTCGCGACCCATGGTCTTTCTCCTTTTCCTCGTCGTCGTCTGGAGGCAAGCCTAGTCACAGAGCTATCGCGTGGAAGTCGTCTTTCCCGATACACTATCACCCAACGTGATAGCGCCCTCGACCCTCGCTCACCCGTCGCTCACCGCTCCTCCTGCGCTCAGCCTCCCCTGGCTCCACGCCTTCGTCGTCTTCGCCCAGCACCTCAACTTCACCCGCGCCGCGAGGGCCCTCCACCTCTCGCAGCCGGCCCTGCACGGCCAGATCAAGAAGCTCGGCGAGGCCCTGGGCGTCGAGCTCTACACCAGGCGCGGCCAGCGCCTCGAGCTCACCCCCGACGGCCGCCGCGCGCTCGCCTTCGGCCGCGAGATGGACGAGCGCTCCGCTGCCTTCCTCGCGCGCCTCCGCGGCGTCGAGGCCCAGGGCCCCGTCGTGCTCTGCGCGGGCGAGGGCTCGTACCTCTACCTGCTGGGCGAGGCCATCCGCGCCTTCACCGCCGCGGGCCCCGCGAAGCTCACCCTGCTCACCCGCGATCGCGACGCCACGGTCGCCGCCGTGCGCGAGGGCGAGGCCCACCTCGGCGTGGCCCCGCTCGAGGGCGCACCCGCCGGCCTCCTCGTCGATCGCCTCACCGAGGTCGCGCTGGTCCTGGTTGTCCCGGCCACGCACCCGCTCGCGAAGAAGCGGTCGATCAAGCTGCGCGACCTCGCCGGAGCGAGGCTGGTCGTCCCCGGCGAGGGTCGCCCGCACCGCGCGATGCTGGCCCAGGCGCTCCTCTCCGCGGGCGTCCCCTGGGAGCCCGCGGTCGAGGCCCAGGGCTGGGAGCTCATGCTCCATTTCGTCCGCCTCGGCGCCGGCATCGCCGTGGTCAACGCCTGCTGCCGCCTCCCGCGCGGCCTCGTCGCCCGCCCGATCCCCGAGCTCCCGAAGAAGACCTACTTCCTCCTCCGCCGCACCGGCGATCTCGAAGGCCCCGCCGAGCAGCTCCGCCGCCGCCTGCTCGCCGGCGGCTCGTCCTGGAAGCGACGCTGAGCGAGAGAACGCGCCGCGCCCGGAGGCATTGTCTCGAAGACCCGTCAAAAGTCCGCTACACGCCTTCGCGCCCCCGATGCCCCTCGAACCCGATCCCGACCTCGACCCTCCCCGGCCCTTGCTGCCGGTCCCCACGGGTGAGCTCACCATCGCCGAGGTCGATCGCGGCGCGGGCATCCGCCTCTCGCTGATCATCCCGACCTACAACGAAGGGCAAAACGTCGAGGAGCTGGTGGGCGAGCTCGCCGCGCTGCTCGATCCCGCGCTCGCCGGGGCCTACGAGCTCATCATCGTCGACGACGACAGCCCCGATCGCACCTGGGCCATCGCCCAGCGCCTCACCGCCCGCTACCCGCAGCTCCGCGTGCTCCGTCGCACGAACGAGCGCTGCCTCTCCACCGCGGTGATCCGCGGCTGGCAGGCCGCCCGCGGCGAGGTGCTCGGCGTCATCGACGCCGATCTGCAGCACCCCCCGGAGATCACCAGGAAGCTCTGGGAAGAGATCGAGCGCGGGGCCGATCTCGCGGTCGGCAGCCGCCACGTCGAGGGCGGCGGCGTGAGCGACTGGGCCCTCACCCGCCGCGTCCTCTCGCGCGGCGCGCAGCTCCTCGGCCTCGTGCTCCTCCCCGGCGTCGTCGGCCGCGTGAGCGACCCGATGAGCGGCTACTTCATGGTCCGCCGCGAGGCCCTCGTCGGCGCGAAGATGGACCCCCTCGGCTACAAGATCCTCGTCGAGGTGCTCGGCCGCGGCACCATCGGCACCATCGCCGAGGTCGGCTACGTCTTCCGCGAGCGCGTCGAGGGCGAGAGCAAGGTCACCCGCCGCCTCTACCTCGACTACCTGCGCCACCTCGTCCGCCTGCGCCTTTCGCGCCCCCGCGCCCCCGCCGCGCGATGAGCTCCCGGCGATGGGCTGGGCTTACGACGACGCGCCTTGTCCTTACGCCCCCGAGGAATTCGAGGCTCGCGAGCGCGCCGCCGATCGCTTCCGCGAGGCTGGCAAGCGCGCGATGGCCCGCGCCCTCTTCGAGCTCGCCGCCGCCCTGATGGAGGAGGCCGCCCGGCTGGGCGCCCGTTTCCACACGTGGAACGGTGTGTCCTATCGGGACACGACGGATCGCTTCGTGGCCCTGGCGCCGAAGATCGGCGTGTGATCCGGCTCAGCGCAGCCGATCGAAGGCCGCGTCCATCTCCTCCGGCGAGAGGTGCGGCAAGGGCCTCTCCGCCTTCTCCAGCCAGTGCACCGTCTCCACCACCCAGCGGTTGAGCGGCGCCCCCACCCCGTAGCGCTGCGCCAGCGCGACGATCGCCCCGTTGAGCAGATCGATCTCCGTGACGCGCCCCCGATCGAGGTCTTGCAGGGTGCTGGATCGCGCCTCGGGATCGACGCGGACCATGGCGCGGGCGATGGCCTCGAAGATCGGCGACGGCAAGCGGACGAGCCGCGCCACCAGCGAGAGGGGCAGGCGATCCGGCGGCGCCACCGGACGCCCCGCCGCCTCGAAGACCCGCAGCCCTTCGCGGATCACGTCCGAGAAGCAGAGGCGAAAGGGTCGCGATCGCAGGGTGGCCCGGGTGGGCAGCCCCGTCACCGCCGAGAGCCCGTTGCCCAGGTTGATCAGCAGCTTCCCCGCCGCCACCGCCTCGATGTCGGCGCGCGCGTGGAGCGGCAGCCCGGCGCGGGCGAAGGCCGGCGCGAGCGCATGAAAGGCTTCGTTCTCCGGCCGAAGCGCGCCGACGAAGAGCGGCCCGCTGGTGGCCTGGCGAAAGGTCGCGGGCGCCTCGCGCACCACGTTGAAGGTCACGATGCCGTCCACCACCGGCCGATCGAGCCCCGCCTCGCGCAGGCGAGCCGCGTTGTCGAGGCCGTTCTGGAAGCAGATCACCGGCGCCCCCGCGGGCAGCTGCGC
>Ga0075163_10009349_pt1 | contig 12869 bp, 11 predicted proteins | sample JI1023141ADNA_FD_71478 | JGI IMG/M metagenome (GOLD analysis project Ga0075163, IMG submission 71478) | Wastewater effluent complex algal communities from Wisconsin, to seasonally profile nutrient transformation and Carbon sequestration -... | ecosystem: Engineered > WWTP > Effluent > Algae...
ACCTCGTTTGACCTTACTTCGGACAACGGTATTCTCTATGGTATTAACCGCCACAACTCGTCTTTGGTGCTGTTTGACCGATTTAGTCTCACGAACTACAACTCAGTTACCTTTGCCACCTCTGGAGCAGGGAAGTCATACAGTATCAAACTCGAAATTCTCCGTTCTCTCATGTTTGGGTCTGAAGTGATTGTAATTGACCCAGAACGTGAGTATGAATACCTGGCTGAATCTACTGGTGGTCGTTTCTTTAATATTTCACTTTCCTCAAATCACCATATCAATCCTTTTGATCTACCACCTCCGGGAGCTGACGAAAACCCAGCTGATGTACTCCGTTCGCAGGTAGTACACCTGATTGGTCTTTTCCGCTTGATGCTCGGTGGCCTGTCTCCCGAAGAAGAGACCGTGGTGGACCTTGCCATCCGTGAGACCTATGCACTCAAGGACATTACTGAACAAATCAACTTTGCTGATCTCGAACCACCACTCCTTTCAGACTTCGAGATGGTGCTTGCGGGTATGAATGGTTCGTCGTCGTTGATTTCACGACTCCAAAAATACACCTCAGGTACCTGGTCTGGTTTTATGAACCAGCCAACGAACGTGGACATCAACCAAAAGTTCATCGTGTTTAGTCTTCGCGATATGGAGGATGAGCTCAAGACCATCGCCATGTTCATTATTACAAACTACATCTGGGCAGCGATTCGTCGTCGTCTCGTGAAGCGTCTCCTCGTGATCGACGAAGCTTGGTGGATGATGAAAAGTGAAGACACGGCCTCCTTCCTCTTTAGTCTCGCCAAACGAGGACGAAAATACTATCTCGGTATCGCGACTATTACCCAAGACGTGGACGACTTCCTCCGCTCACCCTACGGTGTACCAATGATCACAAACTCATCGCTCCAATTCCTCATGAAGCAGTCGCCGACCGCCATTGATAACATTCAGCGTACTTTCAATCTCACCGACGAGGAGAAGTACCTACTGCTCGAATCAGATGTTGGAGAGGGCCTCTTCTTCGTGGGGCTAAAGCACGTCGCGATTAAAGTGATTGCCTCATATACCGAAGACCAAATCATAACCTCAGATCCTTCCCAAATCCTTAAAATCCAGCAAGCCAAACGAGATCTAGAAGCCCGTGACCTGTAGTATACTGCAGCTATATGGCTACTAAGGAGTACACTGACTATGAACCTACTGATAGTGACCGCAGGAGCGTCTCAGGAGATTTTGTTGAACAACAAAGAAATCGGCTTGGGTGGGGAGTGAGTAATGTCGAGGTAAAAGGCAACACTTCTTCGCGCCGTGTAACCGAACGAGCATTTGAGTATGGTGGCCGGCAAACAGCAAACATTGGGAAAAAACTCAAAGAACAGGCCCGCGCCCGTGAGTTGGCAGGGAAAAATGACCTCATAACAAAAAGCCTCAACCAGGTGGGGGGACGTATAAACAAAATGGGCCGCATTACCCAGGCTTCGAGTCGTGGTTTTGCTTTTCGCAAAGGTGAGGTTTCAGCGGCTGCGGCTCGTGTACAAGTAGGGTTTGCCATGGGCTGGACCGGGATGCTTAATATACTATCGCTACCGATTGGGATTGTAGCCCTCGCTAGTTTTGGTGGAGCAACTGTTATCGACAACACAACCGGCGGAGAAATTGTTACCAAAATCGCCGCCTGGATGATCGGTTTTGAGTATTTTAATATTTGGGTGATTGCCATTGGTCTTTACGTACTTCACGCCTTTTTGATTATCACTATGTTTGCCGGTTCGTATATACAACTCAAACTTGGCGGACTACAACCACTTAGTGGCAAAAATAGTGCCTTAAAAAATATGCTTTTTCTTGGCGCTTTTGTAATATCAGCTATCCCTGGTACCACTTTCATTCCTTGGATATTCGGATGGTTATACGTAGTCATGATATATCCCAACTAGCAGGCCGATGCGAGGATATCCGTCTGTTACAATATAGAGTATGAAATATCTCGCCTTCATCGTGTTCTTTTTTGGGTTATCATTGAACCTAGCGGAAGCTCAATTCGATAATGGTTTTTCGGGACAAACAGCTTCTTTGTCGATAGTAGCAAATCCAACTTACCCTCTTCCAGGGGAATCTGTCATACTAAATCTAGATGATTACGCAGTAGGGGCTGCCTTTAGCACAATTTCTTGGTATATAAACGGCGTAGAAGTTGGTGCCGCTAAAAATAGTCGAGCGCTCACTGCCACAGCACCAGCTCTTGGAGAAACAATTACCATATTAGCCAAACAAACGCTTCCTGGTGGAGTCACTACTGAAGCTAGTACTGTTATAAAACCGATTTATGCCGATATTATTATCGAACCGCAAACCTATGTCCCCCGACAATATAAAGGTCGGGCATTACCGAGTATTGGTAGTCTGGTTCGAGCTACTGCATTGGTGCAGGATAAAAAAGGTTTTATAAATCCAGCGTCTTATTCTTATATCTGGAAACTTAATGGGACCACTATAGGTGGTGGGGGTCGAGGAGGAGCCCTGCAAACAGAATACGTGGTTCCTTCAGGCAGTAGTCACACCCTGACAGTGGAAGTGTATGATAATAAAGGTCAAATACTGACCCGCCGTAGTACAAGCATTGAGACTGAAGGGATTGATCTGGTGCTCTACGAGGTTAATTCACTCTATGGACAGAACAATCTGGCTATTGGCGGACAACTGCAATTCTTATCGAGCGCCCTCCAACTACGGGCGATACCATACAACCTCGATCTGCGTTCTACTCCACAAAATACATTTTCAGAATGGCGTCTAGGCAATCGTGTAGTTAGTAACGACATTGCCAGTCCGTTTGATCTAACCTTAGAACGATCCGGACAGGGGAGGATGCCGGTCAACTTTAAACTCCGTAACCGTGACGCTTTGCTCCAGGGTGGGGAAGTAAGCACAACACTCAATTTCTAGTTTATGAAACGTACTTATTTTTTCATCGTCGGAGGAGTCATCATATTAGTACTAATTGGTTTCTGGGCATATAGCTTTTTATATGGTTCACCTACTAACGATGGTTCTATTTTCACCAATCTTGGTATCTTTGGTCAAGATAATAATGAACCTATCTACACACCACCGGTAATTGATGAGGCACCAGTAGTTGATGTCGCCACTGAGCAACTGAGGCAACTTACCACCAAACCAGTCATCGGTGCCCGTATTATTGACAAAGCCTCAACTACTGTCATACGGTACGTAGAAGCTGGCACAGGACATATCTTTGATATTGATATAATCACTGGGCAAGAGGAGCGAACTTCACCAATATCAGTTCCAGCCGCAGAGAAAGCGGTCATCAGTCCAAATGGTAGTTATGTCGCGATTCGTTCAGGATTTGGGAATGAAGGTCTTGTCACCCTGATAAATCTTTCTACCATTGATAGTCCATCGAGTGTCAAACTTCCAAACCAAATGCGTACCTTTGCTTTTGGATACAACAATGAACTTCTCTTTACCGAGATATCACTAGGTCAAACTGAAGGGAAGGGATACCTCCCGAGCACTGCCACGACCCGCCGTCTCTTCACAGCGCCGTTTGTGGCTCATGAAATGGCCTGGAGCGATGCTAGTACCACCAACCACATCATCTATACGAAACCCGCCGCGAGTATGATTGGTTATGCGTATGAGGTAACCGCTAGCGGCCTTAAGCGCTTTCCCTACAGCGGTTTTGGTATGACCATTACCCAGAGTGGGGGAGTACGTTTTGTTGGTCGTTTGACTAACAGTGGTTATCGGGCGTTAATTATTAATGCGGCTGGACAAACTAATGAATCACCAGCAGCGCTGATTCCAGAAAAATGTACAACTAATATGAGCGCGCGTGGTGGACAATTTTGTGTCAGTCCGTTTGAACTTACCGAGCTTAATTTCCCTGATAGTTGGTATAAGGGGCAATTTATCAGTGAGGATAATATTTGGGAAATTGGCAATGATGCGGCTACTATGATCAGCTCCCCTAGTCGCACTATTGGTCGTAGTCTAGATATTATCAATCTGCAAATCACTACTGACGGCAAGATGTTATACTTTATAAACCGTATTGATAATACTCTCTGGCTTTATGAAATATAGTCTTCTTGTCGTCCTCTCATTTTTTACACTTCCCGCCATTGCTCTCGCTGGAGGAAGTGAAGGTTTTGTCCCTCTAGTTGGTATTCCGGGACTGTCAAATGCATCGGCTCCGACATTTGATGACTATGTTGATGCACTCTATGCCCTAGCGATAAGTGTAGCCGCCTTGATTGCAGTGATTCAAATCGTTCTTGGTGGGGCCCAATACATGATGGACGACCTCATCAGCAGCAAGAGCGCCGCTAAAGAGAGGATCAAGAATGCGCTTATTGGGCTCCTTATCATCATTGCTGCGGCTCTTATTCTCACCACTATCAATAGTAATTTAACCAAACTTGATATTAAGGCTCCGGCTATAAATATCGATAATGATAAGCCTCAATTAACGTTAGAGGAGGCTTTTGCTCAGGGTTTTTGTCAGTCTGGCAATGGTTGTAAAACACACTACTGTAGTTCACCGTATATGTCTAAACTAGACACCAACACCAGTGTGACCTGCCAACAAAGATGTCTTGCTAGGAATGGTTTTTACAACCAAGGGACTAGGACTACGACCATGAGAAATGGTCAAGAAGTAGTGTCAGATACCTCGTCTTGCTCTTTTACCAACAATCAATTGTCAGAAATCAATACTAATTTATTGAAAGACATTCTGGATAAAGTTTGTCCATCAGGTAAAACTTGTTATGCGGAATCGTGCAGTAACTACGGGGTTGAATACCGAACTTACTCATGTAGCTCTGCTTGCGTTGGGGGTGTTATACGCTCTGGTTTAGGTGGGTTACATTATGATTCTGTTACGGACTCTTGTATTTTTGTCGGTCCAACAAATCAAGATAAAGTAACTCCCTGTAAATATCGTGGCTGTCAACAAGAACGCAACACCTGTGCTGCTAGTGGTGGTTATGTTGCAAGTGCAACTGAGGCTCCGTTAGAGATCAGATGCCGGATACCTGAAGCGCAACAAATTGTATGCCCGGTTGGACAACATGTGGAAAATGTAGACGTTCAATCTTGTGTTGACAGTGTCTGCACTACTAACGCTGAAGCGCAGTGTGTAGCAAATTAATCAATTCTACCGGTGTTTTCGTACGGGCAACTCTTGGATGATGGTGGCGAGGTTACTCACCACAAAGTAAAGGGCGATGGAGGCTGAGAAAGCGTACGCTACGAATACTATAAAGATTGGCATCACATACTTCATCTGGAGTTGCATGTTGCGGGGAGGGATAACGGTCTTCGCAACGTACTTCATTTAAATGAAGTACGTTGCGACTTTCATTTACATCTATCGCTTGTGGAATTCTACTTTAACTGAGGGATTCAACCCTAAAAAACCTACTACTATTGGGTTATGTGTGGTATAATATAGACATGTCAAAGTCACTGCCAGCCTTTCTCCAACCAGTATTTTGGTCGTATCAACTGGCTGATTTGAATACTGACACACACGAAACCCTCATCATTAAGCAGATTTTGAACCACGGCTCAACACCAGCGGTGGCCTGGCTCCGCAACACCTACACGGAAGCTACTATACAGGCAGTCATCGCCAACTCGATGGTTAGTGAGTGGTCAAAAAAGTCCCTCTCATTATGGTCAAAGGTATACAACACTACTCCTCGTCGCCAAAGTCGCTTTGCTTAAAAATAGTATGCTCCATCTAGAAATACTTGATCAAAAAAGACAGACGTTGTTGCCACTAGTTGCTACTGCTGGGCAGGGGTTTTATTTAGCCGGAGGTACCGCCTTGGCACTCCAGCTCGGTCACCGAGATAGTATCGACTTTGATTTTTTTGTTTCGGAGGATATTGATACAACAGAATTATGGGGACGTATTGAACACGTATTCCTTGGCCACGAACTACAAAAAACGCAGGACGAAAAAAATACCCTGTCGGTAACTATTGATGGGGAGGTGCGTTTGAGTTTTTTTGGTTATCACTACCCACTTCTCGAAACACCACTAGAAGAAAATGGACTGGCTCTCGCTTCTATACATGATATTGGTTGTATGAAATTATCAGCCATCACCAGCCGGTCAACACTGAAAGATTATGTGGACCTGTATTTCATCCTACAACATATTTCCTTATCTTCACTTTTGTCTGGCTGTGCACAAAAGTATCCAACCCTCGATCACACCCTCATCCTTAAGAGCCTCGTTTACTTTGACGATATCACCACTGAACCAATCCGTTTTATGCCAGGTTTTGTTGTCACTAGCGAAGAAATTGAATCCTCTCTCACCACTATTGTAAAAGACTTTCTCGCCTAACAAAATACTCCATTTAAATGGAGTATTTTGTTTTTAGGGGTCCGACCCCGTGATTAGACCCCGTACTTACCAAAGCACACCTTGGGTTAGCGATGCTTGCGGACGAGCAACTCTTGGATGATGGTGGCGAGGTTACTCACCACAAAGTAAAGGGCGATAGCGGCTGAGAAAGCGTAGGCTACAAACACCATAAAGACCGGCATCACGTATTTCATCTGTAGTTGCATGTTGCGGGTAAAGTCATCCTTCATGCTCGGTGCAGCATTTGGATCCTTCGGAGCCAGCTTCGGTAGCGAGAGGGAAGTCGCAATAAACTGCGTAAAGCCAGCGACGAGCGCTAGCGCAAGACTCGAGGCGGCAATGTCGAAATGGCCAAGGAACAGCATTGAAACTGTCTCTGGCATTGGTATAAAACTGTAGAGAATATCTGGGTTAATCGCCGGCAGCTTGATACCACCACTACCGTACAAGGCCACAATACCAAGCGCAATAATAATTGGTAACTGGATAAACAAAACCAAGATACTGGCAAATGGACTGAGGCCGGCTTCTTTATAAACCGCCATCATGGCTTGCGCTTGGCCTGGTTTGTCATCCTTAAAATCAAGTTTGATTTGTTTGAGCTTCGGCTCAATCTCCCGCATGATTTTTTGGGTTTTGACGGCCTTGATTGAAAGTGGGAAGAGAATAACCTTAATCACAATCACTGTTGCAATAATCGCGAGACCTAGGTCACCGTTTGGTACGGAATCAAGGAAGAAAACGAGGAGGTTATAAACCGGGTCAAAGAAAAAGGCGTGCCAAATGTAACTAAACATAGTGGCGCTATTCTACCGTGCTTTCTCTATCTGCGCGAGTAGCGCCTCTAATTGGCTCTGGAGCGCCAAACGAGTCGCTTTGAGGGCGCCGGGTTTGCAGAGGACGATGTAGATACCACTCATGGACTGCTCTTTACTAAATCGCTCTACTACGCCATAGGCTCGGCGCCGCAGACGATTACGATCCACGGCACTCTTGGACACTTTTTTTGAGACTACAACCGACACCCGAAAGTCTGTTGCCTTGGTATAGACCACAGTGAAATGCTCACTATGAAAACGCTTGCCGGAAGCAAAGTAGGTAGGGAAGTGAGCCCGAGAAATGCGATTTTGGGTAGCTACCATAGATAGAGTAAGTATAGCAGGGGGAGAACACCAGTGTTTATGAGCGCTAGCTCATAAACATAGGGATTTTATGGCCAGGGTAGCAAAAAAGCTCTTAACGAGCTTTCTTGACGGTGAGCTTAGCACGGCCTTTACGGCGACGGGCGCGGACTACTTTCTGACCTGAGGTTGTAGCTTGGCGCACGAGGAACCCGTGTTTGGTTGCGCGCTTGCGCTTACTTGGTTGGTACGTTCGTTTACTCATATGGAATTAATTACCGCCACACTATACCTGAATATCGAAAAATAGCAAACGATTTGATTTTGGCGTCTAGTTTTACACAGGTTATACACAGTTGCGAAGTTTTTATAAAAGATGAGGGGTACTTTTCTCTCATTTTTTTTCTAAACTTGTTTACACTGTGGGGAGAACGAGTATAATGCTTGGTACGTTCCGACCATCTATGCAACCGACCTCTCACCCACTTCCACAAAACAGCATCGTGCGTACTGAGCAGATTGATGTGAAGCAATTGTGGGATGATGCGTTGGTAAAAATCGAACTCGCTATCACCCCAGCCAACTTCAAGACCTGGTTCCGTGATACACACATCATCTCACTAGAGGACGGTACTCTCACCATCGGGGTACCAAGTGTGTTTGTACGCGACTGGCTTCAGGATAAATTTCAGTCAATGATCCTAAAAACCCTCCGCGAGCTCACCCCATATGTCCGCAGTATCGAGTATGCAGTAGTGCAGCGGAGTGATCGCCGTGGTGAAACCACCAAGACACAAACTATTAATGCGGCCTTACCGCTTGAAGATTACTACATCAACAAGAGTGATAACCTCAACCCTAAGTACTCTTTTGAGACGTTTGTGGTTGGTTCGTACAACGCGCTAGCCCATGCAGCTGCCAAGACAGTCGCTGAAAAGCCAGGCATTGCCTACAACCCGTTGTTTATTTACGGAAAGACTGGTCATGGTAAGACCCACCTCATCCAGGCGGTCGGGAATCATGTAAAAAAGAGTGGGAAAAAGGTCTTTTATGTCACTAGTGAGCGTTTTGCCGTGGATTATTTCAACTCACTTCAGAGTGGTAGTGCCAATAGTTTTAAGGATAAATACCGCCAATACGATGTTTTAATCATGGACGATGTGCAATTCCTCGCCACTAAAGAAAAGACTCAGGAGGAACTTTTTCACCTTTTCAATGCCCTTCACGACACCAATAAGCAGATCGTGTTCTCGAGTGACATGCACCCAGCCTTACTGTCTGGTATGGAAGATCGTCTCCGCTCCCGCTTTGCACAAGGAATGATTGTTGATATTCCAGCACCAGACAGTGAATCACGAGCTGCTATTCTAAGGGCCAAGGCTGCACAAAATAGTATTACACTCAGTGACGATGTGGTGGAACACCTCGCACAGACGATCGAGGGTAATATTCGTGAGCTTGAAGGTGCCCTCAACACCATCATGTGTCAGTCACAACTCCTTGGGCGCACCCTCACTATTGATGAAGTAAAAGCAATCATCAAAAATAGTTCTCGCCCACGAAAGACTTTAGCAGTAGGGGACGTGGTAGATAAAGTGGCTCGTTTCTTTGATATTGAACCGGCGAGTATCTATGAAAAAACCCGTCGTAAGGAGGTGGTGAAGCCACGCCAAATTATCATGTATATCCTTCGGGAAGATTTCCAGGTATCTTACCCAGCGATTGGTAAAAAATTAGGTGGTCGCGACCACACTACCGTCATCCACTCGTGTGAAAAGATCAAAAATGAAATAAAGACCAACAATGAGCTCGAGGAAGAGATTACCCAAGTCCGTCTACTACTCAAGTAAATAGCCCAATTGGGCTATTTTCTATTAATTGATTATTGGCTGGGGAAAAGCTGTTGAATAGGTGTATAAGAGGTTGTTTGTTGAGGGGTGACTTTTGGTGGTATGATGCTCTGTAGTTGGGGACTTGGTTGGGGTATATCTTAGAGTTATACCCACCACCTTGAGAACTCTTCTCTAATCCCCGCCTTATACCACCAAGAATCAAACACTATACCCAGTAATATTTTGGAGTTGGGGATTAAAAACGACCAAAATACAACATATTTTTTAGATATGCACACTTCCACACCCCTAATAAGAGGCAGTAAAATAGTTTTATAAAATGAAGATACACATCAACCAAGAAGACCTTATACACAGTCTCGAACTCATTACCCGAGTGAGTACAAAGCATGTCACCCTACCGGTGCTGCAGTGTGTTTTGATTAAAACTAATTCAAACGAGGTTACTTTCTCTGCCACAAATCTGGAAATTAGTATTGAGGTAACTAAGAAAGTTGAGGTAGTGGAAGAGGGGTTGGTGGCAGTGCCTGCTACAACACTCTTTCAGGCGGTTCAGTACCTTACCAAAAAAACTGTCACCATGTCTGTGGTTGATGGTGTGTTGGTGGTAGAGAGTGGCTCTGGTGTCACCAAAATCAACGTCATGCCGTCAGACGAGTTCCCTCATGTAACCAAGCTACCTGAAGCGGGAGCGACGATTAAAAGGCAATTTTTGGCTCTTGGTATTAAGACGGTTGGTTTTGCTGCTTCGGTATCATCTATTAAACCTGAACTTGGAAGTATTTATATTCAACAAAAGAAAGAACACTCACTCACCTTCGTGGCGACCGACTCATTTCGTCTAATGGAAAAGACGGTGCCCCAGCAGGGATTTATACTGCCACAGACAATTCTCATCCCGGCCAAAAATGCGCTAGAACTTGCTCGAATTTGCGATACACTTGAATCTGACCCAACTCTCTCAATTACCGACAATCAATGTGCTCTGGCCTTCTCTGAAGGGGTGTATGTGGTATCTCGTCTTGTGGCCGGCACTTTCCCTGACTACGAACAGATTATTCCTAAAGAATACACTACCCATACAACTGTCCTTAAACAAGATTTGGTCCAATTATTTAAAAAGTCACAGGTATTTTTGAATAAGTTCATGCAAGTGTCGGTTTCAGTTGAAGGTGATCAGTTGGTTGTTGCTTCACAGAATGGTGAAGTTGGGGCTACTACCGACAGTGTAAAGGTTTCTACTGAAGGTTCTGATATTAAACTTAACTTCAATCAGCAATACCTCCTTGACCCACTTTCGCATATTTCTGATGATAGTATCATTATGCACTTTGCTGGTATTGGACGACCACTTGTCATTCAGGGTCATACTGATGCCTCTCTCCGCTATCTCGTGATGCCGATGAATAAATAATAAAACACCCGCTAGTGCGGGTGTTTTATTATTTGTTTGAAAAATCTTTATTTTCCAATAAAAATCCGGTTCTTTTTACCACGACGTAAGATAGCAATATCGCTAATCTGTTCACTAAGAATGACCATTTCATCAGTTAGGATAGTGTCATTAAGGGCGATTGCGCCTTCACTTATAAACTGTCGCGCTTCACGTTTACTGGTGGCTAACTCGGTTTCGATCAAGAGATCAATAAGCGGGCTATTCGTAATTGTTTTGATAGGCGCTTCAGCTTTAAGGAGAGTTTGTTCCTTAGAAGTGAGGCTGTCTAAGGTGGTGCTGCCAAAGAGGGTGTCTGTGGCGAGAGAGGCGCCGAGGCGAGCATCTTCACCATGCACAAACCGCACCACTTCGTCAGCGAGGCGTCGCTGGGCAGTACGCGCACTCCTATCAGCTTCGTGACTGGTTTCAATAGTGGCGATTTCATCAAGTGAGATAAACGTAAAGAGCTTAAGGTAGTCGATTACACTCTCGTCACTCGTATTAAGCCAGAATTGGTAGAGTTCGTACGGGGTGGTCTTGTGGCGACTGAGCCAGACCGCATTACCCATACTTTTACCGAACTTTTTGCCTGTCGCCTTATCGACTATAAGTGGCATGGTGAGGGCAAACGCCTCATGTCCGGTTACTCGTCTGATAAGTTCAACTCCAGCAATGAGATTACCCCATTGGTCTGATCCGCCAATTTGTACATTGGCACCATTATGTTGGTGGAGATGGAGGTAGTCGTATCCCTGGAGAAGGGAGTACGAGAATTCAGTGTAGGAAATACCATTTTCACTTTCCATCCGCTTCGCGACCGATTCCTTTTTAATCATCGCGTTTACGGTGAAGTGTTTTCCGACATCACGCATAAAATCAAGGGCGGTAAGCTTCGACAGCCAGTCATGGTTATTGACGAAGGTAATATCCCCAGTACTTAAGGCCCGAACTCCAGTCTCCATCACAGCGGCTTGGGCACTAATCTTTTCTACTGTCGCGAGTTCTCGTTCGGTATCGCGTCCAGATGGGTCACCAATCATGGCGGTGCCACCACCAAGGAGGAGAATCACCTGGTGACCAGCCTTCATGATGCGATTAAGCATCATAAAAGGCACAAGGTTCCCGATATGGATGGCGTCTGCAGTAGGGTCAATACCGAGGTAGACGGTTCTTTTTTCACCATCAAGAATCGTGCTGGTGTCAGCTGAGTGTTGGTAAATAAAACCGCGAGCGGTCAGTTCTTCACTGAGTTTCATACCTCAATACTCTAGCACAGGAGAACAAACCCGTAACTAGACATTTTGTGGTACTATGAGCACTATAAACGTTGCAAGTTATGCGTATATTTCGTCGTGAGTGGTGGAAAAAACATTATAAAGACGTCTTAATTGATGGTGCAATTGTTATGTTTGTTGGTGGAATACTCATTGCCAGCGCCTTATTGATTTGGATTTCAACTTTAGAAATACCCGATTTGTCTTCTTTTGAAGACCGGCGGATTCTCCAATCTACCAAAATCTACGATCGAACCGGGGAAATTCTTCTGTATGACCTGCACCAAGATGTGAAGCGAACGATTGTGCCGTTTGAGCAGATTTCACGTCACCTCAAAAACGCGACGGTGGCGATTGAGGATGAGCGCTTTTATAGTCACTTCGGGATTGATCTTAAAGCGATTGTCCGAGCGGCAGTTGTTAATACCACTCAAGGAGACCTGCTTGGTGGTCAGGGAGGTTCTACTCTCACGCAGCAGGTAATCAAAAACTCGGTTCTTGAACGAGACAAAAAACTCTCCCGTAAAGTCAAAGAGGCGATTCTTTCTATCAAACTCGAGCGCACCCTTAGTAAAGATGAGATTCTAGCCGTTTACCTGAACGAAGTACCGTACGGGGGAACTATCTACGGAGTAGAGGAGGCTGCTCAGTCGTTTTTTGGAAAGAAGGCATCTGATCTCACACTCGCAGAGTCTGCCTATGTGGCGTCGTTACCCCAGGCGCCAACCTACCTCTCGCCGTACGGCAGTAACCGTGCCGACCTTGATTCACGAA
>Ga0075163_10009350_pt1 | contig 12869 bp, 9 predicted proteins | sample JI1023141ADNA_FD_71478 | JGI IMG/M metagenome (GOLD analysis project Ga0075163, IMG submission 71478) | Wastewater effluent complex algal communities from Wisconsin, to seasonally profile nutrient transformation and Carbon sequestration -... | ecosystem: Engineered > WWTP > Effluent > Algae...
CATCACAGACGCGCTCCAGTCATCCATGCCGCTGACCGTCGAGTTCGTCCTCCACATCGACGGCGACATCAAGGCCGCCTACGGCACCCTCGCCACCTTCCCTCACCTGCGCCTCACGCTCCGCGACGGCATCATCAATGCCGAGACATCCAGCGGGATCATTGGCATCGGCCCCGTGCAGGGCAACGTCACCCACCTCACCGCTGCGGCAGGAGACACCGGCTACGCCGTCACCCTTCAGGAAGCAGACGGCAAGAGCATGTCAAAGATCACCGCCGCAAAACCCCGCGCATCACCGAGCCGCAGCGCCGTGATGGCTTTTGGTGGCGGCGGTGGCAAGGGCATCGGCATGTCGCACATCGCCATTTACGCGCGCGCACTCAGCCCGCAGGAGATTCGAGATCACGCCAAGCTCCTCTCATTCCTCGACACCACACCAGCCTCCGCCACGCTGAAGCTCCGAGGCAAGCTCATCCAGGCATCACCCATGCCCGCCGCCGCTGACATCATCCCCGCCACCAGCGCCCTCATCCAGAGCGTCTATGAAGTCACCAAAGTCATCGAAGGCGACTACACCGCGAAGCAAATCCTCGTGCAACACTGGGGCCTGATGGATGGCAAGCCCGTCCTCGGTTTCCCCCGCAAGATCGGTCTCGAGTTTGACCTCCTCGTTCAGCCCGTCGGCGATCATCCCCAGATAAGCGGCATCCCCGTCACGCCGCTGGAAGCAAAAGACCTCTCTGCTTGGCTCGACGTCAGCACGCCATCAATCGGGAGGTGATCTCCCCAGTTCGCAGCCCGCTGGCTTGGCCGAGCGAAACGATGGGGCCAAAAAAACGCCGCCTATGAAGCGTCCGATTGGCTGGCCCCTTCGAGCGCCGCGATCTTCTTCTCCAGAGCACGAATCCGCTCCAGTAGATCGGGGACCTTTGCCGCAGAAGCGAGGATGCGTCGGCCCTCCATGAGAGGCTTGGCAGGATACCCGGTGTAGGCACCCGCATCGGGGTAGTCCTTGGCAACGCCGCTCTTGGCGAGAAAGGATGTCTGGCTGCCGATCTTGAGATGGCCAGCGACGCCGACCTGACCACCCATGACGACGTAGTCGCCCAATTTGGTGCTGCCGGAGATGCCAGTCTGCGCGCAGAGGATGCAATGCTTTCCAATGACAACGTTGTGGCCGATTTGCACGAGGTTGTCGATCTTGGTGCCCTCACCGATCCAGGTACGGCCAAAGCGCGCGCGGTCGATGGTGGAGCAGGAGCCGATCTCGACATCAGCATCGATCTGCACAATGCCGACCTGCTCGATCTTCCGATGGCGACCGTCGATCATCTCGAAGCCGAAGCCGTCGGTGCCGATAACCGCGCCGCTGTGCAGCGTGACGCGATCTCCGAGCACGCAGTAGTCGCGCACGACACTGCCGGTATGCATGAGGCAGTTTTTGCCGATGCGGACATCGATGCCGACAAAGGCACCTGCACGGATCACAGTCCCATCACCGATCACGGCACCTTCCTCAATGACGGCACCGGGTCCGATGGAAACCCGGGCAGGCTCAAAGACTGCGGAACTGGCAACGACGGCGGAAGGATGCACGCCCATCGGGATCTCATGCGGTGTCGGGCTGAAGTGCTTGATGACGGAAGAGAAGGCGAGAGTGGGATTTGCCACTGCGATGAGGGCGAGCCCCTCGGGCACAGGCTCGGAGAATCCCGTGGGCACCAGCGCAGCACTGGCCTTTGTGGCCTGAAGCACACGGAGGTAGCGAGAGTTCCCGAGGAAGGTGGCCTCGCCAACGATGGCTTCCTGGAGTGAGTTGATGCCGATGATGACAGATTCGGCGTCACCTCGGACGAGGTCTCCGCTGACGAGCCTCGCCATCTCCAGCAGCGTGATGGATGCACTCATGGGATCGAGAATCAAAAAAAGGGCACGTCACGGAACGACCGTGACGTGCCCGAAAATCAGGCGATGCCGAAAACTACTTCTTTGAGCTACCCTTAGTTGCTTTGGCGTCGCCGCCTCCCTTGGTGTCGCTCTTTTTCGGAGCGGTATCGGCGGGTGCGTCCTTGTTCAGCTCGACGATGACTTGATCGGTGAAATCGACGGCGTCCTTGTAGTAGAGGAGCACAGGAACGGTGGTGAGGCTGATGCCTGACTTGTCGAAGACGAAGTCATAGTTCTCGAGCTTGGCCTTGTCTTTCACGATGGCGATGATCTCATCGTAGAGTCCCTTGCGAATCTGAAGGTCTTCCTGCTTGAGCTGGCCCTGGCGACGATTCTGGAACTCGCCGATCTCCTGCTCCAGCGCACGGAGTTCCTTGGCCTTGTCCTGCAACTCGGCACCTTTCTTGGCGCGGGTTTCATTGTTCACGATCGGATCCTGCGCCTCTTTTTGAAGCTTCTGAATCTCGCCGAGGAGATTCTTGTAAACGGACCAGCGCTCATTCACCTCGCGCTGGGCCTTGTCCACATTGTCCTTGAATTTGCCAGAGGCATCCTTGGTCTTGTGGAAATCGGCGAAGGCTTTCTGCATGTCCACGACGCCAAACTTCAGGTCGGCGGCTGGAGCTGCGCAGAAGCTGCTCAATACAAATGCGATCAGGGCGATTTTTTTCATAGCGGCCCGGAAGGTGCATCCAAACGCACCCCGCACAATCGAAAACTTCGGCACATACGAAGCACCTGCCGATGATGTCCGACTCAAGCGTCAGAAGCCACGAAGCCGATGCCGAACGCAATGGCGACAGCTAGCGTCGATGCCCATCGCACGCCATGCCAAACAAGTGCGCCGCACCCGTCGTTCCGGGGTCAGGTGACCCCGGGAAATTCCAGCGTGCAGGCTAGAATTTGTAACCGACGTTGAAGTTGAACTTGCCGCCCGAGTCGTTGAACTCGTCGGTCTGCATCGGGATGCCAAAATCCACGCGAATGGGGCCGATTGGCAGGTAGAGGCGGAGACCGATACCGACGTTGGAGTTCACCTCGCCGCCGACATCAAAACTCTCGCGGCTGACCGCGCCGACATCATAGAAGAGGGCTCCACGGATTTTCTCCATGATCGGAAAGGTATACTCCACGCTGAAAAAGGCGGCGGTCTGGCCACCGAGCGGCTCGCCGTTCTCATCCTTCGGCCCGACATCGCGATAGTCGAAACCACGGAGGTTGTTGGCACCACCGAGGAACTGACGCTCGAAGATCGGCACCTTGTCTCCGTCCACCGTGCGGATGGAGCTGTCGAGCGTGAGGATGGTGTCCCAAGGCAGGTGGATGTATTGGGTGGCCTGGACGTTCAAGCCGTAAACATCGACATCGCCGCCGAGACCCGAGTACATGCCGCCGAACTCAAACTTGTGACCCTTGCGCGTGAGGAAGACGCTGTCGCGCGTGTCATGAACGATGGATGCATCGATCTTGCTCTGGAAGAAGCTGCCTTCCTCGGCCTTGATCTCGTCGGAGGCTTCTTCATCGATGTCGTGGATTTTGATGTTCTGCGCCGTGTATCCGATCTCAAAGTAAGTGTGCTCGCCCAGCGGTTTGCGGAAATTGAATCCGCCACCGAAGTTCTGCTGGTCATAGACATCGCTGAGGTAGTAAAGATCGCGATAGAATGCCTCGACCCCGAAGGAAAGCTTCTGTCCCATGAACCAAGGCTCGGTAAAGTTGAGTTGGAAGTCGCGGCGCTTGGTGCCGTACTTGATGCCCATGTAGAATCGCTGACCGCCACCACGAAGGGAAGGCCAGTCGAAAAGATCAAAGTTCGACTGAGTCAGATCGAGAAAGCCTACAAGGCTGTCGATGGAACTGAAACCCGCGCCAAAATTAACAGTGCCAGTAGACTGCTCGGTCACGGTGACATCCACATCCTTCATTCCGGGCTGGCCAGTGGCATTGTTGCGGATGTCCACTTGGCTGAAGTAGTTGAGACTCTCGAGCTTGCTCTTGCCTGCCTCGATCTTCACCGTGTTCATTTCCTCACCTGGAAGGAAAGGAAGCTCGCGGCGGATCACAGGATCCTTCGTGACGTTGTTGCCGGAGATGTTCACCTTGTTGAGAAAGGATTTCTCACCCTCGGTGATGCGATACAAGATTTTCACCTGCCCCGGACCGGCGGGCACGATGCTCGTGTTCACGCGGGCATCGGCGTAGCCCCTGGAGCCGTAGTAATCGCCGATCATCTTCTCGTCCGCGCGCACATCGGCACCCGAGTAGGCAAAGCCAGCCTGAGTGACGATCGCCGGATTCAACTCCTCAGGCGTGAACACCGTCAATCCCTCCATCGCCACATCTGCCACATCAAATTTCTCCCCCTCAGAAATGACAAACACGAGATCGAGCTTGTCTTCACCCACCGGCTCGCGTCGCACCTCAATCACACGCGCATAAGGGAAACCCTTGTCCTGGATGGCGTTCTCCACAGTCTTGATGTCTTCCTGAAGCGCTTCGTTGTTCAGCTTTCCGGCCTTGCCCCACAGGTGGTAGAATTTCTTCTCCTTGGATTTGAGCTTCTCCTGAAGCTTGCTCGACTTCACCGCCGTGTTTCCCTCAAACCGGATGTCATGAATGATACCTCGTGCACCCTCAGTCACATTGAACAAAACCCGTGTGAAACCACCCTGCTCGGCTGGCTCGGTCGTGAAAGTGACCGTCACGTCCGAGTAACCCTTCTTCTCGTACAGTTCCAGAATCTTCCGCTGGGCCGCAGCCAGCTTGGAATCATCCACCGAATCACCCACCTTGATCTCGATCTCCTTTTTCAGCTTGTCGTTGTCGAACATGGTGTTGCCGAGGAAAACGATCTCGCCCACCGCACCACGACCGCTGATCGTCACGATCACGCGCACACCGCCAGCCATGTCTTCGGCCCGGATGTCCACATTCTCGACGGCTCCGCTTGCGTAGAGGTTCCGGATGTCCTGCTCGACGCTCTCGTCCGTGTAGGCCTCGCCCTCGCGGGTGGACATCACACTACGAACGCGGCCTTCATCGATCGTGGCTCCTCCCTTGAACACCACCTGGATTTGTTTCACCGTTTTCTTGGCAACGGGAGCATTAGCGACCGTCGCTGCATCCTGTGCGCGAGCAGGGCCGCTGCCAGGTGCAAAAAACAGCGCCAGCGAGACAGCCGGGCACAATACAAACCGGTGGAGGAAGGGCATTCCAGTCATGGGAAAAGAGGGCTATGGGGTGATGAGGTGAAGTCCGCAGTCGGTCGGAAGACGGGACCGCCATTAGTGCGGGATGCGATGGGAAGCGTCAAGGCAGAAAATGCGAATCAACAATCGCCCGATCAGCCCGCCACGACGGCGGCCCGCGCGTTCTCCTCGGCACCGGTCTTCTGCAAGTAGTAGTCGTAGTCGCCGGTGTAAACGGTCACCTGCCCCGCATTGATGTGCAGCACCTTCGTGCCGAGCGACCGAATGAAATGCACGTCATGGCTGATGAAAACGAGCGTTCCCTCGAAGCGCTGGAGCGCCAGAATGAGTCCTTCAATGGCCCAGATGTCCAAGTGAGTGGTCGGCTCGTCCATCAGGAGGACGTTCGGCGGATCGACGAGGAACTTCACCAGATTCACTCGGCTCTTCTCGCCGCCACTGAGCACCTTGCACTTCTTGTGGACGTCCTCGCGCTTGAAAAGGAACGAGCCCAGGATGCTGCGGGCCTCGTCCTCGCGGATCTCAGGGGCGCAGCGCTTCAACTCATCGAGGATGCTCAAATTTGGGTCGAGCGTGTCGGCTCGGTGCTGGGAGAAGTAGCCGATCTTCGCATTCGTCCCCAGCTTGCGCTCGCCTTTTTGGAACGGAATCTCGCCGGCTAGAATCTTGATCAACGTGCTCTTGCCCGCACCGTTCGGCCCGACGAGCGCGATGCGATCTCCCCGCTCGATCTCAAGGTCGAGGCCTTGATAGACCTTCTTTTCGCCGTAGGCCTGATGGATGTCCGTCAGCACGATGAGCCGCTGGCCACCGCGCTGGGGCTGGGGAAAGTTGAAACGGAACGCCTTACGCAGCGGCTTTGGTTTCTCCAGCTTCTCCATCTTTGCGAGCTGCTTCTCGCGGCTCTGTGCTTGCGAGGCTTTTGAGGCCACGGAGCGGAAACGGTCGATGAACTCCTGCACCTGCTCGATCTCCTTCTGCTGATTCCGATAGGCCTGCGTCGCGCGCTCCCAGTTCTCCTCGCGCAGTCGGAGATGGTCGCTGTAATTCCCCTGGTAGGCGATGAACTTGCCGTCGTCGATCTCGTAAACCGACTCGACCAACTCGTCCATGAAGTCACGGTCATGGGAGATGATTAGCACCGCGCCAGGGTAGTTTTTCAAATAGGCGCGGAACCACCAGAGGGCCACGAGGTCCAGGTGGTTCGTCGGCTCATCGAGCAACAGCAAGTCGGGCTCCATCACCAGCAGTCGCGTCATGTGCGCGCGCATCACCCAGCCACCACTGAACGCCTTGGCCCGGCGATTGAACTCTTCCTCCTTGAATCCAAAGCCACGCAGGATCTTCTTCGCCTTCGCCTCGGCCTGTGGATCGTGCAGCGCATCGTACTTCGATTGTGCCTCAAAGTACTCCGGGTTCTCCACATCGTTCGCCGCTTCCAGATCGCGCAGAGTCTTCTCAAACTTCTCGATCTCCCCAGCCTTGCCTGTCGCGATCTCCAGGATCGTCTCCTCGCCCACGGGCTCACTCTCCTGAGGGAGAAAGCCGACGGTCGTCCATTCATCCCGCACGACTTCGCCGGTGTCGGGCGTGTCTTTCTTCAGGATCAGCGAGAACAGCGTGCTCTTGCCCGCGCCATTCGGACCGACGAGAGCGACGCGCTCGCCGTGATTGATGGTCATTGACGCATTGGTGAACAGCGCGCGGTTGTTGAAGGTCTTGGAGACGTTGCGGAGAGTCAGCATGGTTTTGAGGGCTGCTCACATAGCACGGACCCGGCCGGAGCGCAGCATGATTTCAGTCCCAAAGCCACAGTTGCGCCAAACCGCGTCGCCTGCGTTGTTGGCCCCACATGAACGAATCTTATCCGCCGCTGCCAGCAGGCCACGACTCACCACCCCCGCCGACATCTGGGCCCGGTTGGAAGCGCTACCTCACGCCCCTGATCGCGGCGCTGGTCATCGGAGTGCAGTTTTTCGGCAAGCTCAAGTTCCTCATCCTCCCAGCGCTGAAGTTCGTCCCCGTCATTCTCAAGACCGGCGGCTCCATGATCTTGACCATCTGGCTCTACGCCATGGTGTGGGGTTGGCCGTTTGCCGTGGGGTTCGTGCTCCTGATTTTTGTGCATGAAGGCGGCCATCTCGTCGCCGCGCGCTGGTGCGGGCTCAAGGTGGGCGCTCCAGTTTTCATCCCATTCATGGGTGCCCTGATCGCGCTGAAGGAGGCACCAAAGAATGCGTGGATCGAGGCCGTCGTCGGCATCGGCGGTCCCATGGCTGGGATGGCGGGCGCGCTCGTCTGCCACAATGTCTATGTGCTCACCGGCCACCCCATGTGGCTCGGTCTCGCCTACAGTGGCTACTTCCTCAATCTCTTCAATCTCACGCCCATCACTCCGCTCGACGGCGGTCGCATCGTGGCCGCGCTCACTCCCTGGCTGTGGATACCCGGTCTCGGAATGCTCGTCTGGTTCATGTTTGATCACGGGCCAAACTTTGTCTTGATCATCATCCTCATCGCCTCACTGCCGCAGGTGTGGCGGCTCTTTTGGTCAAAGACGGACGAGGAGCGCCGCTACTTCGAGTTGGCGCCACGCCAGCGCATCATTATGGGCGTCAGCTACTTCGCACTCGCGGCGTTTCTCTTCTACCAGATGCACAACTCGATGGCAGAACTCCAGAGCCTCGGCCACTGGAAGCACTGACCACGTGGCGATTTGCCCTCAGCATTTCCCACACGGTGCCGCCGGAAAAGAAAAACCGCCTGCCAGCACGAAAGCCGACAGGCGGTTGGTAACTTGGCTTTCGCCCGGATTATGACTCGTCGTCTTGGCCGGAGGACTCCGACTCATCGCGCTCGTCGCGGCGATCAAAGCGATCTCCACGGTCGGCGGACGGCGGCTTGGCACCGTTCACCTGGAGTTGGCGGCCCATGAATTCCTTACCGTTGAGTTCATCCACGGCGCGCTTGGCCTGCTCGATGGATGCCATCGTCACGAAGGCGAATCCCTTTGAGCGCTGCGTGCGGCTGTTCACCACGACCTCGCAGTTCTTCACCTGGCCCACGCCGTTGAAGAGTTCGAAGAGATCGCTCTCAGCGGCATCGTAGCTCAGGTTGCCGACGTAGAGGCGGTCCGTGGTCACGTCACCAGCCGGGATCGGCGGGCGGGGTGTGCGCGGAGCGCGATCGGCACGGGGCGCGGAGGGCTTGGTGTCGCGCGGTGCCGAAGAGCTGGTGCTCGCTGCTGGACGCTTGCGCGGAGTGGGTTTGCCGAGCAACCCGAAGGTGATGACGGAGAGGAATTTTTGAAAACCACTCTGCTTCGGGCTGCGATCAGGCTTGAACTCATAGTCCCGGCCCTGGCCTGGACCACGGTCTCTGCCGCCGCGATTATTGCTGCCACCGCTGCGGTAATTCTTTCCGCCACGGCGATTGCGACCCCGACCACCCTGGCGGTTCGAGGCTCCTTCTTGTGTTGATGTGTCTGACATGGGTGTCTTTGACGATTTGTTTATTTGGGTTCTGCGGGCATCGCGGTGCAGGGCGGTAGGATGAGCGCTGTGGCTGACTGCAAACTGGCAACCGGACAGACGCGCTCGGATCGAGCCGCACATCGAGGCGGGCAAGGCCCTGCTCGATGCCATAGCGGTCAAAGTCGCAGCCAGGGGGCTGGCAGTGCGCGCCACACCGAAGTGTGTCGTTGAGGTCACCCGGCGACCCATTGGCATCGCTGGAGGAAAGGTCGGGCGCGGTCAGCGGGCTGCGAATGCGCATTGGATTCCTTTTCTCTGGGTGAAACTCAAAGCGGCGGCTTTGATCAACTACGCGCCGATACTAGGGGTGATGCCGGAGAGGGTCAAATGGGAATCTTGGGGGCGGGTGGGGCGCGAATGACGAATGCAGAATGAAACCCCAAGCTTCAATGACACGAGAGCGGCACCCATCGCCCAACGTCCGAATAAACCGCACCGTGTGAACTAGCTTTTGGCATTCGACATTGGTCATTCATTCTGCATTCGTCATTCTGCATTCGTCATTCCACAGTCACCATGCCCCCCGACTCCTCCTCATCCGCCCCCGCCACCCGCTTCCGCTGGGTCATCTGCGGACTGCTCTTCCTGGCAACGGTTATCAATTACCTCGACCGTAGCGTGCTCGGCGTGCTGGCGGGCACCTTGCAAAAGGAGATCGGCTGGACGGACACGCAGTATGGCGACATCAACGCAGCCTTTCAGCTCGCATACGCGCTGGGCTTCGTCGTGCTAGGCTGGCTCGTGGACCGCACGGGCACGCGCGTCGGCTACGCGGTATCGCTCATTTTCTGGAGCGTTGCGGCGGCGGCTCACGCGCTGGCGCGAAATGCGTTTGGATTTGGAGTCGCGCGGTTCTTTCTCGGCCTAGGCGAGGCGGGCAATTTCCCCGCCGCGATTAAGGCCGTGGCTGAGTGGTTCCCTCGCAAGGAGCGCGCCTTTGCAACGGGCATCTTCATCTCCGGCACCACCGTCGGCGCAGTGTTGGCTCCGCTGCTCGTGCCGTGGATCACGCTGCGCTGGGGCTGGCAGGCTGCCTTCACCATCACCGGCATCGCAGGCTTGGCATGGGTAGCACTCTGGTGGCCGCTCTATCGCCGACCGCAGGAGCACCCGCGCGTGAATGCCGCCGAGCTGGCGCACATTGAGTCCGACCAAGATGAAACCACCGGCCGGGTGAAATGGGGCGCGCTCGTGCCGCATCGCCAGACGTGGGCCATCGCGCTGGTGAAGTTTCTCACCGATCCCATTTGGTGGTTCTATCTCTTCTGGGCGGGCAAGTTCCTGCACGACAAGTTTGGCGTGGACCTGAAGCACATTGGCGTGCCGCTCGTGTGCATCTATCTCCTCGCGGATGCAGGCAGCATCGCCGGGGGATGGCTTTCATCTTCGCTGATCAAGCGCGGCTGGACCGTGAATGCGGCGCGGAAAGCCGCCATGCTCGCGTGCGCCATCGGCGTGCTTCCGGTGGTCTATGTGCCGATCACATCCAGCCAATGGACGGCTGTGCTGTTGATCGGGCTGGCCGCCGCCTGCCATCAGGGCTTCGCTGCCAATGTGTTCACGCTCGCGTCCGACATGTTCCCACGTCGCGCCGTCGGCTCGGTCGTCGGGCTCAGTGGCATGGCGGGCGCTCTCGGCGGCTTTCTATTTCAGATGGGCGTCGGCCGCGTCAAGGACCTGACCGGCAGCTACCTCGTGCCGTTTGTCATCGCGGGCACGATCTATCTGGTCGCTGTCTTGGCGATGCATCTCCTCTGCCCGAAAGGCGAGCGCGTGATGTCGGACTGATCTCCGCCTCCGCACAAACTCAGTGGAGACAAAAGATGAGGCTTGCTTTGGTGGCGGCGTTTTCAGATCATCGGATAAATCACAAAAGGCCATGGAAATCACCACCGCAGCCAGGACGCTTCTCGATCACAAGGGACGAGACATGTGGACCATCGCGCCAGACGCCACGGTTTTCGACGCCATTCAACTGATGACTGACAGGAATGTCGGCGCGCTGCCCGTGCTGGATGCCGATCGGCTCGTCGGCATCGTCTCCGAGCGCGATTACATGAGCAAAGTGATGCTAAAAGGCAAATCGTCCAAAGACACGCCAGTGCGCGAGATCATGACGCGCGACGCCGTCACCGTCAGCCCCGATCAGAGCGTGTCCGAGTGCATGAGGATCATCACCGAGCACCGCGTCCGCCACCTGCCCGTGGTCGATGGCGAAAAACTCGTCGGCATCGTCTCAATCGGCGATCTGGTGAAGTGGATCATCGCCACGCAGCGCACGACGATCGAGCAACTCGAGAAATACATCGTCGGCGGCTATCCCGGATAGGCTCGATACTATCCACTGCTAGCGACGCATCCTCGCTCGGCAATGCCCGCTCAGCCTTTGATGCCAATCACCATCGAGTCAGGACCGACGAGATGCTCCACGCGGCAGTCGCGGAAGCCACACTCCTGCATCCAGTCAATGCAGTCGGCACCGGAGTAATCGAATCCGCCGGGAGTCTCGACGAGCATGTTGAGGCTCATCATCAGGCCAAAGGCATTCTGCGAGCGATCATCATCGATGATGGAGTCATAGATCACCACCGCGCCGCCCGTCGGCAGTGCGGCGTGGGCTTTGCGCAGGAGCATCTTCTTCTGTTCGAGATCCCAGTCGTGCAGGATGTGGCCCATTAGGATCACATCCGCCTTTGGAAGATCGTCAGTGAAAAAACTGCCGGGCGTGAAGGTGACACGTCCGGTGAGACCGTTCGTGGCGATGTAATCCTCAAAGATCGGCGCGACCTCCGGGAGATCGAAGCCGATGCCGCGCATGTGCGGATTGGCCAACGCGATCTGGGAGACAAGATCACCCTGCGCGGTGCCGACGTCGGCGCACGTCTTGTATTGCGCCCACGGAAATTGACGGGCGATGGCCATGTTCGCCCCACGACTCACGCCGGACATGGCGCGCAGAAACTCGCGCAGCCGCGCGGGATCGGCATACACGGCGGCAAAGAGATCATGGCCACCCTTGGATTCGTTTTGCTGCTCGCCAGTGCGCAGAGCCGTGGTGAGCGCGCCCCAGAACGGATAGAGCCGGTGGTTCGCCATCTCCAGAATGCCGCCGATGTAGGATGGCTTCGCCTTGTCGAGGAAGAGCTCGGTCTCGGGTGTGTTCCGATAGATGCCATCCGTACGCTGGAGGAAACCGAGCGCGACAAGCGCATCGAGGAAATCGCGTGCGCCGCGCGGGTGCAGCCCGAGCCGTCCCTGTAGCGTGGCGAGATCACCGGGATGCTTCGCCAGCTCAGTGAACAACTCCATGTCTACGGCGCTGAGTAGTGTCTTCGACGGCCAGAAGGCGAGGCCGGTTTGCAGAATCTTGTCGGGTGTGGGCGGTTCCATGCACGCGACTGGAACACGAAGACGGAGGCTGCGCAAGCAACGCTCACACCACTACTTCACCGCGATGACGGCCGCCTGCGCGGACGGCGGCAGCGGATGATGGACCGCATCCTTGAAGCCGATGGGCGCGAGCATTTCTTCATACTCGGCAAAGGTGTACGCGTCGCCCTCCGGCGTTGTGCCAAGCATCACAAGCGCGAAGCCGGCCGCGGGCGGTGGCGTAACGCGGTCTTCGTTCGGGATGAACTCGACGATGACGATCTGTCCGCCTGGACGCAGCGCCTCATACACACGACCGAGGAAGCGCACGCAGTCGGCGCGATTGAAGTGATGAAGGAAATTGGGCACCAGCACGGCATCGTAGTCGGAACCGAGGTCGGAGGTGAAAGCGTCACCCGTGATGGTGCTGAATCGCTCGGCAAGACCGGCGGCATGGGCGTTCTCCCGCGCGACATGCAGCACATTCGGCCAATCGAGCGCCACGAGATGCGTCAGCGGATTCCTCTGTGCAAACGTGATGCCGTAGGTGCCGTGACCAGCGGCGATGTCGAGGATGCGTGTCGGTCGATCCTGTGGCAACGAGACCAGCGCAGCCGCGCCGTGCGCGGGCGGGATCATCATCGGCCCCATCGCGCGGGCAAACTTCTCCCAAACCGGATGCTCCGGCGCGATGGTGCCGTGCTCGGTGGTCGCGGTGCCGCCTTTGCGCACGGCGGCCGCGAGATCGTCAAAGCATCCCGCGACGGAGGGCGCGTGCAAAAACTCAGCCGCGCTGCCGCAATAGGCTGGC
>Ga0075163_10009352_pt1 | contig 12867 bp, 13 predicted proteins | sample JI1023141ADNA_FD_71478 | JGI IMG/M metagenome (GOLD analysis project Ga0075163, IMG submission 71478) | Wastewater effluent complex algal communities from Wisconsin, to seasonally profile nutrient transformation and Carbon sequestration -... | ecosystem: Engineered > WWTP > Effluent > Algae...
GTGCGGCGTCCTGTCTGCCTGGCATTAAAAAAATTGCGGTGAAGACTGCTGATGAAATGCAACAGGCCGTGATGTCAGTGATACATGATGCGACCCTTTTCATAGGGGCAGCCGCTGTATGTGATTATCGTGTGGCCAATCCTTCGCCTGAAAAAATCAAGAAACAATCTCATGAAGCATTGCAGCTATCATTTGAAAAAACACCTGATATTTTAGCGGCAGTTGCTAATCTTAACACCGTGAAGCGTGTGATAGGCTTTGCGGCAGAAACGTCACATGTGTTAGATTATGCAGCGATTAAGCTTAAAGAGAAAAAAGTTGATGTGATGATTGCCAATCTTGTGGGTAATGATTTAGGATTCCATGAAAATCATCATGAAGTGACGATGTTGTTTAAAGAGGGGCATCAAGTGGTTTTGCCCAAACAACATAAAACACGATTGGCTGCTGAAATTATTAAAAATTTGGTGTGACTGCACGTTCAGCATCTACGCCCCGCGGCTTGTCCGCGGGGTTTAAAATGCTTAGCAACTCCCTGGATCCCGCGGACAAGCCGCGGGACGTAGCAGGTGGGGGCAGCAGTTATAATTTGGCCTGATTAAAAAGGATATAACATGCATAAAATGATTCAACTTAAAATTTTAAATGAAAAAATAGGGACAAGCATTCCTGCGCCAAGTTATGCAACAAGTGGCTCTGCCGGTCTTGATTTGAGGGCTTGTATTGATGACGCTATTACGCTTGCGCCTAATGCGGTGACCATGTTGCCCACAGGTCTTGCGATTTATATTGAAGACCCGGCACTTGCTGCGGTCATTTTACCGCGCTCAGGTCTTGGGCATAAAAATGGCATCGTTTTAGGTAATTTAGTGGGATTAATCGATTCAGACTATCAAGGCGAGTTAAAAATTTCTTGCTGGAATCGAAGTACAGAGCCTTTCGTGATTCAGCCTGGAGACCGTGTGGCGCAATTAATGTTTGTGCCGGTGGTGCAAGCGCAATTTGAAGTGGTGAATGAGTTTATTGCCTCAACGCGCGGTGAAGGTGGTTTTGGTAGCTCCGGGAGACAATGATTTTGACTTACACCTTAAAACCCATACCGCGCTCTGTTTTTAGAGCTTATGATATTCGAGGCATTATCGGTGATGCCCTAGATGAATCTTCTTATTACCAAATTGGTAAAGCGATTGCTTGTCGACTATATGCTTTGGCAAGAGAGACCGTTTATGTGGCGCAAGATGGGCGATTAACCAGCCCTTCTCTCACTAAAGCTTTAATTGAAGGTCTACTAGAAAGTGGAATTTCAGTGATTGATTTAGGTGTGGCACCGACGCCTGTCATGTATTTTGCTACCAACATGGGTAGTATTGACTCAGGTTTGATGGTTACTGGAAGTCATAATCCTGCTGATTATAATGGCATTAAAATGGTTTTAGCTGGCAAATCTTTAGTTCAGGAAGATATCGATATCTTATATAACACGGTGCAACAGGGGCAATATATCGAAGGTGTAGGTCACTATAGTCAACAAAATATATTGGCACGTTATAAAGCGCGTGTCGTTTCGGATATCGTATTACAACGGCCACTTAAAGTGGTGGTTGATGCCGGCAATGGTGTTGCAGGGCCTATTATTCCAGAGGTTTTAGCACAATTGGGATGTGATGTTATTCCTCTATTTTGTGATATTGATGGACGTTTTCCTAATCATCATCCAGACCCCACGATTGAAGAAAACTTGGACGCGCTAAAAGAGGCCGTATTGGCGCATGGTGCTGATATCGGTCTTGCCTTAGATGGTGATGCTGATAGGTTAGGCGTTGTAACCAATACAGGGGAGATGATTTTCCCTGATAGATTAATGATAATGTATGCCAAAGATGTGCTTTCAAGGAACTCAGGTGCTGCCATTGTCTATGATGTCAAATGTACCCATCACCTAAAAAATGCAATTGATGCGATGGGGGGGCGGGCGCTTATGTGTCCGACGGGACATTCTATCGTTAAGGGCGTCATGCGTGAAGAAAATGCCTTATTAGCCGGTGAGATGAGCGGTCATTTGTTTTTTAAAGAACGATGGTATGGCTTTGATGATGCCATTTATAGTGCGTGTCGTTTGCTTGAAATTATCAGCCAATCTATAAAGTCGGCAAGCGACCAATTTCAAGAAATTCCTAACAGTATTAATACCCCAGAAATTAAAATCCCTATTGATGATAAAACTAAATTTGAGTTCATGGAAAAATTTTGTGAACAAGCTGATTTTCCAGAGGGTAGGCGCGTCACCATTGATGGCTTAAGGGTGGAGTTTGATAAAGGGTGGGGGTTATTGCGTGCATCAAATACCACACCGTGTTTGGTGGCAAGGTTTGAAGCGGATGATGAAGCGTCATTACAACAGATTCAAGAAGCCTTTTTTACACAAATCAAACGATTATCTTAAACACTCTCATCTAAATGTCGGTGTTTCGCTTCGTTTGCTATTGCCGCAATCAGATTAGGTTGTTTACCTGCAAGCACATAAAAATCGGCAGCATTAAGCACGAGCATCGTGCATGGTGTTGTAGTCACTACGTCAGCGGAGCGTGGCGTTCTATTTAAAAGCGACATTTCACCAAAAAAATTACCATCATATAAAGCAATTTTTCGTGTTCCCTTCTGCACTTCAACACTCCCTGAAACGATGAAATACATAGAATCACCAGGAGCACCACGACGAATAATAGTTGCATTTGCAGGGTATGAACGTGAGCGTAAACTACTGACAATTTCAGAAATTGTAATCGCACCCGCTTCTGAAAAGAGAGGGACTTTTGCAACTAAGTCCCAAACTCTTACGAACTCTCGTCGGCGCAGCTCTGCTGAAAATCCAGTTGCAAGGATACCCGCAAGTAAGGCTAGAACGCATATCCCGCAGATCATGACGAAACCACTAAGCAGTTGACCCAAAAACGTCTTTGGTACGGCATCACCATAGCCTGTTGTGGTAAGTGTCACGACTGCCCACCATAGTGCTGCTGGAATGCTACCAAATGCTTCCGGTTGACCCGCGCGCTCAACCCAATATACCACTGTTGCTGCAGAGAAAAGTGCTATCGTAAAAAGGGCAGCAGCTGCTGCAAGTGTTGAGCGCTCGTTATGAAAGACATGCGCAATGACTTCAACGCCTGGCGCATGTGTACTAAGCTTTATAACCCATAGCAATACAAATACAGCAGAAGACTCAGCACCTGGTTGAAGCTCGCCACTTACAACTGAGAGCGCAGGAACCACTGCGAGTAAATCTATGATGCCTTCAAATGATAAAGCCCAACGTCGCCGCAACTGGATGTCTGTTAAATTGTCGCTATGTTTAATTTCAGGGGCTATCCAAAATCTTATGCCGTATTCTAGAATAAATATAAATGACACAACCTGCGTGACGATGCCTGCAATGATGCGCGATGATGGGGTGAGTGCCGTAATGGTTCCTGCTGACACCGCACATATCCCGATGATAATCACAAAGACATTCATCAATCGTACGCGAAAGGCAGCGTGTTCGTGACTATTGGGGTCTAGCAGGTCAAAAATTCTTTTTCGCATACCTAGTATATCCATAACCAAGCTTATTATGCGTTAATTATAGTATAAAAACGAAATGGCATTAGAGGTTTTTACGCAAATCAGACGATTTTTTTAAAGGCCATCAGCCACATATTAACAGGCTCATGGTCTTGCTCTCGACCGATAATTTTTTCAAGGTGTAGTACATCAAAACCAAATTGGTGCGCAAGCCGTGTTAGATAATCTTGATGATGACTAAAGCGTGCGGTAGGGTTGAGCTCGAAATCAGCGTTTTCGCTTATTTCAGTACTAAAGATAAGGATGGCGGCTTTGGGCATTTGACGTGATAGCGGCTCAAAAACAACGTCAAGCTTGCCGATATAAGGAAAGACGTCAGCCGCAATGACAAGATTAAACGCCCTATCCACGTCAGCCGAAGCACCCGTGTCATCCCGAGCGCCCACGTCATCCCGAGCGAAGCGAGGGATCTCCCCGAGCTGCTGTGGTGTCAATGCAGGGAGATCCTTCGTTTCGCTCAGGATGACAGAGTGCTGTGATGGGATAACGGAAAAAGAGATTTGATTTAAATAAGTAATAATATCCGCTTCAATCAATTCATCATAAACATTTTTCTTTTGGGCCTCGGCAAGCATTTTTGGGGCAATGTCCACGCCAATCAAATAATCCCCTAAAGTTTTTAACCGCTCACCCATAATGCCTGTCCCGCAGCCTAATTCGAGTATGGTTTTAATCGGGGGGAGATTTAAGTCTTCAATGATGGCATCAAATTTATCAGGCAAGCTGTAATGCAAGCTTTTATTCAAATGCTGTTCATAATAAAGCGCATAATTATTAAATAGATTTTTAGCATAATTGGGGCAAGTGGCGGCATTGGGTTCATGCACAAGCGCTTTAAGCATGTGCTGTGCGATTTCATCATTGGGATTTAAACTCACGACTTGTTGTAATAAGTTTTGCGCTTTGGGTTTGTCATTAAGTTTTAAATAAATGGCGGCAAGATTTGTGAGGCTATCGGTGTGATGAGGTGATTTTTGTAAGGTTCGTTCAAAGTAGCTAATCGCTTTTTCTAAATGGCCGAGCGCCATTTCAGCCACGCCACTGTTATATAAATACTCACTATTTGTTGTGTCATTTTGCAATAAAACATCATAATGCATTAAGGCATTTTCATAACGGTCATGATGCATGAAGGTTGCTGCTAAATTATTTCTGGCATTAATGTTTTGTTCATTAATGAGTAGCGTTTTTGTGAAATAATCAATGGCCAATTGGTCTTGAAGCTGCTTGAGTGCTATGACGCCTAAGTTTGTCATGGCATCTTGTTCGTTGGGGTTTAAAATGAGCACATGCTGGAAGGCTCTTTTGGCGTCTTCAAAGGCTTCTTCAAGCAAATAAATCGCACCCAATTGAAAATAGGCATGAGGATGAGCATCATTCAAAACTAAAACATTTTGAAATTGAATTTTTGCAAATTTAAATTGTTGTTGTTTTAAAAATAATAGCCCTAAATGAAAATGGATATCCGCATCATCTGGGGCTAATTGTAGTGCTTGATGATAATATGTTAATGCCTCATCATAGCGTTGCTGTTTCGCATAGAGATTGGCAATCTGGTGATGAAGGTTAGGGTCATCGGGTGTTTTCGTGAGTTGAGCTAATAAATCGTCAAGCATCATTGATAAGCTCTTTAAGTTTTGCAATAGCCTGAGCTCTGTGGCTTAAGGTGTTTTTTATTGCGGGAGAAAGCTCTGCAAATGAGCAGTCGTGACTTGGCAGATAAAATATAGGGTCGTAACCAAAGCCTTGTGTGCCACGTCTTTCATGTAAAACTTCACCATGAACTATACCTGTTGCAATCAGTGGCGTTGGATCTTTGGCATATTGAACAATGGCGATAGCGCAGTAAAAATAAGCACGTCTATTTTTTATATGAAGAAGCTTTTTAAGCACCCCATCAATGAGCCCTGGATAGCGCGCAGAATAAATGCCAGGCTCACCATTAAGGGCAGGTATTACTAACCCTGAGTCATCAGCTAATGAAGGTTTATTCGTAACAGTTGCGGCATGACGTGCCTTGATAATGGCATTTTCAACAAAACTTAAACCTGTTTCATCGGCATCGGTGACATTTAACGTCTGTTGAGAGATACAATGAATGGGCGCTAGAATGGATTGAAGCTCTTGAATTTTACCAGGGTTTGATGTGGCAAGTACGAGTTCATTTATCATTATTATATCGTCTATGGTGGGTCGTGTAGGGTTCGAACCTACGACCAAGAGATTAAGAGTCTCCTGCTCTACCAACTGAGCTAACGACCCGAAGCAAATAGAACTTTTTATGTCGGGTGATAATAACGATCTTTTACGTTTTTGTCGAGAGTGTAATTAACAGGCGAATTCATTATATTGGTTAATGCCGTCCTAGCACGCATACAAATAAAATTGTATCAAATAACATTTTTTTTCAAAACACTATTAATTCTACAATAATTATTGTAAATTCAGCTTTTCATCATGCGATGTTGATGCTTTTTTAATATGTCGCGCCATAAAAAAATCATAAAAACAAAATTAGTTGTAGAGGGAAATAATAATGGAAAATAGTAGCATACTTAAAATACAGCTGAGCAATACTGATAAAGAGAGCTTAGCAAACGAACTTAAGGGTATTGAATATAATGCATTAGGCGAACACCAATACATTCAGGCGCTTCGAAGAGCAATATATAAAACACTCCCTCATGAATTGATTGATATCATGCATAATCAAAAAACAACACAAGGCCTTTATTCAGGTATCGTTATTGATAATATCCCTATTGATAGTGATATTATTGGTAGTCCTCGTGCTGATCAAACGGGTAAACAATTTAAATCAGGTGTCATTAGTGAAAACATTATCACGGCGTTTTCATCTTTAATTGGTGAGCCTTATTCTATCTATTTTGAGGGACAAGAATTGGTAAATAATTTAACGCCTCAAAAAAACACTAAACGAGATTATACTGGGTTAGGCTCTGAAGTTGAATTAGATTTTCATATTGAAAATGCGGCCCTTCAGTATATTTCAGAAGATGACTATTCACCTTTAGGAATATTTTTTTTAGGTGTAAGAGCAGATGAGAAGGCTGAGCAAGCAAAAACCTTTATTTCTGATGCAAGAAAAGCGCTAAAACGTTTGAGCAAGTCTGATCTTGATATTCTTTATGGCAATAATTTCCATTTACATTTGCCTTACAGATGGCGAGAGGCATTTCATCATAGTAAAATTAACACAACCAAATGCCCAGTGATAAGAGGATCTTTAGAATTGCCTCGTATCAGTGTTGCCTTTTATCCTGATATGGTTACACCTGCTGATAACCGAGCCAAAACTGCTTTAAAGAACTTGCATGAGGCAATAAGCCATGTTTCTGAATATGTAGAGATAACACCAGGAAGGCTTGTTTATGTAGATAATAGGTTTACCTTGCATTCTCGTTCTAAATTTGAGCCCACTTATGATGAGCAAGGCCATCCCTATCGATGGATTCATCGTGTTTTTGTTGCATCAAGCCTCTGGCCATTTAGACACTTTGAGTCAATTGGAGATAGAGTATTTTTACCTAAATTAGGGTTGGGAGTGAATTATGTTTCAGAGGCGCTGTCAGATGTTGCGTAACGTGTTAACGTGCACCATTCTTGATGATTATCAGAACAAAGCGGTAAATTTAGCTAATTGGTCAAGTCTTAATCCTCATGTGAAAATACGATCGCTAACACAACGTATACCAATTGAAGGGTCGTTAGTTGAGGCAGTTAAAGATGATGATATTCTTGTTATTATGCGAGAGCGAACCCTATTTGATGCGTCATTGCTATCTAAACTCCCTAATTTGAAGCTCTTAGTGACATCAGGGATGCGTAATGCGGCTATTGATCTTGATTATGCCAATAATCATGGTATTACTGTTTGCGGCACTAATAGTTTATCGGAGCCTGCTATTGAACACACTTGGGCCCTTATTTTAGGTATTGCTCGTCATGTAGCACAAGAAAATCAAGCCCTGCGTTCAAATGGCCCTTGGCAGAGTACAATAGGTGTTGGTTTAAGTGGAAAGCAGCTTGGCGTGATTGGCCTTGGGAAAATTGGCGGTCAAGTTGCTAAAATTGGTCAAGCATTTGGTATGAAAGTTGTGGCATGGAGTCCAAATTTAACAAAAGCACAAGCCGACGCTCAAGGTGTTACACTTGCGCCATCAAAGGACGCATTGCTAGAAAGCAGTGATTTTATTACCATTCATCTGGTTTTAGGCGACCGAAGTAGAAATCTCATTGCGGGTGATGATTTTAAAAAAATGCGACCATCTGCATATCTTATTAATACGGCACGCGCACCCATTGTTAATGAATTAGATTTAATTCGGGCACTTCAAGATAATCGTATTGCAGGGGCAGCACTTGATGTTTTTAATGTTGAGCCATTACCTTTCAATCATCCCTTTAGAACATTGCCAAATGTACTTACAACACCACATCTGGGTTATGTCACTGAAGAAAATTATAGGGTTTATTTTGGGGAAGCAGTTGAAAATATACATGCTTTTATAAATAACAGCCCCATAAGATTGCTGACTCAAAAAATTGAACCTGGATTGACATTATGAATAATACCTTAGTTAACGCTGTGTTGATTATAAACCCACTGGCATCGCCTGCTTATCTTAATGAAAAATTTAAAAATGCAGGCTATGTGATACTTACCTGTTTTACCAATGCCGAGGTGGATTATTTAATCAAGCCATCATTAGATGCCGAGCTCTATGATTTTACAGTCTTTTTAACAAAAGATTTTGGTGAAGATATTAAATTAATTAACGACATTATTACAGAGCATCATTTAAATATTGTTTTAGCTTTTTCAAGTAGTGAGTATGATTTAGTTTATTCCGATAAATTAGCACATCATTTTTGTCCTCATGCGACCAATTCACCGGATACGGCACTTTGGCGTTGCAATAAGCGCTTTATGAATACACGGCTGACTGATAATGGAACGCCTGCCACAAAACAAACATTAATATCGACACTTGATGATATTCATTGGGATGAACTTGAATTTCCTTTAGTTATTAAACCCGCTGAAGGTGCGAGTGGCTCTATTGGTGTTTTAATGTGTTATACCCCAGATGACCTTAAAGCCTACTTTAATGATTTAGATAATAAAAAATGGGCGCATTGTTTTTTGCCAAAAGTTTTTTTATTGGAAGAACTTTTAGTCGGTGAAGAATATATTATTGATATGGTCGCTTGGGGATCTGAATATCATTTGATTGGCATTTATTATGCAGAAAAAGAGGTGTATGGTGGCATTAAAATTTGTAGACATAGAGAGTTTTTGAATCACAATCACCCTATTGCGAAACAATTATTTGAGTATTGTTCAACAGTACTCAAAAATTTAGATGTGAACTATGGCATGATGCATTTAGAGTGTATGCTTACACAAGATGGTCCAAGATTAATAGAACTTAATCCACGTGTTTCGGGTGTATCTGGGATGCTAAATTACTTCTCAGAAGCATTAACAGGGGAAGATCAGGCGTCTTGTTTTATCAATTTAATGCGCTCTCAAGGTAAGATAGCTAAAAACAATAATCCGCAAGACCCCAAATATGGTGTGGTTTTTTATCTTCAAAATTTTGGTTTTAAATATGACAAGATAAATGAACCCTTGTTTAGAGAAGTGCCATCTTATCAACGACATCTGGTAAAAATTCCCCATCAACCAGAAAAATCGTATCCACAAAATCTGTTTGATACCGTGGCGTTTGTCATTCTTGTTGGCGATTCAGAAGCGCAAGTCAATAATGATTTAAACACACTGAAAAAATGGGAGGCTGCTGGTGTCTTCTTTGAGTAGATATAAATTTGCAATAGGTTATATTATTTGTGTTGCATTTGTTTCGGTTATTCGAGAGAAACTGATGCTTGAGATATCGCCTATTGTAATTCTTTTTATCTCATCAAGCCTTGCATGTCTTTATTTTCATCTGATTAATGTTAAAGAAAGCGTTACGATTTATAAAAAATTTAATCATGAGCAAGTGCTATTTGTAAAGCTTAACTTAGCGGTGGCTATTATGTGGATGACCACTTATTACAGCATTTATTATTCATCGGCAACTGTATTTGTCTATGAGTTTTTTATGGTGGGTGGTTATTTATCATTGGTTTATCGAGATAGAAAAAATAGCTCACAAAAATTAGCAGCACATTTTTTTATGGTATTAATACTCGCGCCTTTTTTCATTTATAAAACTCAGATGCTTGGTATCTTACTTGGGATATTATCAGGAGTATTTGGCTTTATTTATAATATAACGAGTAACAATGTGGCCCTAAAACTTAACCTCAGCGCCTCACAAGTACTTGCATCGAGGTTTTGGTTTCTTGTGATTCTATCAGGCATTTGTCTTCCTAAATATTTCTTGCAAACATTAACGCTGAGTGATTTTATTGTCATTATTATAATTACAGCGTTATCTTTTATTTTACAGATATGGCTAAATCAAAAATCTATACTCAGTATAGGTGGCAAAGAAAGTTCTTTTATGGCGAGTTTTGCGCCCACATTAACTTTTATTACACAAGGAATCGTGCTAAATCATTGGTTTTTACCTATTTTATTGCTTAGCTTTCTTGGTTCAGTCTATATTATGTATGAGTCAATTTTGAGTTCATATAAAAAAGTAAGTTATTTTAACTAAGGTTATTAGAAGCAAATTATGACAACAAGAATAATAGATAAATGCTCAATGACAGCTTTACATGAAGACAGTCAAGATAATAAATATGATACTAATACACTATCGTACCGATTAAAGTATTGCCTGAAATTATATGCTATGAATCAATCAGACTTAGCGAGACTGATTAATGTAAAGCCTCAAGTCATTCAATATTTATGTACAAAAAACATTAAAAGTTCAAGATTTACGTTTGAATTAGCGGAGGCGCTTAATGTTGATTATACTTGGCTATCAACAGGTGTAGGGAATATGCTACAGACTCACGAAAATATTGTTCAAGAGCATAAGACCCCGCTAATTACCTGGGAAAATCTAGATAATCTTACAAAGTCAGATTATCTTAATGAAAAAAAATTCGATTGTGTTTATTCGTCAGTTTTTTCAAATAATACGCTTGTTGCCACAAAAATTGAAGATGACTCTATGGAGCCTCGATTTGAAAAAGGAACGACGGTAATCTTTGATTTAGATGACGTAGGTGTTCATGGAGATTTTGTTTTAGCTAAAATAAATCAGGCAAATAAATGGGTATTTAGAGAATTATTCATAGCGCAAGAATATATAGCGTTGCGCCCAATTAATAGTAGCATTTTTAAAGAAATCATTCTGCAGCCAGAAGATAAAATCACTGGGGTATTGGTTCAAACGATTTGTGACTTTAAAAGGAATCCAAACTAAGTATATGTTTAATATTTTAATGATTTTGAGGAAATTTTTAAGTAAAATAAACAATAAAATTGTTCTCATTAGTGGGGCTTTTTGGTTTACTTTTGAAAATTATAAAAAAAGATATCCTTATGTATTGCTGGGTGAAAAACAACTAGGTTTACCCGCTCTGCGCACTAAAGAGACGGTGTTATTGTATCGTATAACCGGTAAACGATATATTGTTGAATGCTCTGCTACAGACCTATGTAACTCAAAAGACTTAATTGGAAAATTTCATCCTTTAGATGTGCGTATTATTTCTTTTATTGCAGGTGTTGAGCAAATATTAAAGGTGATGCCAGAGGATCGCACAGAAAAATTTGAACTTTTAAAAGAATATATATTCAACTAGTTAGACTTAGTTTGGATCATGTAGAGAAAAAGGTTTGAATGATACACTTTCAAGAGCATCCATCCCTTCAAGTTTTTTTAATAATTCAACGTGTAGTGGCATAGTAAATTTGGCCACCTAACCGGAGGTGTTGTAAAATACCTTCAAACAATTAGGTGACATATGATAAATCAAAGAAGTAAGAATTTTAGTGCTGAATTTAAACATGAAGCGGCACAGCTAGTAGTCGAACAAAATTACACGATACGAGAGGCAGCAGATGCCATGAATGTTGGATTTTCGACAATGGGCAAGTGGGTTAAGCAATTAAAAGATGAGCGCAATGGTATTGCGAATAAGCCTAACGCAATAACCCCTGAACAACGAAAGATAAAGGAGCTTGAAAAAAGGATTCAACGGATTGAACTGGAGAAAGAAATATTAAAAAAGGCTACGGCTCTCTTGATGTCGGACTCGATGAGAAATTTAAGATAGTTCACGATTTGAAAGAGAGTTTTGATGTTAAGACGTTGTGCGAAATCTTTGAGTTACATCGAAGTAGTTACAAATATTGGTTAGCAAATAAAGATAAAATTTGTCCAGTGATTATGAAGACAACCGTGATGGTTAAAGCCATCTACAATGAAAGTAATGGTTCTGCAGGCGCAAGAACTATTGCAAGCATTGCTACTGCGCAAGGGATGGCAATTAGCCGATATCGCGTTAGTCGGTTAATGAAAGCATTAAACTTGGTTAGTTGCCAATATCGAAAACATCGATATAAAAAACAAGGTGATGAGCATCTTCACATTGAAAATCTTTTAAATAGACAATTTGATGTTAAAGCACCTAATCAAGTTTGGTGTGGGGATGTGACCTATATCTGGTCTGGCAACCGTTGGGCTTATTTGGCGGTGGTAATGGACTTATATTCTCGTAAGCCCATAGGCTTTGCTATGTCACATTCACCAGATAGTCAGTTAACAATGAAGGCGCTAACAATGGCATTTGAAACAAGAGGTAAACCAAAAAACGTAATGTTTCACTCCGATCAAGGGTGTCATTATACCAGTAAACAATATCGGCAATTATTATGGCGCTATCAAATTAAACAAAGCATGAGTAGGCGTGGTAATTGTTGGGATAATAGCCCTATGGAGCGCTTTTTTAGAAGCTTTAAATCAGAATGGATGCCGACTTTAGGGTATCTATCTTTTGACGCCGCTAAACGAGCTATTACTAATTATATTACTGGTTATTATTCCAAAGTTAGGCCGCATACTCATAATAAGGGGTTAACGCCAAATCAGGCTGAATTTGTTTTTTGGAAAAACTACCATTTTGTGGCCAAAAATACTTGACCACTACAACGACTATAGTTGCAGGATATGATGCAAGAACAGAGATGCTGATTTTTATTAGCCAAGTGGACGAGATAACTTTCAGAAAATCTAAGAATGATAGAACGTT
>Ga0075163_10009353_pt1 | contig 12866 bp, 5 predicted proteins | sample JI1023141ADNA_FD_71478 | JGI IMG/M metagenome (GOLD analysis project Ga0075163, IMG submission 71478) | Wastewater effluent complex algal communities from Wisconsin, to seasonally profile nutrient transformation and Carbon sequestration -... | ecosystem: Engineered > WWTP > Effluent > Algae...
CCCAAAAACTTGATCAACTCTGAGTCTAATCAAGTTAAACATTATGTGGCTTGGTTTTCGCCACAAAGAAAGGCCCGAAGGCCCTTCTCATAGACTGAGTTGATTTCTTATGCCAGAATTAGACGCATTTTAAACAAACTCTTGTATAAGAGTTTTGTATAGATTTCTAACAACAGTTGTTAGCCTTCCTGAACATCGCCATCGATACGATGTTCAACAATAGCCATATAATGACCCGGGACAAAGATAATATTAGCATCAACGTCAACTAACTGTCGTTCATCGACAAAAGGACCTGTATCAATATCACCGGACCCTGAACATTTGTAGACAAATAACTCTTTATGAGTAGTATCTTTTGTTAAATCGATATTCAGAATACGCTTTATGTCTCTTGGATAGAAATAGACTGCAATACTTACACCAAGCAATCGTGATATTACAGGGATTTCATGAAATTCGACCCAAGTGTTACTAATAATGTCCGAAGAACTTTTAGTCGTTAAACATGTCTCGAGATAACTCATGTATCGTATTTCACTACCTGTTAGACAAACACTTAATGCTCTCCAGAAACAATAGCCATCACCTGCGACATTTTTAATTGAATACTTAGGTTTCGTTGGAAGACACTGATTATCTGAAGTCGATTCTGGCTTTGTAGAGACCGTTGAGGTCATGTGAAGATGACAGAATTCAAATCCTTTTCGTCTAGGCTTCTTACATTTGCTACCCGCCTTAGTAACGCCTTCACATATCATGTTTTTATAACCAGGCTCAAATATATACAGGGTAATTACAAAAATGGCGATTAAAATGATAAACAATATCATGTCTCCCGATACTGTCTTGACAAAAGAAAGAATTCGTCACAGCACGCTACTTTTGACGGTGATTTAATTAATGATCGTTAGATGATTATTTCACTATCGTGAAGTGAATCACCTAATGATCGTGAAGTGAATCACCTAATGATCGTGAAGTGATTATCATAATGCCATTGGTGTACAACCTTAGCAAACTTGTCTACATACAATTGGGAATATGGTTCTTCGCTTGAATGATAGTTAGCTTTGTTTCGCAAGAACTCTTTCTCTTCAATAAATGCATCAATGTTAGCTGGATTTAATGCAAATATAACATCACTAGCCGCAATATTGAGATTGTAAAATCCTTGAGTTGCGCGGCCACCAACAACAATGTGGTTAAGAGGTACTTGAAGTGTTAATAACCCCATGTTATTAAGCTGAACGTCATATCTTGATACCAAGATGTAATCGTATTTAACTCCGGATGCCAAAGCATCCTTAACTCTCTGCAAGCATTTCTGAACAGCAGTGAATAAATAATTGACGGCCTTCCAAGGCTTTCGAAATACAGCGTCTTCTAACTCAGCTTGTGTAAAGCTTTGTGATCCGATCTCATAATCAGGGTCTAATGCTTCCAAAGTCATCTTCTGACTTGCTGTCAAGAGTTTATCTGATGGAAGAGCATGATGCCATGATAATGTTATAGCATCCGAAGTGTTCCATGTGTGCAAGTACCAATCAATGTTCAATCCACTTGTCTCACACATCAAACGCTCAAGTGTTTGATCAAAAGACCGATAATGCCCTACAAGTACTATGGCTATACGGCGCATCTGTAATGATGTGATATTTTGTTTTTACATCACTTGATTGATGACATCGCATCGCGATAATTGATCATCGTAACCATTAGACCCTTATTTAAAATGCCAGGCTTTCATTCCCCGATCGCTCGTAGCAGATATTCACATCGTCGACGTGTAAGATTACAAGAGACCCTTGTAGATAATATAGAGCCTTCCACAATTCAAAGTTGTATCGCGTCGATCATCTTCTGGTTCTTAACATAAGATTCCTGATCAATGTCGTGTTCTTACAGAAGTGTATCCTTAACGAGATGAAATTAAAATCCTATGAATTGTAAAGTGAATTTTTATTTCTGAATAATGTTAATAATAAATGGAACGAGATTTTTTACTAGGTGCTTTGGTAGGCGCTAACATCATCATGATGTTATGGAATCTAACTCTGATTAGACTCAACAATAAACTCTTGGCGTCATGAAATGCTCCCGATTGGGAACATTAATCATTATCAAGTTCCAATGTGGTAACGATAACACGATATTGATATGGATGATGAATATCTTACTGCTGAGTGATTTATCGTCACTAGATACATAGATTAACAAATGTAGGAAATTCCCTACATTTACAAACTAGCGTTTTCAAGAATTGTTACTTGTGGAAAAATTGAAAAATCGCGTTTGAAACGTTTTTTGATCCGACACTTGACTCGAGTCATTTTTCATGAAAATAGACGCTGTGAGCTATCAGTCACGTCGAAAAATTCCAAAAACAACTTAAAATATTTTTCGAGTCCAACGGTAGTTCATAAAAATCTACAAAGGCGATTTTATGAATCGATGTTCCAGTCCTCATTTTTACACCATAAGATGGTTCGACAGAAGCTTAAAGATTACAAAGATCATTGAAGGCTGTATAATGTTACTCCAACAGAACGTTCCAATCAACGTTTAGGTGCTTTGCAAAGTTACATTCCATAAAAGCTGGATATGAACCGCAAGGATTTCGACATGAATATCCTGAAGGGTGAGAGCTTCGTACAGCCATACTATGTTTCAACGACACGCCTTTATCGATAGCGTCTCGACCCCAGAGAACAAAGATTACATCCTTAGAGTCCAAAGACTTTATTATGGTCTCTGTAAATCTCTTCCATAACGCTTGATGAGAATTGGGAGTTGCTTTAACAACACTAAGAGCTGAATTCAAGAACAACACCCCTTGACCTTGAAGACGTTCAAGATTTCCATGCGAAGGCACCTGTTTCAGATGACCAAATTGCGGTAGATATTCATCAACGAAGATGGCATCTTCAATCCGGTTGGAACAGAAAAGCTTAACCCCATGGCTTGAGGGACTACTTCACCGTACATCGTCTCGGCACCATGATACGGGTCTTGTCCTAATATAACGACCCTAACTTTGTCTAAAGGTTGTTCAAAAGCCTTGAATAACAATCCGGGGTACGGATAGATCACTTTACCTTCACGTGTGTCATTTACTATACGATCTGTGATTGTTTGAAGGGTTTCTAAAGTTTCGAAGATCGGTGTCCATGATTCGTCAATGTCGATGTTCAATAAAGACACAGTCGTATCACACTCCTCAATAGCTTCCTTCCAAGTGATGTAATCATAACCCTTAGCTGAAACTTCCATACTATTCGAGTTTTGTATCAGATAATCCTAATAGGATTATCAATCTCTTGTCTCGCTATTTGTGAGAGGAATATTTCATATGATGATTTCATTGAGCCAAAAGTATTAATAACAACACCACGACAACAATGATCAAGATGATGTTGATATCAAATCTTCGTTGAACTGGACGTTGTATTATATCGACATTATTCATCACGCCAATGACAGGCCATTCACCGTTAGTCTTGGGTCCATAGAAGAGTCTATTAACAGTGTTGTAATAGAAATCATCATCGTTGCCAGTTGTTGAACTAGGAGGGCCAGCACCACTTCGCATAGCTGGAGTATTTGCGTAGATTGTTGTTCCTGCCGGACCTGTAGCTCCAGTTGGACCCGTGGCCCCGGTCGCACCTGAACCTGGTCCAGTTGGACCGACAGGTCCAGTAATAGATGCACCAGTGGGTCCTGTCGGTCCAGTAATAGATGCACCAGTGGGCCCTGTCGGCCCAGTAATAGATGCACCAGTGGCTCCAGTAATTGATGCGCCTGTGGCTCCCGTAGGACCAGTGGGCCCTGTCGGTCCAGTAATCGACTGACCTGTGGCCCCGGTAATTGATGCGCCTGTGGCTCCAGTCGCACCGATATCCCCGGTTGCGCCTGTGGCCCCGGTAATTGATGCGCCTGTGGCTCCAGTCGCCCCGATATCCCCGGTTGCGCCTGTGGCCCCAGTAATTGAGGCTCCAGTTGCGCCTGTGGCTCCAGTCGCCCCGATATCCCCGGTTGCGCCTGTGGCTCCAGTCGCCCCGATATCCCCGGTTGCGCCTGTGGCTCCGGTAGGCCCTGTGGCCCCAGTCGGTCCAGTAGGCCCTGTGGACCCGGTTACGGGATCATCAAATAATGGACCCACCAAAATCCATAATGTATCATCCGGATGCTCATCAAAATATAATTCATTATTAGATACATCTACGTAAAACCCGTTGACACTACCTTCGTTATCTATTGGAGGTCCGTACCCTGATAATATCAACTGAGTTATAGGTTGATTAAAATCTAATAAACTTTGGCTGGCAACATGGGCAGTTCCCCAATCTCCCCCGGTTTTTGGACCATAAACAAGACCGTTATCAGTATCAAAATAAAAATCCCCGTCTTCCCCATCATTATTATCCGGGGGACCAGCGCCTGTAAAAAAATTTATTACCGTTGCAAGCGATTTAGTATCAGCAGTGGTCCAATCATTATTAGATAATTTAGGGCCGTAAAGAATCCGACCGTTAACATCATCAATGGCGAAATCGCCTATAACACCCACATTATCATCAGGTGTTCCATGAAATAGATATATATTATTATTATCTGGATAAAAACTGTTATCGTAATAATAATATACAGGAATGGTCCATTCTCCGTTAATCTTTGGACCATATAAACCACTATTAATATCATAGTAATAATCTCCATCAATTCCAACAACATTATCGGGTGCTCCTGGATATTTTACAATAGATCCATCTGAAAGCAAAGAAACACCCGCATCCCATACACCTCCGCTCTTGGTATGAAGATTCAAATTTGATTCATCAATATAGAGATCACCGTCATTACCAGCGTCTGCATCAGGTGTACTTGGACCAGAAATAACGTGAGCATCTATTGAATTAAAGATACTGTATTGAGCACGTACTCCGGGAGGCCAAATTCCTCCGGCTTTAGGTCCAAAAATATAGAAAGTATTTTCATTGTAGTAATAATCATGATCTTCTCCTTCAGTTGTTGGATCCTCACCACCGTTGATTATTAATGCAGGGAAAGCTAACAATCGAGGAGCTCCCCATGCACCTCCAGCCTTATAGTAAAGCTCGTTTGTGGATCTGTTGACATGAAAATCTCCATCTTCTCCAAGACTGTTGTCTGGTGCTGCATTGCTATAAGTTACTCCTGTCAAGGGTGTGTAAGGAGTAAGGGTGGCGGTTAGAGGGTACCATCTCCCCGATTTTTTAGGACCATATAATTGTCCAGTGTTGGAGTCAACATAATAGTCTCCTTTAGATAGTATAGAATTAGAAGGAACGCCCGCTTGATCAAAAACGTAATTTTGAAACGGAGTTCCTGTTCCCCAAGTTCCCGCTTGTTTCGAGTATATCAATCGATCAACGGTGTTCACAAAATATTCTCCGTCATTGCCAATACTGTCCGACGGAGGATATCTAGAGACATAAACAACATCGCTGACAGTAAAAATAATCTGGAGACGTGTATCATCAGGTGGATAAGTACCGCCGGCTTTAGGACCATATAATTTGTTCGAAGCGGTGTCGATAAGATAATCTCCATCAACACCTAAACCGTCATCAACTCCAGTAGTACTTATAATGGCAGTAAAATATGGAGGATCTACACCCCATTGAGGTTCCATTGCTACATTCCCTGCCCATGCCCCCGAATTGGTATTAAAATCAGTAGGTTTTGATGGAATTAAAGGAACATGCCAGGCGCTTAGATCATAGTCAAGCGCAGGGGTGTTAGCGAACATGGAGTCCATATTAGTTGCCGATGATACACGCCAACTGCTGAGATCTTGATTAAAGACCGTACAATCCTGAAACATACCTTCCATATTGGTTACATTAATCATGTCCCAGTTGTCCAATGGTTGATCCAGATTAACACACGAATGGAACATTGTCCCTGTATTAGTAACGTTACTCGTATCCCAATAATTCATTGGTTGATTATATGCCATTCCTGATGGAAACCCATAAAACATACCTTCCATATTAGTTACGTTACTTGTATCCCAAGACTCTAAAGATTGGTTGAATGTGTATTGGATGTTAAATAAGAAATTCATTGTAGTTATTCGTGTTGTACAGATCTTACTTCGATCAACATTTACGTTTTCTGCTCCAATACTCCCTTCAGTTTTTGCCAATCTGTAAATGGAATTTTCTGCCGGAGCTGCATCATTATCGCCTAGATCTCTAACGATATAATATTCATCCCCTGTTGGTAAAACACCAACAAGAAAATTTGTAGTATCCGGACCCGTATACTTAACAGTGACCCCATTAATAGAATCAACTACCATCTCATCTGTTCTGGGATCGATTGTTACATCTGGGCTTAATACTGTGCTGGTCGTGTAGTTAGGATCATCTGGAAAAAGCACAGTATGAGTAATGGTTGTACCGTTAAGAACTGTATCAGGTGTCGTGAGATAAACAGAAACGTTTTGTACATTAACTCCATTGAAAGTTATAGACGTATTATTCGAATCATCGACGGCTGTGTATCGAGGATCGCTAGAATTTAGCCCAACAACAATAGTGTAACTACCAGTTGGTGGCATATCATCTAGTGTAACAGAATATTGAATCCTAACCCGATTAGCCTCGGGGAAATAGAGTTTATTGCCGTATGTTACTGACATTTTTAGTAACACAAATTTTATTCTGTAATTTAATATCTAGAGATGTCTATTTGCTAGATATGGATAACAAAAGATATTATTCTAACTATGTATAGAATAATGAAAGATATGTTTGAAGTAATGGACTTTAGCTATCTATCACAGATATTACTAATGATTAGAAAGATAATTGACCAACATTAATAATTCTATGAGATTATTAAAGATCAATAAAAATTCACTATCAGATGCATTCCTATGAAATCCACAAGATCATTAATAATCCTGATCCAGATTCAGCATATCAGCCTGCACTAGATCGTCTCGGCGAAACAATGATTATCAGTGATCAAATCTTACCTGATTTCAATAACAATGGCGCACCGAGATCGACCGCTGGTAGCGTCAAAGTTTATCGCTTAATTTACGACTCATTCAATCATCTCTCAGGGATGTATCAACTTGGGCAGACTTTTACTGGAACAGCAGATGAAAATCTTGGAAAAATGTGCGGCATCGATGCGACCGGTCAACTGATTATTGCAAGTTCTGATACCCATCTCTTTAAGGTTTATGAATGGAACTCTAGTACTGTTCAATGGGATCTTCTATTTACTCCAGGGACAAGTCATGCGCCTCCGCCTGGTTCTGCTGTTGGTGGTTTCCGGGTTGATACTACGCTCGATAATATCTTAATAGCTTATGTCGATTACTCTAATGGAGATACGACAGCTAGATTTTATCGTCGAAGTGGTGACTCATGGTTAGAGCCTAATTATGCTACGCTTCAAGATTTCGGTGATCTCTTCAATAATGTTCGAGGACTATGGCTTTCCGACACAAAGGATATTGCTGGGTTTCCAACTCCAATTGCCGTTCATCTTTATGCTCCGCCAATGACTAATGACATTTACTTGAGAATCACCGCTTTGGCAGAGAATGCAGCAACACCTTACGGAACCATCACTACTTATGATAACAACGCGACTGATTACGCTGGATTGTCAGCTAATATTTCAACGAATGGTAATATCATTGCTGTTTCTTATTGGGATAAGAACGACTTAGTCGTTAAACTTCGTTTCTATAAGGTCGATTCAGTTCCAGCTTGGACTATGGTTCATGAAGAAATCTTTACACCAGCGGATAACACATATGAACAATCAGGGTCTATTCGAATGAGTGATGAATATCACACTAACGGTCTACCAAAGAAGTTTGCAATGTCAGCAACTTATACTCTTTCAGTCGATTTAATGTATGGTATTTACAAACTTAGTGATGATGGCACAGAATACACACAAGAAACCTCGTTTGTAGAGAAAATCCGACAACTAGCCGATGAACTTCCAGTTATGAATGGATTTCTTGATGCTGCAGTTAACCACGACTTGAATAAAGTTGTGACAACTATCGTAGGCGCTGATCCAGATGCAAACTCTGGTCCTCCTTTCGGGCCCATCGTTCAGGAGTCTGTTCCACAACCGGGTGTACATTCAGATGTTATCGGTAATTTTGCTAATGAAGGTCTTGGATTGGTTGTATTTGTTAGCGCTTCTCCAACACCAGATCCGATTAGAAGAACCACTTCGGCTTCACCAGATTCAGAGATTACGCCAACAACTCCGCCATCTCCATCGACAACGCCCCGTGTAATTGCAAGTGCAGTTGTTATAGGAGTTTTCTTGGCAATCTTTGCTTTGATTTTCTTCCTTTGAACAATGTTCGAATTCGAACATTATTGATTCTTAGACAGACGATGTACACTGACTGGACACTAGATAGACGAGTAACCAGGCGCCTGGTGTCAACGAATGTATACATTCAAAAAAATCTCCGACAATTTAGTTGCGGGAAGTACGGATCTTCAAACGAACATCAAAACGTCTATGAATTGAAGGTTGACTTCGGTGAGATGTTTGATAATGAGAAATCTTTCGAGGAGTAGATGGAATTAGAGGGACTGAAGGCTTCTTTTGCTGTGTGACGGTATCAGGTAAACGACGACTGCTGTTGAATGGAGGCTGAAGTTGATCATCGCCAACGTCAGAAAAACTAGAACTTGAAGAAGTCATCTTTGTTATCAAGATTTTAATGAATAAATTTATTCATTTCTCGTCAAAGATCATCGGAATACCCATACCAGCAACAACACTAACAATATCAATAACAAAATATTCATCCATGGGATTCCAGAAGATGCGCTCCGAGATCCGCTAATAGCAACAGTGTTGCGTCTATTTCTAGCCGGGTAGGTGAAAAAATCCGCCGGCCAAACGTTATTGTTCTTTGGCCCGTAAAAGTTTCCAGTTGATCTATCGATATAAATATCACCATCTTTACCTAATGTATTAGATGGTCCGCCGAACCCTGACAAAATAGTGCTTCCATCTAAACCAGGGGTTCCGGTGATAGTAAGTCCAGTTGTTGGCCATACTCCTCCAACCTTCGGCCCGATAAAGGTCCCTGTAGATGTATTAATATAGAAATCTCCGTTGTTCCCGAGAGTACTAGCGGGAACGGTCACTCCAGAGAAAATCTTCGTTCCCGGGTCGCCATCCATTCCCATGAGAGATGTACCTACGCTAGGCCAAATACCCCCTGCTTTAGGTCCAAAAATCTGATAATTTGACGTGTTTAGATAGAAGTCACCATTGTTTCCTTGTGTTGTTGGGTTTACGGTACCATTAAGAAGAGAGCTACCATTAGGGCCTGGAATACCAGGGGGTCCTGTTGCACCAGTAGCGCCAGTAATCGACTGTCCAGTCGGACCTGCCGGTCCTGTAGCACCAGTAATTGATGCGCCTGTAGCCCCAGTAATTGAAGCTCCGGTTACACCAGTAGCCCCGGTTGCTCCAGTAATTGATGTGCCTGTTGCACCAGTGGCGCCAGTAGCTCCTTGAGGACCACCCGACGGACCAGTCGCCCCTGTTGCACCTGTAGCCCCGGTAGCACCAGTAATTGATGCACCTGTAGCCCCGGTGATCGATTGGCCTGTAGCTCCCGTTACACCTGTAGCCCCTGCAACACCGGTGGCGCCTGTAGCCCCAGTAATTGAAGCTCCAGTTGCACCTGTAGCCCCAGTAATTGAAGCTCCAGTTGCACCAGTAGCCCCGGTGGCACCAGTAATTGATGCACCTGTAGCCCCGGTAATTGAAGCTCCAGTTGCACCAGTAGCCCCGGTGGCACCAGTAATTGAAGCTCCGGTTGCGCCTGTAGCCCCAGTGGCGCCAGTAATTGATGCACCTGCAACACCAGTGGCGCCTGTAGCCCCAGTAATTGATGCACCAGTAGCCCCAGTCGCTCCGATATCCCCGGTTGCGCCTGTGGCCCCAGTGGCGCCAGTAATTGATGCACCTGCAACACCAGTGGCGCCTGTGGCTCCAGTCGCCCCGATATCCCCGGTTGCGCCTGTGGCCCCAGTAATTGAAGCTCCGGTTGCGCCTGTGGCTCCAGTCGCCCCGATATCCCCGGTTGCGCCTGTGGCCCCAGTAATTGAAGCTCCAGTTGCGCCTGTGGCTCCAGTGGCGCCAGTAATTGATGCACCTGCAACACCAGTGGCGCCTGTAGCCCCAGTAATTGATGCACCAGTAGCCCCAGTCGCTCCGATATCCCCGGTTGCACCAGTAGGTCCCTGTAACTGGAAACCTGGTGTTGGCCATACCCCTCCATCCTTAGGACCATACAAAACATAATCATCGGTGTCGATATAGAAATCTCCATCATTTCCATCGGCATTATTTGGAGGTCCAGATCCATTTAGTAAAACCCCGCTCGAAGAATTGGCGAAGGGAACTCCAGGGGGCCATACCCCTCCAGCCTTTGGACCATAAATCATTTCGCCAGCAGGGTCGATATAATAGTCACCATCATTGCCATTAGCGTTATTTGGGGCCCCAGACCCATAAGATAATATTGCTCCGTCAGGGACATCAATAGGGAGTTGAACTGGACTTCCAGGCCATACCCCTCCAGCCTTTGGACCGTATAACTGGTCAGTTGTTGTATCGACGTAATAGTCTCCATCAACTCCGGTTCCATTGTTTGGCGGACCCGTCCCGCTCCCGATGTACGGCTCAACAAATGGCACCCCTGATGGCCAGACACCACCGGCTTTAGGGCCATATGACATCTCTCCATCGACGTCGATCCAATAATTACCATCATTCCCATCTGTGTTTGTTGGAGGAACAAAATCGACAATAATATTGGCTCCGTCGGGGATATCTTGTCCCAATTGCTGTGGTGGTGTCGGCCACACTCCAACATCCTTTGGTCCGAAAAGGGTATCATCAGTAGTATTAACATAGTAATCACCATCATCTCCTTGTGTTGTGGGATCTGTAGTACCGGTTAGAGCTTTGGTGAAAAATGGCACCCCTGATGGCCAGACACCTGGGGTTGGAGACCCCTTGGGACCATATGACATCTCCCCGACAAGATCAACTAGGTAATCTCCATCTCGTCCAGTTGAACCAGATGGAGGTACTGTGTCAGCTAAGACTATAGCACCATCAGGGATATCTTGTCCAAGTTGATCCAAACTCGGTGGCCATACGCCGCCAGCTTTTGGACCGAAAAGTGTATCATCAGTAGTGTTAATATAGAAGTCTCCATCGTCTCCTTGTGTCGTGGGATCAACAGTTCCAACGATAATAAAAGTTTCGAATGGCACCCCTGGTGGCCATACCCCTGGGGTCGGAGACCCCTTAGGGCCATAAACCATCTCTCCAGTTGGGTCGATGTAATAGTCTCCATCGTCTCCTAAACCATTGCTTGGATCCCCGGTTCCATAAAGAACGGTAGTTCCATCGGGAATGTCTATGGGTAATCTTACCGGCGGACCCGTCCACTGACCTGGAGTGGGAGTTCCTTTTGGACCCCATAACATATCTGCTGTAGTATCCACGTAATAATCGCCATCAACGCCAGTTCCATTACTTGGATCACCGGTGCCACTTCCATTGAATGGAGTTACACCCCATTGAGGTTCTAGAAGAACATTACCTGCCCATGCCCCGGAGTTGTCATTAAAAATTAAAGGTTTAGACGGAATTAAGGGTACATACCATGAATGTAAATTTTGATTAAAAGAATCAGTACCAGCGAACATGAAGTTCATATTAGATACCGACAATGTATTCCAATCTCCGAGAGGTTGATTAAATACATCATTAGTCCTGAACATACTGCTCATATCAATCACAGACGATGTATCCCAATCTCCGAGAGGTTGATTAAATGAACTTGGTCCTAATAGATCATAAAACATACCACTCATATTAGTTACAGATGATGTATCCCAATTTCCGATAGGTTGATTAAACAAGTTAGCATTATAGAACATATAGCTCATATTAGTTACAGATGATGTATCCCAATTTCCGATAGGTTGATCAAACACATGAGCATTATAGAACATACTGCTCATATCAGTTACGGACGATGTATTCCAATCTCCAATAGGTTGATCAAATAAGTTAGCATTGTTAAACATATTGTTCATATTAGTCACAGATGATGTATCCCAATCTCCAATAGGTTGATTAAACGAGTTAGCATCATAGAACATATAGCTCATGTCGATTATAAATGATGTATCCCAATTTCCGATAGGTTGATTAAAATCAGTAATACCATTAAATAAATCAGTCGTAACAACTATTCTACTTGTTACAATTCTTGGCATATAATATGTGTTATGATTGGATGCCATCATATAAATAGAATTAGGTAGATCTCTGGTGGCGATATCTTCCCCTGAAACAGGTAAGGCAACAAAATATTCAACACCAGAAGGTAACACACCAACCAAAAAGTTTGTTGTATCAACGCCAAGATATTGGACTGTGACACCATTTCCAGCAAGGCTAATATTAACTCGGGGATCTATCGTCATATCAGGGGACATGACAGAACTTACAGTGTAAGCTCCAACGTCTGAAGCTGTTACTGTATGTGTAATAGAAGAGCCAGTTAACACTGTATCAGGTGACATTAAAAATACAGTAACAGTCTCGTAAGGTCTGTTACTTCCATCAACGGGCGATGCTTCTGTGATGGTAATAAACTGATCACTTCCTTGCCCCACGGCATTATAGCGCCCTCCGCTTGCAGCTAATCCGATGGTCACAGAAAAATTACCTGATATAGGAGCATCATTTAATGCAACGGTATACTTTATTTCTACCCGTGTTGA
>Ga0075163_10009354_pt1 | contig 12866 bp, 5 predicted proteins | sample JI1023141ADNA_FD_71478 | JGI IMG/M metagenome (GOLD analysis project Ga0075163, IMG submission 71478) | Wastewater effluent complex algal communities from Wisconsin, to seasonally profile nutrient transformation and Carbon sequestration -... | ecosystem: Engineered > WWTP > Effluent > Algae...
AACCACTTTCCAACTTACATCAATTTATTGCGCAACATGATACACAAAAAAAGGCTGCCCAAGCAGGCAGCCTTTATAACTTGATTATTATTTTATTACCTGATCACCACTTTACCGGTAGCAATGCGGTTTCCGTCTGCATCCCTCAGTTCTACCAGGTACACATCAGATGCAGCATTGTCCATGTTCACATCCATTTTTGTATATGGTGATGTGATGGTAAATGCTTTCTGGAATACCCTTGCACCTTTGCTGTCGTAGATATTCAGGGTACGGGCAGTATTTGAACTGCTGAAATACCTTACCTGGAAGCTTCCTGAACTTGGGTTAGGATAAATGAACAACTCGCTGGATGATGCATATTCAACAGCAGCTTTGTTAGATATCCTGCTGGAACAGCCGGTTGCATTATCTGTTACCACAACTTCGTATGTTCCCAGGTCATCTACCATAACAGAGAACCTGTCGGAAGTTAATGACGGAACCAATACACCTTCCCTGTACCACTGGTAAGAATAATTTCCTGCAGGGCTAACTGTAGTGAATAGTGTTGTGCGTATGTATGGAGTGATAGTAGAGAATGATGCTGCTGTAAGCACAACAACAGGTGTTTGGTTTACCTTCAGCAATGCATTGTTGGAAGTTACAATTCCTCCGCATGGCGCACCGGAAGCATTCAGGCGATACCTTGTACCGTTTAATATGGTAGAAGGATTGGTTATTGTTAATGTATTGGTATTAACACCTGAGTATGGCGCTGTGTTGGTAAGGTCGGTAAATGGTCCGCCATTGACACTAACCTGCCATTGATACGTGATAGAACTTCCTGTTGCCGTTACAGTAAATACAGCCACATTGCCATTACAACCATCTACATCCGCTGGTTGTGAAGTAAGTGTAACCGATGTATTAACTGTCAACGTTGCTACATCAGAGTTTACACCAGACGGATTACAATCACCACTGGCTACACAACGGTATTGGTTACCCGACATAGAAACAGTTGGAGCTGTAATGTTTAATGTATTGGTTGTATTTGCCGGAGCTACATTGTTCCAGGTAGTACCACCATCGGTGCTCACCTGCCAGTTATAGGCAAGTCCTGTACCAGAAGCTGCAACAGTAAATGTAACATCTGTACCCGCACAAACTCCGGCACTAACCGGCTGTGTGCTGAAAGTAATTGAATTGCTCAGTGACAGTACCGCTGCATTTGAATTGATCAATCCTGCAGAACATGATCCGCCAACCTGGCAACGGTACTGGTTATTCGTCATGGCTGCCGTAACATTGGTTAGGGTAAGCGTTGCCGTTGTTGCAGCCGGGCTTACATTGTTCCAGGTTACACCGCCATCGGTACTAACCTGCCAGTTATAGGTAAGGCCGGAACCGGTTGCTGTTACACTGAATGTTGCATTTCCGCCTGTGCAGCCGGAAGTATTAACAGGTTGCGCAGTGATAGCTGCAGCCGTATTTACGGTAAGGGTTGCACATGCTGTTGTTACAGCTGGTGTACAGGTTCCGGATACAATGCACTGGTATGCATTTCCGTTAGCTGTTGCACTTACAGCTGTAGCTGTAAAGCATGATGAAGTGGCACCAGGTATATCGGCCCATGGACCAGTACAACCGGCAGTGCTAACCTGCCATTGATAGGTAAGGCCTGTTCCTGTTGCTGTAACACAGAATGTTGCATCTGCACCGGCACATACCGCCGTGTTGGCTGGTTGTGTAGTAACAGCAGGCGCTGCGTTTACTGTTAATGTAGCCGAATTGGAGTTTACACCTGTCGGGTTACATGAAATGGCAACCTGGCAACGGTATTGATTGTTGTTCATGCCAGCTGTTACTGCAGTCAATGAGATGCTAGCAGTTGTTACTGCAGGGGAAACATTGTTCCAGGTTACACCGCCATCGGTACTTACCTGCCAGTTATAGGTTAAACCGGTACCGCTTGCAGTTATGGTGAATGTTGCATTTGAACCGGCACATGCTGCTGTATTAGCAGGTTGTGCGGTTACCAATGCAGGAGAATTGGTTGTTAAGGTTGCTGCAGCAGAATTGATGCTACCTGTTGTACAATCACCTCCAACCTGGCAACGGTACTGGTTATTGTTCATGCCTGATGTTACACCCGTAACAGTTAGTGTAGCTGTTGTTACTGCAGGAGCCACATTGTTCCAGGTTGTACCGCCATCGGTACTTACCTGCCAGTTATAAGTTGGGTTTAATCCCGAAACGGTAATGCTGAAAGTTGCATCACTGCCTGTGCATACTGAAGCACTGGCAGGCTGTGCTGTTATTGATACGGCATTGTTTACCGTTAATACCCCTGCATTTGAGTTAACACCTGCAGCTGTACAGGCACCAGGTCCATTTACATTACAACGGTATTGATTATTATTCATACCTGCTGTTACTGCATTTAGGGTAAGCGTAGCCGTTGTTACAGCCGGAACCGTATTGTTCCAGGTAGTTCCGCCATCGGTACTTACCTGCCAGTTATAAGTTAGGCTTGCTCCCGTAGCGGTTACACTGAAGGATGCATCTGAACCATTACAAACACTGGTATTAGCAGGATTTGTAGTAATAGAAATAGAACCGGTTGTTACTGTTAAAGTAGCTGCATTGGAAGGGATCGTACTGGTTGGACAACCACCAGTAACCTGGCAACGGTACTGGTTGTTATTCATACCTGCAGTAACAGACGCCAATGTAAGCGTTGTAGATGTTTCTGCCGGTACTGTATTGTTCCAGGTGGTACCACCGTCGGTACTTACCTGCCAGTTATAGGTATTGGTACCGGTTACGGTTATACTAAATGTTGCAGTTGTACCTACACAGGTAGAAGTATTGGCAGGTTGGGCTGTAATAGCAGGGCTTGCCGTATTCACTGTTAAGGTAGCTGCATTTGAATTTGCTATATCTGCAGGACAGATGCCTTTAACCTGGCAACGGTACTGGTAATTATTCATGGATCCGGTAACTGCTGTTAGTGTAAGCGTTGCCGTTGTAACAGCAGGGCTTACATTATTCCAGGTTACACCGCCATCGGTACTTACCTGCCAGTTATAGGTTGGTAAATATCCTGCTCCTGTTATGGTAAAAGTAGCATTGGTTCCTGCACAGACAGTTACACCCGTTGGTTGTGATGTAACAGACGGAGCAGGTGGCATTGCAAAGGATGCTGTTCCATCTGCAGCATTTCCGGCACTTCCCTGCAATGCGCCAAATCCCATTCCCCTTTTTGCAAAGGCTGTCCAGATGGCACAAAGATGTGAACCTCCGTAAAGGTTTTGATCAGCAGTAATAATTGCAGTTCTGGCATCAATGAAACCCGGGCTGCATGGCTGTAATTTCATTCCTTCCATTACCAGTTTCATTGCTACTGAATTTCCTCCGGCACCTGTAGCATCGAACAGGTTTGGATTGATCCCGGTTTGCTGAATGATAGCCCAGGTCATTTCCCACAGAGCCATCGCCCATACTTCACCGGTATTATGTACTTCTGTTCCAATTGGCGCTACACCCATACTTGCATAGGTCAATGGATTTACAGCAATATCTGTACAATATTTGTAGTTCCTGATACCTGTTCCTGGTACACTGCTGGTAAATAAATTCTGGTTGCCTAAAGCGTACAGCCCCATCGGCCTTGGTTTAAGCACTCCATCAGTTACCTGTGCATTTGCCCAGTCAGTAGTCATCATCAATGCAAAATAATCACTCCATCCTTCTCCACCCTGTTCTCCATTTTGCAGGCAGGTAGTAACTGCAGGGCCACCTGTTAAACGGTTTGAAATGCCGTGCCCAAATTCATGACAAACAATGCCATTATCAATATCACCATCAATTTGACCGGTTCCGCTTAAGGTAGCATTTACACCGGATGCCAGTTGAGCGGCAATCAGGGCGCCGGTAACATCCGTTACCATCACAGCAGGAATAGTTATTGTATTATCTGGACCACCTCCCATGATGATCGGGGCTCCTGCTACATTATTTACCATGATCACACCCACTGCACCTGCAGCCTGAGCAGCCAATACTTTTATTGTAAAGTTGCAATTACCCCTGTTTATCAGGGCTATCTTTCCGGTTAAGACACTTGTTGATGCACCTGTACAGGCTTCGTGGGTTCCCCCTGCCGCATCGTCATAATATATAACCTGGGCAGTAACAGGCCCAACATCGGCTAACCTGTTGGACTCACTGAAAGCACTTTCAACAGCCTCATAGGGGCCTGCAATTCCTACCGGCGCATTTACTGTTACAAAAGTGGTATTAGGAATAGCATTCCAAATAAACATTTGCATTCTTGGCTTGCCACCATCAGCCGGAGTACTGAAATTTGCATTATTGTTTCCAGAACCATCCTGTGCTTCCGCCTGAACATAATCATTGCCATTTCCGCCACGACCCAAGTTATCAGCCTGGAAATTACCAGATATCTCATTAAACCCATATTGATAACAAACATCGTGCATTAAATTGTTCCAGTAAAAGAGATTGTTTAATGCAAACTTTTTATTTTGAACAGGATATGGAGAACCAGTTGCATTATGCTGTTGAGTAAAAGTTAATGAAGGTATAGCCGTTGTAGAAGTGTCCGGCCAGTTTGTAGTTGCACTTGGTGTATTGTTACCTGCCCTGTCGAGATAGGCAAATGTATTGTTACCTCTGGTAAAATTGTAATTCGTTGTTCCATCAAAATGCCAGCCGTTGGTGGTGGCATTATTTCCAATTCCTGATAATTCCCATGGATTATGGACAATGGCAGTAGGCCCATTAAGAGGGCTTTCGAAAGGAATGGGATATACCCTGTAATCAGCACTGGTTACTGATGGAGGAGGAGGTGTTAATAAACCTAAGTTTTTAAGTTCCTTAAGTCCAATTTGTTGTTTATTCTCCTTTGGCCTTTGTAACAGTGAGTGGTCATTGCTTTTGTGAAAACTTTCATAAACAGTCAGGTTGAATTTATTGATAACATTACCTGTAACAGCATCAATTTGTATATTCCACCAATCAGATTTATCAGCCGGAACAACCTGAACCTGCCATGCCAGTTTTACGGATAGTTGGTTTCCTTTTTCAACAGGAACCCACACTAATTCAGCGGTAATATTTTCAGTAACTGCTCCCTGTTTTCCAAAATCAAGTTTGCGGCCATTATCTGATGAAATAGGCTTAGGTAATGATGTCGGTTTTACAATGCCGGCTTCTGCGAAAGCTGCTTTCACGGCATCTTTAGCTGAAAGCGAGGGGGAAGCAGCCTGGTAATTGCTTATTTTATCTATATCGGTTATAAAAGTACCTGCATTGGAAACCAGTTTTTCATTTTTAAATGCCAATACCAACATTTGGTTTAATACTGTCAGTCCTTTGTAGGTTTGCAACAGGTAAACCATTTGTGTTCCTGCAACTTCGTTGTAATAAGTGCTGCTTACCTTAATGTTTGATAACTGGTCTTTGGTAATACCAATGGCTTCATGATGTTTTGTAACAAGCTGTAATGCCTTGCTTTTGTCATCAGTTTGAGCATTGGAAAAAAAAGCGCAGATTAGTAAAGAAAATAAGAGGAAAATTCTTTTCATAATGTCCTAGTTAAATGTTTAGATAATAGATAGCAACCGCTAAATTTTTTAATGAAATATTATTTTTGAGAATTTAATTTGGATAGATTTTCTGTTTAATTGATCACATGCTTTTAATAAAATATTTTATTTCATACTTAGGGGAAAGAAGCACAACTTTTTTGCTTTATTAAAAAACCGGGTTCATCAGTAATAAAAAACAGAAAATTGAATGCGAAAATTACAATTTTTTTTTAAAAAAACTTCCACACAGGGAATTTGATTTAAAATAAGCATACAGCATACAGATTTACAGGCTGATAAACCTTTTTTTGATTAATGTATTTCCTCAATAACCTTATTTAGTTACCACAAAAGTTTTGGTATTGTAAAATCCTTCAGTTGTCATCTTAAATATATAACTACCGGCTGAATAATTGTTTGTGTTCAGAGAAACCTGGTAAATGCCCGGTTGCTTCCATTCACTCACCATTGTTTTTAACAGTTTTCCATCCATTGAATAAACACTGATATTTACCTGTCCTGCTTCGGGTAACTGGTATTGTATCATGGCTTTATCTGTAACCGGGTTTGGAAAAATATCATGCAATGCATAATCAAAGCCGGTTAATGAAACAACCCGCTGATCGGAATATTTGAATGCTCCGTCATAATTAACCTGTTTTAACCGGTAAATGAATTTTTTACCGCCCAGTGGCGCATCGGTAAATTCATATTTTTTAGGAGAAGAAGTTGTACCGCTGCCTTTTACAAATCCAATTTCTTCAAAAACAAGCAAACTGCTGTTGTTATTATAAAGCGATCTTTCTATAATAAAGCCTTTGTTGTTAGATTCACTGGATGTTAACCATTCCAGTAAAACCCGTGCATTTCTCTTTGGAGTTGCATAAAAGCCATTGTATTCAACCGGTATAACTGCATTGGTAGATTGCCAGAAACCCCGCCCGTGTGTTGCAATTTTTATTGCTTTGGTAACCGGATGCACAGCCATATCAAATACCGGTACCATCGGTAAACCGGCGCTGTAGCTGTTCCAGGTTGTACCTGCATCAATTGATACATAAACACCAATATCAGTTCCGGCAAAAACAATACTGGTATTTCCCGGATCAATTGCCATTGCATTTACAGGTATATCCGGAATTCCGGTGCCAGATATTGCCCAGGTTGGTGTAACTGCATCCAGGTTGGTCGTTTTCCAAACGTGCCTTCCGGGAGCAAGGCCATATCCGCCATAACTTACATAGGCCGTTTTTTTATCAATTGGATCGATCATCACCCTGCCAACCGGAACTGCAGCTGAACCAAACGGCGTTACGTCATCTAACACGGATGACCCGGTAAATGTTCTGTAAACCTTGCCATTGGTAAAGCCGATTATTCTAACATTGTCATCTGTTTTGGCTATTGAAATACTGGAAATAGGTACACCTGAAATTACCGGGCCCTGGCTTACAAGCGGCATGGCTACGCCTTTGTCTGCCGACCTGTACAACCTGTCTGTTGCAAAATAAACCGTATTCGGATTACCGGGGCCAAGTGCCATGGGCGCATAAAACAAGGTGGTGGATGGGCATGAAATTCCATTGGCTGTTCCGCCGCATCCAAAGAATGTCCAGGCACCGGGAGAAGTGAGGGCCCTTGAAAATCCCGCCTGTCCGCTATTATTATAATAAGTATGATACATGGTAACATTGGTATTGTCTGCTGCATTTTGGTCTATCAATGTATAACCACCATCACCACCGTCTATTCGTGTATGTGATCCATCGGGGTTTATTTTATTTGTCCCGTTATCCTGTGTACCTCCAATAGTAAAATTGGGATCTATTGGATGCAATGCAATGCTTTGAAATTGTGTAGCAGAAAATCCTGCAGTATTTTTCGTGGTCCAGGTAACCCCGCCATCGGTTGATTTATAAATTCCACCATCACATCCCAGGTATAATGTTTGCGGGGCAGAAGGCGCACATTTTATAACATGGCAATCTGCATGCAGGTTGGTTGTGGAAGAAGCCGGTATAGTTGCCAGTCCATCGGTTGAACGCCGGAAAATATTGGTTCCTGCTGCTCCGCCTACATAAACATTATCATCATTGGTTGGATCCACTTCAATAGCAATATCATAAAAACACTGGCCTGAACAGAAACCTGTTGTTCCGGCAGTAGTAAACCAGGTTGCACCAGCATCCACTGATTTTAATAACCTGCCTGTACTGTTTTCACCATTGGCACAGTATAGGGTAACTGCTCCACCAACTTTTGCTATGGCCAATTCGCCTCTCACTGAACTGGCTGTTGTATAAGGATGTGTAAAAACCGGTGTTGCGGCAGTTGCATTAACGGTGCGGTATATACCTCCGCCACTTGCATACATATAACAGGTGATCACATCCGGGTTTCCGGGTTCCATCACCATATCCAGGATGGTGAAATTATCATTCACTGCTGTAATATCCAGTTTAGTAAAACTAATAGAACCTGCGGCAGCTGTTGCATTGGTTGACCTGTAAATTCCCCTGCGGCCCAATGGAGGAACAGTACCGCCGCCAGGGCTTCCATTCGGATTACCGATCACACCTGTTCCGGTTGAAACAAAAATGGTGGCTGCATTGGTGGGATCAACCAGTATTTTACTCACCGACCTGCCAAAGAAACAGGTTGTTCCGGAAATGGGAGGATTGATTGGGCCGTTCAATACCGGTGAAGCGTCGGCATTGTCAATGCGATAAATCCCTACTCCAACATATGAATCAGCTGAAAGATTTGCTTCTCCTGTTCCAACATATAATATAGAAGGATTTGATGGAGCCAGCGCCAGCGCCCCGATTGCCAGCGATTGTGCGGCATCAAATATGGGTGTCCAGGTATTTCCGCCATCTGTAGTACGGTAAATACCGCCATTGGCCGTGCCTACATAAACAAGATTTGGATTTGTGGGATGAATAGCAATTGCTGTAACCCTCCCGCTCACAGCTACACTGTTGGTAGTTGTTTGCCCGTTTGGTATGGGTGATGGGCCAAGTTCTGTCCAGTTTGGAGCAAGTATCATCAATGTATTATTTGTCTGCTGCAGCCTTTCCTGGTTAATTTTCTGCTCAATTGCCTGTGCCCTTGCATTGAATGTGTTCTCATTCAGAAACTGGTTTCCACGCAGGTTGCTGATATATTGTTCCCTCTTAGAAAGATATTCTTCTTTGGAAATGGTTTGATTGGGTAAAGCAGGTAAGTCGGGATCTTCATTAACCTGTGCAAACAAAGATGATGGTACCAGGTTAACAGAAAATATAAGCAAAATGAGACCTGCCTTGAGTAATAAATTTTTCATTAAAAGTTGATTTAACTCTTTAAATAGTAGAATGTATGAAATTAGATAAAAAAAGAGAGAATCAGCCGGGCTGTTTAAGTTTCATGGAAAGCTTTTGATGTTATAGAGAAAAATTTATGTGTTTCCCCATAGAATTAATTACATCACTATATAATTAATGATGATATTTTGATTAATCCCTGTACCTTTTTGTTTGCCCAAAAAGGTACCCAAAAAGGGCCCCCGCAATCGATATACAGCCTCCCGCCTTAGGCGGGACGGGAAGGAGCTGTGATTAAACTTCAGTACTACTGTAACTTCAACAGTGGTTCCTTGAAACGAACTCCTTAATTATTTTTAATGTGTTGAGTTATTGAAAGAACTTAACATATTTTAAGTTGCTAAAGATCAAGGAACGGAAAACGAGTGGATATTCTTCTAATTATTGTTGTTTTTTTTGCCATTCCGGCAACCATACCCTACCTTTGCAGCCGATTAAAAACAGGTTGATAAGTTAACAGGTTTACAAGTCCCAAATCAAGCTTTCAACCAACAAACTTTTCAACCGATCAATTAAAAAATTATGGTAGAAATTAAACCAGATGAAATTTCGGCGATCCTCCGCCAGCAACTCAGCAATTTCAATGCAGGAACAAGTTTAGAAGAAGTAGGAACCGTATTACAGGTGGGTGATGGTATTGCCCGTGTTTACGGACTGAGAGATGTTCGTTCGGGTGAACTGGTAGAGTTTGACAATGGGGTAAAAGCTATTGCACTTAACCTGGAAGAAGACAATGTGGGTGTGGTATTGATGGGTGACAGCAGTGGTATCAAAGAAGGTGATAAAGTTAAACGCACCGGCCAGATCGCATCTATTAAAGTTGGCGAAGGCATGAGCGGCCGTGTAATCAACACATTGGGAAACCCCATTGATGGTAAAGGCCCGATAAAAGGTGAATTATATGAAATGCCGTTGGAGCGTAAAGCACCCGGGGTAATTTTCAGGGAGCCTGTAAAAGAACCGCTGCAAACTGGTATCAAAGCAATTGATGCGATGATTCCCATTGGCCGTGGTCAGCGTGAATTGATCATTGGTGACCGCCAGACCGGCAAAACAGCCATCGCGGTAGATACCATTATCAATCAAAAAGAATTTTTCGACGCAGGCAAGCCTGTTTATTGTATATATGTGGCTATCGGCCAGAAAGCATCTACCATTGCAGGTATTATGAAAACGCTGGAAGAATTTGGTGCCATGGCTTATACAACCATTGTGGCTGCATCTGCTTCAGATCCGGCTCCATTACAGTTCTATGCACCATTTGCCGGAGCTGCCATCGGAGAATTTTTCAGGGATACCGGCCGCCCGGCATTGATCATTTATGATGATCTTTCCAAACAGGCTGTAGCTTACCGTGAGGTATCTTTGTTGCTTCGCCGCCCACCCGGACGTGAAGCATATCCTGGAGACGTATTCTACCTGCATAGCCGTTTATTAGAAAGGGCTGCCAAAGTAGTATCTAAAGATGAGATCGCCCAGCAAATGAACGATCTTCCACAATCTATCAAACATTTGGTAAAAGGAGGAGGATCTTTAACAGCACTGCCGATCATTGAAACACAGGCAGGTGACGTATCTGCATATATTCCAACAAACGTGATCTCTATTACCGACGGACAGATATTCCTGGAAGGTAACCTGTTTAACGCCGGTATCCGCCCTGCTATCAACGTAGGTATTTCGGTTAGCCGTGTGGGTGGTAATGCACAGATCAAGTCAATGAAAAAAGTGGCAGGTACCCTTAAGCTTGACCAGGCATTGTACCGGGAATTAGAGGCATTCTCTAAATTTGGTGGTGACCTGGATGCTGCTACAAAAAATGTAATTGACAAAGGTGCCCGTAACGTGGAAATCCTGAAACAGCTGCAATATTCACCCATGAGTGTTGAAAAGCAGGTTGCCATGATCTACCTTGGTACACAGGGTTTATTAAAAAGTGTTGCTGTAAAAAATGTGAAAGCTTTTGAAGAACATTTTTTACTGGAAATGGAAAATAAACTTCCTGAAGTACTGGCTGAATTTAAAAAAGGAAATTTACAGGACGACAGCATTAAGAAAATGACCGACCTGGCTATGGGGCTGACTGCACAATACAAATAAGTAAAACTTAAAATACCAACAAAGGCCATCCTTCATAAGATGGCCTCTTTTTTTGTTATTTTGTCAGGTTTTATGTTGGGAATACTTTTTGTAACCCTATAGAAAAATCTATTTAAAATGACATTTGGAATTATTGCCATTTCTGTTTTTTTTATGATCATTGGCATGATCGTTCAGTACAGGCTGAAAAGTAAATTTGCACAATATACACTGGTGCCAAACAGCAGCGGCCTTAGCGGGCATGAAATTGCATTGAAAATGCTGCGGGACAACGGTATTTATGATGTACAGGTAACGGCTGTACCCGGTAGTTTGTCTGACCACTACAACCCGGCAAACAAAACTGTAAACCTTAGCCCCGAAGTGTATGAAGGAAGAAATGTGGCCGCGGCAGCTGTTGCAGCACATGAATGTGGCCATGCTGTTCAACATGCAACAGCCTATTCTATGCTTATGCTCAGAAGCAAACTGGTTCCTGCGGTACAAATAAGCAGTACTTTGTCGCAATGGATCATCATAGCCGGACTTGGTTTCATGGGTTTTGGCGGTGGTAACCCTACCATTTTACTCATCGGCATCATCCTGTTTGCTGTTACAACAGTTTTTACAGTTATTACTTTACCGGTTGAATTTGACGCTTCTTCCAGGGCACTGGTATGGCTGGAAAATGCCGGTATTACTTCTGCTCCCGAAAAAGAAAAAGCAAAGGATGCCTTGAAATGGGCTGCACTCACTTATGTGGTGGCAGCATTGGCTTCCATTGCCATGCTCGTTCAGTATATCATGATTTACCAGGGAAGAAGCAGGGACTAAGAAATTAATTAATAATTAAAAATTGATAATTAATATTTAAGAAAGTTGCAGCAGGTTAATCAATAACTCTCTGCTATATTTGCTCATACATAATTTTTATAAGATGAATTTTGGAAAAGAATTTGAAAAATATGCTGTAAAGCATAGAAATATCAGCAGCAATACTTTGCATGGATATGTTAACCACAATGTAACCAACCTCACTCCCAATATCATAGAAGAGCGGCCCATGAATGTGGCAGTAATGGATGTGTACAGCAGGCTGATGATGGACCGGATCATCTTTTTGGGTTATCCCATCAATGATGAAGTGGCCAATATTGTAACCGCCCAATTACTTTTCCTGGAAAGTACCGACCGTACCAGGGATATCCAGATGTACATCAATAGCCCCGGAGGCAGCGTGTATGCCGGCCTGGGTATGTACGACACCATGCAGTTCATTACACCGGATATTGCAACCATCTGTACCGGTATGGCCGCCAGCATGGGCGCCGTGCTGATGTGTGCAGGAGCCAAAGGCAAACGTACCGCTTTAAAACACAGCCGTATCATGATGCATCAGCCAAGTGCAGGTGCCGGCGGGCAGGCAACCGACATTGAAATAACCGTGAACGAAATAAGAAAAGTTAAACACGAATTGTATGAGATCATTGCTCATCATTCAAACCAGCCGGTAGATAAAGTTGCCATTGATTGCGACCGCGATTACTGGATGACTTCTACTGAAGCCAAAGAATATGGCCTGGTTGATGAAGTGCTGGTGATGAATCCTAAAAAAGCCAAGAAAGACTAATTGAGTTTTAATTGATAATTAATAATTGATAATGAATATGAATCTTTATATGAAAAATATACGCCAGGATGATGAAGATGCACCTGTTGCATTACCGGAAAACCCAATGGAAAAAATGATGAGCGGATGGATGTTTGATAAAAAATTCATTGAACAGCGCAAGGTTTTTTTATGGGGCGTGGTTGATGATAAATC
>Ga0075163_10009355_pt1 | contig 12865 bp, 7 predicted proteins | sample JI1023141ADNA_FD_71478 | JGI IMG/M metagenome (GOLD analysis project Ga0075163, IMG submission 71478) | Wastewater effluent complex algal communities from Wisconsin, to seasonally profile nutrient transformation and Carbon sequestration -... | ecosystem: Engineered > WWTP > Effluent > Algae...
ACCCGGTGGCCGAGGTGTGTGATGGCAGCGACAACGACTGTGATGGTCGCGTCGATGAGATGGTGGTCCTCGGTCGCCCCTGCATGACCGGCCAGCCCGGGGCGTGCAGCCAGGGCGAAGAGATCTGCCGCCAGGGCCAGGTGGTCTGCGGCCAGCGCGTGGTCGGCGCCGAGGTGTGTGACGGCCAGGACAACGACTGTGATGGTCGGGTGGACGAGCGCGACGCCTGTGTCAACTGCATGGGCGGCGGCGACTCCGACGGCGATGGCCAGCCCGATGCCTGCGACAACTGCCCGCTGCGCGCCAACCCCGGCCAGGCCGACGGCGACGTGGATGGCCGTGGCGACGCCTGCGACAACTGCTCGCTGGTGGCCAACCCCGACCAGGCCGACCAGGACTTCGACGGCCGCGGCGACGCCTGCGACGACTGCCCCAATGGCATGCGCCCCGAGGCCTGCAACGGCGAAGACGACGACTGCGACCAGCGCGTGGACGAGGACAACGCCTGCGCCGACTGCCTGAACAACCCCGCCAACCAGCCCGATCGCGACCACGATGGCGTGCCCGACGCCTGCGACCTGTGCCCCGATAATGCCCAAGAGGCCCGGAATGACACGGATTTTGACGGTGTGGGCGACGGCTGCGACAACTGTCCGCGGGTCTTCAACATCGATCAGCTCGACGCCGACAACGACGGCCAGGGCGATGCGTGCGACATGTGCGTGTTCGGCGTGCGCGCCGAGGTGTGCAACGGCGCCGACGACGACTGCGACGGTCGCCTCGATGAGGAGGGCGTCTGTGCCAACTGCGAAGGCGCGGACACCGATGGCGATGGGGTGGGGGATCCCTGCGACAACTGTGTGGTGCGCCCCAACCCCGAGCAGGCGGATCAGGACGGCGACCGCCGCGGCGATGTGTGTGACAACTGCCCCATGCGGGCCAACCCCGATCAGGCCGATGCGGACTTTGATGGCCTCGGCGACGTCTGCGATGGCGGCGGCCAGCCGATGATGGAGATCTGCGACGGCGCCGACAACGACGCCGATGGCCGTGTGGACGAGGGCGGCGTCTGCAACCCCCGCCCGGAGGCCTGCGACGGCCTCGACAACGACCAGGACGGCCGCGTGGACGAAGGCGGCGTGTGCATGGGCGTTGAGGTCTGCGACGGGGGCGACAACGACCAGGACGGCCGCGTGGACGAAGGCGGTGTCTGCAATGCCCAGGGTGAGGTCTGCGACGGCCAGGACAACGACGCCGACGGCCGCGTGGACGAGGGCGGCGTATGCGCCGGGGTCGAGGTCTGTGATGGCGCCGACAACGACGCCGACGGCCGCGTGGATGAGGGCGGTGTCTGCAATGCCCAGCCCGAAGTGTGTGATGGCCGGGACAACGACCAGGACGGCCGCGTGGACGAGGGCGGCGTCTGTGCCGGCATGGAAGTCTGCGACGGCGCGGACAACGACGCTGACGGCCGCGTGGATGAAGGCGGCGTCTGCAACCAGCCCATGGATGAGATCTGCGATCGCATTGACAATGACAACGATGGCCAGGTGGACGAAGGCGGCGCCTGCCTGGGTTGCGCGCCGGTGGCCGGTGCCCCCGACCGCGACCGCGACGGCCGACCCGACGCCTGCGACAACTGTGTGGATCGCCCCAACCTGGAGCAAACCGACCGCGACCAGGATGGCATCGGCGACCTGTGTGACAACTGCCCGCGCGACAGCAACCCCGACCAGGCCGACACCAACGGCGATGGCATCGGCGACGCCTGTGTGGGCTGTGTCGGGGCTGAAGAGGCCTGCAACGGCGAAGACGACGACTGCGACGGCCGCATCGACGAAGGCAACGCCTGCACCGGGTGCAGCAACGCGGGCGGTGGCGACACCGACGGCGATGGCATCGTGGACGCCTGCGACAACTGCCCCGTGCGCGAGAACCCCGACCAGCACGACGGCGACTTCGATGGCAAGGGCGACGCCTGCGACAACTGCCCAGCGGCCTTCAACCCCGATCAGCGCGACGACGACTTCGACGGCGTGGGTGAGGTCTGCGACCTGACCTGCGGCCCCGGCGACGGCGGCGATCTCTGTGTCACTGGCCAGCCGGGCCGCTGCGCCGCGGGCACCAGCACCTGCACGGACGCCATGCTCGCCTGCGCCCCCAATCGTCAGGCCGTGCCTGATGCCTGCAACGGGGTGGACGACGACTGCGACGGCCACGCCGACGAAGGCCAGCGCAATGCCTGCGGCCTCTGTGGTGACCTCGCCCCCGAGACCTGCGATGGCCTCGACGAGGACTGTGACGGCCGCACCGATGAGACGGCCACCTGCGGCGACGGCGAGCGGTGTGTTCAGGGGGCCTGCCGCCCCAACTGTGACGGCGGGGCCTGCGCCAACGGCACCTGCGAGGAGGGCGTCTGCTTCGAGCCCTGCGACCGCTGCACGCCTGAGCAGGTCTGCCAGAATCGGCTGTGTGTGGATGCCTGCCTGGGCATCGCCTGCAGCCCCGGCGAGCTCTGCCGCGCGGGTGCCTGTGTGCCCGACGACTGCCGCGCCACCGGGTGCCCCGCCGGCCAGCGCTGCCATGAGCGCCTCTGTGAATCGGATCCCTGCCTCGGCCGGGCCTGCGGTGCGGGCGCCTTCTGCCGCGATGGCGCCTGTGTCGGCAGCTGCGCCGATGTGGCCTGCGCCCTCGACGCGGTCTGTGTGGACGGCGCCTGCCAGGGTGACCCCTGCTACAACGTGCAATGCGGTGGTGGGAGCGTCTGCAACGGCGGCGCCTGCCAGCCCGATCCCTGTGTGGGTGTTCAGTGTGTGGCCCCCGATATCTGTCGCGATGGGGTGTGTCGCCAGGATCCCTGTGACCTGGTGCAGTGTGGCTTCGGCCAGCACTGCGCCCTCGACGCCCGCGGCTACGCCCAGTGCTTCTCCGACCTGGATCAGGGCGGCGGCGGCGCGGGTGGTGGGGCCGGCGGTGCCGGCGGTGGGGCGGGTGGCGTCGGCGGCGGCGCGGGTGGCTCCGGTGGGGGGGCCGGCGGTGCCGGTGGCCTCGGCGGCGGCGACACCCGGCCCGACGGCGGGGTGGTCACGGCCGATGGGGGCGAGGACACCACCGGCTCCAACACCAGCGATGGCTGTCGCACCCAGCCCGGCGGCTCCGACCGCCTGCCGCTGGGGCTCCTGCTGGTGGGGGCGCTCATCGCGGTCCGCCGGCGCAGCCGCCGTTGAGCCAGGTGTTGGTTGACCCACCCCGCCTCACCGGCGGGGGTCCGCTGGGCCAGCTCCGCTTCTTTGCCGAGCACCCCCTGGAGATCTTCCTCCGGGCCAACGCGCTGGGTGGTGTGGTGCGCATGCGCCTCGCCACCAAGCCGGCGTTTATCGTCTCCTCGCCCGAGGCGATCCGCCAGGTCTTGGTGGACAAGGTGGCGGATTACCAAAAGAAAACGCGGGGATACAACAAGCTGCGCCTCTTGCTGGGCGACGGACTCGTCACCAGCGAGGGTGAGTTCTGGCTCCGCCAGCGCCGCATCGCCCAGCCCGCCTTCAGCAAGCACCGCCTCGCACACTTCGCCGATGCGATGATCGTCGCCGCCCAGGACCAGCTCACGGCCTGGGCGGGCCCCGCCGAGCGGCGGGAGGTGGTGGACGTCGCCGAAGCCATGAACCGCCTCGCGTTGCGCATCGCCGGCGAGACGCTGGTGGGCCAGGACGTCACCGGCGCCGCCGCCGAGATTGGCCGCTCGCTGCTGCAGATCCTTGAGCGCTTCCCCAGCCTGGTCTCCAGCCCGCTGCCCTGGCCCGAGCACTGGCCGCTGCCTCAAAATCGCCCGTTCTGGAAGGGCATCCGCACCATCCACCGCGTGGTGGATGAGGTCATCGCCACCCGCCGCAGGGGTGAGGCGGGCTCCGACCTGCTGGGTCTGCTCATGGCGGCCCGTGACCCCGAGACGGGGGAGGCGATGACCGATCGCCAGCTCCGCGACGAGGTCATCACCATGCTGTTGGCCGGCCACGAGACCACCGCCAACGCCCTCGCGTGGACGCTGCACCTGCTCGCCACCCACCCCGAGATCCAGGATCGCGTGGCGGCCGAGGCCCAGGCCGTGCTGGGCGCCGCCACCGTCACCGCCGACGACCTGCCCAAGCTGGTGTGGCTGCGCCAGGTGTTTCAGGAGTCCTTGCGCCTCTATCCGCCCATCTGGCTCATCGCCCGGCGGGCGGAGGTGGCCGATGTGTTGGCCGGCGTGCCCATTCCCGCGGGCGCCTATCTGTTCATCAGCCCATGGGCGGCCCACCGCCGCCCCGAGGCATGGCCCGAACCCGAGCGCTTCCTGCCGGAGCGCTTCGACCCCAGCCAGCCGCCGCCCGATCGCTTCACCTGGTTGCCCTTCAGCCGCGGCCGCCGGCAGTGTATTGGCGACCGCTTCGCCGAGATCGAGGCGCTGATCATCCTCGCCGAGCTGGTCCGCCGGTTCCGCTTCCTGCCGGTGCCGGGCCGGGCACCGGTGCCCGAGCCCAGCGTCACGCTCCGACCGGGAGGCGGGCTGGTCTTGCAGGTGGAGGTGCGCTGAGCCATGGCGCGCTACGACGTGGATGCCCTCGACAACCGCACACCCGAGGCGGTGGCGCGCTACCTGCGCCTGATCGAGGCGGTGGTGATGCGGTGGCACCCCCACCGGGTCACCGGGCTGGAACACATCCCCAAAGGCCCGGCGCTGTTTGTGGGCAACCACAATGCCGGCCTGTGGACGCCGGACTCCTATCTGCTCTACCAGGCCCTCTATCGCGCCGGGGGCATCGACGCGCTGCCCTATGGCCTCGCCCACGAAGTGATTCTGCGCAACTCGCCCTTCAATGAGATCCTGTGTCCCGTGGGGGTGGTGCGCGCCCACCGCGACAACGCCCTGCGCATCTTCGCACGCGGCGACAAGGCGTTGGTGTATCCCGGCGGCGATCTGGACGGCATGCGGCCTTTCCGCCGGCGCAACGAAGTGGTTTTTGGCAATCGCCGCGGCTACATCCGCCTCGCCCTCGAGGCCGGGGTGCCCATCGTGCCGGTGGTCAGCGCCGGTGCGCACGCCATCTACATCGTGCTGGACGACCTGCAGGGCCTCGCAAACACACTGCGGCTCGATCGCTTCTTCCGCCTCAAGGTGATGCCGCTCACCCTGAGCTTCCCCCTGGGCCTCACCCTCGGGCCGCTCTTTCCGTTCATTCCGTGGCCAACCCGCATCCTGGTGGAGGTGGGTGAGCCCATCACCTTCGCGCGCACCGGCCCCGAGGCCGCGGCCGACGAGGCCTATGTGGCCGCCTGCGCGGCCGAGGTCCAGGGTCGCATGCAGGCCGCCCTCACCCGCCTGGCCGACGAGCGCCGCATGGGCGCGCGCTGAGCTGGCCGCACGACGCTCAGCCCAACATTTGGGCAACATGTGACCTCTTGGCCTTGCCGGCTGCCGGTTGGTCTTGCAGGATGAGCCCCAGGAGGCTCGCATGGACCGTGTTCCACCCCCCACACTGACGGCCGATCGCTCGGCGCTGCAGGCCTATTTCGAGGCCACCTGGGCGCTGTATGAGTGGTTGTTCTCCGCGGTGGACGACACCGCGCTCTACCACCAGCCCGATCCGCTGCGCCACCCGCTCATCTTCTATCTGGGGCACACGGCTGCCTTCTATCTCAACAAGCTGCGGCTGGCCGGCGTGGTCCCCACCTCCGTCGACGCTGAGCTGGAGCACCTCTTTGCCATGGGCGTCGATCCCCACGCCGCCCAGGACCTGGAGTTGCGGGTGGGCTGGCCCGAAGTGGCGCGAGTGCGGGCCTTTCGCCGCCAGATCCACACCGTGGTGCGTGGTGTCATCGATACCGCGCCGCTGCCGGTGGCGATCACATGGCATGATCCGCTGTGGGCCCTGCACATGGCCATGGAGCACGATCGCATCCACTTCGAGACCAGCTCCGTGCTCATTCGCCAGCTGCCCACGGACTGCGTTCGCCGCCCGGCGGGGTGGCTGGATGGCCCCCGTGGCCGCGGTGCGCCGCCGCTGAGCTGGCAGGCGGAGGCAGCGACCACGGTGACCCTCGGGCGAGGCGCCCGGCCCGATGTCCTGGATTCGCAAGAGAAATTGGCCCGTACCTGCTTTGGCTGGGGCAACGAATACGGCACACGCACGGTGGCCGTGCCCGCTTTTGAGGCCACGACCACGCTCATCTCGCAGGCCGAGTGTGCGCGCTTTGTGGCCGAGGGGGGCTACCACAACCCCGCCCTATGGACACCCGAGGGCTGGCAGTGGCGCACGACCGCCCAGGTGAGCCACCCCCGCTTCTGGGTGCCCGATGGGGCAGGGGACTTCCGCTACCGCGGCATGTTTGAGGTGGTGGACATGCCCCTGGCCTGGCCGGTGGAGCTCAACGGCCACGAAGCGGCGGCCTGCGCGCGCTGGCTCGGCGGTCGCCTGCCCACCGAGGCCGAGTGGGCGGCGCTGGCGGCGGACGCACCCCACGTGGACGGCGATGTGTGGGCCGTGCCGCGCTACAACCTGGACATGGCCCACGGCTCGCCCGTGCCCGTGGATTGGAGCCGGCCCACGCCCCGGGGCTTTCACGACGTACACGGCAATGTGTGGCAGTGGCTGGCCGACGACTTCCAGCCGCTGCCGGGTTACGCCCCCCACGCCCTCTATCCCGACTTCTCGCTGCCCTACTTCGACACCCAGCACGCCGTATTGCGCGGCGGCGCCTGGGCCAGCACCGGCATGGGGGCGTCGCGCTGGTATCGGCTGTGGTTCCGCCGCCACTTCTACCAACATGCGGGCGTGCGCGTGGTCCGCGATGTCTGACACACCCCCGCAAGCCGCTGGATCAGCTTGTGTTGTGCCGCGCGACCCCCACCACTTCGCCCTGTGGTCCGCGGCGCAGCGCCTGGGCGTCGTGGCCGAGGACCTGGCGGCTGCCTGGGGCGTGGACGCCGCGCGCTATGGCGGTGTGGTGGTGCTCAAGGGCCGAGTGGTGCCCGGTCTGAGCCACCATGCGAGTCTCTTGGCGGACCATAAGCCGGCGGCCAAGGCGATCTTGGCGGCCGCGGGCCTGGCGGTGCCGGGCGGCGTGGCGCTGACCGGGGATCCCCGGGTGGACGGACCGGCAGTTGAAGCGCTGTTGGCCCGCGGCGGCATCGTGGTCAAGCCGGTGGATGGCACCCATGGCGAGGGCATCGCGCTGGGCCTCCCGACGGTGGACGCGGCGCTGGCCCATGCGGCAGCCCTGGGCCGACCCGCCCTGGTTGAGGCCTTGATTTCCGGCCAGGACCTGCGGCTGCACGCCATCGGCGGGCGGCTGGTGGCCGCCTGCGTGCGCACTCCGCCGTTTGTGGTGGGTGATGGCACCGCCACCGTGCGCACCCTCGCGGCACGTCTCGACGTGGAGGTTCAGCGTCCAAACCCCAACAATCGTGTGCACTTGGACGATCACACGCGGGCGGTGCTCGCCGAGCAGGGGCTGGACTCGGATGCGGTGCCAGCGGTGGGCCAGGTGGTGCAGCTCGGCCGCCTCGCCAACATGGCCCGCGGCGCCCAGGCTACCGATGTCACCGACCACCTCCACCCGCGGTGGGCCGAGTGGGTGGCGCGGGCCGGCGCAGCGTTGGGCGTGACAGTCTTTGCGGTGGACGCCCTCACCGTCGATCCCGCGGCGGATCCCGCAGCGGTGGGGGCGGCGATCATCGAGGTCAACGCGCGCCCCGAGTGGCTGCACCACACCTTCAGCGCGGGCCGCACCCATGACATCGGCGCGCTGCTCCTGCAGCACCTGGGGGTGGATCAGCCACGAGGCACTTGATCAATGATTTCGAGGTCTCAACACGTTGAGCCACCGGGCGCCCGGTCGGCGCGCCTCCGGCTGACTCAGGTGGCGAGGTGGGAGCGGCTCACGTTGGCGCCCTGCCGGATCACCATGTCGCGAGCGGCCGCGTTGGGGAAGGTGCAGTCCTCCAGGGCAGCCCCGGCCCACATCGTGTTGAGCCAGCCTGTGATATCGACGAGCTCCACTGACGACAGCGCGGCGCCGGTGAACATCGCCCCGGTCAGATCGACGTGGCGGAAGCTCACGTTGGCCAGCGTCGCGCCCGCGAACACCGCCATCCGCAGGTCGCCCGTGAAGCGCGTCTCTCGGATGGTGCTGTGGTCGAAGCTGACGCCCTGAGCCGCGATGTCGAACAACCGCACGCCGTCAAGGCGGGCCCGGGAGAAGCTTGCCATGGACAGCTTCGCCCCCTGGAAGAACGTCTTCACGCCAATGGTGGCCCCGACCATGCGCAGGGCGGTCCCCTCAATTTGGTTGAGGTTGGTGTCGTTGAGGATGCAGTTGCTGGCGTCGGCCCCCCGCAAGATCGCGCCGTCCAACGTGGACCCCGTCAGGTTGGCGCCCATCAGGTACGCACCGGTGAGGTTCATGGTGCGCATGTCGCAGCCCGTCAGCGCCGTGCCCTCCAGGTGGGCGCTCTGCGCGTCCACGCCCTCCAAGTCGCAGCTGACCAGGCGGGCGCCGCTCAGGTTCGCGCGGCGGAAAGTGTACCCCTGGAGGTCCTGGCGCGCCGGGGGCGACCAGCCGCGCAGGTCCTGCCCGGTGCGGTCGTGGACGCCCGAGTCGTAGATGTCGGGCCGCACAAAGCGGTACTCCAGGTCGGGCTGCCAGGCGTACCAAGCCTCGGAATCGCGCGCGCCCGCGGTGAGCCATTGGCCGGTGGCCGCGTTCAGGCGCAGCACCCGCGTGGTCCCGGGGTGGTTGGGGTCGTAGATCGCCAGCTCGCCGGCGACCAGGTCGTAGCCGATGGCCAGGACCTGGTGGCCCTTGCCGAGCCGTGTCAGGTCGTAGCCCTCAGGCACCAGGGCCAGGGGCACCGGCGCTTTGACGTCGATCCGCTGAGCCACGGCCTGGAAGTCGTGGCCGCCCGGCGCACACCGCGCGCGCCAGAGGTCCGCCCTCCCGGGCACCATCGCCACCGCCACCATGTCAGGCCCGATGGTGGCGAAGGAGTCGAGCTGTCGCCGCAGGATGTAATCCGCGATCACATCGCCGTCGGGCGGTGCCTCCGTGGGATACGCGCCCGGGGCCAGCCCCGGATAGATGGGCAGGCCAGCGAGGAAGAAGTCTGCGGCGGCTTGCGCCATGCCGCCACACCGGCCACGGGTATAGAAGCTGGGGACGACGCCCACCGGTGTGACGGCGTTCTCGAAGTCGTTCTTGAACGCGAAGCCGTTTGTGGTGGGATTGAAGTCTGTGTATTTCATGCTCATCTCTCTCTCCTCCTGGTCTCAACAGACCGGCAACGGACCCGGACACTGCCATGATCAGGCGCATCGCCCATGCCAGGCGTCGGCCGGCCTGGGACGTGGACCTGTGCTACCCCGCCAACCCACCGCCGGGGTGATCCCATCTGGCCGCATCACCACCGGGTTGCAGTTGGGATCTGGAGCACCCGCGCCAACTGGCAACTGGAGGCGCCACCCCTGGTCACCGGAGTGTCCTGCCCGCCGAGGCGCCCAGGCCCTACCCGCCACGCTGCGGGCCGCCCGGCGCGCGCCGACACCCATCGATCCGCTGGCCCGGGTCGTGCTAAGTCGGACCCAACGCCACGGTGCGCCTGCTCTCGGTGGGCGCACCCGGATGGGGGATGGGGGACATGATGCGGCGCTTCCTGCTGGCCAGCCTGCTGGTCGCTCTGGGTGGGTGTGCGGACGATTCGGTGGACGGTGCGCCCGCCGGGGCGGATCAGACCATCGAGTTTGAGAACTTCAAGGGCGACGCCCCCATCAGCCCCCGGTCGGTGTTGACCACAGCGCTCGGCCAGAAGGACGGCCCCGGCGCGCTGCTCGAGCTGGTGGTCACCGATGTGTGGGGCCGCCTGCCCGATCGCAAGGCCAGCCTCATCGTGCAGCGCGAGGGGGGGCCCAAGGTCAAGCTCATCGGCTACCTGGAGCCGGTCATCCTGCGCCTCGAGCAGCCCGGCCGCTATCGCTTGGAGGCGGCCATCCCCGATCACCTCACCGAGGTGATGTACTTCGATGTGGGCGCCGACGGCATCCCGGTGCCGGCCGATCAGGTCACGCACTGGAGCTTCAGCGGTGACGCGCGCAGCCTGCAAGGCAGCGATGTCCAAGTGTTTTCGCTCTACCTGGGCCTGGAGCACCGCTACTTCGCGGCCAGCGGCCCCGCCCCCCGCCGCGGCAACGAGATCGAGCTCTTCGACAACGGCCGGGACGCCTTCGCCTCTCTGGCCGACGACCTGCGCGGCGTGCAGGAGAGCACCCACATCTCGCTCTGGCTCATGAAGGAAGACTTCGAGCTCGAGCGCAACCCCGACTACACCGCCGTCACCGAGGCCGATCGCCAGCAGAACACCATCCTGGCGTGGCTCGACCGCCTGCCGGGCAAGCGCCGCATTCTGCTGAACGAGTACTGGGGCGACAGCGATTTGGTCAATGAAGTCGCGGTCCTGGATGACGGCCTCCAGGCCCGTGCCGACCAGGTGGGCGACGACATCGAGCTCATGATGCAGCCCAATGAGACCGAGGTGCCCTACTACGACAACGTGCCGCTGCGCGACGACGAGTGGTCCTACCGCGAGCGCCTGCTGGGCGTGAACCCGGCCTGGGCCGAGCGCACGTTCCTCAACGAGGAGACGTTTGAGCCCTCGGTCTACGACCGGGACGTGAGCTGGCGCGACCTGCAGATCGCGAGCTGGCACCAGAAGTTTTACGTCCTCGACGATCGCATCGCCTACGTGGGCGGCATGAACCAGAACTACGGCGACTGGGACACCGGCGACCTGGCCGTCTTTGATCCGCTGCGCATGCCCATCGACGCCGACCGCGCCGAGCGCGACGCCGTGGCCGCCGGCCGCGCCGAGGCCCCCAACCGCCCCCGCCGCGACTACATGGCCCGCATCCAGGGTCGCCTGGTGGACGACGTCCAGGCCTTGTTCCAAAAGCGCTGGGATCTCGCGATCATGCGCGGCGAGGCCTACAGCGACGGCGCCACCCCCTTCAGCCGCACCCCGCCCGTGGACCCCCGCGGCGTGGTGGAGGGCGTCGAGGCCCAGCTCAACGTCACCACCCCCATGCCGTTCTGGGAGCACAGCAACCTGGAGGGCATGCGCAAGATGATCGAGAGCGCCGAGCAGTACATCTACATCGAAGACCAGTACTTCCGCGCGCCGGTGCTCAACGAGCTCATCCTGCGCCGCATGAACGAGGTGCCCGACCTCAAGCTCATCGTCTTCACCGTGCCCGTCGGCTACCGCGATCCGGGGCGCAAGTGGACGGCCCTCAGCGCCCAGGAGTTCCAGCAGAAGTTCCCCGACCGCTTCCTGCTGCTCACGGTCAAGGCCAGCGATTTCAGGCAGTTGGATGGCAAGGTCCACGGCACCTTCGTGGATGTGGACCTGCACTCCAAGCTGCTGATTGTGGACGACATCATGATGTCCGTGGGCTCCTGCAACAAGAACAACCGCGGCCTGATCTATGAGGGCGAGGCCAACCTCCTTATCCGCGACGCCGACTTTGTCAGCCGCCAGCGCCGCGCCATCTGGAAGGACCTCGTGGGCGACGGCCACGAGGCCGAGCTGGAGGATCCCGACAGCGCGTTTGAGCTCTTCCGCAGCCAGGCCGAGTACAACCAGCGCGTCTACGATCTGTGGGACGACGCCGACTTCAAGCTGCCCCCCAGCCAGTTCAACGACACCCTCACCCCCAAGGGTCGTGTTTTTCCTCTGGAAATTCCCAACAGCTGGTGGTTTGATGTGGGACCCGACTTCGCCTGACGAAGTGGCCCTGAGCTCGACCTCGCGTGCATGCCGCCCGCGAGCCGCCCCGGCGGGCCCAACGCCCCCCGGTTGAAGCAACCGCCGATCGCCGCTCCCGACGTGGGGCGCGCCGGCCGCTTGAGAACGCTTGCGCAAGCGCGCACGACACCATGCTCAATCTCTATCTCGCCGCCCGCAGCGGCGCCGCCCTCAACCTGGACGCCGCCGTGGCTTTCATGGAGGAGAACCGCTTCATTGGCCCGGTGAGCGCCGAAGGGGAGCACCCCCCCGGCGCCGACGCCGCCCGCCTCTTCGACGCCAACGCGCACGACGAGCTGTTGCCCGCCGAGCTGACCTTCGAAGCCCTGCGCGCCGTGGAGCGGCCCCGCATGGTCTTCGTCCCTGAGCTGCAACCCGTGGAGCGCTTCCGCACCCCGCGCTGCACCCAGTGTGGCGACGACATCGACCTGGAGGCCCTCGAGCCCGCCCTGGCCGAGGTCGCCTTCCGCTCGGTGGGCCGCTTCACCTACGAGTGCCCGGCCTGCCGAAACCCCTTGTCGATCAACGAGATCGACTTCGGCCAGCCCACCTCGGTCACCCGCCACTGGCTCTACCTCGAAGGCGCCGCCACCTCGCGCCTCAGCGCCCGCGTCCTGGAAGCCATCAGCCGCGCCGCCGGCGCCCCCCTCGTGGTCATCCCCGAGATGCCCGACGAAGAGTTTGAAGAGCCCGCGGTCCTGCGGGCCACCCGGCGGCGACCGGGCAAGTGGAAGCGCTGACCCTCGGCCCCGTGGTGGCCGTGGGCGTGGACGTCGTGCTCATCGAGCGCATCACCCGCGTCCGCAGCCGCCACGACCTCCTCGCCCACGTCTGCGCCCCCGACGAGCAGGTCGAAGGCGTCGACGATCACACCGCCGCCCGCCTCTGGGCCGGCAAAGAAGCCATCGCCAAGTGCCTCGGCTCCGGCTTCTGGCAGCAGGGCGTCGACTGGACCGACGTCCGCCTCGGCCCCGACTTCCAGGTGCGCCTCCACCACCGCGCCGCCGAGCTCGCCGCCGGCGACCACTTCACCCT
>Ga0075163_10009357_pt1 | contig 12864 bp, 11 predicted proteins | sample JI1023141ADNA_FD_71478 | JGI IMG/M metagenome (GOLD analysis project Ga0075163, IMG submission 71478) | Wastewater effluent complex algal communities from Wisconsin, to seasonally profile nutrient transformation and Carbon sequestration -... | ecosystem: Engineered > WWTP > Effluent > Algae...
TCCTCTAAAGCCTTTTTCAGAGGCATTGACGGTGAAACCATTAAAATCTAACTCTCCACTTACACTAAAAACAATTACTCCCGCAACCTCTCCATTAAAAGGAGATGTATTTACATTACTAGTAAGAGTCAAATCAGAATATTGAGGAACTCTTACTACTTGAAATGTTCTTTTACCTTGAGTAGAGGTTGCATCTGCATTTCTATATTGATTTACCAAACCACCATTTGTTCCTTTTCCTTCAAAAATAAGTGTACCTCCAGTTAATGGAACAGAATTTTTTGCAATAACAAATTCATAGAGACCTGAATTACCTAATGCAGTATAACCAGTACCTCCCAAAGCATCAGGACCAGAGCTGCTTGACCCAGCACCATAGGAACTAGTATTAGTATAATTTATAGATGCGTCTTGCATTTGAATGATTAAGACTAAATCTCCAGGACTTATTAAAGTTGCTCCAAAACTATTCCCATAGACATCTACTGCTGGCACTGCACCAACTACAACAAAAGTATCTCCGGGAGAAAGTGTAATGTTTGTATTTATAGGGAAATAACTATTTACAGGTGCTACTCCAGTAGTTGGTCCATCTTGACCAGGCGTACCACATTGGGAGAATACCGGATTCACTAAAAATAAATTTAGCAAAACAAATAAGGTCAAAACAAGTTGTTTTAAAACTAAACTAGTTGTTTTTTTTAAAATGTTGTTTGAGTTAATATACATAGTTTTATTAATTTAAAATAATATTTACAGCCATTAAAAAAAACTGTTTCCCTAATCTATATGATTTTTCTCATAAAATGCAAAATCAAAAGCTCATAATTTACATACAAAGATAATTAAAAACTTTAAAAAAATACAATTATTAAGCAAGAAGTCAAAAACGTACATAAAAGTTGCATTAATTTTAATCAGGGGGTGATTTATGATTTAAATTTTTCATGCCGCATTTATTCTAAGACATGAAGTATTTAATTACTTTAATTTTGGCGATGCTGCCAACAATTCTTCATTGGCTTCAGCAGCAAATTTTTCAAAGTTTTTGTGAAAAGCATTTGCTAAAGCAAAAGCAGTTTTGTCATAAGCTTCTTTATCTGCCCAAGTATTTCTAGGGTTTAAAACTTCTGAAGGTACTCCAAAACATTCTTTTGGCATTTCCATTCCAAATATTGGGTGTGCTTCGTAGGCTACATTATCTAGTTTTCCTTCTAAAGCTGAAGTTACTAAAGCTCTTGTATGTGGAAGACTCATTCTCTTACCTACACCATAAGCTCCACCAGAAAGACCTGTGTTTACCAACCAAACTTTTACTTTATTTTCTTTTATTTTTTTACCTAACATTTCTGCATACTTTGTTGGGTGCAAAGGCAAAAATGGAGCACCATAACATGTTGAAAAAGCTGTTTGTGGTTCTGTAATACCTGCTTCTGTACCTGCTACTTTTGATGTATATCCAGATATAAATTGATACATTGCCTGTCCTTCTGTTAATCTAGAAATTGGAGGGAAAACACCAAAGGCATCGTAAGTTAAAAAGAAAATATTTTTTGGAGTTTCACCAATAGATGGTTCTGCAATGTTGTCGATATGATAAATTGGGTAACTTACTCTTGTATTTTGAGTTATTGTAGTGTCTTCATAATCAGGTTCTTTTGTTCCTGGCTTGAAAACGATATTTTCTAAAATTGCACCTTCTTTTATTGCTTTAAAAATATCTGGTTCTTTTTCTTCTGAAAGGTCTATTACTTTTGCATAGCAACCGCCTTCAAAATTAAATACTTTATCTGTATTCCAACCGTGTTCGTCATCGCCAATCAACCTTCTGTTTGGATCTGCAGATAAAGTTGTTTTTCCTGTTCCGCTAAGACCAAAAAACAAAGCGGTATCACCATCTTTGCCAATATTTGCAGAACAGTGCATAGAAAGAACACCTCTTTCTTGAGGTAAAATATAATTTAATACTGAAAAAATACCTTTTTTGATTTCTCCAGTATAACCTGTACCACCAATTATTATTTTTTTCTTTGTGAAGTTAATTATTGCAAAGTTGTGTTGGCGTGTTCCATCAACTTCTGGGTCTGCCATAAAAGTTGGAGCATGAAGTATATTCCACTCTGGTTCAAAAGTTTCAATTTCTGCATCTGTAAGTCTCAAAAACATGTTTTGAGCAAACATGTTTGCCCAAGGAAACTCTGCTACCAATCTTAAATTTAATCTATATTCTGGATGTGCACAAGCATAAGCATCTTTGATATATAATTCTTTTTCAGCTAAATGATTTGCTACTTTTGTATAAAGTGCATCAAATTTATCTTCTTCGAAAGGAATATTTATAACATTCCAATCTACTGTATTTTCAGTTTTAGCATCTTTTACTACAAACCTATCTTTAGGCGACCTACCTGTAAATTCTCCAGTATTAATGCACAATGCTCCTGATGTAGCATAGACGCCTTGACCCAATGCTACTGCTTTGTCTGCCAATTCTTTTGAGCTCAAATTCCAAAATTCTGAAACCGAACTGTTAATATTTAATTCTTTTAAACTTGCTTTTGTATTTTTTTTGCCTATTATTGCCATTATTTATAGGATTTTGGTTTTAGTTATAAGGCACAAAGCTATAACTATTAATTTGAAATTTGGCAATCAATTTCCTTTTTTTTAATACTAACTATTATTTACAAACCATTTTTTTGGACAGAACTTCAATATAAAATAATTAAAACGCTCATTAATAAATGAATACAGCAGAAAATCAAGAAAAAATAAGATTAAATAAATTTTTGGCTCATTCTGGTCTTGGAGACAGAAGAATTTGCGACGTTTATATAAAACAAGGATTAGTAAGCGTGAACAATGAGATAATTACTGAACCAGGAACTAAAGTAAGTCTAACTGATTTTGTTCTATTTAAAGGTGTAACCATAACTCCAGAAAAAAAAGTTTATCTACTTTTTAACAAACCAAAGAATTTTTCTTTTGAAAAAAATCATAAAGGAATGGATATTTTAGACTTGGTGCAAAATTTTGCAAAAGAGTTAAATCTTGGTTATATACCAAATATTTTTTCGTTAGATGATTTTGAAATTGATGAATTAGGATTAATGATATTAACAAACGATAAAGATTTGTATGATGAATACCAAAGTAATGAAACAAAAATAAAATCGGTTTATCATATTACTTTAAATAAACCGATTTTCGATACAGATTTAGCTGCTTTGGAAAAAGGATTTAAAACGAAATTTGGAAATTTTAAAGTTGAAGAAATTGAAATTTTAGATGATGAAAATCTCGAAATTGGTTTTGCAACCAAAAGTATAAAACCTAGCGAAATTTCAATACTATTTGGCATTTTAGGTTTTGAGGTAGTAAAATTAGACAGAACAATTGTTTCTAATTTAACAAAAAGAGATTTACCAAGAGGGAAATGGCGCTTTTTAACTCCTGCTGAACTTATAAAACTAAAGCATTTAAAATATTAACAAAGTTTAGCCATTATTTTTGAAATGCAAATCTTATCTTTGCGGCAATGAGAGCATTTGTTTTTCTTTTTTTTACACTATTATCATTTTCTGAGCTACGTAGCCAAGAACAGATAAATTTTAATGGGAAAATATTAAGTGGAAGCGGCTTTGTTTATAATGTAAACGTTGTAAACAAAAAACTTTATAAAGGAACAGTTTCAGATTTTGGGGGTAATTTTTCTTTAATGGTTTCTAAAAACGATACCATAACTTTTACTTGTATAGGCTATAAAACTTTTAACTTTGCAATACCAGATACCATTTCTGGCAACGACTATAGAGTAATTGTGCAGCTGGCAGAAGAAACTTTTCAACTAAAAACTACTATAATAACACCTTGGCCCCAACGTCAAGATTTTGCCAAAGCTTTTTTAGACGAAAAACCGAAGTCTGAAAAAGAGATTATTTCTGCTTATGCAGGTTTTAGAGAAATAGAAGGCGACCCTACACCGCCAGCGGCTACTATTTTAAATCCAGTTTCTTTTATAGCTAATATATTAAGTCCAAAAAGAATAAGAGCAAAAAAAACTGAACGTATAAGAAGGATACTTCAAGAAGATTAACTTATCATTTTTAATTTAATTAGCTTTGCTTTTTCAAAAGCTTGAATACCAAAACAATTACTATGAACACTTCTTTTCCAAAATCTGATATTAAAGTTTTATTGCTAGAAAATATAAGCCCAAAAGCCAAAGAAATATTTGAACATGCTGGCTATACTAATATAGAAATTGTAAAATCTGCCTTGACAGAAGATGAGCTTTTAGAAAAACTCAGCGACGTCAGAATACTAGGCATACGCTCAAAAACACAACTTACTGAAAAAGTTTTAAAAAATGCTCCTAAACTAATGGCAATTGGGTGCTACTGTATAGGAACAAATCAAGTAGATTTAGAAGCCGCAGCCAAAGAAGGTATTGCAGTTTTTAATTCTCCTTTTAGCAATACCCGCTCGGTAGCAGAATTAATAATAGCTTCAAGTATTATGCTTTTGCGCAGAATTACTTATAAAAGCGCAGAAGCACATAAAGGAAATTGGCTTAAAGACAATATAGATTCTTATGAAGTAAGAGGCAAAAACATAGGAATAGTTGGTTACGGACATATTGGATCTCAAGTTTCTATAATGGCAGAAGCGCTTGGTATGCACGTTTACTACTACGATATTGAAGGAAAACTTCCTTTAGGCAATGCACAAAGTTTAGATTCTTTAGACGAACTCATAAAAATTTCTGATATCGTAACGCTACACGTGCCAGAAACCCCAGAAACTAGAAATTTGATAACAAAAGAAGTTTTAGCAAAATTTAAAAAAGGTAGTTATTTACTTAATTTAAGCAGAGGCAATGTAGTAGATATTGAGGCTTTGAAGGAAGCATTAGAAAGCGGTCACATTTTAGGCGCAGCCATAGACGTTTTTCCTCAAGAACCTAAAGATAAAAATGAAAAATTTGTTTCCCCGCTTCAAGGTTTACCTAACGTTATTTTAACACCACACATTGGTGGCTCTACCGAAGAAGCACAATGGAATATTGGAATAGATGCGACAAACAAAATGATAAAGTTTATGGAAACGGGAAGTTCTTTAGCTTCGCATTCTATACCAGAATTGAGTTTGCCTATAGTAAAAAACACACATAGAATACTGCACATACACAAAAACGTGCCCGGTATGCTAGCAAAAATAAACAAAATAATTTCTGACCTAGAAATCAATATTTTAAGTCAATACTTAGCAACAGATGAAAATATAGGATATGTAGTTTTAGATATACCAAAAGAAACTTCAGATATAGTCTTTAAAGAAATAAACACTATCGAAAACACGATTAAAACTAGATTGCTTTATTAGAATATTTTAAACCATTTCAAACATTTTTTTATTAAAATTTCCAAATTATGAGAAATGAATTTATCGTTTTTTCAATTTTATCACCTATTATATTAGGAGTATTTTCATATTTTTTTCCAAATGCTGTTTGGCTTTTTATTATTTTAATTCCATTAATTATTTTAGGGTATTACGACTTTTTTCAAAAAAGACGTGCCATTATGAGAAACTATCCTATTTTGGGAAGAGGACGTTATTTAATGGAAGATTTAAGACCAAAAATATATCAATATTTTATAGAAAGTGAAACCAATGGAGCTCCAATAGATAGAATGTCGCGCTCGGTAATATACCAAAGAGCAAAAAAAGAAAGAGACTCTATACCTTTTGGCACACAACTAAATGTATATGCCGAAGGTTATGAGTGGATGAACCATTCTATGCACGCCTTGAGCCACGAAACATTAAATAAAGAACCAAGAGTATTAATAGGTGGTAAAGACTGTACAAAACCTTATAATGCTAGCATTTTTAATGTTTCGGCTATGAGTTTTGGCTCATTGAGTTCAAATGCTATAGAAGCGCTAAATGGCGGAGCTAAAATTGGTGGCTTTGCGCACAACACCGGCGAAGGAGGTTTAAGTCCATACCATTTAAAACATGGAGGCGATATAATATGGCAAATTGGAACTGGCTATTTTGGTTGTAGAGAAAAGGAAGGCGGTTTTTCAGAGAAGTTGTTTCAAGAAAATGCCACTAAGGAAAGTGTAAAAATGATAGAAATTAAACTATCTCAAGGTGCAAAACCTGGACATGGTGGAATTTTGCCAGGTAGTAAAGTAACCGCTGAGATAGCTGCAATAAGAAATGTGCATATAGGACAGACTGTTTTTTCACCGCCATCACATAGCGAATTTTCAGATTTCGCAGGAATGCTACATTTTATTCAAAAACTTAGAACACTTTCAGGTGGTAAACCTGTGGGCATAAAACTTTGTATAGGTGTACAAAGTGAATTTTTGAGTCTTTGTAAAGAAATGATAAGACTAAACATAAAACCAGACTTTATAACAATAGATGGTGGCGAAGGAGGAACAGGTGCTGCGCCTTTAGAATTTACAAACTCTATGGGAATGCCTTATGTAGAAGGTTTAGCTTTTGCACATAATGCATTGGTTGGTTTTGGATTAAGAAAAGAAATAAAAATATTAGCATCAGGAAAAATAATAACGGGGTTTCATATAGCAAAAGCTATAGCTTTAGGAGCAGATGCCTGTTATAGCGCACGTGCTATGATGATAGCACTTGGCTGTATTCAAGCATTGGAATGTAATTCTAACACCTGCCCTACTGGTGTTGCTACACAAGACAAAGAACTAAGCGCTGGTTTAAATGTAAACGATAAAAAAGTTCGGGTTGCAAATTTTCATCAAGAAACCATACATGCTTTTATAGAAATGATAGCAGCCGCAGGTTTAAAATCTCCACAAGAGCTGAATAGAAAACATATTTATAGACGAGTAAGTTCGAGCAGAATAAAAAGATATGATCAATTGTATAGCTATATAGCAGAAAATAGTTTACTTTCAAAAACACATCCTGAAGAATTTGCATTGCACATGAGCGAGGCAGAATAAACAAAAAAACATTTTAATAATTTTAAAACTTAGCACTATCTTTGCAAACATATTTATGGACATAAAAAAACATATAGAACATACCGTTTTAAAAGCAGACACCTCTAAAAACGATGTTTTGAGGATTTGTAAAGAAGCAATTGAGCACAATTTTTTTGGAGTTTGTGTGCCTCCTTATTTTGTAAAAACAGCAAAAGAAGCATTAAAAGAAAGTAATATTTCAGTAGTAACAGTGGTAGGATTTCCTTTAGGCTACTCATCTACACCTTCAAAAGTAGAAGAAGTAAAACGCGCTTTAGATGAAGGTGCAGATGAAATAGATATGGTTATAAATATTGCTGCTTTAAAAGAACAAGATTTTGCTTATGTAAGTAACGATATAAGCAGTTTAGCTACTTTAATACATATAAAAGGTAAAAAAATTAAAGTAATTATAGAAACAGCACTTTTAACGCAGGAAGAAAAACTTAAAGCTTTAGAAATTTGCATAGCCTCAAATGTAGATTTTGTAAAAACATCTACAGGATTTTCTCATTCTGGAGCACAAGTAGATGATATTGAATTAATGAGAAAAAAACTTCCTGCCAAAATTAAAATTAAAGCTTCTGGTGGTATTAAAACTAAAGAACAAGCTATAGCATTAATAAATGCAGGCGCAGATAGAATTGGAGCGTCTTCTAGTGTTGATTTTGTGGCCTAAAACATTTTGTTATGAAATTATTTATCTACATTTTATTAATTATTCCGTTTTCGGGTATTACTCAAAACAGTACAAAAATTGGAACTAAAGTAAATATTATTTCAGATGTTGATTTAGACAATTTAATAGATTTACACATACAAAAAAACGAGGTAACTGAAGAAATTCCCGGCTTTAGAATTCAAATTAGCTCTAATAACGATCGTTCTGAAATATATGCATTAAGAGCAGAGGTAGCTTCTAAAGTTACCGAACTTCCAAACTACGTTCAATACGACCAACCATATTACAGGTTAAAAATAGGCGATTTTAAAACAAGGTTAGAAGCACGTAGTTCTTTAGAAGAAATTATCATTTTATTTCCATCTGCGTTTATAGTTTCAGACGATATTAAGATAAAATAAAAATGTCTTTAAAAACAAAAATAGCAGACTTAACCGATTCTCTTTTTGAAGAAGTAGTGGCTTGGCGAAGATATTTGCACCAACACCCAGAATTGGCATTTCAAGAATTTGAAACTGCAAAATTTGTTTCAAGCATTCTTACTAAATACAATATACCACACCAAACTGGTGTAGCAAAAACAGGAATTGTAGCTTTAATAAAAGGCAACAACCCAGATTCTAAATGCATAGCTTTAAGAGCAGATTTAGATGCACTTCCTATTCTTGAAAATAATTCTCATGATTTTGTTTCAAAAAATGAAGGCATTATGCATGCTTGCGGGCACGACTACCATACAGCAACATTGCTCGGCGCAGGTGTAATAATAAATAGTTTGAAAACCGAGTTTGAAGGAACAATTAAATTAATTTTTCAACCTTCGGAAGAAAAAATGCCAGGCGGCGCTAAAGTAATGATAGACGAAGGTGTTTTAGAAAACCCAAAAGTAGATTTTATAATAGGACAACACGTAACACCAGAAGTACAAACAGGTTTGGTTGGTGTGCGCTCAGGTGAATTTATGGCAAGTGCCGACGAATTGTATTTAACAGTAAAAGGAAAAGGTGGTCACGCAGCATTTCCAGATTTAATAGCAGACCCAGTTATTACAGCCGCTCATATTCTTACAAGTCTGCAACAAGTTGTGAGCAGAAAAAGAAGTCCGTTTGTACCAGCAGTTTTATCTTTTGGTGTTTTGGAGGCAAAAGGAGCTACCAATATTATTCCAAATGAAGTAAAAATAGAAGGTACACTTAGAGCTATGGACGAGAAATGGCGCTATGAAGCACACCATTGGATAAAGGAAATAGCGGAAAACACAGCAAAAAGTTTGGGTTGTACTTGTGATGTGAATATTGTAGTAGGTTATCCTTGTTTAAAAAATGATGAAGAATTAACACTAAGAGCAGAAACACTAGCTAAAGAAATTTTAGGTAAAGAAAACCTGTTTGAAATAGAAAAAAGAATGGGCGCAGAAGATTTTGCGTACTATTCGCAACAAATTCCTGCTTGTTTTTTTAGAGTAGGAACTGGCAGTTCTACCGCTACCAGAAATGGTTTGCACACTACCAACTTTGATATAGATGAAGAAGCTATGAAGACATCGATGAAGTTGTTTAGTTGGTTGGGGCTAAATCTATAATTCAATTGCTCAAAAGAACTCGAAAGCGAGCCAAGATTCTTTTTTATCCACCCAAATGTATTATATTTGCGCACTAATATGAGCAAACAATTCAAACATATACATCCTATCTTTGAACAATTGATGCAAAGAGGGGAAAAGGAAAATTTTCTAAACCAAAATGCTAAAGTAATTTGGCTAACAGGTTTGTCTGGTTCTGGAAAAAGCACTATAGCTAAAGGTTTAGAAAGTGTATTTTTTAACAAAGGCTATTTTGTTCAAGTTCTTGACGGCGACAATATAAGAATGGGCATTAGCAACAATCTTGGGTTTTCGGAAGAAGATAGAACCGAAAACATAAGAAGAATTTCTGAAGTAGCTAAGCTATTTTTAGAAGCTGGAATTATAACTATTTGCAGTTTTGTAAGCCCTACGAACGAAATTAGAGAAATACCTAAAAAAATAGTTGGCGCAGATGATTTTCTAGAAATTTTTGTAAATGCACCTATCGATGTTTGCGAAAGTAGAGATGTGAAAGGACTTTATGCAAAAGCTAGAAAAGGTGAAATAAAAGACTTTACAGGTATTTCTGCACCTTTCGATATACCAAAAAATCCAAATTTTATAGCCAATACGGCAAATCAAACTATAGAAGAAACGGTAATGCAAGTTGCTGAATATTTACTTCCTCAAATATCAAAATAAAAACATGTCATATACATTTAATCACTTAAAAGAGTTAGAGGCGGAAGCTATTTTTGTATTAAGAGAAGTAGCTGCGCAGTTCGAAAATCCTTGTATTTTGTTTTCTGGCGGAAAAGATTCTATATTGGTAACACATTTAGCTCGAAAAGCATTTTTTCCTGCTAAAATACCTTTTCCATTAGTACACATAGATACAGGTCATAATTTTCAAGAAACATTAGACTATAGAGACGAATTGGCCAAAGAATTAGACGCAAACTTAATAGTAGCATCGGTACAAACGGCTATAGATACAGGTTTAGCATTAGAAGAAAAAGGTGCAAATGCAAGCAGAAATTTAGCTCAAATACCAACACTTCTTGACGCAATTGAAAAGCATAAATTTGATGCTTTGATAGGTGGCGCACGTAGAGATGAAGAAAAAGCTAGAGCAAAAGAAAGATTTTTTTCGCATAGAGATGAATTTGGACAATGGGATCCAAAAAACCAAAGACCAGAGCTTTGGAATATTTTTAATGGGAAAAAACATTTTGGTGAGCATTTCAGAGTTTTTCCTATTTCAAATTGGACAGAACTAGACGTTTGGCAATATATGGGAATGGAAAACATACAGTTGCCAAGTCTTTACTATTCACACGTTAGACCTTGTGTGGTTAGAGATGGAATAATTTTGGCAGTTTCTGAACACGTACAACCAAAAGAAGGCGAAGAAGTAAAAGAAATGCAAATACGTTTTAGAACTATGGGTGATGCTACTATAACTGGTGCATACGTTTCTGATGCTGATACTATAGATAAAATAATACAAGAAGTAGCCGCAGCCAGAGAAACTGAAAGAGGAAACAGAACTGATGATAAACGTTCTGAAACCGCAATGGAAGACAGAAAAAAAGAAGGATATTTTTAAGTAGTAGTTAGACGGTGGACTTTAGTCGATAGATTAAAAAACAACAACTTATTATTGAGAAAAGACTATAGTTAAAGATTAAAAATAAAACTTGATTTATAGCATAAATCGTAAATCTAAAATTGTATAAGTACGTTAGACTTTAGACGATTGAACTTAGACTAAAAAAACAACATTCTATAGACAAAAGACTATAGACAAAAGACTAAAAAAATATGGAAACATTTGATTCAAAAAGTTACTTAGATATGGAATTACTTCGTTTTACTACAGCTGGTAGCGTAGATGACGGAAAAAGTACTTTAATAGGAAGATTGCTATACGATAGTAAATCTATTTTTGAAGACCAAATGGAGGCTATGAAAGCTTCGAGCAAAAGAAGAGGCGACGAAAACGTAAACTTAGCTTTGCTTACAGATGGTTTAAGGTCTGAAATAGAACAAGGAATTACTATAGATGTAGCTTACAGATATTTTTCTACTCCAAAAAGAAAATTTATTATTGCAGATACGCCAGGTCATATTCAATATACGCGCAATATGGTAACAGGTGCTTCAACAGCCAATTTGGCTATCATACTTATAGATGCTAGAAAAGGTGTAATTGAACAAACCAAAAGACACTCTTTAGTAGCTTCTTTGTTGGGCATACCACACGTAGTAATCTGTATTAACAAAATGGATTTGGTAGAATTTAGCGAAGTAGTTTTTGAAGATATTAAAAAAGCTTACAAAGATTTTTCGGCAAAGTTGAACGTGAAAGACGTAACTTTTATTCCAATATCGGCTTTAAATGGCGACAATGTAGTAGATAAATCTGATAAAATGCCTTGGTATAAAGGCACTACGCTTCTTTACCATTTAGAAAATGTAAACATAGGAAACGATAATAATTTAAGAGATGCTCGTTATCCTGTTCAAAGTATTATAAGACCACACAGCGACAAATATCACGATTATAGAGGATATGCAGGTCGTGTGGCTGGTGGTATTTTTAGAAAAGGAGATAAAGTAATGGTGCTACCTAGTGGTTTTACTTCTACTATTAAATCTGTAGAACTTTATGGTGAAGAAATTAATGAAGCTTTTTCGCCAATGAGTGTAACTTTAAGATTGAATGACGAAATAGACATAAGCCGTGGCGATATGATAGTGCGCGAAAACAACCTTCCAGAAGTAGGACAAGACATAGAATGTTATGTAGCTTGGATGGACGAAACGCCACTAAAACCAAACGGGAAATACGCTATTAAGCATACTTCTAAAGATGTGAAATGTATAGTAAAAGAAATTGCTTACAAAATGGACATCAACAACTTGAGTAGAATAACAGAAAATTTTCAAATAGAACTTAACGATATAGGAAAAATAAAACTTAGAACTACTAAACCACTATTTTACGATTCGTACAACAAAAACAGACTAACTGGAAGTTTTATAATGATAGACGAAGCGACTAATATTACCGTTGGTGCTTGTATGATTATTTAGTACAAAGTAGCAAGTAATAAGCACAAAGTAATTAGTAGAAAGTATTTAGTACAAAAACGGCTATAAAATAATGAAAGCTTATTGCTTCAAAAAAAGCGTTCTACTAAAACTTCTTCATTTAACTCGACATCGCCATCTAAAAACTGCACAAACTGCTGCGCAAAATAAGGTGAAAGCGAAAGTCCTTTGGTACCTAAACCATTAAAAACTAAAATATTTTTATGCTCTGGATGTGCACCAATAACTGGTCGGCGGTCTTTTACTGTAGGTCTTATGCCTGCATTGTGCTCTAAAAGTTTGTAAGGACATTTTATTATTGCTTCCAATTTTTCTATCAGCTCGTCTTTTTTGGCTTGCGTTGGCTCTGGGCTGGTATCGCCCCAACCGTATGTGGCACCAACAGAAAAAGTATGTTTTCCTAATGGAATAATATTCGTATTGCCACCTAAAACATAATCTTGTGGCAAATCTTTGGCTTCAAAATGTAGCACTTCTCC